>Ga0316193_10003640_pt1 | contig 11177 bp, 11 predicted proteins | sample MerIslsedime2_MG_FD_207735 | JGI IMG/M metagenome (GOLD analysis project Ga0316193, IMG submission 207735) | Coastal sediment microbial communities from Maine, United States - Merrow Island sediment 2 | ecosystem: Environmental > Aquatic > Marine > Coastal > Sediment | place: USA: Maine... | reverse complement strand
GGTCAATATCCCGGTTGTTTGAAACTCTATCCACCACCTGGTAGATATCGATGCGCCATCAGGCGGAATGGTACTTAATAACCAACGCTGAGAAGTACGGGTAACTACTTACACAAGGCTGAGTGAGGTGTATATCGCGAAGGTCGTGAATGTTTATGGACTCCTCCTGTTAAGCAAACAGTTTTGTCACAGATATCAGACGCGTACGTATATTCGGCTTGTTAGTGGAGACGCTATCTCCCAGCCCTCAATGTATGCGCACCCCGGTGCCTATTTGGGTCGGTGGACTCTATGGCCTCAAACACGAGCAGGTTTCACCAGGGTGGATATCTTTATCTGAACAAGGTCTGTTTGCTGAACTCGTCGTTGGGGATATTTTCCGCAACTATCAATAACTATGCAGCAAGAGGTACCTCATACTCCCTCTTGTATTCCTCGCCCTGCGTGAGCAGGGCCCACGCGGTACGGGCATTCTTGTTCGCCAGTGCAACCGCCGCACGTCCATAGCCGGCCCGCTGGATTAATGCCCAGAGCCAACGCTCCTTGGGTGTCTTGGGGTCCTTCAATCGGTGTACGTATGCCCGGGCACCCTGAATGAGTACGGCGCGCAGCCTTTTATTGGCAACATACCGACTGATCCCAATCAACACTGTCTTGCCACCGCTACTGTATTGCTTCGGCGTCAATCCCAGGTAAGCTGAGAATTGACGGCCATTCGCGAACGCCTCACCGGTACCCAATGTTGCGTACAGCAATACCGAACTGATCGGGCCGACACCTTCAAGTTTCGTCAGTCGGTCACAGGCTATGTTTTGTTTCACTATTTCAGCAATCTGTTTATTAAGAACATCGATATCATCTTTGATCGTGATGAGACGCCCATAAAGCAGGTTCAGTGTGGGGCGGTAAAGATCGGGTAACTCATTCTCAGCATCCTCCAGGACCTCAGGTATGCGACGATGGAGTGCCGCGAACCCTTGAGGTATCACGACCCCGAACTCCATCAACAATCCACGAATATGGTTTGATAGCGCCGTTCTGTCATGGACCAGGAGTTCCCGTGATCGCTGGATTGCCTGTATGCCTTGTTGCTCCACTGTCTTCATCGGGGCTTCTTTGATGTTTGGACGGCTTGCCGCTTCTGCAACAGCCAATGCATCGTTTGAATCTGTCTTGTGCCCTTGCCTGAAGGGAGTAACCGCCTTGGCTGGAATGATCCTGGCGGTATGACCATGCGTCTGAGCAATACGGGACCAGTAGTGGGCCGTTGCACAGGATTCGAAGGCCACCAGGCTCGGCTTCTGCCGTGCTAAAAACTCCGAGAACTTCTTTCGTGTCAGCGCTTTGTTCTGCAGCTCTTTCCCGGTCGGGGTAACAACCGACACCTGTATGGTATTTTTTGCCAAATCGACTCCAACTACGTTTAAATTATTCATGTATGGACTCCTCATATCGTGTTTTGGTCAACACTCAACCTACGTAAGTGGGTTGGAGGAGTCCATACATTGGGTCGACTCCTGAAGTACAGTGATTGTTTATATTCGAAGCGGCTAAACGTCCGGTTTGGAGGATACTTGCCGTTCCCGATCACCTGAACCCTGGTTGCTGATGGAATCGGTAAACGCGTGCTATCGGCCACCTTCGGTCATTCCCAGTGTTCCCGCGAAGGTCAGCAGTGCCGCAGGAACGGACCTTCCCGTCAGGCAATCTGTATTCACACTATCGGCCAACTTCAGAAGTTACATCCTTATTCTGTTGATACTGATGCATTGATGACAGGTGTACCGATATCGCCGTCGTGGATTGTCCATGCGAAGGCTACGCCGTCGGAGGAACCCTGTTGACCACTGTTAAAGCTAAAGTACCACGCAAAGTCGATCATGGTGCCGGTTTCCAGACCGGTCCAGTAGTGACGGAGTTTTTGGATATTTGAAAATGGGCCGGTGTTGGAGAGCCCATAGCCAGGTTGCTCAATACAACGGTCATCATAGTCTGGCAAGCAACGTCCGATATTGCCTAAGGTCACGTAGTACATATGCCCCATTTCAGAAACCGGATTGCCCTCGCTGTCTCGCCATCCCCCATCCGTTCCATTGGTAGTGGACAGTGCCATACCATAATCAGTCGTGGCGTTGTTAGTGTAGATACCGTCGAATGTCACACCGTTTATTGGGCTTAATGTCGGTAGTCGCCACCCTGTGACGCCATTAATATCAATGCGTGCTGCCCAAGCATTGGCCTCAGGCCAGTTCATTCGGCCATTGGCGCTATCACCGTTGGTCTTGGCATAGTTGGCATCCGCTAGCCAAGTGATATCCAGAATCGTATCGTAGTAACCCTCAATAGTAGAAGCATCACTATCGAGGTCACGTGCCTTCAGTGTGGTTTCCCAAGTACCTTGACCACTTATGCTAATCTCAACCGCATCTAAGCCATGCAACTCCAGTGTGGTTTCCCGACCACTTATGTTTGTCTCAACCCCGGCCTGCGGAACCACTCGATAAGGCACGAGGTCGAGAATGATATAAATAAACAAAACTGTGAAGGATGCGATTCCTAACAATAATAGGACTCCTGAAGACGTTTCTTGTCGTCTCAGATCTGTATCCAAATCTGAAGCTAGCACGAAGCCTTGAAGAGCGCCGATCCCTGCTGCTGTTACAAAAGCCCATGTCGCTTCGAGAGGAAGGGGGAGATAAAAAGCCACTACTAATCCCGCTACAGCTCCTGCCATAGCTCCCATTATCGTGAAAAGGACCCAAATAATTCTTGCAGTAATTCCTCGATACAAAATCAACCATTGACCTAGACCTAGAAAGATCATACCCGGTAGCATTGGAACAACAACATACCAAGGCGCATACATGAATACGCCAGCATCCCACCTCCAAAGTGGCAGTATCATGAATGTAACTCCGATGCTTGAGACAGGTATCCACATAACTAGAAGTGGGATATTTGCAATTTTGCGGTATCTAGCCGCATGACGCAGAATAATCCATTGTGATACAGCAAATGAAATGCCAATTGAAAAAGCGAAACCGACCAGATGCCAACTAAACTGGCCTATGGGATGAATTCCAAATCCAGCGCTCGGAAATAGAGCCAGAGCAAAAACAGCGCCCACAAAAGCGCCAATTCCACTGCCCCATATCCATAACCACGGGGCTCGAGGAGCATTTCGGTTCGTTGGAATCAGATCTTTGTAGTGAGGTTCGCTGTACATTAGCTTTAGTTGACGATGGATTGATATTGAGAATGTCTAATCACTCTGCAAAGCCAAAGACACTCTCGAAATTTTGACGGGCTTTAAGGTAATCTTCGGAGGGTGCCACAGTTTTATATATTAATAATCGACGATTCTCTATTTCATTTGCATTCTTACCATTCTGGATAATACTTTCTTTGAAAGACTCCGGTGTAAAAGTACTCCTTGCACCCTCTAGTATTTCTGGGTTCTGCGCAACGAACAGTCGGTACTTCTCTTTTACCTCGCTGTATTCTGAAGTAATCCCTTCCTCTAGCAACCGATAGGTTGCCGTCATATCACCATCTCTGGATATTACATACTCAGCATAGTCTAAAAGACCTAACTTTGAATTAATGCTTGCACGTATGTATTGTGCTTTACATGTGTCATTTAGGTTTGGATCATAACAAACGTATATGGCTTTACCCCAAACTTTAATTGTGGTTATCCCGCCGTGAATGATGGGTGTTGGCCAAACCCCTACTAGTACATCACCTCTTCTTATCCAAGGTTTTCCTGCTAAAATTATGCCATTAGCCCCAAGTTTTGCTGCCTGTTTTTTCAGCTCCTGTACTGCAATATCTATAGAACTTTGATCTGTCAAGCCTAGATCAGTTGATGCAGATACGATTCCAATGACATCATAGTAAGGTGGACTATGTGTGAAGATCTGAACTTGACTTGGGTCTAATGGTGTTCTCGGTTCTCCAGTTACACTCGCTGAACCAAATGTACAGCCTGCTAACAACAGCACACACAGACAAATTATTATGCTCGGAATTTTTAACGCATCCACATGCTAATCCTTACCATCTTTGCCTTCCAGAGATGCTTCATTCCAGACTGGCTGCACTTATAAACATTAGTCAGGTTTAGTACCCGCCACAACCAGGCCAGTTTCTGCGTCCTCAATCCAGACAAAAATAGTCTCTTCGTCAATAATCTTTCCCAAAGCTATGTATGTGTGTCCTGCTTCTGCATTCAATACCACTGTTCTAAACGCCCAATACGATGCAATACCAGTAATCTTAAGGGGACGGATCTTTATAAGATGCTCACCAGGGAGAACTTCGGCATGTGCTTCGTTAAATCCCGACTCAACCCCATCGACCGCATGGACGGTGGCAGAATTAAATAAATCAACAGAACCGGCCTTTATTACTGCAACTTTATCAGGTGGAAGCTCTGATCCTTCATAGGTTTGCATGGTGCCTGCACATGAGGCAAGAAGCGTAGTAAAACTAATTGCAAAAACCATTAATAACGTCTTCATAATTCCCCCTGCTTCTTATAGTACATACTTTTGCTGAACATCCTTCGCATGGAAATGCTAGTTACGATATTTCCTACTCGCCACAATCTGGTCGTTTTCTTCATCTTTTATCCACACCCCAAGCCCTTCACCCATTCCGTATATTTCTCCATATACTTTGTACGTGTGACCCGCTTCAGCATTCAATATTACAGTTCCAGAGGTTGAAATAGTCCCTACAAAGCTCATTTTTTGAGATACACGAATCTTTACAACATGCTCTCCAGGAAGAACCATGATGCTGCCTGGATTTCGTCCTACTTTCTTACCATCTACTTCTCTAACCACTGCAGTAAGCGCAAGGTTGTCCCAATAACTTGAGTTAATAACTGCCACTTCTTCTGGTGGGAGCGCTTCTCCTTCATATGTTTGAACAGTAGCGCAAGACGCTAGCAAAAATGTTGCGAACAACAACAAAGTAATTAGAATACTTCTCATAATATTTTTTGTATCATGTATGCAGCTAAACTGCGTTGATCGGTATCAAAACGAATAGTAATACCCGCTTAAAATACGGGAAACTACGTACATAAAGATCGATTTATTTGTTGGACGCGCTACTAACTGGCGACTGAGTAGAGTGAATCACCGGACGACGCTTTTGGGTCGAAGATGACCTTTCCTCATCCTTCTCCTAAATATCGTCTTTCAGTACGAAGACGACATTCCCTGAATACCCGTGGATGTCTCAGTTGCCGCAACTACGGACCTACAACAAACATGAAAACGGCGACCCGAAGGCCGCCATTGTTGTTCGTCCACGATTATTCTGTCAAGGCGTAGGACCTACTTGGTTGAAGTCAGAGCAAACAACGAAATCAGCAATAGTGCCTCGCATTAAAACACTTGACTCCGTATCAGTGCAGAACACACCAGCATTACCATTCCCAATATCGTTGCCACTGATTGTGACATCGTCATCAATGCGGGAGCCTGAGTCAGATTGTAATTTAATACCGACACTGCCGTTATTAGTAATAGCTGAATCACCTATCAGCACACTGGAATGTAAACTTGCATCGATACCATAATTTGGATTGGAGCTAATGGTGGTGCCCTCATCAATGACGACAGTTGCACCATTGTCTGCTTCTATACCACTATTGGTGTTATTTAAGACATCAGAATTATTTACAATTACGGTTGAACTATTTCTAGCACTAATACCAATATAGTTCTCACTGATTGTAGAATTACTAACAACATTTCCTATGGAATTACTCATGAGTATAATGCCGTAATCTTCGTGCCCACTAATGGAAGTTTCTCTAATGAAAACACTCGATCCTTGGCGTGCGAGAACTCCAGTTGTTACATTATTTTGTATGATAGATCTGGACATCCCCACATAGGCAGAATCAGCTGCGAGTACACCAAGACCGGAATTTCCCGTGATAGCAACTCGTATTAACTTGAGATTACCACCTACAGCTCCAGCACCCGGTCCTGGACCAGTAATTGTAATTTCACGAACAATGATGCGGTTTCCTCCCTCCACGACGATAGTGCCTATAACTGTGGCAGTTTCACCGCCATCAATGGTGACGTCGTCTCTCTTGATTGTAACCACCTCTTCACACGAACCACTTACATCAATATAGAGCGGTGCTGCGGAACCCTGTCCTTTCTCCACCGCTTCCTGAATAGATTGACCCTTGTCGCAGTTAACCGTACGGTTTGCTGCGCTTACGCTCGTGGCAAATAATCCAATACCAGCAATCATTGCGGCAGTAATTTTTAAAGATAATTTCTTCATCATCCAATCTCCTTTTAATTGCGGTGTTGTAATTCCAGTCTCATATGTCTACGAAGAATTAACTAGCAAATTAAAGGCTACCCTGATGAAGCAGATTGATATTGATGTCAATCAAATGACAGAGCTAAACGTGATCATAATATTTTATATATAAATATAAAAAATCGTACGTGGAAATACGTATACACTACTAACTGTTGCATAAATCAGGAAGGTCCGGGTCGAAGATTGCCGACCCGCATCCAGTTTCTGAGTGACCGCTTACAGTACTTTCCTGTCATACAATGAGATACGCTGAATGACTGGGTTGTGGGCAACACCGGTCATCTGAGTAATTCACTCAGGAATTTGCCTCTGAATGGCAGATTATTTCTAGAGTTGCCGTTCCCAGACTGTCTGGCGAACGACAAGGTTGCCGCAACAACAGACCTTTAGCGCAATAAAAAAGGCGACCCGAAGGCCGCCAGTTCTCGGCAACTCGAAAGCCACCGTTGCAGCCGTAGATGCTGCGCAAATAATATAGAAAAATATCAGGTTCGTTGCAATTCGGGAAACTACTTACTCAGAAATACTGCAGATTTTTTGGTGGCGGATTCTGGATCTCACTTTCCTGTTCACGTATCTCGATGTCATCTTGCATTCTAAATCTACCGTCCTCATCCATTATCCCTATCTTGCCATCATTGGAGTTACGCATTATAAGTGTCGGCGGCTGAAACATGTGCCGGCGCAAGAACCGGGGTTCCCATCCCAAGCATACAATACCAGGTAGTGCCTTCCGCTGTGCTTTGCTCAGCATCTCCACCAGATTTTCCGGGATGGGGGTATTGCCATTGCGTTTTTCTCTATCCACCACTCGACTCCTCAAATACTAAATATGCTCCTGGCCTAATGAAATTGTCACATCAATAACCCAGCGCATCTATTGGACTGAGGTCGTATAAACCGAATGTCGGATAGGGGCTTTTCCGTCTTTTTACTTCTACCTTTGTCCAATAGAACATTCAGATATCTAGATTTAAAATAGTCTATCAGCCGCTTAATTTAGAGCTATGGCAAATACAAATGGGTAATAGAAGAAAAACAAAAGACAGGCGTGCCTATAATCTGAAGCAGGATAATGAACACCAATGCAATCGTCGCTATCGTCCTTGCCGCCGGTTGAATAATATTTCAGCAAAATTGATTCCTAGGGAGACCCTCATACGCCATCCTATTATCTGGTTTAAGTTTCACCAGCTGGGCTATGGCCGTAGTGATGACGAATAAAAATATGGTCTTTAAGTCACATTCCCCATTAAATTATCCCTAAAGGTCGCCTTCAGGAAAAAAGTTGCCGTTCCCGCTCACAGTAGATCTAACTGATGCAGAACTCTTAATCGGCAGGAACCGGCCACAATGCGACATTCCCCGAGTTCCGGTGAAGGTCTCAGATGCCGCAGAGCCTACCGTTCCCGGCGAGCAATCTGTACTACTGAGAACGGGTAAAATTGAACACTTGTCCAAATAAATAACGGCTCCACAAGGAGCCGTCTTGCAACACTTAAGAAACTTTCTTTCGTCTAGCGATACCGATCAATCCCAGCAGGCCAGAACTGAAGAGCCATACTGCGGCAGGCACTGGAACTTGCGACACCTCGGCAGTAAAACCAATGTTCTGGAAATCAACCTGTCGGTTGGTGCCTGTCAGGAAAGCTGTTACGAATTGCACGTTCAGCGGTGCCGCCAAGACAATATCTTCCGCAAGAATACCCGGAGAAGAGCCTAAAGCTGGCTGTGTCGACAATGACCCTACTTGGACATTGCTCTGGTTAAAGAAAGTGAAATCGACATTGTCTACATCAAAGTCCTCTGCAGTGTAATTCCAAAAATGCAGAGTGCTAATGTCATACTCTTGACCAAAATCGAAGATTAGCTCGAGTCCTCCGCCTACTTCATCTGCTGTAAACCAGATATGTGTCGTCTGGTTATGAAACTCCTCGGCATCAGCTGTAGGTGCATCAATGACCTTGTCGATCGTTTGACCGTTGTTGAATGTATTGTTAAATGTACCAAGTGAAGTACCTGGACCTGCAGCAACAGAGATATTGTCAATATTAAGATAAACAGGCGCTGACATAGCAGTGCTTGTTGCGAAACAAGCTAACAAAAATGATGCTGCCGAAAGTAATTTGTGCATGTACAAATCTGCATTAAATAAGTGAAATTTCTTCATGGGTATCTCTCCGTAAATTCAATTATTGGTTATTACAGACAGAACCTTATTTTCATTCTTGGCAGTTTTGCTGGCCCTGCTGTACAGCACTTACCGGACTCGATATCTGTGGAAGCAAATAGATAGGGGTAAGTAAGAATCAATATAGGTTGCATTCAAGATTATTTCCACTTTCATGACGAGCGAAACCACACTAAATGACAGGAAAAGGTCGAAGATTAACGGCCAGGGACTGGCTCGGGAATGACTGCATACAGTACATTCCTGACCTACAAAGGAAAAATCTCTACGTCTGGGTTGGGTCGACTCGCGTCGTTTAGCCGAATCTTATATAAGGATTTCATGAGCTTCCGAGTTCAGAGCAACTACGGACGTTCGCCAGGCGGCGGGCTATGATTTTTGGTTGGCAGCTGTACTCACACTTTCGGCCAACTTCGGACGTTCAAGCCCTGCAATCGTACTTCGGTCATTCGCCAGTCGAAAATAGGAAGGGTGACAGAGGGATGAGTTTTAATCTCTCCGCCCCCCAGTTGATTTCAATCAGCTTTGATGGTTCCACATGCGTCGCGCGAACCTCCGGCGCAGCCTTTCTTGAGATCGCTCTCCTGGTCGCAGTAAGTGTCTTCGTTGGTATGAATGATGAAACTGCTGCCGTTTTCATCAAACAGGGTGAGACGGCCCGGTGACAAGGTAACCCGGTTGGTCGTGTGCATCATGGAGCCCTTGCCATTCTTTACATCAATATTGATAAGGTCGCCCAAATGATACGGGTGATTGATGTCTGGTGCGGGGACCAGGTCTCCAGCGCTATCCGGTCGCGTCTGACCGAAAGGCCCCGGATCATGGTGACCCATGGCAGCGCCGCAGGGTTCACAGGCGGCCGATTCGTGAATATGCACCGCATGCTTGCCATCGGACAAACCCTCTACTTTGAGATGGATACTAACTTCCTTGATACCTTCGTCCGTCATCTCTTCGGTGAGTGTCGCGCTCCCCGAAATGCTGGCGTCTGTACAGCCTTTAATGTCGGCCATGGCCGTGAGTTTGGCGGCATGTCCTGGTAGCGAAATGCAGGCCAATGCAGCCGCAGCAAATAGGTAAAGACAAGCAGGGCTGGCAGATTTTACTGGTGTTTTTATCATCAGTGACTCCTCATTATATGGTTATTAGTCTGGGTGTCGGGAGCGTACACCCGGCATGCATATGTAACCAAATGGTGATATATAAGTAGAAATACTTACCTGAAAACTGTTAAAGAAGCTCATTGACGAACTGCAATGGGTCGGAAGCACGGTTTTAGAAGGAGATGCAGCCTCTTAGCTCAGGAACGTCCTGTTCCAGTACTTTCCTGTCATACAATGAGTTACGCTGAAAGATTGGTTGTGGGCAACACCGGTCATCTGAGTAATTCACTCAGGAATTTGCCTCTGAATGGCAGATTATTTCTAGAGTTGCCGTTCCCAGACTGTCTGGCGAACGACAAGGTTGCCGCAACTTCGGACGTTCCTATCCTGTCACTGTCACATATAAAGAAACCGCGACGATACCGACGCGGTTTTTATGATTGAAAAACATTTGCTCTTGGTTAGAAATCGAGTATCTTTTCCGCGTTAAGCAATACTGCTCCAACGGCATTGGAATTCAGGACGCCGTAATCTGGCAGTTGATCCCCGTATCGTTCCCTCCAGCAGATTGGGCAAACTACCATGTTATTGGGGTTTCCATCCATGAATGCTTCCAGGTTTTCCTGCAGGGACAGTTCACCCCAGGGCGTGGTGCACTTGAAACGGTGACTGCTCACTACTTTACTATCTCCCATCGCGACGCCGTCAAGTGTAGGAAACAAGGTCACGTTTGCGCTGGGATCGCCACCTTTCAATGCCCGCGCCAGCGTAACACTCAGGCAGGCGGCCTCGGGGTCAGACATGGGGTTCAGCTTTAAGGAAATAACGACATCCTGGGGGGTCCCTGCCTGTATTGGTGGTGCATTACTGGTCCAGTCGGCATTCAAAGTCAAAGACGTTATTGTAAGTACCGCAAAAGTACTTGCTGTTACAAGATAAGAATACAAGCGAGAAAAATGGGTTACTTTCATACAACACTCCTTGGTAGTTTATTGCAATGCTCACTATGAGTTGCTACGCACGAAAAGTAATAGTTCTCGAATCTCGAATCTTTGATCTGCATCAATTCAGAGGAGGTATCGCAGTGCGTCATGATGTCGCAGTACAAATAATGTTGCTAGAAAAATACGGGAATATACGTACATATATCCTGTAGCGCAGGCTTGTCTGGAAGGTCTTGTTTTGTGCGATGGCTGCTTACCTACTTCAACGTCTGAATGTCTGAATGCAATACTTTCCTGACCTACAAAGGAAAATTCTCTATGTCTGAGTTGGGTCGGGAGCGGTACTTGCTATTTTTATTATATAGAATCAGTCCCTACGTCTGAGTTCGGGGCAACTACGGACGTTCGCCAGGCGGCAGGTGACGGACATGTGATTGCCATCGTACTTCTCAGTTCGGCCAAAACCGGAAGTTCAACACATATTAAAAACGGCGACCCGGAGGCCGCCGTGGTAAAAAAGGCGCGAGAAGCTGTGCCTTCTCCTCCCGTACTCTGAGTAGACTGATATCGGCCCTT
>Ga0316193_10003638_pt1 | contig 11179 bp, 7 predicted proteins | sample MerIslsedime2_MG_FD_207735 | JGI IMG/M metagenome (GOLD analysis project Ga0316193, IMG submission 207735) | Coastal sediment microbial communities from Maine, United States - Merrow Island sediment 2 | ecosystem: Environmental > Aquatic > Marine > Coastal > Sediment | place: USA: Maine... | reverse complement strand
TGCCTCCTGTGCCACGTCAACGGCCGGCAGGATGATGACGCCCTCTTCGCGGCGAGCTATCGCGAGGCGGAAGGTGTCGGCTGCGAGGCCTGCCACGGCCCCGGCTCGCTCTACGTGGATTCCGAGATCATGACCGACCGTGAGGCCTTCCTCGCCAACGGCGGCCGGATCCCCGATGAGAACACCTGCCGCAACTGCCACCGAAGGAGCGAGAACTTCGACTATGCGGAGATGTGGCCGAAGGTGGCGCATGGCGGTGGGGACGCCGAGGAGTGAGCGAGTCAGGAGGTTAGAAGGTTAGGAGGTTAGAAGCTCGAACGCGGGCAACCATTCCACCTTCTCACTTTCTTACTTTCTCACCTTCTAACCTCACTCCTCACGTCTGACTTCTCACGTCTAACGTCTCACCCCTCCTGCACGCAGCGGATCCCTTCGCCTTTCCTGGCAGGGCCGAAACAACCGCTGCACGAGACGCACTCGGCGCGCCGGTGATCGCCCGACGCCCAACGGTTGGGAAGACCCGGCTCACGGATCAGAGGCCGCGACATGGAGAAATAGTCGGCGGTTCCGGTAGCGAGTACGCTCTCCATCTTTTCGAGGGAACGCACCCCACCCACCAGCATGAGGGGAACCCCCGGTGCTGCCTTTCGAATGGCCTCGGCCTGGGGCAGGAAATAGGCCTCATCGGCCTGGGTCTCGATCTTCGAGCGGACCGCACCCAATTTGCCCGAACCGCCGGTCCCTCCCGAAACCTCGATGGCGTCGATTCCTGCATCGGCGAGGGCGGCGGCCAGAAAGGCCGAGTCTTCCTCGGTGGTGGATCCCTCGAGAAAATCGTTGGCATTGAGCTTGATCATCACCGGCCAGTCGGGACCTACCAGTGCGCGGACCGCACTGAACACCTCTCGAGTAAAACTCGCCCGGCGTTCCACGCCTCCGCCCCAGCGATCCCGGCGAAGATTGCGCACCGGCGAGAGGAACTGGGCGAGAAGATATCCGTGCGCCCCGTGGAGCTGCACCCCGTCAAAGCCCGCGTCCTTGAGCCGCCGCGCGGCGATGGCAAACGAGGCGACAAGGGTGTTGATGTCGTCGGAAGAGAGCTGGCGCGGCACCTCGGGGTACCCGGGACTGGCGACGGCGCTTGGCGCCAAGGGATCGAGTCCGGTAGCGTCGCGGGATGCCTGACCACCGCAGTGGACGATCTGGGCCACGACCTTCCCACCGCGTTCGTGGATCGCGTCGGCGAGCCTCGCCAAGCCCGGGATGCGGTCGTCCTTCTCGACGAGGAGCTGCGTCGGGGACTGCCGCCCCTCGGCGCGGACCGCCATATAACCGGTGATGATGAGTCCGACTCCCCCATCGGCCAGCTCGCGTTGGACATCGATCAAAGATTCGTTGACGCCCCCGTCCGGATCCGCGAGCCCTTCCCAGGTCGCCGAGCGAACCAACCGGTTCGGAAGCTCAAGCCCATTGATTGTGGTTGATTCGAATACAGACTTCATCGAACCTGCCCTCCCGGCGCGACCCGCTCAGAGTAACGCATCACAGCTCACCACAGAGACACAGAGGCACAGAGATTCCGCGTCAATCTCGCGGTCATCGACTTCCAGGATCGTTCGGCGAAGCGAGGGGAGCAAGATCTTGAAACACGAAGATCACAGAGCTCACAAAAAAATCCACGAAGGTCCTTTCAGATTGATCTGTCAACCCAACGTCTAATACCTGGTACCTTCGCGCTCTCAGCTCTCCGGCGCTTCGACCTTCGGCTCGTCCTTCGGCGTCAGCGGCGACCAGCCCATTCCATCGGGCTCCTTGCCGGCCGACAAGGAACCGAGGACCTTCCCCGAGTCCAGATCGATGATGGAGATGCCGTCGGCGTTGGCATGGGCCACATAGACGCGCCTCTCACTTTCGACGATTTCGATCCCGATGGGCACCGAACTCGAACCGAAGCGATCGCTGAACAGACGCCCCTCATCGCCCTTGCTCACTTCGGTGAAGCTGACCCTGCCGACCTCTTTCATCTCTTGGGTTGAAAACACCGAGAGGTCGTTCCCCTTTGCATTGGTCACGAGGACGAAACGACCATCGTCGGTTGCCTCTGCCCGAATGGGAAACTCACCGGCCTCGATCCGGGCAACGACCTTGCGTCCCGAGGCGTTCAACACGCTGATGGAGTCTTCCGCCCGGTTGGTGACCCACACCTGCCGGCCGTTGGGCGTCACGGTGATGCCCTCCGCACCCTCCCCGGTTGGAACATTCGCCACCCGGACACCCAGGGCGAGATCGATGACCGTCACCGATCCGGATCCGATGTTGGCCACAAAGGCGAGACCGTGCTCCCGGGCGACCGCCACCATGTGGGAGATTTCGGCGTCGGTGTCGATCTCCTGAGCGATCTTGCCCTTGGCGATGTCGACCCGAAGCAGCGCGCGACTGTCCTCAGCCGTGACCAGTGCGACCTCATCGTTGAGCCAGACGATGCCGTGTGGACGGGTGTGTCCCTCGAGCTCGATGGTCTTGACAACCTCGGCAGCGGCCACGTCGATGACGGTCAGGCTCGACCCGGGTTCGTCACGTGTTCCATAGTTGCCCACCAGCGCGAGCCTGCCGTTGGGCGAGACATCGACCTCGTGCGGTGCGTTCCCGGTTGGGAGCGTGGCTCGGACTTCATTGGTTCCAGTGTCCACCAGCGACACCGTCGCCTCGGACTTGTTGGCCACCACCAGGGTTCCCGCTGAACCCGAGGTCGAAAACACCGCCACGAGCGCGAATACGACGAGGAAACCGATGATTCTCCGCATTCCCGTTGTCTCCTTCCATTCAGCCTAGCGCATCCCGATCCGGAACGTCTTCTTCTGCCTTTCGGATCCCGATTCATGTGGTATCGCGGCCGATGACAACCTCGCGAAGACCGTCGCCGACGATTACGACGCACACCTCGCCGTTCTTCGTCATCGACCCCGAGCCGTCCGTGACCATGGGAACCCAGGCCATGACCGTGGCGGTTCTCGAGCTTCTCGGAACCGACTGACGCCCGAGAGTTCACGGAAGCGAAGGTGAACCCCCGGAAGTGATCTGCGTACATCAGGTCCAGAGGGAACGCGCGCCGAACGGGGGGCGTGTTACATTTCCGGCGATGAACGCTCCAACCGCAACCACGATTCCGGACCGAGTCCGGCTCGAAAGATTCAAGGAGAACTGACCATGCGAACCAAGACGACGATGACAGTCCTGAGTGTACTGATGATCCTCGGCAGCTTTGCCGCAGCCCAGACGGTGGAAGAGGTCGTGGCCTCCAACCTCGAAGCCAAGGGCGGCGAAGAGGCGTGGATGGCTCTCGAGACCGGCCGGATGACCGGAAACATGAGGATGGGCGGAGGCGCCGCGGGCGCCCTCGAGATGCCATTCTCCGTGGAGTTCAAGAAACCCCACAAAATCCGCCTCGAGTTCACCATGCAGGGCATGACCGCGATCCAGGCCTTCGATGGTGAGATCGGATGGGCGATCCTGCCCTTCCTGGGCAAGACCGAGCCCGAGGAAATGGCCGAGGATCAGGTCAAGCAGCTCAAGAACCAGGCTGATTTTGAAGGCGTGCTGGTCAACTACGAGGAGAAGGGCCACACCGTGGAGCTCGTGGGCCAGGAAGAGGTCGACGGCACCCCTGCGTACAAACTCAAGGTGACCAGGGCCGATGGTGATGTGGACTACCTCTACCTCGACGAGGAGTATTTCGTTGAGTTCAAGATGGAAGCCCAGCGAGAGGTCCAGGGAAGTGAAACGACCATCGCCACCGTTCTCGGCGACTACAAGGAGGTCGACGGCCTGCTCTTCGCTCACTCCATGGAGATGTCCTTCGGCGGCGGCGATGCCCAGCAGGTGATCACCATCGAGAAAATCGAGCTCGGCGTCGATCTGCCGGACGAGCGTTTCGCCATGCCCGAGAAGGCTGAGGCCGAGGCTGCGGAGTAGTCAACGACCTTGCGATCAAACTCGCGAGCAAAGCGCCTGATGCCGGCGACCCCTGGGGGAAACATGAGTCACAGAGCACGAACGATGTTGTTGATCGCGGTGATCTTCACCGGGATCGGCGTGGTCCAAGCCGCTGAGATCAAGATCGACTCCGCCACCTTCGGCGGGCTCAAGGCCCGCGCCATCGGACCGGCGGTCATGAGCGGCCGGATCGCGGCCATGGACGGCAACGCCACTGATCCCGCAACCATCTGGGTCGGCGCCGCCAGCGGCGGCGTCTGGAAGTCGGAGAACGCGGGCGTCAGCTTCGAGCCGGTCTTCGACGACCACACTCAGAGCATCGGCGCCATCCGGATCGACCCCTCGAACCCCGACACCGTCTGGGTCGGCACCGGTGAGACCTGGGTCCGCAACAGCGTCTCCGTCGGCGACGGCGTCTACCGCACCACCGACGGCGGCGAAACCTGGGAGCACCTGGGTCTCGAGGCCACCGAGCGCATCGCCAAGATCGCCGTCCACCCCGAAGAAGGCGACACGGTCTTTGTCTGCGCCACGGGCCAGCTGTGGAGCGCCAATCCCGAACGCGGTGTCTTCAAGACCACCGATGGCGGCGCGACGTGGGAACTCGTCCTCTCGGTCGACGACGACACCGGCTGCGCGGATCTCGACATGGATCCGCAGGAACCGCGAATTCTCTACGCCGCCATGTGGCAGTTCCGCCGTTACCCCGATTTCTTCACCTCGGGCGGACCCGGCAGCGCGCTCTATCGCTCCACCGACGGCGGTGAGAACTGGACCGAGCTGACCGAGGGCCTGCCCGAGGGCGAGAAGGGGCGCATCGCCCTGGCCATCGCCCCGTCGCGGCCGGCGGTGCTCTACGCCACGGTCGAAACCGAGGACACCGCTCTCTACCGCTCGGACGATCTCGGCAACAGCTGGACCAGGACCGACGACTCCACCAATGTTCAGATGCGGCCGTGGTATTTCTCCGAGCTGGTGGTCGATCCCACCGACCACAAGCGGGTCTACAAACCCGGCTTCACCCTCACCGTCAGCACCGACGGCGGCGAGAGCTTCAGCGGCCTCTTCGGCGCCGGCTTCAACATGGGCTCGGTCCACTCGGATCACCACGCCCTCTGGATCAACCCGACCAATCCTCACCAGCTCTTCCTCGGCACCGACGGGGGCGCCTACATTTCAGAGGATCGGGCCAAGAGCTGGCGTCACATCCGTTCGCTGCCGGTGTCGCAGTTCTACCACGTGAGCCATGACTTCGAGTGGCCCTACAATGTCTACGGCGGTCTCCAGGACAACGGCTCGTGGAAGGGGCCCTCGCGCAGCCCCGGGGGGATCACCGGCGGTGACTGGGAGGTCGTGGGCCAGGGCGACGGATTCTGGGCCTTTGCCGATCCCAACGACGTCAACACCCTCTATGTCGAGTACCAGGGGGGGCAGCTTTCCCGTGTCGACGTGGCCACCGGGGAGTCCAAGAGCATCAAGCCCTTCGCCCGTGAGGGTGAAGAGGAGCTTCGTTTCAACTGGAACACCCCCATCCACCTGAGCCCGACCAAGGCGAACACCCTCTATTACGGATCCCAGTATCTCCACTACTCCACCGACCGCGGTGATTCGTGGAAGACCATTTCTCCGGACCTCACCACCGATGACCCCGCTCGCCAACGCCAGAAGGAGTCCGGCGGAATCACCGTCGACAACACCACCGCAGAAAACAACGCCACGATCTACGCCATCGCCGAGTCGCCCCTGAACCCCAATCTGATCTGGGTCGGCAGCGACGACGGCTTGATCAACGTCTCGCGCGATGCCGGCGGCACGTGGGCCAGGGTTTCCGATTCGGTGCCCGATGTCGCCGAAGGCACCTGGGTCTCCTCGGTCTTTGCCAGCCCCCACGAAGAGAGAACCGCCTTCGCGACCTTTGACGGTCATCGCAACGGCGATATGGCGCCCCACGTCTACCGCACCGATGATTTCGGCGCGACCTGGCGGTCCATCTCCGGGGAGGGTATCGAGGGTTACGTTTGGACCGTCAAACAGGATCCCGTCAATCCAGAGCTGCTCTTTGCCGGCTCCGAGTTCGGGCTCTTCATCTCCCTCGACGGTGGCGGCCAGTGGGCCCGGTTCACCGATCTGCCCAAGGTCGCCGTCCACGACCTCTCCATCCACCCCACCGAGCACGATCTCATCATCGCCACTCACGGCCGCGGAATCTACATCATCGACGATTTGACCGGGCTGCGCGGACTCACCCCCGAGATCATGGAGTCCAAGGTCGCGTTGCTGCCTTCGAGACCGGCGCCGCAGGTGCTCTCCGGGGGGATGGCCTGGTTCGGCTCCGACGACGAGTTCGTCGGCCGCAATCCGGACGAATCGGCCTCGATCAACTACTGGCTTCAGCGTCGCCACCTCTTCGGCGACCTCAAGATCGAGGTCTATGACGCCGATGGCGAACTCATCACCACGTTGCCGGGCAAGAAACGGCGCGGGATGAACCGGGTCGGCTGGCCCATGCGTCTCAAGGCCCCGACGATGCCGCCGGCCAATGCACTGGTCATGGCGTTCCAGGGCCCCCGGGTCCCTGAAGGCGACTACACCTTCAAGCTCATCAAGGGCAAGGAGACCCTCGACGGCACGGTGGAGCTGGTCGCCGACCCCCGAAACCCGCATCCCAAGGAGGACCGTCTGTTGCAGCAGGCGACCGCCATCGATGCGTATGACCTCCTCGGCGACCTCACTTTCCTCGCCGACAGCGTCACCGATCTCCGTGATCAGGCGCGCAACCGGGCGGAGAGCCTTGAGAAGAAGGACAAGGCCGCCATCGAGGCCTTTGCCGATGATCTCAATACCCTTCACAGCACCCTCGTGGTCGCCGGTAAGGCCGGCATCATGTCGGGCAGGGAGGAGCTCCGCGAACGTCTGGGCAACCTCTTCGGCGAGATCGTCAGCTACGATGGCCGACCTTCGGACTCGCAGATCGAACGTCTGACCGGCCTCACCGCCGAACTCGCGGAGAAACAGACCGAGTTCGACGCCGAAACCGCCAAGATCGACGGTCTCAACCGGACCCTGGCCAAGAAGGGCCTCGAGCCCCTCGAACAACTCACACGCGAGGTGTGGGAGGAGCGGCAGGAGGGGTCGGACGGGACGCCTTCAATGGCTTCCAAAGCGAAGTGGAGCCTCTTGCTCGGTCTTTGATGCGGATCGGACCGAACGGGAAGATCGTGAGCGAGTCGCGAGGCGCGGGTCGTGAGTGGTGAGTCGTCAGCCGCTCATGGCTCATTGCTCGCGACGTGTGACTCACGGTCATCGTCTTGGTGTGAACGATGTCGGATGCTGGACATCGGTCAACGAGCTTCGGCGCGTGAATTGAAACACGAAGATCACCAAGATCCACGAAGCGACCAGAAAGAGGCTCATTCAACCCATTCATTTGTGTCGAGGGAGGTCTTCCGTTCCCGTGAGACCCTCGTCCGGCCCAAAAATCACCTTTGTGATTCCTTGGTGGTTCTTCGTGTTCTTTGTGTTTCAATACAGTCGTTCCTGTCGGCCGTCTTGCCGAGCCTCAGACGATCGCCCCGGCCAACCTGTGATGAGACGAAATACTGTTGATCTTCGACTTACGGCCGTCGAACCTATTCCACGATCCTCGCCCCCGAAACCGGACGGCAGACAAAGGTCGAACTCGGCAGATCGATCTCGGCTTGATAGGCGGCGTGGACCTCCTCGGCAAAGATCTCGGCGCTCTCAGCCGCCACGAGGGCGATGGCGCACCCGCCGAATCCCGCCCCGGTGAGCCGTGCGCCGAAGCACGAGGGGTGTCGCTGCGCGAGCCCCACAAACAGTTCGAGCTCGGGACTCGACACCTCGTAGAGATCGCGGAGACCGGCGTGCGACGCATTCATCAGCCGCCCGGCGGCAACGAGGTCCGTCTCGGCCAGGGCCAGCGCCATCGCAAACGGTCGGGCCATCTCCGACACCACGTGCAACGCGCGTTGGTAGGTGGTCTCGTCCAACCGGCCGCGTTCGAACTCGAGAAACCCGGGTTCCACATCCCTCAACGCGGCGATCCCGGGATCGGCGTCACGCAGTTCCCCCACCGCCGCTCGGCAACTCCGACTCCGATCGTTGTACGCGCTTGTCGCCAGGGTGCGCGGTGCGCCGGTGTCCATGACCACGATGGCGGCTTCCGGCGGGATCGGAACGAGTTCGGTCTCGAGGGTCCGGCAATCGAGAAGGAGCGCGTGTCCTTCCTGTCCCAAGACCGAGATGAACTGGTCCATCAACCCGCCCTTGACCCCGATGTACTCGCGCTCCGCGCGGTGACCGAGGAGCGCCATCTCGACCGGAACCCACTCGGTCCCCGATCCATGGCACAGAGCGAGCATGGCCGCCATTTCGAGCGCCGACGACGACGAGAGCCCCGATCCCAGAGGAACATCGCCGTCCACCACGAGATCGACGCCGGTCACCTCATGCCCGGCCGATCCCAAGGCCCAGGCCGCGCCCTCGATGTAGGACCACCACTCGGCTCCGCCGGGCGGCGCCGGATCATCCAGGCCGATCTCGCGGGTCTGGTCGAAGACCATGGAGTGCATTCGGAGCCGGCGATCAGGTCTCGGGGCGAACGCGACTCCGACCCAGCGGTCGATGGCCATGGGCAGGACCCAGCCATCGTTGTAGTCGGTGTGTTCGCCGATGAGATTGACCCGGCCTGGAGCGAGGGCGATCTTCGGCTGCGCGGCGCTCCCGGACAGGCGACCAAAGCTCGACCCGAGGCGATCCACCCAATCCGGGTAAGTCGTCACGCCCGCTCGTTCCGCATGATTTCGAGCGGCCTCGCGCTCTTCCACCCGCCCCGGGTGAAATCCGGGAATGCCAGGGGCTCGCCGCCCTTTTCGATGGATCGGCCGCTGAGTTCGACCACCGCGCTCATCATGGCGCCGTCGTAAACATCCATATCGACGGGCCGGCCCTTGCTCAGCGATTCGACGAGTCGGAAATCCTCGATGAAATCCATCCCGCCGTGGCCCGCTCCCGCGCTCGCCGCCTCGAGCCGGCGCCACACCGGATGGTCGTACTCCTCGAGGTACTCCTCGACGGGATCCCACCGGTGCGGATCGCTGCGGCCTTCAATATAGATTCTCGGCTCGGGGTACTTGCGCGCGAGCCCTCGGGTGCCCTGGATGAGATAGTCGCGGCTGTAGGGCCGCGGAGAACTCGTGTTGCAGTTCTCCATCATCACGCAGTGGCGGCGGGTCCTCTCCGAGATCTCCACCAGCCGCCAGCAGTCCTCGACGGTGAGGGCCATGGGCACCTCGGTGGCCGCGTGCTTTCCATTCTCCATCGCAGCGGCACAGACCGGAACATGCCACTCCCACGGTGTCGAGCAGAAAACCAGATCGAGATCCGATCGATCACAGAGTCGTTCGAAGTCCCTCGGCCCTCTTCTGTAGCCCTTCGGTTTCTTCTGTCCGGTATCGACCACCAGCTGTTGGGCCCGCGCCACCCGGTCATCAACGATGTCACAGATCGCCACGATCTCGACGCCGTCGATCTTCAGGAAATTCTCGACGTGGGAAGTGCCCTGGAGGCCGACACCGACGAATCCGATCCGAACCACATCCATCGGGCGATCGTGGAAATCCAGCATCGTCGCCTCGGTCCGATGCGTCATCGATCCCGTCGCCGAAATGGGTCGGATCATCAACCCGCCCGCACCGAGGGCGCCCAGGCGGATCACTTCTCTACGGTTGAGTCCACGCATCGAGGCTGTCGAGTCGGAGTCACGACGAAATGGCATTCGGTCCTCCCGCCGCCATCTTAGTCTGTCTGCGACCACCCGGCCGGGATCACGGCTGGGCCGTCGACCAACCCTCGAGTCCGCCGGACTCGAAACCGTCGCCGAAGAGACGGAGTTCGGGGCAACCGACAAGCTCGATCTCGAAGAGACTCGGCCACCACTTGCCGGTGACGAAGAGTCGTTCGCCGGCATCATCCCAGGCAATGCCGTTGAGCACGCTCGCTCCGGGTGGTACCGGATCGAGCAGACCGGCCAGATCGATCCAGGCGATGATCTTGCCGGTGTCGGGATCGATGCGGGCGATCAGATTGGTGAGATACCGGTTGGCGAAGACCTCGCCTCGGATCCACTCGAGCTCGTTGAGCGCCGTCACCGGAGAACCGCCGTCGACGACCGCGACCGACCCGAGCTCGACAAAGGTCGCGGGATCCCTGAACTTGAGGCTCGACGACCCATCGCTCATGATCAGACGCCGCCCGTCATGGGTCAGGCCCCAGCCCTCACCACCGTAGGAGAAACTCCCTTGCGAGGCAAAGGTCTCGGCATCCCAAATGAAGGCGAGGTTCTCCCTCCAGGTCAGCTGAATCAGCCGGTCCTCCCACAAGGCGAGACCCTCACCGAAGTCTTCTGCGGCGAGCAGGATCGCCTGGAGGACATCGCCCGTTTCCAGCTCGACACGACGCAGCGACGACTCCCCGTAAAGGCCGGTGCTCTCCAGGAGTTCGCCCCCGGAGTAGAGCAATCCCTGGGTGAAGGCCTCGGCATCGTGAGGATATGAATTCACAATCTCGTAGGTGCACACAGGTGTCTGCGCGGCGAGGAAAGGGCCGCAGAGGATCAACGCGGCGATGCTCGACATCACCGGCAGATGGGGGCGAAACGACCGAATGGTGCTCACCTGTCCCCTTCAATCTCGGGTCGCCGGGATCCCGATGACGGCACAACGACCTGAGCCGGCTTCATGAGCTGGAGAAACCCCGGGCGATTCCATCCGCCCCGTGCGAAATCGGGGAACGGCAGCGGCTGCCCGCCGGGCTCGATGGATCGACCGCTCAGCTCCACCACAGCGCTCATCATGGCGCCATCATACCCCGCTTACAGAGTGGCTGTTGCGACCGACGATGCACATTGCCCTGTCGAATTTCGGCAAGTCGGAGTGTACGACGCTCTGTCGTTCCAGAAAACCGCTCCAAAGAGTTCTCTGTCGCGTTTCGACATGCATTTGTCGTGATCGTCCATTCCCTCAAACCGCCAATAGACCGATGATTTGACAATGGCAGATGCAAAATGTCGCAAAAGGACTCAGGAGTCGTGTTAAAATACCCTCACAACTTGTTTCGGAGGGAAAACGTGAACCACTCCGGGTACGACCCGGAGGCAAGGGGGAGA
>Ga0316193_10003637_pt1 | contig 11179 bp, 7 predicted proteins | sample MerIslsedime2_MG_FD_207735 | JGI IMG/M metagenome (GOLD analysis project Ga0316193, IMG submission 207735) | Coastal sediment microbial communities from Maine, United States - Merrow Island sediment 2 | ecosystem: Environmental > Aquatic > Marine > Coastal > Sediment | place: USA: Maine... | reverse complement strand
CGCGCCATGGCCAGTATCGAATATCCCGCTATCAGGGTTCTGTCCAGGTCAAAGAAGGCGACCGAAGGTGCCGCGTCGCCGTGGTGGTCGATGTTTCGTAAATGGTGCTCCAGTGTTGTCATGATGGATCCTTCCGCGACATGTGCAGCCGCGGATCTGGGGTGAACTGCCGTTGCGATGGTAGAGTGCAAAAATCTTGCCAGCAGCAATAGTGGACTTTAGTCGTGTCAATAATGTTACAAACGCTTACCTTTTCGATCCTGCCACGCTGCGCCTGGGTCCCCGGGACTTCACATCCCGTACATTTTTGGTGCGTGTCTGCACTTTAGCGGTGCACTGAGTAACCCGGCTGGGGTAGTTACTGCAAGCAGTGATAGCCTAGCCTGTCGGGCTCCGTTAAGATGGCTGCATGGAGTTGCCCGCTACCAAGAACCTGCCCATACACGACGTACTGGAAGAATTGCGGCTGCGCCTGGACCAGCGCAATGAGGCGGTGTTGCAGGCCCCTCCCGGTGCGGGCAAAACCACGATGGTGCCCCTGGCACTGCTATCAGAGGACTGGCTGGGGAGTCGAAAAATCCTGGTGCTGGAGCCGCGGCGTATAGCCGCCCGGGCGTCGGCGGGGCGCATGGCCCAGCTGCTGGGTGAGTCCGTGGGACAGACTGTTGGCTATCGTATGCGCCTGGATACCAGCGTCAGTGAGCAGACCCGAATCGAGGTGATCACCGAGGGTATCCTGACCCGCCAGTTGCAACGCGACCCCGGGCTGGAAGGTGTTGGTCTGGTTATCTTTGATGAGTTTCACGAGCGCAACCTCGATTCCGACCTGTGCCTGGCACTGTCACTGCAGGGTAGAGAGCTATTTCGCGAAGGTCCGCCGCTGAAATTACTGGTGATGTCGGCTACCCTCGACGGCGAAGCGGTTGCCTCTTTGCTGGGTGATGCGCCGCTGGTGACCTCCCGGGGACGCCAGTTTCCTGTGGAAGCCTTGTACGGCCCGGCCTATCAAATGCGCGACCCCCTTACCGGCCCGGTCGTGGCCACGATTCAACGCGCCCTGCGCGAGCAGCACGGGAGTATCCTGGTGTTCCTGCCGGGGCAGCGCGAGATCAAGGCTGTCGGGCGGGAACTGGGTAATGCCTCTCCCGGTGACGGCGGAGATCCGCCACTGATCACACCGCTTTATGGCAGCTTGTCCCTGTCACAGCAGCAGCAGGCAATAGAGCCGGCCCCCGAGGGCAGGCGCAAGATTGTGCTGGCGACCAATGTGGCGGAAACCAGCCTCACCATAGAAGGGATACAGGTGGTGGTAGATTCCGGCCTGGTCCGCGAGGCCGTGTTTGACCCAGCCACGGGGATGACTCGCCTGGCGACCCGACGGGTTTCGCGTGCCTCCGCCACTCAGCGCCAGGGCCGTGCAGGACGCCTGGGTCCCGGTATTTGCTACCGCGTATGGAGCGAGGAGCAGCAGCAGCGCCTGGTAGAACACAGCACCCCGGAAATATTGCAGGCAGACCTGGCACCCATGGCCCTGCAGTTGCTGGCATGGGGCGTAGGTGATCCCGCCGAACTGGCCTGGCTTGATGCGCCACCATCGGCACCTTATGCGCAGGCGGTATCTATCCTGGAGACCTGTGGCGCCATATTTCGCAATGAATCCGGTACTTTCCAATTGACGCCCCACGGCGTGCGCCTGGCGCAAATGCCCCTGCATCCGCGCCTGGCGCATATGTTGCTGGTGGGCTGCGACATTCACGCCACCGAAACGGGGTGTCTGCTGGCCGCGGTGCTGTCGGAGCGCAATCCGCTGACGCAACAGGGGGCAGACATCAACCTGTCACTGGAAGTGTTGATGGGGGAGCGGCGCTGCACCCCGGAACTGCAGGGCTGGTTTCGGCGCACCTGGGAACAGGCGCGCCGCTTTGCCCGGCTGGCCAGCGAAATTCATAAACCGCGCAAGTTTGCCATTGGGGTGGAACCGGAGCAGGTGGTTGGGGTGCTGCTGGCCAGCGCCTACCCCGATCGCATTGCCCGTTTGCGTCCCGGTGGCGATGCCGCGCACTATCAGCTGAGCAATGGGCGCAGTGCCCGCATGCCCAAAGACGATGCCCTGGCCGGCCGCGAGTGGCTGGCAGTCGCCGAGCTGGGTGGTCACGTCGGCGAATCGGCAGATCGTATTTACAGTGCCACGGCATTGGACCCGGCGAATTTTCGCGAGGTCTTGTCGACCCTGGTCAGTGAGCAGGAGCAGGTGGAATGGGATTACCGTAAGGAGCAGTTTGTCGCCGAGCGTCGCCGCCTGGTCGGCAATATCCTGTTGGGGACGGAACCCCTGGAAAATGTGTCCGAGCAGGCGCGTTCGCGCGCATTATTGGGTGTATTGCGCAAGCGCGGCCTGGGCATCCTGCCGTGGAACAAAACACTGGAGCAGTGGCGCGCCAGGGTCAAGTTGCTGCATCGGGTAGCAGCGGGTGGGACTGAGACGCGCTGGCCCGACCTGAGTGACGAGGCCCTGCTGGCAAACCTTGAGCAGTGGTTGTTGCCCTACCTCGGGCAGGTGAAACGGCTGCAGGATTTCCAGTCGCTGGACCTGAAGGCTATCCTGCAGGCGCTGCTACCCTGGCCTTTACCCCTGGAACTGGAGCGCCTGGCACCGGAGCGTCTCGCGGTTCCCTCCGGTTCCAGTATTGCTATCGATTACAGCCAGGACCCGCCGGTGCTGGCGGTGAAGCTACAGGAAATGTTTGGCTGTGAGCACACCCCGGAGGTGGCCGATGGCAAGGTGCCATTGCTGATACACCTTCTGTCACCAGCCCAGCGCCCCTTGCAGGTGACCCAGGACCTGGCGGGTTTCTGGCGCAGCAGTTACCAGGAGGTTAAACGGGAAATGAAGGGGCGCTACCCCAAGCACCCCTGGCCGGATGATCCCCTGCAGGCTCCAGCCACGCGTCACACCAAGCGCAGGGCGGGTATCAGTTAATGGAACTGAGTTGCAGGTCCGCCGCCAGTGAAGCGCGAATTTCTTCGGTCAGAGGACCGGTTTCTGCTGCGTAAGCCGGGTGGTCGACACCGGCTGAGATAGGGGAGCCGTGATGGGCTGCAGCTATCATGCCGGGGCTTAACTCAAAGCGCAGGAAGTGCACTGAGGAAGTCTTTGATTCGTTGTCGCGTTCCAGGTCTTCATCCGCAATGGGATAGACCCGGTCGCAACCCTCCACCTGCATCCACACCTTGTCCTCGATACCTATCATCTGTGCCAGCTGCGCGGCGCGCTCTTCAGGATCGTCGTACTCGATCATGAAGGTGGCTTTCCAGTTGTGGCCGTCGGGAATCAGCGGGTTATAGGCATCCAACTCCTCATGGATGCCCTGGGCTTCGAACACCTTCTCGATACGCAGCATTTCCTGGATCTGGTACTTGATCGTCAGGTTGTCCTCGAAATACAGGCGGGCGTGGTCGCCCAGAGGCACCTGGCGGGTTTTCTTGTGCGCCATGACCTCGGCACGAAAGGTCGGGCGTCGCTCGGCATATTCCTCCAGTGACCAGAGATCGGCGCGTGACAGTTGTTTACTCATGGTGGGTGTCTCCTGTTGCATTACAAACCGTACGCCATGCGCAACAGCGTCATGGGATGTTCAGCCTTGTCGACTTTCTCCGACAGGTTGGCGATATGGGTGGCCGCCATGGGGCAGTCACTCATAAAATGATCCGGCTCCTGCTGGTCAACCTTGCGCACCACCGGGCGCGCAATCTTCACTGACTTGTCATGGGTTTCCTTTTTTACCGCGTAAGTGCCGTCGTGGCCCGAGCAGCGCTCGTGGGCGGTTACCGCTGTGTCGGGTATCAGGTTCAGTACATCGCGGGTTTTCAGGCCGATATTCTGCACCCGCTGGTGGCAGGCCACCTGGTAAGCAATATCGCCCATCGCCTTGGGGAATTCGGTTTTCAATGCACCGCCCTTATGGCGTAGCCAGAGGTACTCGAATGGATCGAAGAACGCCGCCTGCACTTTCTTCACATCCTCGTCTTCAGGGTACATCAATGGTAGTTCCTGCTTATACATCAGCACACAGGAAGGGATGGGAGCGACCAGGTCATAACCCGCGTCCACCAGCGCAGCCAGCACCGGTATGTTAGCCTCTTTGAGGCGGTTCACCGATTCCAGGTCGCCCAGCTCCAGCTTGGGCATGCCGCAACACTTTTCTTTCGGGATGATGTCCATGTGCATGTCGTTGTGCTGGAATACCTTGACGAAATCTTCTCCGATATGGGGGCTGTTGTAATTGCCGAAGCAGGTGGCATAGAGAGCCACTTTGCCAGTGGTGTTGCCCACCGCTGTGGTCGCGATCTCCCTGATCATTGGAGCAAGGCGTTTTTTCATGGTGTTGCTGTGAAATTCCGGTACCGGCGCGGCGTGGTGTATGCCCACGGTGGACTCCAGTACTTTGCGAAAGGACGGGCTTTTGTTCATTGCGTTGACAGTCACATCCACTAAAGGAATAGAGACCATACCGAAGGTCCTGTCGGTGCTGGTCAACACCCGGTCCCGGAGGCTCGCGCCCTGTTCACGGTACTTCAACGCCTTGGCCCGCAGCATCAGGTGCGGGAAGTCCACGTTCCATTCGTGGGGTGGGACATAGGGACACTTGGTCATATAGCACAGGTCGCACAGGTAACACTGGTCGACTACCTTGATGTAATCCGCCTTGTCTACGCCGTCTACCTCCATGGTGTCGGATTCGTCTACCAGGTCAAACAGCGTCGGGAAGGAATCGCACAGGCTGACGCAGCGGCGGCACCCGTGGCAAATATCGTAGACCCTCTCAAGCTCCCGGTTCAGGTCTTCGTGGTCCCAATATTGTTCGGTTTTCCACTCAATAGGGTGGCGGGTAGGCGCCTCCAGGCTTCCTTCTCTCACGACTGACTCCCTCGCAATAGTACAAGGTGGGATTGAATAGGCGGGAGAGCGAAAGCTCTACCCGCCGGTAGGGGACTTAGTCGTCCAGGTTGTCCAGGGCTTTCTGGAAACGATTGGCGTGACTGCGCTCTGCTTTTGCCAGGGTCTCCATCCAGTCGGCGATTTCGTCGAAACCTTCATCGCGGGCGGTTTTGGCCATACCCGGGTACATATCGGTGTACTCGTGGGTTTCTCCGGCGATGGCGGCTTTGAGGTTGTCGGAGGTGGCGCCGATGGGCAAGCCAGTGGCGGGGTCCCCGGTTTCTTCCAGGTACTCCAGGTGGCCGTGGGCGTGGCCGGTTTCACCTTCCGCGGTGGAGCGGAATACGGCGGCGACGTCGTTGTAACCCTCTACGTCAGCCTTGGCGGCGAAATACAGGTAGCGGCGGTTGGCCTGGGATTCGCCGGCAAAAGCGTCTTTCAGATTCTGTTCGGTCTGGCTGTCTTTCAATGACATGTTGCGTCTCCTGGATACGGGTTGTCGTGGCCACCTCTGTGGCCTGTTTAATGTAGTACAGGTCTGGTGATCTGACTAATCGATTGAGGCTAATACAACGATAGAGTGCAGCTATCGAAACTGGAACGGGACTTTTACTCTGGCTCAGTGCCGGTCAGCATTGCGTCCGCGGCGGGTTTGCCGGAGCGCCTGCCGGTGAGAATCAACGCATCCTCCAGGGCCAGATACAGGCAGGGCACCAGGAACAGGGTGATGACGGTGCCCATCAATACCCCAAAAGCCAGGGAGATCGCCATGGGTACGAACATGGTTGTCGAGATGGTGTTGTCCATCATCATCGGTGTGAGGCCCACAAAGGTGGTGATACTGGTAAGAATAATGGGGCGAAAGCGCACACTGCCCGCGTGACCCACTACCCAGTGCAGGCTCTGCCCGGATTTGCGCTGTTTGTTGATATAGTCCACCAGCACCAGGCTGGAGTTTACCACCACACCCGAGAGAGCCACGATGCCCAGCAGGGAGAAGAACACCAGGTCCATGCCCAGCAGGTAGTGGCCCAGCACCGCGCCGACAGCGCCAAAGGGGATGACGCTCATGATTACCAGTGGCTGCAGGTAGGATTTCAAGGGGATGGCCAGCAAGGCGTAGATGATCAGCAAGGCGAGCAGGGCGGTGCTGACCAGTGAACCCATGGACTCGTCGCGCTCCTCGGCCTCGCCGGCAAGGCTGTAACTGATGCCGGGGTGGCGTGAAATGATCTCGGCCAGTTCCTTGCGTGTCACCGAGTTAATGATGGATTCCGGGGTGGCAACGGTGCGATTGACATCAGCGGTGACGCTGACGACGCGCCGGCCATCGACACGCCGGATGGTGGTATAGCCCCTTGCCAGGCTCGCTCTGGCCACACTGGTAAACGGTACTTCCGTGCCATCCGCGGTGCGAATGCGCATGGCCTCCAGGTCGCCCAGGGAGCGGCGCTCATCCTCGGGGTAGCGCACCATTACGCGGATATCATCCTTGCCGCGCTGGATGCGCTGGGCCTCGTATCCATAGAAAGCCTGGCGCACCTGTTGCCCCAGGTCATTGAGAGTGAGCCCCAGGTTGCGGGCTTCTGGCAGCAGGGTGAGTTGCACTTCCTGCTTGCCGGCACGAAAGCTGTCGCTGACATCCAGCACCCCGGGATAGGTCTGCAGCGCGGCGCGCAGTTCGGCTGCGACATTGCGCAGGTCGTCGAAATCCTTGCCGTACAGTTCAAATTCTATCGCCTTGCCGATGCCGAAGGCCTCCGAGGTGAACCCCAGTTCTATCGCATCCGGTATACCGCCGGTCAGCTCGCGCCAGCGGTTGGCATAGTCTCTGGTTGATATGCCCGAATAGTTGCGCGGCAGGTTGAGCTCCACCCCGATTTCAGCCAGGTTGCTCTGTGCCTGGGCGCTCGTGTTAATGCTGCCCTTGGGCATGAAAGAACCAATACTGCTGAAGACATGGGTAATTTTACTGGGTTGCCCCGGTGCGAGGTCCGCATCGAGTTCCCCTCGCAGTTGTTCCGCTGCGGTTTCTATCTGCGCCACGGCCCGGGCGGTCTGCTCAACCGGCGTACCCTCGGGCATAGTCAGCGTGGCGTAGAGGTGAGTGCCCTCTACGGACGGGAAAAACTGGAACTGCATACGATCGCTTGCAAACAGCGAAAGGGTAAGCGCCAGTATCACGATACCGCCGGCGATGGTGAGGTAACGCCAGCGCAGTGCCCTGGTAATGGCAGGCTGGTAATAGTGCGTGGCGGCGTACTGCAGTGAGCCGGAAATGCGTTGCTGCAGGCTCAGCCAGCGATTGAGCAGCGGGTTGCTGCCCTTGGTGGTTTCCGCTTTGCGGTGTGCCAGGTGGGCGGGCAGGATCAGCTGTGATTCGATCAGGCTGAAGCCCAGGGCAATGATCACGGTGACGCCCAGTGGGCGGAAAAAACTCCCCATGGGCCCGGGTATGTTGATAATGGGTATGAACGTGGCCATGGTGGTCAAGACACCGAAGAATACCGGCAGGCTGACCTCCTGGGCGCCGGCTACCGCCGCAACCAGGCGCGGCTTACCACCCTGTTCGTAGGCGTATACACGCTCTCCCACGACAATCGCGTCGTCCACCAGAATACCCAGTACCAGGATAAACGCCATGACGGACATGGTGCTGATGGAAATACCTGCCAGGGGGAATACCGCCACGGTACCCAGCATTGCCACGGGGATGCCTGCCGCGACCCACAGCGCCAGCCTGAAGCGCAGGAACAGCGTTAATACCAGCAGTACCAGCAGCAGCCCGGAGCGCGCGTTCTTGGCCAGGGCATCCAGGCGATCCACCAGGTCCTGGGATTCGTCCTGCCACACCGTCAGTTTGATACCCTCCGGCAGCTCCCGTGACGCCTGCTCCATATAGGCCTTGACCCGCTCCGCGATGAGCAGCACGTCTTCCTCGCCAACCCGCGAGATACGCAGTGCCACTGCGGGTTTGCCGTCGAAACGGGCCTGCAGATCGCTGTCTTCGAAACCGTCGATAACGGTGGCAACCGCGCCCAGGGTGACATTGGTGCCATCCCTGCGTGTGAGCACCACAATGTCTTCGAATTCCCGGCCGCTGTAGGCCTGTCCCCGGGTACGCAGCAGGATCTCGCCGCCTTCGGTCTTCAGTGATCCCCCGGGGATATCCAGGGAACTTTGTTCTATCGCCCGGCCAATTTCTGCCAGGGTGAGGCCGTGTCGGCGCAGCATCTGCTCGGATACTTCCGCCGAAATTTCGTAGGGCCGCGCAAACAGCAATTGCACCTGTGACACCCCGGGCAGCGCGGCCAGATCATCCCGCACCTGCTGACCGATAAATTTCAGGGTGCGCTCGTCGGCCTCGCCGGAAACAACCACCTCGAGCACAGTAGCGATCATACTGACTTCTGCGGTAATCGGTTTTTCGGTTTCCTCAGGGAAGGCGTCGATTGCATCGACCTTGCTCTTGATGTCGTTGGCCACCTTGGTTTTGTCCACGCCGGCGACCAATTCTATGGTGATGCTGCAGGAGCCCTCGGAGGCGCTGGAGCTGATCTTATCGATGCCCTCCGTACCTTCTACGGCTTCTTCTACACGCACACAGACTGCGGACTCGACCTCGGTGGGTGCTGCGCCCAGGTAGGGCACCCGGATGCTCACCGCATCCACATCCAGGGTGGGAAACTCTTCCTGGTGAATACGCGGCAGCGCGAGCAGGCCTCCAACCACCAGAATCATCATCAGCAGGTTGGCGGCAACCGTATTGTGAACGAACCAGTGAATGATTTTTTGCATAGGGGGCCGGGTTAACCGCTGACCGGGTTGACCAGCATACCTTCGACCACGGTCTGCATCGCAGAGATGCAGACGCGCTCGCCATCGACCAGCCCCTCGCTTATCAGCATGTCATCATGCTCCAGGCGTAAAATCTTTACCTGCCTGAAGTGCAGGCGATTTTCGGCGTCGACTACCAGTACCTGGTTATTATCGCGCATGGCGGAGCGGGGCAACCTGATCACGTTGTCCACTTTACGACCGCGAATTTCTGCCTGTACGAACATGCCAACCGGGAGCAGGGGAGTGTCCTCGTTTTCCTCGATATGCAGCCGTGTGACGCCGTAGATCATACGCGAGCGCTCGTCGATTTCGGCTTCCAGTCGCACCAGTTCTCCCTCCCAGAGCAGGCGTGTTGCGCCGAAGTCCGAGGCCACCGTAACCGGTGGCCGGTCGCCCTGGGCTATCTGGCCGCGAGTCGATATCGGTAGGCCCAGGTAGGCGAGCTGGTCAGCTGAGATGGGCAGGCGCACTTCCACGTAGTCAGTGGCGTAGATGGTGCCGATACTCTGTCCCCGGGTGACAAATTGTCCCAGGTCTACCTGCTCATTGCGCACCAGCCCGTCAAAAGGTGCGTGCAGTTCTGTGCGCGTCAGGTCTCGCTGGGCCTGATCTGTGCTGGCGCGGCTGTCGTTCAGATTCGCCTCCGCCACCTGCGCCGTGCGTCTGGCACTGTCCAGTTGTTGCTGGCTGGCCAACTGTTGTTTGTACAGTTTCTGCAGGCGGCGCAGTTCATCGCTGGAAAAACCGTATTCCACTTCTGAGCGTTTCAGTTGGGCTTCACTGCGCTGCAGCGCGCTGAGGTAGTCAGCGGCATCGATGCGCAACAGGGTGTCGCCCTCGCGAAAGGAACCGCCTGCAATCAGGGAAGGGGATATCCACACCACGCGCCCTGACACTTCTGGAATCAGTTCGCTCTGGCTGCGCGGCTGTACCGTGCCCTGGGAACTGATGCCCAGGTACTCACTGCCAGAGCGAACCTGTGTGACGCGCACCGTTCTGGGGGTGGGTTCATACAGTGTGGGAGTCAGGGCCGGCTTGTTGCTGCCAATAATGAAGGCAACCCCCAGGCCCAATACCAATACCAGGATAGGGTAGAGAATTTTCTTGTTCATGCACACTCCATAGGGAGCGCTATGATACGGTAATATCCCTGCATTAAGCGGGGATTAACAAAATTTAAGACAGGCGTCGATCTGCTCTTTCACCAGCGCAACCGAACTGTTGATATCTGCCTCGGTCATGCCTTCGCGGGTGAAATAGTGCACGGTGCCCTTGGCATCCAGTATCGCCAGACCTGCGCCACCCTTGCCCAGTTGCCATTGCTCTACGCCGGTTCCCTCTTCATCCAGTACCATGGTCGCGTTGGGGTACTTGCGCTTGCTGTCCTGGACTTCAGAGACCACCAGGCCGGAAGTTCCCCACAGTGCCGCATCCAGGTTGATAATAGTGGTGACGTGGTACTGGTCCTGTGCAAACGTTTCCCGCAGGCGGTCGGTAAACGCTTCGAACAGCTTGCTGTCGCCGCGGGTAGCACCAAAATACTGTACGATGTGGACCTTGCCGGGATTGGCTTCGGCGCTCCAGGGCGCATAGCTGAAACTGTCGTTTTCCATCAACAGTTCACCGCGGTCGTCGATCACCAGTGGCGGTAGTGGTGACGCCGGTGCGGGGGCTTGGGGAAACGCCAGCGCGGTCCATGTCAGTAACAGCGTGCCTAAAAAAGATTTTTGCCAGGACATAGGTGTACTCCTTTGGTTAGACCCGGGATTTACCGGGGCGGCGTTTGGGTGTGCGTGGCAGACCATTGTGTTGTGTGGCGAAGGGAGTGCCATCAGGGCTTACCCGCTGGTGGCGCTTGCCGGGCTGCCGCGGCGGTACCAGGTGCAACTTGCCGTTGCCGATAAGGTCCGCCCGGCCAAGTTTCTTCAGCGCCGTGCGCAGGGTCGGCCAATTTTCGGGATCATGGTATCGCAGGAAGGCCTTGTGCAGGCGCCGCTGTGATAGCCCTTTTACTGTAGGCATGGTGTCGCTGTTATGCGTAACCCGTTTCAGCGGATTCTTGCCACTGTAGTACATGGCTGTGGCGCTCGCCATGGGTGAGGGATAAAAGGTTTGCACCTGGTCGGCGCGGTACTTGTTGCGTTTCAGCCACAGTGCCAGGTTCATCATATCCCTGTCGGAGGTCCCCGGGTGCGCGGCGATGAAGTAGGGTATCAGGTACTGTTTCTTGCCCGCGGCTTTGGAGTATTTTTCGAACATCGCCTTGAAGCGGTCGTAGCTGCCGATGCCGGGCTTCATCATCTTGTTGAGGGGGCCGTCCTCGGTATGCTCCGGCGCGATCTTCAGGTAGCCGCCCACATGGTGGGTCACCAGTTCCTCCACGTATTCGGGGGTTTCCAC
>Ga0316193_10003633_pt1 | contig 11183 bp, 6 predicted proteins | sample MerIslsedime2_MG_FD_207735 | JGI IMG/M metagenome (GOLD analysis project Ga0316193, IMG submission 207735) | Coastal sediment microbial communities from Maine, United States - Merrow Island sediment 2 | ecosystem: Environmental > Aquatic > Marine > Coastal > Sediment | place: USA: Maine... | reverse complement strand
GCGCGGCCGGGCGTGGAGGCTCGCCAGCTGCCGGAGCTTGTCGCGGTCGATGGGCTTGATCAGGTGCTCGACGGCGCCGAGGGAATAGCCGATGTCCTCATCGCCGACGATGCTGACCATGGTCACTGGAATGTCGCTCAGAGCCGGATCGCCCTTGATCTCCTTGAGCACTGCCCAGCCGTCCATCCCGGGCATCATGATGTCGAGGGTGATGAACGCCGGTTGCAGCCGGCGGGCGAGATCGAGACCCTCCTCGCCGCTGGCAGCGGTCACCACGGCGAAGCCATCGGCTTCCAGGGTTCGTTGCAGGAGATCGCGGGCGTCGGCGTCGTCGTCGATGACGAGAATCGGATGCACGCCTTCCGGGATCGCGGCCGCCCTTCTCTCCTCGGCCTGAGTCACGGTCTTCGCAGCCTCGAGGGCGTCCACCGTGGCCGGGAGCTCGATGCTGAAGGTCGATCCATTGCCGAGCTTGCTGGTGACGCTGATGGAGCCACCCATCATCCTGCAGAATCGCTGGCTGATGGAGAGACCGAGGCCGGTGCCGCCGTAGTCTCGGGTGGTGGACCCGTCGGCCTGGGAGAACTCCTCGAAGACCTGCGCCAGCTTGTCTTCCGCGATGCCGATTCCGGTGTCCGTGACCCGGATCGCGATCCAGTCGGCGCCCCGCCGTTGCTCCCGCGCCGCCGCGAGGGTGATGGTGCCGTTCTCGGTGAACTTGGCGGCGTTGGAGAGGAGGTTGAAGAGCGCCTGTCGGAGCCTGGTGAGATCGGCGCGAATCTCTCCCAGGCCATCGCCGAAGTTGGTGACGAGCCGGTTGTGGTTCTTGGCCATCAGCGGCGCGACGGTGGCCAGCGCCTCCTCCAGCATCTGGCGCAAGCCAAAGCGTTCGAGGTAGAGGTCCATCCTTCCCGCCTCGATCTTGGAGAGGTCGAGAATGTCATTGATGAGCGCCAGCAGGTGCTTGCCAGCGGCGTTGATCTTGTTGAGGTCCGGGACGATCGCCTGGTGGCCTTCTTCTTCCGCATCCTCGGCCAGCATCTCCGAGTAGCCGATGATCGCGTTCATCGGCGTCCGCAGTTCGTGGCTCATGTTGGCGAGGAAGGAGCTCTTGGCGCGGTTGGCCGCTTCGGCGGAATCCCGAGCCTCGGCCAGCTCCAGCTCCATCGCCTTGCGGTCGGTGATGTCGAGGGAGTACTCGATCATCTGGATGAGAGTGCCCTCGCTGTCGAAGATCGGGTAGCCGTGGACCTCCACGAACCTTCGATTGCCCTCGGCGTCGGGGTGGATGTGCTCCATCGTCACCGGCGCTCGCGTCTTCCTGATTTCCTCGAGCGGGCAGGGATCTTCCCGGCTGTCGCAGGGACGAGGGCTGTTGTGGGTGAGGGCATGGCAGGTAGCCCCGCCGGAGATGCCGATCCGGCGGGCGGCCGAGTTCGCTACCTGGATCGAGTAGTCGTTGACGTCGATGACGTAGAAGGGGTGGGTCAGGGATTCGAGGGTGTTCTCCAGCAGATCCTTCTGCTCCTTGATCTGCTGCTCGACGCGATGCCGTTCGGTGATGTCGATGCCAATCGTGAGGATCTCACGCAGTGTGCCGTCGTCATCGAGGACCGGTTTGTTGCGCCAGGCCATCCAGACGGACTCGCCGGTCTTTCGGAAGCTCTCGCTCTCTTCGTTCTCGTAGCTCTCCGGGTCGTCGGCGATCTCTTCGATCATCCGGCGCAGATGCCGCCTCGCTACCTCGGAGTCCGGAACGATCGTGCCGACGATCGAGCGTCCCAGGAGATCGCCCTCGCCATAACCGAACAACTCCCGGCCGTACGGGTTGATGAAGAGGATCTCCCCGCTCGGGTCCCAGCGCGCGATCACGCTCCTGATGCTCTCGAGCTCCTGGCTGTTTCGGGTCAGCGCTGCGGTCTGGCCGCGTATGGCCGTCACCATGTGGTTGAACGCGCTCGACAACCTGCCGAGTTCGTCGCCACCGGTGATCGGCACCTCCACCTGCTGGTCGCCGTCCGCGAAGCGCTGCGCTGCGCCTTCGAGAGCCAGGATCGGCGCCACGAACCGGCGGGCGATGAGCCACGAAAGCGGCAGGACCAGCAGCGCGATGCCACCCAGGCTGGCGACCAGATTGCGGGAGACGCGGCGAATCGGAGCGAAGGCCTCGTCGGCATCGATCTCGGACAGCACCGCCCACTGGAGACCTTCAAGGGAGAGCGGGGTATGCGAGGTCAGTACCGGCACGCCGCGATAGTCGATGCTGAGTCGGGTGTCGGTCTTGCCCGAGAGGGCGGCCTCGGCTGCTTCGGTTCGTACCTGCTGCAGGAGAATCGTGGTGCCGAAGTCCTGGATGCGTCTGCGGTGGACGGCGGAGACACCGGCTGACTGCTGGGCAGCGAGGAAGCCGGCGGGGTCCTCGAGGAAGAAGCGGGAGTTCGAGCGCATCAAGAAGTCGGATCCCACCAGGTAGGTCTCGCCGGTCTCTCCGAGCCCGTCGGCACGCCAGGTCCGACCCCCCGTCATGACGTGGTCGATTTCAACCACCGGTATTTGGAATACCAGGACACCGATGCGCTGGCCGTCGTCGTCCACCGGGGCGGCGATGAAGGCGGCTGGTGCGTTGAGTGACGGTCGATACATGGTGAAGTCGACGAGCTGCGGGTCTTCGCTCGAGGGCGCGTCCAGGGCGGCGGAAAAGGCCGCCGCCAGGTTCGAGCTCCGGTAGGGTCCATCGATCAGGTTGGAGGCGAAGTCGGTCTCCTTGGAGACCGAGTAGACCACGTTTCCGGCTGTGTTCACCAGCAGCAGGTCGTAGAACCCAAAGCCATTTGCCAGGGCCTGGAGCTCGGAGTGCAGTCTGCGGTGGACATCGCTGTACCTGCTGCCGTCTGGGGCGAAATCCAGGCCGTCCTTCTCGCCCAGCGGGTGCGGGTTGGCGGCGATGTAGAAGTACTGCAGGTACCGCGCTGCCTTCGGAATCGGCCGCACAGCTTCGAGTGTCGTGGTCTCCGTGGAGTAAGCATTCAGCATCGGCAAAAAGGTGTCGTTGTAGTAGGCCGCAAGCGCGCTTTCCTGATCGAGGCCGATCGCGGTCTGATCCAGAGCGTCGTAGGCGGGGCCGAAGTCTCGGAGGGCTTCGATGACGACGCGACTCTGAGCCATGGCCGCGGTCTCGGTTCGGAGCTGAAGGAAGTAGCTTGCGATCTGGCGGGCCTTGGAGGAGCGGACCGATGTCAGATGGTCGAAGCTGGTTTGCTCGAGAGCGGCCCTGCCGCTCAGGTAGCCGAGAGTCCCGACCAGCATCAACGCTGGCGCCGCCAGCCCGAGGACGATCAGGAAGAGCTTGGTTCGGATGCTGACGCTCTTCAGCATGACGCGCTCCGATGGATCTCGCCCGACTGCATCGGGGGGTCCATCTTCGTTCCGCTCCTTCTCGGCTCCTGGTGAATGCTGGAAACTATATGGGAATCGAATCGTGAATTCATGGTCGGCAAAATTCGTTCAAGGCTCTCTGGAGAAGACGGGGTCTGCAACAACTCGAGCCTCGCGGCTCGAAGGTGCCGCTCGAGCGGAAGGCCCAGCCGGCTGCATGGCGCCTCCGGCCCCGTTCGCCACTCAGCGGATCAAGACCTCGTAGCGGTAGGTGAGCCGGACTCCGGCCGACTCACCCAGGTGTTGATCGGCGACATCACCTAGCGCCGCGCGAAGCTCGGCGTCGGGCGCGCGGGTGCCGCCCAGGTCGATCTGGACGACCATGCCGCTGGCCTCTTGCTTCAAGCGGATATTCCGCAGACGGAGCTCTTCGCCAAGCTCCTCCTCCACGGCCTTCACCAGGGCAGGAGGTGCGGCCATCCGGGGTGGGGCCAGCGTCAAAGCGAGCGCTGCGACGATCGCGGTGATGGCGAGGGCGCCTCCAAGGAAACGGGTCGTCGTGGTCTGCTTCTTCGCGTAGTGGATGCCCACGGCCCAGAGGGCGATGGCCGAGGCGAGAATGATTCCCACCACGTTGACCGCGAACAGCAGCGCGGCGCCAAGCGCCAGGTCGAAATTCCCGATCGACAGCGCCAGACCGGAGGTTGCGATCGGGGGCAGCAGCGCGGCGGCGATGGCCACGCCGGGGAGCGCGGCCAGCAGACGCGGTCTCCCGGAGGCGTAGGCCGCCGCCAGGCCGGCGACGAAGGCCACGCCCAGGTCCAGCATTTGCGGCCAGTCCCGGGCATCCATCTCGGGCGTCGACTGCTGGTATTGTCCGGAGAGCAATCCGACCACCACGGCGAGCGCGAAGGCGACCAGGAAGCCGAGCGACACGGTCTTCAGTGTCATCCTGGCGAGCTTCGGATTGCCCTGGGAGATCGCCAGGCCGAGGCCGAGCAGCGGTGTCATCAGAGGGGCCACGAGCATCGCTCCGATGATGACCGCCGCCGAGTCGTCCAGGAGACCCAGCGAAGCGATCAGCGTCGAGAGAGCCATCAGAAGGATGAAGTCGAAGTTCCACTGGGAGTTCGATTGGATCCGCTCCACCAGGTCGGTGCGGTCCTGGCGCTGGAGCTGCGGGACCCGGCGCTGGAGCTGAAACTCCAACCAGCGCCAGGCCCGGTTCCGACGCGGAATGGTGGAGCGGACGTGAATGCGGGTCGGCTCTCTGGTGCCCCTGGAGACCTTGTTGGGGATGGTGCCTCCGCGCTCCCCGAGTGCGCCGAGCCGGGAGGCGCCCATCAACAGCACCTCGTAGCTCTCGTCCTGACAGGCTCTCAGAATCGCCTTCGCCTGATCGTTGTCGACCTCGACCCGCCGCTGAACCTTGCCTGCCTTCTCGCCCACGGCGCGTTCCAGGGCGCCGTCGAGTATTCGCCGCCCAACGTTCTGCGAATCCGAGCCGATGTCGGGCTCGATGTAGAGACCGGTGAGACGCCTTTCCTCCCGTTCCGCGAGCGCAACCGCCAGCTGGATCGCCGCTCGATCGTGGACTCCTCGGCTGGCGGTGGTGAGCAGGTCGCCGTCCCCGGGCCGCTGGCCCGGTAGAACGTAGGCGCCCGGGCAGGCCGCTCGCGTCAAGAACGCCTGGCTCATCTGGCCCCAGTCGGTATCTGCGGCCTGGATCTCTTCGGTGACGAGGAGGAGGAAGTCCGACGTGGGCGCCTTGAGAAGCTCCAGTGTCTCCGAGACGATCTTCGCGCGCGGGACGCTACTCAGTCGGACCTCGAGCGGCGGCGGCTCCTCTCCCTTGGATCCCTCCGCGGCTTCCTCCTTCGCTCCCTCGTTCTTCCCGGGGATCCAGCGTCCCTCGCCGACGTAGACGTCGAGAGCCCTGCGCAACGCCGCCGCGAGGTCGCCCATGGGGGCCGACTGCTCCTCGGAGCTAGAGAGGGAGATTTCCTTGCTGTCCGACTGGACCCGCTCGGGTGCGGGCACCACCAGCACCGCCTCTCCACCCTTGACCGCCGCGATGCGCAGCGGCCAGCGGAGATCCGGACCGATCCGGGATTCAGCGTCGAGGAGGATGGCGATGGTCATGGCCGCTCCCGCTCTCCCGCCCCGGTCGAGAGGGGCGCCGGGCTTGCCACGATAGTACCGAGATCCGCGTCACGCGCCTTGGAAGACAGGGCTGGTCCGGCCCCGGTGTATACTCTCAAGAGTCGAACGGGTGAGCGAGCGGGGCGAACCAGACGAGGAGACACCGTGGGCGGCAAGAAAAAGAAGAAGAAGCAGAAGGGGAAGGCCCCGGAGGCGCAGCCGGAAGCCGCGGGCCGGAAGATGCCCCGCAAGGAATTCGAGAGCGAGCTGGAGAAGCTCCAGGTGGAGCTCTGTCACCTGCAGGAATGGGTCAAGCGCAAGGGACTGCGGATCATCGTGGTCTTCGAGGGGCGGGACGCGGCCGGCAAGGGCGGCGTGATCAAGCGCATCACCGAGCGGGTCAGCCCCCGGGTCTTCCGGGTGGTAGCGCTCCCCGCGCCCAGCGATCGCGAGAAGAGCCAGCTGTTCATCCAGCGCTACATCCGGCACTTCCCCGCGGCGGGCGAGGTGATTCTCTTCGACCGCAGCTGGTACAACCGGGCGGGTGTCGAGCGGGTGATGGGCTTCTGCACCGATCAGGAGTACGAGCGCTTCCTGGAGATGTGCCCGGATTTCGAGAAGGACATGGTCGAGAGCGGGCTGATTCTGGTCAAGTACTTCTTCGACGTCAGCCGGGAAGAGCAGGAGAGACGGTTCAAGGTCCGGATGACGGATCCCCTGCGCCACTGGAAGCTCTCTCCCATGGACGTCGAGTCCTGGCAGCGCTGGTGGCACTACACCGGGGCGTATCACCGCATGCTGGAGGCGACGGACACGCCCTGGGCGCCGTGGGTCCGGGTGCCGGCGGACGACAAGCGTCGAGCCCGGTTGAACTGCATCTCCCACCTGCTCAGCGTGGTGCCCTATGAGAAGCAGCACTTCGTTCCGCCCAAGGCCGGAAAGCGCCTGCGACGACCCAAGGGCGCCCCCACGGAGCTCAGCTTCCGTCAGGAGGTTCCCCAGCTCTACTGAGGGGCGGCTCTACGGAAGCTGCTGAATCCAGTCGCCCTGCTGTAGCCAGCGCGAGCGAAGCGCACCCAGCAACTCGCTGGCTTCGAGGGCGCCCATCGTGTTCTCGAGGAAGTTGATCAGCAGCCCATCGCCCGGCGGGACCGCGATGCCGATCGCCTCGATGGTCAGCGGCTGCGCCAGCGTCACCAGGTTCTCCTCCGGATGGCGGAGCGCCGTCAGGGCGATGATCTCGCGGTCGGCGACCAGCGCCTGCACGTCATCGGCAAGGAGGAGCTTCACGGCGTCGTCGTAGTTCTTGGTGGTGAGGAGCGTGGCCTTCGGGATCAGCGCCTCGACGAAGCGCTGGCTGGTCGAGCCCTCCAGCGCCGCTAGCTTGAGGTCGGCCTGGTCCAGGTCCTCGGCGTCGTCCGCCTGGGCCAGGGCGGAGGACCGGGTCAGGATCGACTTGCCCGAGAGGTAGTAGGGGCCGACGAAGGCGACCTTCAGGTTCCGCTCCGCAGTGATCGTCATTCCGGACATGACGAGGTCCACCTCGCCCTTCTGGAGGGCGCCGAGCAGCTCGCCGAAGGGCTTCTGGACGATCTCCAGCTTGGCTTCCATCAGCAGTGCGAGTGCAGTGGCCAGGTCCACCTCCAGGCCCATCATGGTGCCGTCCTTCCCCTTGAAGTTGAGGGGCGGCTGGTTTCCGGACATCCCCACCCGGAGCGTGCCGCTGGACACGATGCGAGCGAGCACCGGCGAATCGGGAGACGACTCCGCCGAGGCGGCTGTGGGCAAGCCAAGCCCGGAGAGCGCGAGGACGGCGGCGAACAAGATGACGATGGCTCGTTTCATCGAAAGGCTTCCTTTCATCCATCAGTGGATGTACACGATCGGATTTGTAGTCGACGATGGGGGCCTTCGTCCAATCTGCGGATCGAGACCCTCATCCTCGAGGTATCCATCAAGAAGCTAGCCCAGCAGCAGAGTGCTGGGGCGGCGATTGCGACGGCCCGCGGAAGGTGATGCGGTGCTGCCCCGGGAAGCCCTCGCGGTCTGCGTCGCAAGGTGCCGAGGATTCCCCTGATCGCCAGCCATGGGCTATTGGATCGAGTACATCTTGGAGCACGGGATCACACGGGAGCTCGCCGATGAACGGAATCCACGCCGGTTGCTGGCCACTGACTCGAGCCGTGTCGGTCTCGTGTCTCGCCGTGGTCATTGCCCTCTCCTCGGGGGGCATCGCCTTCGCCCAGGAGCCACCGGAAGGCGAGATGCGGCCGCTCCGCGTCCTCTGGTGGGAGGCCGTGCCGCTCTGCTTCAAGATCGGGAATGTGCTCACCGGCTTCGGCTGTGAAATCGTCGAGGCCGTGCTGACGGAAGCCGAGCTGCCCTACGAGCTGATCGAGGTTGAGCCCGCCTCGGTGCTCGAAAAGTTGAAGAGCGGCGATGGTGACGTGACCGGGTTGCCTGTACCGCAGCTCAGCGAGCTGGAGGACGAGTACGACTACACCCACGGCATCTACGAGACCGGAGCACAGATCGTCGCGTCCACCGAGCTCAGCGCGCCGCGATCGCTGCGGACGCTCCTGCAGGCGACCTACCTCCTGGAGCTCCTCGGTGTGGCGTTTCTGGTGCTGATCGTGGTCGCTCACGCCATCTGGCTGATCGAACGCAAGCGGCCCGATTCCAGCTTCCGTCCCGGGTACCTCCACGGCATCTACGATGCATTCTGGTGGGCGTGTGTCACGGCCACGACCGTGGGATATGGCGACGCCGTCCCCAGAGGCGCCCTGGGGCGGGCCCTGGCACTCTTCTGGATGTTCGGGGCACTGTTCCTGGTCACCCTGTTCATCGGCAGCATCACGGCTGCGGTGACTGTGGGACACCTGGACCGAGGGATTCAGACCCTCGAGGATCTGCGGGACCACGAAGTGGGAGCCCTCGCCGCGAACCCCATCCTGGAGCGTATCCGCCGTCGGGGCGTCGAACCCATCCTATACGAGACGCCCGGCGAGCTCTTTGACGCCATGACAGCCGGGAAGCTCGACGCGATCGTCCACGAGTGGGCAGCGGGGTCGTACTACGTCGGTCACGAGGGGAAGGGCCGCGCCGTTCTCGCCGGGCCGCGCTTCACGAGAACCCAGGCCGCACTACTGCTCCCCGATGAGAGCCCATACCGGGAGGAGCTCGATCGCGCCATCCTGCGGATCATCGAGAACGGCCTGTACGACCACATCCACGCCCGCTGGTTCCACGAGCTCACCGGAGCGTCGGAGAACTGACGCCGTGGCTGGCCCACAAGAGACACTTCGTTGCTGTTAGGCTACGCTCCAAGCTTCAGCGGGGCCGAAACGCCGTAGAGACAGACGAGATAGACGAGACAGATGAGTCAGTTGGCTCTCGGCGAATCGGGAGAATTGAGTTGAACGCGCCCTCAGGGGAACGCATCGCCTGCATCGAATGCGACCTGCTGGTCCGGGTCGGGGAGCTACGCGGGGGGCAGCGGGCCGGGTGCCCTCGCTGCGGGAACCTTCTCACCGCCCCCGCGGCCGACGGCTTCACGCGAACGCTTGCGTTCGCGCTGGCGGCTTGCTTCCTGCTCGTGCTCGCCAACTCGTTCCCCTTCCTGGCGCTCAAGGCCAAGGGCCTGGAGCAGGTGATGACCCTGCCGCGGACCGCGATGCAGCTCTACAGCGACGGATACGCGACCCTCGCGGTGCTGGTGCTCGGGCCGATCGTCGGCATCCCCGCCCTGATGCTCGCGACGTTGATGGCGCTGATCCTGCCGATTCGCCGCCGCGTCCCCGCGCCCTGGCTGGTTCCGGCCGGGCGGTTCCTCTTCCTGCTGAGCCCCTGGAGCATGGTCGAAGTCTTCGTGATCGGCGTTCTGGTCAGTCTGGTGAAGATCGGAGCGATGGCGACGGTCGTGCTAGGCATCTCCTTCTGGGCGTACGTGGGTTTCGCCGTCTGCTTCACCGCCAGCCTCTCCAGCCTCGACCGGCTGCAGATGTGGCGCGAGATCGAGGTTTGCGCGTCATGAGCGGCTTTCCCGCCGGCACGGCGGCCGCGCAGGGGCTCGCCTGCTGTCACATGTGCTTGAAGGTCGCCCCGGAGGAGCTCGACCGCTGCCCGCGCTGCCGGGCGCGGCTGCACCTGCGCGAACCGAACAGTCTCCAGCGCACTCTGGCCCTCGTGGCGACGGCCTCGTTGCTTTACATTCCCGCCAACGTGCTCCCCATCATGACCACCGAGCAGCTCGGCCGCGCCATGGACAGCACGATCATCGGCGGAGTCGTCGTGCTGATCCACCACGGCGACTACCCGATCGCCGCGGTCATCTTCATTGCCAGCGTCCTGGTGCCGCTCAGCAAGCTCTTCGCGCTGAGCTGGCTCTGCTGGAGCGTCTCGCGCGGCCAGCCGAGCTCCCATCACGAGCGGAGCAGGCTCTACCGGGCCGCCGAGCTGGTCGGCAAGTGGTCCATGACGGACGTCTTCGTGGTGTCGATCCTGGTCGCGCTGATCAATCTGGGCGGCCTTCTCGTGATCACTCCCGGTGCGGCGGCGTTGGCCTTCGGCGGGGTCGTGGTCGTCACCATGCTCGCCGCCCACGCCTTCGACCCACGGCTCATCTGGGACCAGCTCGGGGAAAGCGATGACTGAAGCCAAGGCCACCGTTAGCGAGCGCCGGCGCATCTCCCCCATCTGGCTGGTCCCGATCGTCGCCCTGGCTCTCGGCCTTTGGATGGTGATCCACACCCTCCAGAGCCAGGGGCCGGAGATCACCGTCGTCTTCTCCTCCGGCGCGAGCATCGAGGCCGGCAAGACCAAGATCAAGTTCCGCGACGTCGAGGTGGGCCTGGTGGACAGCGTCGGGCTGGCAGACGACCACGAGAGCGTGGTCGTGATCGCGCGGGTCGACAAGGCGGCGGCGTCGCTGCTGCGCGAGGACACCCAGTTCTGGGTGGTGCGCCCTCGCATCGGGCCCGGGGGCGTGTCCGGTGTGGGCACGCTGCTCTCCGGGGGCTACCTCCAGCTCGCGCCTGGGACTGGAAAGAAGGGTCGGCACGACTTCGTGGGCCTGGATGAGCCGCCGGTGACGCCGGCGGGCACCCCGGGCCTGCACTTTCGAATGGTGGCCGAAGAGTCGGGCTCGGTGAACAGCGGGGCTCCGATCCTGTACAAGAAATTCCGTGTCGGCCGGGTCGAGAGCGCCGAGTTCGACGTCGCGAGCCAGAAGATGTACTACCGCGCCTTCATCGAGGAGCCCTACGACGACCTGGTCACCTCGGCCACCCGCTTCTGGAACGCCAGCGGGATCTCCCTCAGCGCTACGGCCGACGGGATCCAGGTGCAGACCGCCTCGATCGAGGCGTTGCTCGTCGGCGGCGTGGTCTTTGGACTGCCGGAGGGGGTGGAGCCCGGAGGGCCCGTCGAAGCCGGTGAGACCTTCAAGCTCTACGACAACTACGCCAGCGTGAACGAGCAGCCCTACCACCACGCCGTCGAGTACGTGGTTCTCTTTCCGCAATCGGTGAGGGGCCTACGGCCCGGCGCGCCGGTGGAGTACCGGGGCATCCGGATCGGACGGGTGGAGCGGGTACTGATCAAGGAGATGGCGGCCAAGGGTTTCAGTGGAAAGGGAGAACCGATCCCGGTGCTGATTCGATTGGAGC
>Ga0316193_10003628_pt1 | contig 11189 bp, 9 predicted proteins | sample MerIslsedime2_MG_FD_207735 | JGI IMG/M metagenome (GOLD analysis project Ga0316193, IMG submission 207735) | Coastal sediment microbial communities from Maine, United States - Merrow Island sediment 2 | ecosystem: Environmental > Aquatic > Marine > Coastal > Sediment | place: USA: Maine... | reverse complement strand
TTTTGATGAATTCATGCCGTCGCGCCCCCGGTAAAGAATCCCCGTCCGGTCCAGACCGATGATATTGGTGATGCCCAGGTCCAGCATCATTTTGGTACAGGCGGTACCGGCGGCTCCCACACCCGCGACCACGGCCTTGATATCTGCAGCCTCCTTGTTGGTCACCTTGAGTGCGTTGATCAGGCCGGCGATCATCACCACGGCGGTACCGTGCTGGTCATCGTGAAACACCGGGATGTTGAGCTCTTTCTTCAGGCGTTCCTCGATCTCAAAACAGCGCGGCGCGGATATGTCCTCCAGGTTGATGCCACCAAACCCCGGCGCAATGGCCTTGACCGTGCGGATGATCTCCTCGGTATCCCTGGTGTCGAGGCAGATCGGGAAGCCGTCCACGTTGCCGAATTCCTTGAACAGCATGGCTTTGCCCTCCATCACCGGCATGGCGGCCTCGGGGCCTATATCGCCAAGGCCCAACACGGCCGTACCGTCACTGACAATGGCAACAGTGTTTTTCTTGATGGTCAGGTTGTGGGCCTTTTCGACGTCCTCGTGGATGGCCATACACACACGCGCCACCCCGGGTGTGTAGGCCATGGAGAGATCGTCCCGGGACTTGATAGACACCTTGCTGTTAACCTCGATCTTGCCGCCCAGATGCATGACAAAAACACGATCAGAGCTGTGCATGACCTTTACACCGTGGATCCTGTTCAAGCCGTCACTGATAGATTTCCCCTGTTCAGCGCCGCTGGTATTTACGGTGACATCGCGAATAATAAATCCATTTTCATAGCGGACTATGTCGATGGCACCAATATTGCCACCAGTCTCCCCAATGGAACTGACCACCCGCGCCAGGAGTCCGGGTTTGTTTTCGATACGCAATCGCAGAATGATCGAATTATGGGCGCTGGTAGGAATTTCCGACATGCCTTGTCTCCTCTATCAAAATGTAGGTAATCTCTAATACACCGGGTAATCCCGGCAACATAAGTCAGCCGCGTCGCACAAAGTATAGGTTGGATTTTGATATGATGCGCCAACCCGGTCTACACTGTGCCGCGCCCGGATGGCTGGCGATCACGAACGCAATTTTGGGAACCTGTACACATGAGCGAAACGAAGCACCTTGCCGTCGAGGCAAACAAGAATTCCATCCGCTATGCCATGGAGGGCAACAAGGAAGCGTGGCTGGCACTGTACACCGACGACGCCGTTGTCGCCGACCCGGTGGGCGTGTCGCCCATGGACCCCACCGGGGAGGGGCATCACGGCAAGGCGGCGATAGAAAAATTCTGGGATACGATAATCGGCCCGGCAAATCTCGATATTCGCGTGGAAAAACGCTGGACCAGCGGAGAGTACTGCTGCTGTGTTGCCCAGGTCGCCAGGAGCGACATGGGCGATGGCAAGTACACCGAATGCGACATGCTGGCGGTCTACGAGGTCAACGAAGAAGGCCTGATCACGCGGATGCAGGCCCACTGGAATTTCGACGAGTTGATGGCCCAGCTGGCAGGCTGAGGAACACGGCGCGGCACTTTAATCGCCCAGCTGGGGAATCACCTTCGCATATTCCTCGATCATGGGCATCGCCGCTTCCGGCTTGTCCCACAAGTCCATGGCTACGCCGATAGTTGCACGCTGGATACCCATGTCCCGATATTCCTTGAGCTTGTCGAGGTTGCCGGTATCCATGATCTGGATATTGATCTCGATATCATCGGGATTGCGACCGGCCTGTTTCACCTCCTCGCGAAAAGCCGCCACGGTCTCGGCCACGTTACCCATGCCCACGTCCACCGGGTACCAACCGTCCGCCCAGGCGGCGGCGTGCTTGCGGCCCAGGGGGCCCATGGCTCCCAGGAAAACCTTGGGGCCGCCCGGCTGCAGGGGCTTTGGGGCAGACCACACGGGGTCGAAGCTGATGTACTGCCCCTGGTAACCCGCCTGTTCCTCGCGCCAGAGAACGCGCGTGGCCTCCACCGTTTCCCGCAGCACCGCGTAGCGCTTATTGAACGGGTGTGGATTGATATTTTCGTATTCCTCCTGGTTCCAACCCACCCCGGTGCCGATAATGACCCGTCCGTGCGAAAGGTGATCCAGCGTAGCGATGGTCTTGGCCTGGGAGAAAATGTCTCGCTCCATCAGCAGGGCAATCCCGGTACCCAGTCGCAGCGTTGTGGTGGCATTGGCCGCCGTCATCAGGGACAGGTAGGGGTCCATCATCACCTTATAGGGGTCTGGCAACTCGCCACCTGCGGGATAGGGCGTCCCGCGTGAACAGGGGATATGGCTGTGCTCCCCGTACCACAGGGATTCAAAACCACGCTCTTCCAGCACCCTGGCCAACTCCGCCGGATGTGGATCGCTGAGTGTGTTCATTGAACTGAAAGCGAGGTGCATGGCCTTGTCTCCTGAACTCAGACGCCAAACTATTTCAAAGGGGAGTATGTCGAACCCGCCGGTTCGTCCAAACCGCGATATTCTGTCGGTGACAAGCCGGTATGCCGACGAAAAGCGCGGTGGTAGAGGCGCAAGATATCGGCGCGAGTTACCGGAATATGAGAAGTGGATGCAGTTTTCATGTTTGCGACCGTCAGAGACAGAGCAGATTATTGATATACATCATAGCTCAGCGTGCTGTGTGGCACCAAATGACCGGTACGGTAGATGAGACGGTACTAGACTGGCTATATTCTATTGCTCACCATTTGCCGGGCGGATATGCCCGGGCGAGTTGCACTCTTTGATAGCGAGGTGATTGATTGATATTCAACTTTCGTAAAATGCACACATCTTCTGTCGTGGGATTTGTTGACAAAAAACGGAGCGCCAGCGCCGTCTTGATACGCCATGTACTTGACCAGATGACACAGTTGAAAAATGTACTGCCGCGCACAGCATTCATCGCTGCGATAGCAGTTTTTGTTATGCCCAGCCAGCCAGTGATTGCGGCCGAGGGCGGGGGTGGTTTCTACCTGTTGGGGCAACGCGGCCAGGGAGCTGCCGTTTTGCCCACCGTGGAAGGCGTCTTTTTTGCGATGCCAACTTACTTTTACAGTGGGGATGTTTCCGGCTCGCAGTCCCTTGAAGTCGGTGGCGCCGCAACACTCGGTCTGGATGCTGATGTGCAGGTGGTCATGCCCACCGCTATGTGGATGACCCCGGTTGATTTTCTCGGTGGTGACCTGGGCTTCAGCGCAACGTTTGTGTATGGCAACGCAGACCTTGCGGCCAACTTCGCGGTTTCAATTCCCGAAATAGGCGACACTATCTTTGGTGATTCAGATGAACGCTGGGCGACGGGCGATCCGGTAGCCAGCGCCTTTCTGGGCTGGCATGGTGAGAATTACGCGTATGCGCTGACGTCCAGTGTGAACATACCGGCAGGTGATTACGATGTGGGACGGCTGTCGAATGTCGCCATCAATTATTGGGCCCTGGATGTCACCGCTGCGGGCACGTGGTTGTTTCCGGAGAGCCAGATCGAGTTGTCGGGCGCTACCGGTTTTACCTTCAACGATGAGAATGACGATACGGAGTACGAAACAGGCACGGAGTTTCATCTGGAGGCGGCCGCTTTCTACCAGTTTTCCCAGTCATTTTCCGCCGGGTTGAACGGCTACTATTACAAGCAGTTGTCAGGCGACAGCGGCGAAGGGGCAGTTCTGGGTAATCTGAAAGGTGAGGTCGCTGCGATTGGTCCGGCACTTTTATGGTTGGCCCGGCGCCCGTTTCAATGCGCTTCAGTTACTACCGCGAATTCAGTGCAGAAAAACGACTGGAGGGAAATGTTGCCTGGCTGACTTTCTCCATTCCGCTGTGGGTGCCCAGTGGGAGCTGAAGGCGAAGGTAATACAGCGCCTACTTCCACAAGGTCCTCTTTGCCTTGGAAAGAACGCCAAAGCTGTTCCACTTCAAGAACCTGCAGGAGGGCAAGAGAGCCCGACCCAAGAACCCGACTCAACAGACAGGAGGCAGCCAAACCATGAAAGTTAAACATGCGACACTCCTTGCGCTGGCTCTCGCCCTGTCGCACCCGGGTATCGCCGAAGAGATTGCCGTAAAGGACGAACGCTACTCCCCTTTCCTGGGGCAGGACTTCCCCCAACAGGTCTGGTGGGGAGACACCCACGTGCATACCTCCTATTCCACCGACGCGGGCATGGTCGGCAACCGCCTGGGGCCGGACAATGCCTACCAGTTTGCCCTGGGCCGGGAGGTGGTCTCCAGTACGGGGGTGAAGACCCGCCTGCGGCGTCCCCTAGACTTCCTGGTGGTGGCGGACCATGCGGAGAACCTGGGTCTGGTGCCCATGATCGCGGAGAAGAACCCGGGCCTGTTGAAAACCCCGTTTGGCGAGGAAATCGCCAACTTGGTTTACGAGGGTGAGTACGGCAAGGCGTATACGCTGTGGGGCGAGGGCATGCAGACTGGCGTAGATCCCCTGGCAGGGAAGACGGAATTGACCCGCACCATCTGGCAGCAACTGACCGGGTATGCTCAGCAGTACAACGACCCCGGCAAGTTCACGGCCCTGATCGGCTTCGAATGGACCTCCAGCCCGGGCGGCAACAACCTGCACCGCAATGTCATATTTCGTGACGGCAAGGAGCTGGCCGACCAGGTCATTCCCATCTCCAACTATGATTCCTCGGATCCCGAAGAGCTGTGGGCCTGGATGGCCGCCTACGAGCAGAAGACCGGCGGGCAGATGCTGGCTATCCCGCACAATGGCAATCTGTCCAACGGGCTGATGTTTGACGATGTCACCTTGAGCGGCAAACCTCTCAGCAAGGACTATGCCGAGCTGCGCATGCGCTGGGAGCCACTTTATGAGGTCACCCAGATGAAGGGTGACAGCGAGACGCACCCTGCCCTGTCGCCCACCGATGAGTTTGCCGATTACGGCACCTGGGACAAGGGCAGCTTCGGTCCAGAGCCGAAGACGCCCGACATGCTGCCGCGTGAGTATGCGCGCTCTGCCCTGGAGCGGGGCATGGCCTATGGCCAGAAGCTGGGGGCCAATCCCTTCAAGTTCGGTATGGTCGGCTCCACGGATACGCACACCTCGCTGGCGACCACCGAGGAGAACAACTTTTTCGGCAAGGCCCCACCCGGTGAGCCCGGTGCGCCAGGCCGCTTGAGCGAGACTATCACCGGTTATTTTCAGCAACCGGAAGGCCCGGATATCACTGTCCGCCACTTCGCCACCTTATCCTCCGGGCTGGCCGGTGTGTGGGCCCGGGAAAATACCCGGGAGTCCCTGTGGGATGCCATGAAGCGCAAGGAAGTCTTTGGCAGTACCGGCACGCGGCTGCAGGTGCGCGTATTCGCCGGCTGGGATTTTTCCCAGGCCGATATCGAGAGTCCTGACTTTGCCGCTATAGGTTACCGCAAGGGCGTACCCATGGGAGCAGACCTGGCAGGTAGCGGCAAAGCGCCCAGGTTAATCGTGCAGGCGCTGCGTGAACCCGATGGCGCGAACCTCGACCGCATCCAGATCGTCAAGGGCTGGGTGGACGCGTCGGGCAAGACCGAGGAACGCGTTTTCGACGTGGCCTGCTCGGATGGCAGAACAATTCTCAAAGCGCGCTGCGACAAGGCGGTTGGCAATACGGTGAACGTGGCGATGGCGACGTTCTCAAACAGCATCGGCGATGCCATGTTGAGCGCATATTGGGAAGACCCAGAGTTCGACCCGGCAAGGCCCGCGTTCTATTACGTGCGCGTACTGGAGATCCCCACACCGACCTGGACTACCTATGACGCGGCAGTTTATGGCACCGGCCTGCCTGAGGGGGCGCCAGCCACACACCAGGAAAGAGCCTATACCTCGCCAATCTGGTACACGCCCTGAGTTCGGGATGATTGCTCAGTACAGGACGGTATAGCCAAGTTAAAGAAAAGGGCTCTGTCTCAGCCCAGGCAAAATCGCGTCGCGGCTAGCCACCGCATGAGGAATACCCAGAGGAGTGAATGATAAAAGGCAAATTCACAGTGGATTACACAATAGCTCGATTTAGTTCCCCGCGTCGAAACTGGCTGTCTTTGCCCTGCGGCATACTGGTTTTTACGGGCCTCTCCCCTGCCCTTGCAGACACTTGGGAGCCAATGACCGGCGCGGATACGCTTCGTGAGTTTGTTGCCGGCGCCACCGCCGAAATCAGCTTGACGCCGGAAGTGACCGCCGTTGGCAAATACAATGCCGATGGTACCGCGACAATCCGGGCATGGAATGAAACCTTCCTGCGCAGTTGGGCAGTCGAGGGGGGGATGACCAGGTCTGCTACTCCTCGGATGTAGGAACCAACTGCTTTCGTTTTGAGAAGAACCTGGACGACCCAGGGGCTTACCGTTCACAAAATGTGAAAACCGGTGAATGGGTAGAGTTTCGAATCGTGGCAGGCGAGGGAGAGACATTCAGCGGCAAGGCGCCGGCGGAAGAGGATGCCGGCGGGCTGGGTTCGCCATCCGCCGCCGAAATAGCGGCGGCGCTGTCCGATCCCAACACCAACATGGGCAGCATGAACTTCCAGTTCGACTACATTGCTTACCAGGGTGATATTCCCGGCGCCGGTGACGCCGAGGCCCAGCGGATGCTGTTTCAGCCCTCGCTGCCGTACAAGCTCAGTGACACCACCAACCTGTTTATACGCCCCGCCGTTCCGGTGATATTCAACCAGGATGTGCCTGTACGTACCGGTGGCTTTAACTCGGAAGGGGTTGACCTGGGTGACATTTCCTTCGACGCAGCCCTGGGCAAAACCCTGCCGGGTGGATTTGTGGTGCTGGGCGGGCTCGCGGGTACGCTACCTACTGCCACCAACAATAAACTGGGTCTCGATCAATGGCTGCTCGGGCCTGAGGCTGCCCTGGCGATGGTTCGCCCCTGGGGCGTGCTGGGCGTGCTGGTAAGCCACCAGTGGGACGTGGCCGGCGACAATGATGACGATACCAGTATCACCGGCGGGCAGTACTTCTATGCGTTCAACCTGGGTGGGGGCTGGCAGATCAATGGCTCGCCCACATTTTCGTATAACCACGAGGCCCCCAGTGACGACAAGTGGACATTCCCGTTGGCGGCTGGCGTCTCCAGAACCGTGATTTTAGCGGGCCGCCCCTGGAAATTTGGTGTGCAGTACTGGCACTACGTGGAAACACCCGATACCTTCGGCCCCGATTACCAGGTCCGCTTTACCGTGTCGCCGGTGGTCAAGTTGCCCTGGTAACGCTCGGGGCGCTACTGTACCGCTTTCATCAGCCGTTCACAGGCGTCCAGTTTTTCCTGGTCAGTTTTGGCTTTCTTCACGCAGGCTTTGTACTCCTGCATGGTTTTTGTCTCTTCTTCTGTCTGCCTTGCCTCGGCCTTGGCTTTTTGCTTTTCCGGAGATGAGCCGCATGCAGTCAGCAGCACTACCATGGAAAACATCAGGAGGATATTACGTGCATTCATCAGTGGAACTCCTCAAATTAAATTCTTCGAATGAATTCTAGCATGTGTAAAAAAAACGCCAGTTGATATCGCTCAACTCCGGAGCAGATTACTTACGAGTTCTGGTGATAAACATGCACATCGCGCTGCGGAAAGGGTATTGATATTCCTTCCTTATCGAAGCGCATCTTGACCTCGCGGGTGACATACCAGTACACCTCCCAGTAGTCCGTGGTTGCGGTCCAGGGTCGCACCACGAAGTTTATCGAAGAGTCACCCAACTTGTGCAGGTGTATCATTGGTTCAGGCTCGGCAAGTACCTTTTCGTGCGACTCGACGATCTCCCTGAGTACCCGCTCTGTTTTTTCGATATCGTCGCTGTAGCTGATACCGAACTCCATGTCGACCCGGCGGGTTGCCTGGGCGGTAACATTCTTGATGACGTCTCCCCAGATCTTGCTGTTGGGAATGACCAGGGTCTGGTTATCGAAGGTGGTGATTGTGGTCGACACCAGGTTCATTTTTTTTACCAGGCCAGAGGCGCCGGAAACCTCCACGTAGTCGTTCACGTCGTAAGGGCGATAAAAAAGAATCATGCCGCCAGCTGCAAAATTACCCAGAGTATCCTGCAGTGCAAAGCCGACGATGAACCCGGCAACACCCAGGCCAGCCAGCGCCGGCCCAAGGGAAATACCGATCTGGGAAAGCGCGACAAAAATACCCACTAACATAACCAGTGCGCCGGACGCGGAGATAAGAATATCTTTAAGCAACGCGGACAAGTTTACTGCAGGCTTGTTCAGGGCCGATTTGATGAAGCGCTTGACCAGTCTTGCCAATGCCCGGAAGGCGAGAATGATGAGTACGAATGCCACAAGCTTTAACAGGATATCTGGCGCCTTCTCCACCAGCGCCACTTTCGAAGTTTCCCAGCCCTCACCCAACATCGCCATAACAGCCTCGGTGTCGAACATTCCCAGCGAAACGCCCCTGGTCTCACGCAACAGGACCGACCGGTACGATACCGTGTCCATTTCCAGCCGGGCCATCAGCTTGAGCAGCGATTGCAGACGGCTGGTTTCTATGCCCTGCTCCATCCTGATCTCGTTGGCGGCGGATTGAAGGCTGCTATTGGCAGAATCTGCCGCTGACTTCGTCTTTATTTCCCGCAACGTCGCGGAGAGCAGTTCGATACGTCCGGACAGTTTTTCGGCATATTGATAAAGTATTGCCTCGGCGCGCTGCCGTAAGTCTTCGGCGGCACCGCCCAGCGCTTCCCTGCTTTCGATCAAATTGACCAGGGCCGCGTAATAGCCGAGCCGCAGTCCCTCCAGACCGTGCCCATAGGCCTGCAAGGTATAGATGTCGGGCTCACCGGCTGCATCGGCCCGGGCCTGGTTGGCCGCAATACGCTTCTGCAGGACTTCAATACGCTGAAAAATTATCGCATCTGTCCCGGCAAGGTCTGCTCGAATGCGCTTCATAATGGCCTGTCGCTCGGGATCTTCCTCCGGCAGGGTGGAGACCTGGCGCACCAGCTTTGCGACAGCGTCCATCAACCGAATGCTGCGCTGGTCCAGACGGAAGGCCAGCGCGCTTTGCTCCGATTCAGCCGCGGTTTCCAGCCGCTTCGATGATAACTTGAGCCCTTCGATGGTTTTCTCGATTCCCTGTATAGCTTCGTCCAGGTTCTGGGATTCGGTTACCGTCTGGGCCACCAATGGATGGGCTGGAAGCAACGCCAGCAGGAGCAGCGAGAGGAAAGCCAGTGAGCGGATATTCATGCCTTAAGTCTCCGGGCTCTGAAAATCGGCGGCCAAACGATAGGCAACCCAGTACTTGAGGATATTGCGCACATAATCGGTGTTCTCCCGGCCCACAACCCGGGCGGAAACGAACTCCACATTATTAAACCATATATTCGGGTCCAGACCCTGCGCCTCTGCCTTTTTGCGCAATGACTGGATGCGTGTGGGTCCGGCGTTATATGCCGCAATGGCGAAAACATGTCGATTGAAAGGGGTGATCTCCGGATCGTTGAAATAATCATCCACCAGGTGCCTGAGGTATTTCACCCCGGCATGGATGTTGTTATCCATCTTCTTGGCGACGTCGGGAATGTTTATCGGGTCCCCCTCGGCGGTGGAGGGTTTGACCTGCATAACGCCAACGGCACCGCTACCACTTCGGGTTGACTGATCCAGCTGTGACTCCTGGTAGCCCTGGGCCACCAGCAACAGCTCGTCGAAGTTATACTGGCTGGCATACTTTTTGAAGATGGGAATGGTCTGCTCGAATCGCTTGCGATGGGCACTGGCGTTCGGGTTCTTCACCCACGGGTTATCCTGCAAATACTTGTTCACAACCACATTGCCGAACAGTGTTCCCAGCCCGTGGGTCTTCTGGAAGGCGGTCAGCGCGGCCAGTAATTGCGGGCTGCTCTTCCTGATCACGGGCCCGATGAATCCCGACTCTTTCACCACCAGGTCCTGGCGCACAGTGACCCCATCCATGACCTCAGACCAGAATCCCGCCAGAAAATCGTCCACCACCGTGATCTGCTCGACGCCGCTGCCGACCAGTTCGAGAATGTCCTCTACCTCCAGGTTTTCGTCGGCCTCAATAATCTTTATTCCCGGCTTACCGGCGGCCTGCAGGCGCTGGTTGAGCTCCTGCAGGCTCTCGTAGTAGCTGCTTGAAGGCCGAACAAAGACTTTTTGCCCGGAAAGATCTTCCACAGACTCGAGGCGAGGCGCATCCGGGCCGGTAACGATCACTTCCGATACCGGGTTTGACCCGTGTATCAAAAAGTCGACAACTTGCTGCCTTTGCCGGGTGGCGGTCAGTCCTGCTATGGCGATATCCCCAAGGCCTTCGGCAATCCCGGGGATCAAGCGATCGCGCGCCATCGGCAGATAAAACACAGTAAGCCGTGTTGGACTGTCGGCTTGGGATTTCCGCAGTTCTTTCGCAAATTCCTCCATGAACTCGTAAGCCAGCCCGCGCGGTTGTGCGCCCTCATAAAAGAAGTAGGTCTTGCTAAAGGGGACCAACACACGGATGTAACCGCGCTCGAATATCGCATCCAGGTCACCTGTAAGAGGCAGCGTCCTCGCGCCTCGCTCCAGCTCATCCAGTCCCTGCTCCTCGCTAGCCGCGGCAAAGGATCTACCACAGACCGCAAGTACAAAAAGCGAGGCGAGCAGGACGATCCGGGTATGAAGTCGAAGGTTCACGGTCTCTTACCATATGTATGAAATATCATTGTTATTATCGCATTTACTTCTACGCAGCGGTTAGCCGGCGGCGGTTGCATTGCAGTTATATTGCGTTGGATCATACCAGGCGCGTTTTTTCTGGAATCAGAGCATGCGCTCGGGCACAACCCATGACAGAAAACGGGCGGCGAAGCGCTGCCAGGCGCTGGTATTGGGTTCCTCGTGGTAAGTGAGTGTCTGGCCGTCTTCATACTCGATCCAGACGAGATCGCCCGCTGCATCCAGCTGCACATGATACGCCCGGCTTACGACAACCTCATTGAAAGCCCCGAGCATCCGTTGATCCAGTTCCGGATTCTCGAACAGCACACCCATCTCGGTATTAAGAGCCACGGATCGCGGATCAAGGTTGAAAGAGCCCACATAGACGAGCTTGCCATCAGCGCTCATAAACTTGGTATGCAGGCTGGCGGACGAAGAGCCCATCCATTTCTTGTTAGAGCTGAGCGTTCCGGGATCGGGTTTGAACTCAT
>Ga0316193_10003626_pt1 | contig 11192 bp, 6 predicted proteins | sample MerIslsedime2_MG_FD_207735 | JGI IMG/M metagenome (GOLD analysis project Ga0316193, IMG submission 207735) | Coastal sediment microbial communities from Maine, United States - Merrow Island sediment 2 | ecosystem: Environmental > Aquatic > Marine > Coastal > Sediment | place: USA: Maine... | reverse complement strand
GTTTCTTTTTCGCCATAAAGCGAAATGGAATTCGACTGGAGAACTGATCAGTTACACTATTGTTGTCTGCCTTGTGGGGCTAATGGATTTTGGCGCCACCAAACTAATTCTTTCCATGGGGACATCCGCCTGGTTGGCCAAATCAGTTGGTTGCCTTATTGGTTTGATTTTTAATTTTGCAGGTCGGCGTTACTTTGTGTTTCCGGAACGAGCGGCCGGCCCCTGGCGGTCGCAATTGCCTCTTTAACAGTTCAAGCACAATCTTAGTCTAAATCAGTACCGCCTTGAACCGAAATCCTATTTTTGAGATAGCTTTTACTTCATCGCGCGGATGTGCCGTGCTATTTTTGTTACTTGCGGCAGATTCTTTTCATTGGTCAATTCCTCAGCGTTATCCAGGTGATCTTCCCAACCATCCAGTTGGATTGCACGGGCAAGGCTTGCAGCAGCCAGATGAAGTTCGACCAACCAGGAACCGTAGGGGATTTCTAAGAGTAACCGCTCGATAATGGAATAAGAATCCCGGGCCAGATTGCCTGACTTTTCTTTCAACCGGATGATAGAAAATCCTGTAAACTCCTTACAAATAAGTTTCGGGTCCCGGCAGAGTCCCTGATAGTCAATTGCTTTCATATCCGGTCGGGGAACCGACATGATCGGATAGCGTGATTGCGGCGTTAAAAAGTATTCCCGCCATTGAAATAGAACCACTACCGGCTCAAGGGTTAACTGTGGTATTTTGTGGGCCAGCAGGGGCAAACGTGCCATCGATTCCAGTGGCGAATGCCCCCGATAATAGCGGGGGAAGCCATAGAGCGTCGGCTCCCAATCGCCAAAGTGAGACAGGCTGTCGAAAATGATGAGATGATGGTCGTCAAAGGATTCTGAAAGAAAGCCAGATACTTTGCGCCAATCGGTTTTTTTCGGCATGGATTTATATTCTTTGGCTGCATGAACCGTCTGGAGGAAAAAGATTAGGGCTATCGCCATCAATCCGGCCCGGACCGCACGCATGAATCTAATCTTCGCTGCCAGGGTCCAAAGCCCCTGGAAAGTTATGGCTCCAAGGATAAGAACCAGAGACAGGATATAACTGGCATAGGCTGGACGAAACGGCATGCTTGATTTGGCCTGGAAGATAAACATGTTTAGCAAGCCTGCCAGCGGCAGCAACACAATGGTTATCAGCGCCATTGTCTTTTTGCGGCCAAGACCCAATTGCCATGCAAAAAAGGGGGCCAGACAAGCCAAGAGCAAAAGTGGATAGGTTAACGGTTCGCTTTGCACAACATATGCCTGCCAGATAGGCGACAGGTCGCACTTTATGACCGCTGTCAGGAATTTTTCTAGATTTAATCCCATTGAGGTATCTGAAACATAGCGGCCCGACTTTGTAAGCAACAATTTTAATGAGGGAATAAAGGATATCATCGCAAGAATCAAGGCGACAACCGAAAATAACAAAAGGGATTTGGGAGCTGAAATGGTCATTCCCTCTCGCTTAACAAGAAATAAAAACCAGGTAATAAGAAAAGCAAAAAGGCAAATAGTTATGACCAAGGGGAAAAGAGACCGTGAGTGGAGAAATGCCGTGGAGAATAATAGCAAAACGCTGGCATTGATAAATTTTTTATCCTGCTTACCGGTCAATAAATTAACCAGTGCCCATAGTTGGCAAAGAAATAAAAAAACTGCAATCGCATAGGGTCGGGTTTCCTGTGAGTAATAAAGATTAAAGGGCATCAGGGCTGAAATCAATCCAAATCCCAAAGCTATCTGCCATGAGGTCGCGGAGACAATCAGTACCGTTAGTAAAACGACAGATCCTGCTCCGAATAAAGCCGAAGGCAAACGGACGGCAAAATCACTGGTTGATATCAATTGAACGAGATGACCGATCCAATAGTCAAGGGGCGGCTGGGATTGAGAGGCGGCGGCGTCGATTATTTTGAAGATCGAATGGGGATAATAAGAGACCTGACGCAATTCATCCATCCACAGGCTTTCATTATCCAGATCGTGCAGCCTGATCACCAGAGCAACACCGAAAACGAGCAGAATAAAAAGGACTTTTTGAATATTGCCGGGTTCCCGGGTGAAGGATTCCCATTTAGCTTTTAGATTTTGCATAAGCTTTTGTAATTAAGAAAGTGATATAGGGAAACTGAACCTATCTGGTTTTAACAAGAGGCCAGTTGGAATAGCCCCTGACAATATCCCGTATTCGCCCCTCGGCTGATTTGTCGATCTGAAGCAATGCTAAAGCGTTGTCATAGTCTCCTTTGACTGAATAGGCAATCACCAGATTTCGCAGAGCATCTAAATTTTGAGAATGAGCCGATACTATTTTTTGATTTTGATCAATGGCCTGGTTAAGTTTGTAATAGGTATCGTACATGGATACGAGTTCATGGTAGCCCGACTCGGATGTATTTTCGGCATCGGACTGAAAGCTGCTAAAATCCGGATGAAGTCTCAGGACTTCTGAAAAATGAAAAATAGCTTTGTTAAATTGATTTTGGATCACCAAAATATTTGCCAGGTAAAAATGGGTTGCCGGATTGTGGGGTTTGATTTCAAGGGCTTTTGCAAATTGAATTCTAGCGTCTTTAATATTTCCCCGGCCTGCCAGGCCGCGGCCTAGATCGTTATATAGGGTAACTTTTGTGGGATTTATCTGAACCGCTCTTGAGAAATGAGTGATGGCCGCATCATATTTCCCCTGACCGGCATAGACTTGGCCGAGTCCGTAATGGGCAAAAAAGTTGTTTTCCGTAACCTGCAAGGTATGCTCGAAGAGGGTAAAGCTATTGGTCCACAACCTCACCTGCGAATGTGTGGCCAAAATCAGACCGGCCAGAGCGATAGCGGCGGCCGTTGCCAATACAATTCTTTTCAGGGGTATCTTGGCAAGTATTACGGGAATACCCCAGGCGATGATGATCGCCAAACCGATCAACGGGATGTACATATAGCGGTCGGCCATGGAAAAATCACCTATTTTTATCAAGCCAATCACCGGAAACAGCGTGCCCAAATACCACAACCAGCCAACGATAAAAAACGGATATCGCCTGGCCGATTTCAATGCCAGTATTGTTGTGCATATCAATAGGAAAGCAGCACTTCCGACCTTCCAGATTGGAAAATTATCCGGAAACGGATAAAAGACAGCCAGATTGTGCGTTCTGATCGATTTCCACATATAGCTAATATAAGAAATTATGGCGTTGTAGATCCTATCCGTAAATGAATATTGTTCGGCCGAACTGAGGCCGCCACCCGTTTTTTGAACAAGAAAAGCGGTCAAGCTGAATACGGCCGTTATAAGGAATAGTGGAATTTTTTCCCGGGTCAGAAAAAGAGCTGATGGGATTGAGGCGCCCAGCGGTCTTTCAGGTTTAAATCTACCAAGGGGCCAGTAGTCCAGCAGAAGCAACACGAAGGGCAGGGTGACCAGCATGGGCTTGGCCATTAAACCAAGGGTTAAAAATAGACAAACCGTTAAATATCTTTTATAGCCGGGACGCTCAACATAATAGTAGTAAAAATACAATGTCAGCATCCAGAAAAATGCACTCAGTACGTCTTTGCGCTCGGCAATCCACGCTACGGATTCCACATGTAAGGGGTGCAGCGCAAATAAAGCGGCCAGAAAAGCGCTTTGCCATGCGGCACCCGTTATCCTTCTGAATAAAAGAAACACCAGAGTGGCGTTTAATATATGCAAAAGTAAATTGGTAAACAGATAGCCGGCCGGTCGCGCGCCCAGAATCTGGGTATCCAGCATGTAGGACAGCCAGGTCAGGGGATGCCAGAATTCGGCCCTGGTGGTCGTAAAAGCCCATTTGACGCTTTGGGGGGTAAGCCCGGATTGGACATAGGGATTCTGGGACACATAAACAGGATCATCAAGAATGACGAATTGATGGCTGAATATATTCCAATAGACCAGAACCGTTGATAAGGCTAAAACCAGGCAGATGATCAGATCAAATCTGTGAGGTCGGTTCATATAATTAATTATCATAAAATTAGACGGTTATGTCAAATTAAATAGATTTAGAAATTAATATTTCAAGATATTGGGTGAAATTTGGAAACAATGGACACCAATTGGCAGAATGTTGTAAGTAATTAGAATTATATGGGATAATAATAATTGCCACCAAATACTCTTGACAGACAATTCAATTTTTTCTTATAATTTCAAATATTAACAAAATATTTAGTCTAGCTTGCAGCATACCGCATCTTTATTTTTTAAGGCCGTCTGCCTGGCGGCAATGTATAATATATAGAGGGAAATTTTGAATATGAGTGAAACCACGGTATCAATAATCATACCTGCATATAATGAAGCCGATATTATTGCAGATATCGTCCAGCGAGTCAGGTCCCTCCATCCGGATTTCGACGTGATTGTTGTAAATGACGGGTCTACCGATGATACGGCTCTTGAAGCCCAAAAGGCCGGAGCAGAGGTTTACAGCCACCCCTATAACATTGGCAATGGAGCAGCCATAAAAAGCGGTATTCGAGTGGCCACCGGCGATATCCTGGTTCTCATGGATGGTGATGGTCAACACAACCCAGAAGATATCGCCAAATTACTCGAATATTTTCCCGAATTCGATATGGTTGTCGGCGCACGCTCAATCAGCGACCAGGCTTCACTTGGACGCGCCCTGGGCAACAAGATATACAGCTGGTTTGCCTCATACGTTGCCAAGTTTTCAATTAAAGATCTAACCTCGGGGTTTCGTGCTGTGAAATCCAATGTTGTACGCAATTTCTTATATCTGCTGCCTAACACTTATTCCTATCCCACTACTTTAACACTGGGTACCCTTAGAAGTGGAATGAGTGTCAAATATGTTCCCGTTAAAATCAAGAAAAGGCAAACGGGTACAAGTAATATCAAAATGATGCGGGACGGGGTAAAATTTTTCATGATCATCACCCGGATTTGCACCCTGTATTCACCCATGCGAGTATTTCTTCCCGTAAGCTTTGTGATGTTTTTGCTGGGATTGATCAACTACCTTTATACATTCATCATGCACGGTCGCTTCACCAATATGAGTGTCTTTTTATTCGTGACCGCCGTCCTCATTTTCATGATGAGTCTGATATCCGAGCAGATCTGTCAGATGCGCTTTGAAAGAAGGGGGGCCGATCGACCCATACTAAAACCGGAAGCTTCAGACAAGGATGTATCTTAATCATAAATCCACATTTTGCATAAGCCTGGTTCACCGGAAGTGATTGGCTGCAGTCTGATGTTGGTTGAAGGGAATCCTGCGGGCGCTATAGAGGCATATGATATGTTTAAAGATAAAAGAGTCATCGTCGTCATGCCGGCCTATAATGCCGCTCAGACGCTGCACCGGACCTATGATGAGGTGATGCATCAAGATTATGTCGACCAGGTGATTGTGGTCGACGACCGGAGTCAGGATGATACCGTGCCCATTGCCCAAAAGCTGCCCGGCACACTTGTGTATGCCCATGAAAAAAATATGGGTTACGGGGCCAACCAAAAAACTTGCTACCGGTTGGCCCTGGAAGCAGGCGGTGATATCATCATCATGGTGCATCCAGATTACCAGTATACCCCGAAATTAATTCCGGCCATGGTTTCCATGATAGGAAATGGGCTGTATGAGTGTGTTCTCGGTTCCAGGATCCTTGGGGGGTATGCTTTGAAGGGCGGCATGCCCGCTTGGAAATATGTCGCCAATCGATTTCTGACTTTGGGCGAGAACTTTTTAATGGGTGCGAAATTATCCGAATATCATACGGGGTACCGGGCCTTCTCGCGTGAACTTCTGGAAAAAATACCCTATGACTTAAATTCGAATGATTTTGTGTTCGATAACCAGATGCTGGCTCAAATCCTGTGGTTTGACTATACCATCGCAGAGGTCAGCTGCCCGACCAAGTATTTTTCCGAAGCCTCCTCCATTAATCTTTCCCGAAGCATAACTTACGGATTCGGATGCGTATTGACATCGATTAAATTCCGGCTGGCAAAAATGAACCTTATCTTGTCAAAGCATTTTCCGCCCTTTACCTGTGGCGGTGATCAAGAAGAAAGAGACAATGGGGGATGCCGGTGACCGAAGAGAAAACTGAAAACCCGATACTGTTAAATTCAGACGGGACCTTTGGGCAGAAAATTATTCTTTTTTCAGCTTTTTTTCTTTCCGGTATGAGTGCCCTGGTTTTCCAGATCGTTTGGGTACGAATGCTTACCCGTTACCTTGGATCGACGACATCTGCCACGGCGACCGTCCTATGCGTATTCATGGGAGGGCTAGCTGTGGGAGCCTATGCCAGCGGCAAACTGGCAGATAGAATTAAACGCATTCTGGCAGTCTATGCGGTTATAGAAATCTGTATCGCCCTTGCTGCCCTCCTGGTGTCCTTTGCCTTTATTGCTGCTTTCGGACGCATTTATCTGAGCTTTTATAACCTATTTGGAGATAACGGCCTGTATCTGTCCACTGCGCGGGTTGTTTTTTCTATGCTTTGCCTCTTTCCCCCCACGGTCCTCATGGGCGCAACCCTGCCGCTTCTGGTGGCCTTCGTCACCCGCCGCAATTATCAATTCCAGAACGGTTTGGGCCGACTTTATTCCATCAATACGTTTGGGGCGGTATTGGGCGTCTTTATGACGGGTTTTCTGCTGCTGGGACTTTTCGGAGAAACGGTTTCACTGTTCATTGCCGCTTTTTTAAACCTCATTGCCGCTGCCCTGGCAGGCGTGTTGCATCTGCAATTGAAAAATGCCACTCAATCTGCCCAGGGGCCGCAAACAATAAAAAGTGAACCCTGGGCTCCGCTGACCTACGCTTCCCGAACCAGGAATTGGTCTCGAATTGCCATTTTCGTAAGCGGTTTTACGGCTCTGGCCTATGAAATTCTTTGGAGCCGCTTTCTGATGCTGCCGCTCAGGACCAGCATCTATGCCTTCAGTTTTATGCTGGGCCTATTTTTGATCGGGATTGCTTACGGCAGCTGGCTGTCAACCCGATCCTTAATTTCCAAGAAGCGCCCTGTGTCTACGTTTGCCTTTATTGAAATCCTCATTGGCTTCCTGACAGTTGTTGGTATGGTGGCTTTTGCGATCCTCGGCAAGATATCAAATGGTTTCATATTGAACCTCCCCCTGGGAATAATCACCGCGATCGTGATGGTCTTGCCCGTTGCTGTTGCCTTTGGCTGGCAATTTCCCGTTGCGGTGCGATGTTGTATTTCTGATTCCAACCTTCCGGGTAAAGCAACAGGATGGGCCTATGCTGCGAATACCTTAGGGGCTATTTTGGGTAGCATTACCGTCGGTTTCATTTTCATTCCTTTTATAGGGACCACCAGGACCATGTTGTTGCTGGCGTTGCTCAATATCCTTCTCGGTGTAATTCTTCTCTGGATTCGTCCCCAGGAAGAGCGCGGGAAGCAGCCTCTTGTCTCCTATGCCTTTATTGCCGGTTTTATCGTGATAGGTTTTATGGTCGCCGCGCCTTATAAAAACGTTATGTATGAACGCGTTAAACGCTATCTAGGCGCCAATGCTGAAATGTATGCTTTTCATGAAGGTATTACGGGAACCGTAGTTCCGGCCGGTTCGCCTGATAATCCTTTAGCCAGACACCTGTTTACCAACGGTGTGGGCATGACCACCCTGGTGAGTGAGACCAAGTTAATGGCCCACCTTCCCATGGCCCTGGCCAATGATCCACGCAACATATTGGTCATCTGCTTTGGCATGGGAACCACGCTGCGCTCTGCGAGTCGACATCCGGGAGCCAGGGTTCATATTGATGCGGTTGATATTGTTCCCAGTGTTTTTGACTGCTTTGGGTTCTTTCATAAGGATGCCGACCAGGTTATTAAACAACCTAATGTCAAACTGCATGCCGATGACGGTAGAAATTTTTTATTGGTTAGTCAGAAGTTATATGATGTCATCACGATTGATCCGGCACCTCCGGTTTACAGTGCGGGTACCGTCAATCTTTATACCCGTGAATTTTTAGAACTTTGCAAGTCCAGAATTACCATGTCCGGCGTTGTTTGCCTCTGGCTGCCGCCGGCACCCGAGAGCGAATTGTTGATGATAATGAAAACTTTTGCGAACGTTTTTCCCGGTTCCAGTCTCTGGGGGGGCTTCAAGATGCCAGGGTTTTATCTTATTGGCGGACACCGATCATTTGGGCAGACAACCGAGAGTATTTCATCATTGGCCCAGCGACTCAGCAAAATATCGGATTTGGGTGAATGGGATGATCTTTATCAAGACGAAATCATGCTTAAACAGCTCTATCTGTTGGGACCCGGGGGGGTAAATGCATTGGTGAAAAATGTTGCGGAAGTGACGGACAATCATCCCTACACCGAATTTCCTTTATGGCGTGGCGTCCTTACGGGAAGAGCCCCGCAGTTGAATTCAATCGCTATTCGTCAATTTTTAAAAACAGTGCGTCGAGGCAAGCATTCATAACCCACCATATCTTTTCCAATTTGCATCAACCAGGCAAAGATGTATTCGTCCGAAAGCCTGAGGTTACCTTCAATGGGAAAAAACCCCAGCCGGCGCGAGAATCGTGCGGAGCAAAATATGTTCTCTCCTCTGACTACCGGGGTATTGCTGTTGATCATTTTACTGACGGTGGTTGTCCGGTGGGGGCTGATCGATGTTCCCCTGGAGCGCGATGAGGGAGAGTATGCCTATGCCGGCCAATTAATTTTGCAGGGTATTCCGCCTTATCAACAGATGTACAACATGAAGCTGCCTGGCATTTACGCCGCTTATGCGTGCATCCTGGCAATTCTCGGCCAAACCCACCAGGCCATTCACTTGGGCCTTCTGGTTATCAATGCGGCAACAATTTTGCTCGTATTTGTGCTGGCCCAACGACTCTACGGCGCCATGGTAGGTCTTGTTGCAGCCGCGTTTTTTGCCGTGATGTCACTTCTTCCGTCAGTGCAGGGCGTATTTGCCAACTCCGAGCATTTTGTAATCCTGCCGGCCCTCGGTGGGCTGTTTTTTTTACTCAGAGCGTTGGAGGAAAAACGACAGGGGATGCTGTTTGTCAGCGGCTTGTTGCTTGGACTGAGCTTTTTAATGAAACAGCATGGTGCGGCCTTTATTCTGTTTGGCGGAATTTATATCCTGTATGATCAATTCTGGAGGCGGCCGGTCGGTTGGCAGACGGTGTTATGTCGCGTCGGACTGTTCTCTTTGGGCGCTACGGCTCCCTATGGCCTGACCTGCATGATTTTTGCGTATTCAGGGGCCTTTGATAAATTCTGGTTTTGGACCTTTGAATACGCCAGGACATATACAAGTCAGGTGCCGATTCGGGCGGGATGGTCTTTATTCAAAGCTCAGAGTTTGGAAATCATAAAATCAGCCCCGCTGATCTGGCTGTTGGTTTTCATTGGTTTGATTGCGATAGGGGTGGACCAGCGGTCACGGCGGAAATCAGCTTTTGCCGGCATGTTGATGGCTTTTTCATTTTTAGCAATTTGCCCCGGTTTCTACTTTCGACCCCATTATTTCATTTTATTGCTGCCGGCATCCGCCATCCTGGCCGGCGTTTCACTGGGTGTCTTACAGGAGAGGATTTTAAAGAACCGCTCTTTGGTCATAAAATATGGGTGCCCGCTTTTTCTGGCTGGAATCTGTGTGTTTGCATCGATCTATCAGCATCGAAATATTTTATTTGAAATGACTTCCCACCAGGTCGCACGGGCCGTATACGGGCTAAACCCATTTCCGGAAGCAATAGAGGTTTCGCGGTTCGTCAGATCTGCTACGGAAGAGGGCGATCGGATAGCAGTGCTTGGCTCCGAACCCCAGATTTATTTTTACTCGCGCCGCCGGTCTGCCAGCGGCTATATCTACATGTATGCGCTGATGGAAGGCCACCGACATGCTCTTAAAATGCAAAGGGAAATGGTCACGCAGATTGAATCAGCCCGACCGAAGCTTCTTATCATCGTTAACGTTCCAACGTCATGGCTGAAAACTAGGGATTCCCATCCCCTGCTGATGACCTGGCTGCAAAGTTATCAGGCCAAATACTATACCCTGGTGGGTCTGGTTGATATTGATCAGCAAAACAGCGTTTATCACTGGGCCCCTGATGTGAATTGGCCACCAGGTTCACCGGCCTGGGTTGCAGTATTGAAAAGAAAGAACGGATTGTAAGGCAACCGGATTTTGAAAAACCGTTGACTAGGATGACTGATTACGCAACTAAAAAAAAAGAATTCATCGATCGTTACGGGGTAGGGGTGTGTTTATTCCTTATTTTCGTGATCCTTGCCGCATACTGGCAGGTAGGCTCCTTTGAATTCGACAATTACGATTCGGCTGACTATGTCTATGAAAACGGACGCGTCAAGGCCGGGCTGACGGCCGAGAGCATTCGCTGGGCCTTTACCACCACCTACGCCAGCAACTGGCATCCAGTCACCTGGCTTTCGCATATGCTGGATGTTGAGCTCTTCGGGGTGGACCCCGGGGCCCATCACTGGACCAGCGTTGTGTTTCATATGGCCAACACCCTGCTGCTGTTTATGGTTTTGCGTTTGATGACCGGAAATATTTGGCGCAGTGGCTTTGTGGCCGCGCTGTTTGCAATTCATCCCCTCCACGTTCAGTCGGTTGCCTGGATCGCCGAACGAAAGGATTTGTTAAGTACTTTTTTCGGTCTGCTGGCAATCTGGCGATATATTCGCTATGTGCAACTGCCGACCATTGGCCGATTTATGGCGGTTCCTCTGTTTTTTATCCTGAGTCTTATGGCCAAGCCAATGATGGTTACTTTGCCGTTTGTACTTCTTTTGCTGGATTATTGGCCCCTGGAGCGGTTTCGATTTGGATGCAACCCCGAAGTCAACCATCATTCACAGCGATCTGCTTTTAAAGCTGCCCTGATTCTTGAAAAAATCCCTTTGCTGGTTGTTGCGGCTGTATCGTGCATCATAACGGTCTATGCCCAGCAAACGGGTGGGGCCGTAGGTTCGTCGGTTATCTATCCCTTTTATGTCCGCCTGGCAAATGCACTGGTCTCCTATGTGAGCTATATCGGCCAAATGATCTGGCCCGTCAATCTGGCAGTGTTTTATCCCCATCCCGGACCATTACCGGGATGGCGGGTTATCGTCGCCGGCATTTT
>Ga0316193_10003625_pt1 | contig 11192 bp, 8 predicted proteins | sample MerIslsedime2_MG_FD_207735 | JGI IMG/M metagenome (GOLD analysis project Ga0316193, IMG submission 207735) | Coastal sediment microbial communities from Maine, United States - Merrow Island sediment 2 | ecosystem: Environmental > Aquatic > Marine > Coastal > Sediment | place: USA: Maine... | reverse complement strand
GAGGCCGGACGCGATCCCATGGATGCGGTCGAAGCCGCACGCTCCGATCTCGCCCAGGCTCTCGAACTCAACCCCCGGATCTTCTTCGCCTACCCCGAACAGGTCGCGGTCGAGGTCATCGCCGCCCGTTGGGCCATGGCCAACCAACTGTCGCCGACGAGTCTCTTTCAAGCCGCCGACCGCGCCGCCGACCACGCCATCGAGGTCAACCCGGAGAATGCGGTCGCCTATCAGAGCGCCGCGGAGGTCCACCGCTGGCAGGCCGAGTGGAAGTTGGCGCGGTCACGCCCCGTCGCGGACGAGATCCGGGAAGGACGGAGACACATCAAGGACGCCCTCGCCCGAAACCCGGGTCAGGTCAACGCCCTGATCACCGACGCCGGTCTGCTGGCCATCAACGCGGAAGCCGATCCCGGGCGACGTCGAGATCTCATCGGCCAAGCACGCCAACGCATCGACGAAGCACTGAAGCTCAACCCGCTGGTCTCGCGCGAGGTTGAACCGACTGTCAAACGGCTGGACAGTCTTGAGGGTGCTTGATAGGTGCCACCCCTAGCATTCTTAGCATTGTGTCTCTCTCGTTGCCGGTTGGGTGTCACCTTAACCGTTCGTTGCGCTACGTCGTACTCGTCGCGGAACAATGCTGTGTTTGCTAAGGGTGGCACCTATCAAATATTGGGGCCCACCCTTCGCACCCTTCGGGGTTCTACGGCACGGTCAACGACCACTCTGATGTCGATCCGTTCTCGAATCCATCGGCGAATATCTGCACGACGTCCACCAATTCAAACCCATTCATGCCAAAGAACTGCTTGTGCACGCCGACCGGATCAACGCCGTCGATAAATGGAGCGAAACGCAAGACGACGTCATTTGCGCCGTCGGCGGTGAATGCCGTCGTGAAAGTCGAAGGGAGATTCTTTGGATTGGGATCGGAAGCGCCCGTATTCGGGAAGGGGTTCCTGGGATCACCTCCGATTGAACTGCAGGTCATCTGCATCTCGGTCGGCGGGCCAAAACTGCCGCCACCGTCAACCGAGATCTCCACTTGGAAGTCCGACCACATGTACTCGGTATCGTGATGGTAGGACAGCCAGGCGTACTGCCCAGCCGGCAGCCCGCTCAGCACAAGGGTCAGGTAGGTCGGTAGACCGACGATGCGATCCCAGTCGCCATTGCCACCGTTGACCGTACGCGAGTCCGAGCCGATCCAGTCGGTCAACAAGTCGATGTTGTTCCCAACCCAGCTCGCGTCGGTTGCGGCGAATCTGTCAATCATCTGCCGAACGCGATTGTCAATCGTATTCGGCCAGGCCGGTATCACCGTGACCGTGGCGGCACCGCTTGGGAACACAACGGTGTAGCTCTTCGGGACGAAGTCGGCCGACACTTCGTGACCAGCATCGTATGCCTGAAAACCCGCCTCGTTATGAGGACCACCGTCTTGGGTCGTCGAGTTGAAATCGACCTTTAGCTGTGCTGAGACTGTTTGCACACCGAGAAACATGATTGCGGACAACAATACGCCAAATGCTCGCTCTGGTATCGTCATGAATCCAGTCCTTTCTGCACACAGGAATTGAGAACCAGGATATCGCTTCCAGGCGAAGGAGTCCAACCACGGTGATAGGTGCCACGTACCGCATTGGTGCATTGCATCGGTGCCATATGGGTGTCGAGTAGACCCGGGCGGTTTCCCGCCCGGGCCCCTCACAGATCCGGACTTGCAGAATTCCCGCATCCGGCTCTTCAGGCTCATAGATTCGCTGCGCGACGGCAGGCCGTCGCACACCTACTGGTCGAAGAACTCGCCAGCTCAGCTATCCGATGCAGTCTCGTTGAGACGCTTCCGAGGTCCGATGTCCTCGCCATCTTTCCCTCCATCGGTTCCATGCCCCGGCGCCCCCTTCCCTCCTCCGGGTCCCTCAGAGTCTGGTTCCCCGGACTCGTCGGTACTATGAGGCGCTCCGACCTCCTGCCATCCACCCTGGGGGGCTCGTTGACTCGCCCGCCGGTACCGCCCTCGCACTGCTTGCTTCGCTCCCGCCGTTGGCCAGCACTACCTTCGACGGGCCAGGGATTTGGTCATCCGGCTCCCCTACCGGCTTCTCAAGGACGGAGATAACAGGATCTCCCGAGTTCCCGTCAGATCCTCTCGATGCATGCCCTGCTCACATCAGACCCCGGCGGGACCGGAGCGCCAGGCCATTCGGCGCTCGCGGTGTTGCCTTCCGCTCCTGACACGGCGTCGGCTCCCACGAATAGTTGATTTCGGGGCTCAATCACACGGCCTGCACCTTCGCTGTCTACGCTTCGCAGCGGCGGTTACCCGAGCGCCACGCAAGACTCGCTTCCGGGCGGTGGCCACCCTTACCCGGACGGGACTCTACCCGCAGGATCTGTTCGGAAGGTTTCCGAAACGACGACTCATCTCATGTCATCTCTTCCCCCTTCCCCGAGCTTTGCTCGGCGCACGCCAGGAGAAACTTTCTTAACTTTGTTTCGATTGGTTCTCTCATTCTCTCCCCATTTCCTCCTATATGAGCGCAAGGACCCAGGCAAGTTAAGAACGTTTCTCCTGGCACCGTTCGTTCATCACAATCTTGATGGGCGGCAGCCATCCACGTCACGCATGCCCCGAGTCTTCAGTCCGGGCTCTCGGCCGTCACCCAGAACCAGCCCTTCCTGCGGTTCTCGCGCGAGGCGATTCCGACAAAACCGGCGGCGCCGCAGGCCTCTTCCAGCTCGGACAGACTCGGGCAGTGCATCGCGCCCGACTGCGCCAGGCGCCGATTCAATCCGTCGCGGCGGCTGCCGCTGTACATCCCGCCGCCGATGACCATCCGGCCGCCAGGCCTCAGGACGCGACGCAACTCGGCGAGATCGACGGGAATGTCGGGCCAGAAATAGTGCGACTCAATTGCCAGGACCAAGTCGAAGGAACCCCGGTCGAACGGGAGCACGGACACGGAACCCTGATGAAGGAAGACCCGTCGCTGCGCGATGAGCCCCTCGAGCGTGCCTGCAGATACTTGCAGGGAATCTGTTGAGTAGTCGACCCCGTGGATCACGGCCTCGGGTGCCAGGTCCGCCAGCCTCTTCACGCCGCCGCCGCCGCCGCAACCGGCATCGAGAATGTCATGCGCGTCGGCCAGCGGCACCTCGGACAGGATCCAAGCGGTCATGGGCCCGTGGGCTCGATTCATCTGCTTTGCCAGGAAGCGGCCCAAGGCGCCACGGGGCCGCCGGCACTGGTCGAGTAGGCGCGATAGCAGGCTTACGTCAATCCCTCCCCGTCAGGACACCGATGGAAACGATGCCAGGTTCGCAGTAACAGATGGATGCCACCCTTCACATTGTCGCATCGATGGGTGCCACGTTCAGAATGCACCATTGTTGCCCTGATGGGTGTCGGGTAGACCCGGGCAGGTAACTGCCCGGGTCTACCCGACACCTTTCTGGCGCGTTTCGTCAGGATTCTGTCGCGCCCGTCCATTCTCTTTCTAGCCTCCAGGTGCCACATTGAGAATCGAATGGAGAGGTGCCAGGGTGCTACCACGTTTCGCATTGTCTCGCATCGGCACCGATATTTCGCGAACGATCCGGGCGAGAACAGAATGGGGGGAATCGATGAAAACTCTCAGGGATGTAGCGGCGCTCTTCATATTCGTCCTCATGATCGGTGGGACTATTATCGCTCCTTCGGCCCGAGCCGGGGACCTTTCGTTTCAGGTCGGTGATCTCTATGCCCTCCTGAGGAACTATTCGTTTTCGACGGGTGCCATTGTCCGAATCCAACCGGGTGGAGCCGGCTCGTGGTCCGTCTTGAGCGAGTTTCCGACCGGGATCTGGCCCACCACGTTTACGTACGACGCCTACCGAGGCAGGTTGATCTATGTGTATAGCGCGGCCGTGCACGAGATTCGGGCCATGGATGCCGAGGGTTCGTACACCGTCTTGGTGCCCGGTTGGCGGCCGGATCAGCTCGCCGCGAGGGGCGACGGAATTCTCTATATCTTTGAGGACGATACGGCAGCGGTCGGTTTCCACTATCTCGATGCCTCTGATGTGCTCCACGATCTTCTCGATGTGACGGGGACGGCGCGTTTCGACCTCGGCCCGAGTGGACGGTTGGACGAGATGATCTACGATCCAGGCACCAACTCCTTGATCGGGTTTGTCGGGGACTTCACGGGAATCGGGATCCCGGAATGTCCGGCGAGCCACGCATCCTGCGCCGTTCGGATTCCGTTAAACGCTGCGGGGACGCAGGTCGCAGGACCCGTGGTTGCGACTTCGGCGGAAATCTCCACCTCGTTCGAGAGCCCCGTAGGCTCCGGCTACGTTCCGGGGGGCGGTATCCTCTGGGTGGTCGATACGAATTCGAACGACCAAGAACCCCGGCTGCAGCTCCTTGACCCGTCAACCATGGTCACTGTCCCCTATGCTTCCCCCGGATTCTACATCGGGGCCGCTTCCATCGGGGGGGGAACCTACAGCGCGGTTCGGGGCCAGGGTGTGACCCTGAATCCTCGCGATGAGAACCTGAGGGCGTGGAGTTTTGGCGAGACCGGGGAAGGTACGCAATTCGCCTCCGGCGCTACCCCAGCAATCGCGTATGGTCGCATGGTTGAAATCCACATAGCCCCCGGCGGCATCTTCGCCGATGGATTCGAGAGTGGCAACACCGACGCATGGTCCTTCACCACGCCTTGATGGGTGCCACGCAGATGGGTGCCACATACACATTTGCACATTTGTTGACCGCCGCGACGTCGACATCGTGTCACTGGTGAAGCCAACCGGTTCCGGGTTCCTCGGAACCGTCAGCACTTTGCACACAGGTTTGTCTACTCCGTTTCCCTCCCCCCTTGTGATGAACCAACAAACTGCCATCAACTCGAATTCGCTATCTAAACCTATGGGTGCCAGGTCCGCAGTTCCGTAGTTATTCGCCGTAGCTGCGGTACTGCGGACCTGGCACCGATTCGACGCCGATTCTCTTCCTCGGGGGCCGCCTGTTCGAAGATGGCTTCGAAAACGGCGGCATCTCGGCGTGGTCCGGATCAAGTTCCGGCTCATCGGCGCTCGTTTTCTAAAATGACGTCTTTCTCAGCTGCGCGCTTTGCGTCCGTTACGCCGTTCGCACGCAGTTGCGGCCGGCGGCCTTGGCGGCATAGAGGGCACGGTCGGCGGCGCTGATGAGCTTTTCGGCCGTTCGGCCGTGCTCGGGGCACTGCGCCAGCCCCTGGCTGATGGTCACCGAGAACTCGTTGCCGTTGTGTTCGAAACGGCGCTCGGCAACCGTAGTTCTGAGCTGCTCGGCGAGCAGCGCCGCATCGTCGAGGGCGGTTTCCGGGAACGCGATGACCGCCTCGTCACCACCGTACAGCCCGGCGACGTCGCAGGTGCGCAGCACGGAGCGGAACATGACACCCATTTCGCGCACGACCATGCGGCCGGCGAGGTGTCCGAACGTGTCGTTGACCCGTTTGAGTCCGTCGAGGTCGGTCATCGCCAGGGTCAGCACTGTCGTCCGGGACAGCTCCGGCCGGACGCGGCGCAGGAACGAGTCCATGGTCAGCAGACCGGTCAGCTGGTCGTAGTGGATCAGGCGGTGAACATCACGGTAGAAGGCCCCTTCGGCCTCGTCACGGACCACGAACTTGAAGAGCACCGGGCCGATCTGCAGCGTGTCGCCATCTACCAAGCCGGAGTGCTGGACCGGCGAATGATTGACGAAGGTGCCGTTTGAGGATCCGAGATCTGCGACCTCATAGAAATCGTTGGCGCCGATTCGAAGGTGGAGCACCCGGGCGTGGCGGCGGGAGATCAGAGGCTCCGGAATCATGACATCCGCGGTCTCGGAGCGGCCGATGGAAGTTTTCCCGCGGGTCAGCTCGACGACCCGACCGATCTCCCACCCGGAGAGGACGATGAGGCGGGCGATCGTCCGCACCCCGGTGGCTGCTGCCGGACGAATGTCGCCCCGGACCGTGACCGCGGGGTCATCCCTCCCGTCGTTCATTCTTTCGGTTCCACGCGTCATCATACACCGCGTGCATCGCGTCGGCACTGATGTGCTCCTCCGCTGTCGTCCAACGATCGATAGGTGCCACGCATCGTACGACGGTCCCAGTCGCGGTGCACTCGGTGAACGATTCATCAACGCTCGGTCGTATCGACGGGAGACAACAATGCGGGTCAAAGGCAGCATGATGATGTTTGTGGTCAAAGGGGTCCGACCTGCCGGCGTCGAACACTTCGATCTGCTGATCAACGACGATGACCGTGCTTTTCTCAATCAGAGGATCCTGCCCATCAATTGGTATCCGTTCGACAGCTACAAACGGCTGTTCGACTCGCTCGTTGCGGTCGTTGCCAGAGGCAACAGCCAGACAATACGGCAGTGGGGCCGGGACTATGGATCGACCATTCTCCAAGGGGTGTATCAGTCGACCATCGCGCCCGGTGATCCATTCCGATCGCTCATGAACTACTAGCAGCGTTTTTCGAGCTTTTACGACTTCGGCGCGCTCGAGGTCAGAGACACCGGGACAGGAAGCGCCGATCTGGAAATTCGCGACTTCGATCCGTCATGGGAGTCGATCTACCAGATGATTGACGGGTGGCTCGAGCGAACCGTCGAACTCGCCGGCGGAAAGAATCCCCGGGTCGTATTCAAGGCGCGATCGTGGGCCGCTGACCCGAGCACCATCTACCAGATTACGTGGTCGCAGGGTTAGCGCGATGGGTGCCACCCTCAGCATTCTTGATGGATAGGTGCCACGGGGTTCCTGTCCAACCGTCAACGCAAGAGCCGGACGAGCTCGTTTCGGTACCTCCGCCCGATGGTGACCCGGGTGCCGTCATCGAGAATCAACACCTGCTCGCCGCGGAACCACGGCTGCAGCTCTCGAACCCGGTCAAGGTTGACGATCGCGGATCGATGGACCCTCACGAATTGCTCGGGGTCGAGCCTCGACTGCAGCTCTTTCATGGTCTGGCGCGTGAGGTGTTCGCGGTCGCCGACATGCAGCTTGATGTAGTTGCCGGCCGCCTCGAACCACGAGACATCCGCCGCCCGGACGATCGAGATCCGGCCTGCCGACGAGACACCGATTCGCTTGAGGTAACCTGATCGAGTTCGGAGCTCCTCCAAGAGCGCTTCGAGCTGCGGCGCCGGGCTGCTTCTTTTCTGCGAGATCTCGTGCCGGGCTCGATCGAGCGCGTCCCGAAACCGGTCCTTGTCGATGGGCTTCAACAGGTAGTCCACCGCATGGGTTTCGAAGGCCCGGACGGCGTAGTTGTCGTAGGCCGTGGCGAAAACGACCATGGGCATACGCTCGATCCCGACGGCGTCGATCACTTCAAAGCCGTCCATCCCGTCCATCTGTATATCGAGAAAGACCAGATCCGGCCGAAGCTCGAGGATGCCGGTGACCGCGTCCTCGCCGTTTGCGGCTTCACCTGCGATCTTGACGTCCGGTTCGCCCTCGAGCAGCGAGGCGATCCGACGACGAGCCCACTTTTCGTCGTCGACGACCAGCACTTGAAGACGCTCGTCGGTCATCTGGTGTGATCCCGCGAATCGCGCCAAGGAAGGGTCACCCGCGCCAGTGCCCCGACCGCAGGGCTCGGACCGATGGTCAGCTCGCCACGCCCGGGATACATCTGTTCGAGACGCCGTCTGGTCGCGGACAGGCCGATCCCCTCGCCCACCGGCTGGTTCGTTTCGGGCAGGCCTCGGCCGTTGTCCTCGACCTCGACTAAGAGCACCTCGCCCTCGCGGCGGGCGCGGATGGTGACGGTCCCGATGCTCGAACGATCTTCGAATCCGTGCCGCACCGAGTTCTCGACCAACGGCTGCAGGAGCATGCTCGGCACCAGAGCGTCGAGGGTGTCTCGGGAGGCCTCGACCGAGAGCTCGATGCCGCCGTCGAACCGCATGCGGTCGATCTCGAGGTAGCGGTCGACGAGCTCGATCTCGGCTCGCAGGGGGACCTCGTGATGACCGAGACTGTCGAGGGTCAATCGGAGGACCTCGGAGAGGTGACCCAGCATCCGGTCGGCGGCCTCGACATCCTCGTGGATCATCGCCGAGACGGTGTTGAGGGTGTTGAACAGGAAGTGCGGCCGGAGCTGCGCCCGCAGAAGTTGGGTCTGGAGTCTGGCGAGCTGGCGCTCGCGTTCCCGGTAGCGGCCGAAGTAGAGGTATGCGGTGGTCGCAGCGACGATGGCCCAGTAGGTGAGGAGATTCGGGTGAAATCGTTGCAGCAGGTCCCGGGCGACGGTCTTCGAGGCGTAGCAGACGAGAACGTAGACCCCGGTGTGGGCGTAGGCGAAGGCGATGCTCGCCGGAATGTGGACCAACAACGAGGTCTTCCATCTCCCCTTCTCGATGGGGAACCTCCGCGCCAACCATACGATGAGGGGAGCGAAGAACGCGGCGACGGCAGAGTTCGACAACGTCAGCTGGAACGCCCGCAACCAAGAGATCGGTTCGCCGCGCGCCTGAAAATAGAGATAGACCTCGGGGGCGAAGATGACCGACAGGATCAGCCAGGCGAGCCCTGCGAGCGCCCACGCAAACCACCATCGGTGCTCGACGGCACGACTTCTCTCGACGGCCAGCTCCCCATCCTGCGTCATCAAATCCCACGCCTCCACGTCGCGCGCCATGGCCTCAGACCCTCCGATCCACCAAGTTTGGGTTCGGCTAGCCAAAGAACGTGTAGCTGAACTTTAGCATCACGGACCGTCCTCCCACCGAGGAGGATTCCGACGGCGACGCGGTGAGATCGCCGACGGAGGCTTCGTCGAACACCAGCCACACATCGACCCCTTCGCGCGGGTTGTAACGCAGTCTGGTGTTGAAGCTCATGGCATCACCGACAGAATTGTATTGCGCGAGAACCGACGCCGAAATCTTCCTCGAGAAGTGGTAGAGAGCGCGCGCTCGAAGGATCCGAGAATCGAGGCCGGCTCGCTCCATGGGGAACCAGGCGCGGGTCAGTTCGACGTCGCCGGACAGCTCCAACCCGCCGCCCGGACGAAGGTTCGATCCAAGGGCGATCGAGGCAAAGCTGCCGTCGTAGAAATCGCCGAACTGGGTCGTCAGCGAGCCCGAAATCCACGACCCCGACGGGGCTCGGATCTCTCCTTTGAACCACCTGGTGTGGTAAGTCCCGGCTGGGATGACGACACCGGGCGCCAGTTCGAACGGATCGGCCAGGTCCTCGATCGAGAGACGCGGTGAGACGCGGCCGCGCCATCCCGACCGGGTTTCGAAGACCCACTGCGGCGCGACCCGCGCCGAGTCCAGCGCCCCATCGGCGAGACGCCGCACCGCGAAGAGATACACCTCGAAGCTGTCTGAGTACAGCGGCGACGGCGCCGTGGGCAGCCGACCGTAGCGAAGCTCGGCGTACGCCCAGGTCGAGCCCGTCCGGCCCTGAATGCCCAGCTCGGGCCGATATTCGGATCCGACGTGATCGATCTGAAACCAGTAGCCGATTCCCTCGATGGACCTCCGCTCCCACCTCATTTGGGTGCGCATCCGATCCGGGTCGAACTCGGCGCCGTCCTCCTCATCGGAAACGCTCTGCGCCCACATGAGGGACAAGTAGTCGTCTGAGGCAATCCTGAGGCTGCTGTCGAGACCGAGCACGAAGCTCGCCCCGTCATCGCCGCCGATTCTGCTCGTGACGATCCCGCCCACCGATGAGTTCTCGTTCAGCACCCGGCGGCGCACGCGGAAAACGCCGGCGTTCTCTCCACCGCGGGACCCGGAGGACTCGGTCTGTACGTCGAGAAAACCGAAGTCCCAGGGGCCGGATCGACCCACCACGCGAGCACCGCCGACGATGCGCACCACCCGCCCGTCATCGATGCCAATCCGTCGGCTGTGGAAGACGCGGTCTCCACTGGAGAAATTGAGCTCGAAGTTGCTGGCGCGCTCCTGAAAGAATGGTCGCTTCTCCGGGTAGAAAAGCGGGAACCGGGTGAGGTTGAAACGCACGTCATCGGCCTCGACCTGGGCGAAATCGGGGTTGACGGTGAGATCCACCGTCACGTTCGAGGAAGCCAGGTACTTGAGGTCGAGCCCCACCTGCTGTTCTTCAGCGTTCAAACCCGTGGACTTCGCACCGTCGGTTTCGACCCAGCGTTTGCCGGCCAGGGTATAGGGGGCGATGTAGTACCGCTGTCGGGAAGCGCCGATGTCTCGGAGCTCGATCGGTTGAGCCAACGACGGTTTGAACAACCCCGAGAATCCCCAGGCCGCGGAGATCTCCGGGTAGACGTCCCACTCCTCGTTGCGCGCAATAGCCCGACGGACGATCAGACCCATCACGACCCGTCCTTCCGGATCCGGCTGGAAGCGGAGGGTGTTGAACGGGATCCGCATCTCCGCGAACCAGCCATCATCGGTGCGCACGACCGCCACGTCCCAGAACGCGTTCCAATCGAGGTTCCTCCGACCCGATCCCTCATGGTCGTTCTTCACCTCCGCGTCCCACCGCAACCCGGTCGGGGTCGTGAAGAACGACAGCGCGTTCTGTTTGTCGTTGAAGGTGTCGATCACGACACCGAACCAATCGCTGCTGGCGTCACCGGAGTCCCTTTCCATCGAGTTGCCCTGGATTCGGTCGGGTTCTCGATCGTAGAGCCTCCCGGCCACGTACAGATAGTCGTCGTCGTAGGCGACGAGGAACCGAGTTCGCTGCGACGGCGGCCCTCCCCACTCCGGCTGAAACATGGTCATCCCCAGCTCCGGAACCCCCTGCCAGGCGGCCTCATCGCTGAGACCGTCCAGGGTGATCGGCTGCGATATCCGCGTCACGAGAAACCGATCGAAGGTCGCACCCGGGACTGCTTCGGCCGTCTGCAAGCCCGCCGCCACCAAGAACGCACTCACGAGGACCAATGTCCCCAACCACCAGTGGCGATTCGGCGTGCCGAAGCAGACCGCCGGTGCGCACCCGACAAGGTGCCTGCGGTTTCTCATCGATGAATACGCGGAGCTCGGCTGCAAGTGAGTGTTCATGCCCAAAAACTGCGGCGCGCCGGCGGGCGACGCCAAGTATTTGGGGCGAACGTCATCAGGCTGAAGCGAACTTCATCGTCTTCACGTAATCGTGTCAGGCACCTCTTTGCATAGTTACTATTCCCCGTACCTCCGCACATCTTCG
>Ga0316193_10003622_pt1 | contig 11194 bp, 11 predicted proteins | sample MerIslsedime2_MG_FD_207735 | JGI IMG/M metagenome (GOLD analysis project Ga0316193, IMG submission 207735) | Coastal sediment microbial communities from Maine, United States - Merrow Island sediment 2 | ecosystem: Environmental > Aquatic > Marine > Coastal > Sediment | place: USA: Maine... | reverse complement strand
AAGACGCTGGCCGATTTCATCGATATTGCCGGCGTCTATCCCGCGGGCCGGCTCGACTACGATAGCGAGGGGCTTATGTTGTTGACCGATGACGGCGCATTACAGGCGCGTATTGCCAATCCCCGCTATCGACGCGTCAAGACTTACCTGGCCCAGGTGGAGGGCATTCCCGATGACCGGGCCCTGCGCAGCCTGGCTGCCGGAGTGGAGTTAAAGGAAGGCCGAACCCGGCGAGCCAGTGTCGAAGCCATAGATGAGCCCGCCTGGCTGTGGCCGCGTCATCCACCGATTCGTGAGCGCAGGAATATTCCGACCCAGTGGTTACGGCTGCAGATTTCAGAAGGGCGTAACCGTCAGGTACGGCGGATGACCGCTTTAGTTGGCCATCCGACCCTGCGTTTGCTGCGCGTGGCGATCGACGACTGGTCGATCGATGGGCTGGCACCGGGGGAGTATCGCCTGCTGTGATCGACTGGCGGCTACTTGAGCGCAAACTTGGCGGACAACTGCAACTGCAACTGCAACTGCCACTGGCCGGTGCAAGGTCTACGCCGCTGGCCGGCGGTGATATCAATCTCGCGTTCAGGCTCGACTGCGGCAGCCAGCGATTTTTTGTCAAGCTGAACCGGGCAGATCGTGAATCGATGTTTGCCGCCGAACACGCAGGCCTGGAGGCTATCCGCAACAGTCATGCTGTTCGGGTTCCCGAAGTCTACATGACCGGAAACGATGGCAAATATGCTTATCTGGTCATGGAGTACATCGACCTGGGCGGGCTCCTAGATCACGATCGACTGGCACAGGCGTTGGCGGCCATGCATGGTTGTGTGCAACCAAGCTTTGGCTTTCATTGCGATAATTACATCGGCAGCACAGCACAGGTAAACCGGCTGACGACTGACTGGGTCAAATTCTGGCGTCAGCAACGGCTGGAATTTCAACTGGAACTGGCGCGTCGCAATGGCATCGCGGCGAGATTGATCGATCGAGGCTTCCGGCTGGCCGGGAGTCTGACTCAATTCTTTACTACATATCAGCCTCGAGCATCGCTTCTGCATGGTGACTTGTGGAGTGGCAACTGGGGCTTTGACCATGTCGGCAACCCGGTGGTTTACGATCCGGCCTGTTATTACGGTGATCACGAAGCCGATCTGGCGATGATGGAGTTATTCGGCAGCCCGGGTGCGCAATTTTTTGCACGCTATCGTGAGTGCTTCCCGATTGACGCTGGATATGCCGAGCGCCGTGATCTTTATAATCTTTACCATTTGCTGAATCACGCCAACCTGTTTGGTGGTAGTTACGCTGGCCAGGCGCAACAGGTAACCGACCGTCTGCTGGCGCACATAAACTGAAAGCTCGTGGTGGTCGTGATTGAAGCTTTGGTTTGCTGCAGTTAACGTTATTGGAGACGTGCTTAGCGCGCTTAAATAGTGTTACCATGGCGCCATAACTAGAAAGCATCGCGCAACGCGATACACTCGGAGAGGATTAAATGAGCGAATCGGGCAGCCAATCCGGCGGTGAACATGCTGCGCTGGAAGTCGTCGATCTGCACAAGAGTTTCGGCGACGTCGAAGTCATTCGTGGCGTATCGCTGTCTGCTTATAAAGGAGACGTGATTTCCATCCTCGGCGCTTCGGGTTCCGGCAAAAGCACTTTCTTACGTTGCATCAATTTGCTGGAGATACCCACGGCGGGCGATGTTTATGTCGCGGGTGAAAAAATCCTCATGAAAAGCGGCAAGTCCGGTGCCTACGTGCCCGAGGACATTCACCAGGTGGAACGCCTGCGCGCACGTCTCGGTATGGTATTTCAAGGCTTCAACCTGTGGTCACACATGACGGTTATCGAAAACGTCATTGAAGCACCGGTGCACGTGCTCAAGATTCCAAAGAAACAGGCTATCGAAGAAGCCGAGGCGCTGCTGCACAAGGTTGGTATCTACGATCGTAAAGATTACTACCCGGCGCAGCTTTCGGGCGGACAGCAACAGCGCGTGGCCATAGCCCGTGGCCTGGCGATGAACCCGGCGGTGATGTTGTTTGATGAACCGACTTCGGCGCTTGACCCCGAGCTCGTCGGTGAGGTGCTCAAGGTCATGCGCGACCTGGCAGAGGAAGGACGCACCATGTTGGTGGTAACGCATGAAATGAGTTTTGCCCGCGATGTATCTTCCAGTGTGGTATTTCTGCACGAGGGGCTTATCGAGGAGCAGGGCGAGCCGCAGCAGATGTTCAGTAATCCTAATTCAGATCGTTTCCGGCAATTCCTGTCGAGGACGATGCAGTAGGCACTCCCGGGCATAACGGGAGGCAATAACCAGGAGTTTTAATCGAACACAACCAATGATGAGGAAACAAAAAATGAAGTTCAAAAAACTAGCAACAACTCTAGGTGCGTTTGCACTGATGTTCGGGCTTGCCGGCAACAGCATGGCCGCTGATCTGCGCGTTGGCGTCGAGGGTGCTTACCCTCCGTTTTCATGGAAAGAGTCCGATGGCACGCTGAAGGGTTTCGATATTGAAATCGCTGAAGCGATCTGTGACGAACTCAAGCGCAAATGTGTGCTCATCGAACAGGACTGGGACGGTATGATTCCGGCGCTGCTGGCGCGCAAGTTCGATACCATTATTGCTTCCATGTCGATCACTGAAGAGCGCAAGAAGCGCGTCGATTTCAGTGACAAGTATTACAACACCCCGGCAAAATTTGTTGCCAAAAAAGGTTCTGGCCTGGTAATCAGCAAGGCTGGTTTGAAGGGCAAGCGCATCGGCCTGCAGCGCGGCACCACGCACCAGTGTTTCATGGAAAAAATGTATCCTGATACCGAGTTGGTGCTGTATGGCGGACAGGACGAAGTCTTTCAGGATCTTGCTATCGGCCGTATCGATGCCCAGTTTTCTGATTCGATTGCAGCCGACGATGGTTTCCTCAAGACCGATGCCGGTAAGGACTTCGAATTCATCGGTGGTGATCAGCACGACGAAGCCTGCCATGGGCCGGGTGCCGGGATGGCAGTACGTAAAAGCGACACCGCTCTACGTGATGAATTGAATGCGGCGATCAAGGCGATTCGAGCTAATGGCGTTTATCAGAAGATCAACGCGAAATACTTCGAGTTTGATATCTTTGGTGGCTAGTACTTCTCCACTAATGGCCCGGTCCGTGCTTGTCACGGGCCGGGGTTTTCATACCAGGCCAGGGTAGTGATGTGGATCTGATCATTGAATACCAGGCACAGTTATTATCCGGGACCTGGGTGACGATACGGCTAGCCCTGCTATCGCTGATGATCTCGGTTATGTGTGGTTTGCTGGGCGCCTGGGCCAAGCTGTCGAAGAACTTTGTCGCGCAAAAAACTGCCGCCGGTTACACCACTATCGTGCGCGGTGTACCTGACCTGGTACTGATTTTACTGGTCTTTTATGGTGGCCAGGAACTGGTCAATTCCCTCGGTCTCGCCACCGGGCTTTGGGATTATGTCGAAATCAGTCAGTTTGCCGCAGGTGTCGGCACCATCGGCATCGTCTTCGGTGGCTATATGACGGAGACCTTTCGCGGTGCCATCATCGCCATCCCCAAGGGTCAGATTGAAGCTGGAGTCGCCTGCGGCATGGATCGAATCACGATTTTCCGTCGTGTCATCTGGCCGCAGATGGTGCGCTATGCGTTACCCGGTTTTTCCAATAACTGGTTGGTGCAAATCAAGTCGACGGCCCTGGTCTCGGTGATTGGTTTACAGGATGTCGTTTACAATGGATTTGTCGCCGGGAAATCCACGCGCCAGTTGTTCACTTTTATGTTCGCGGTATTAATGATTTACCTGGTATTGACGGCGATCTCTGATCTGGGCCTGCGCTGGCTCGACCGCAAATACAGCAAGGGCATCGTGAGGTCTGACAATGGGTGAGTCGATCATCGCCTTCCTCGAGACCTGGTCACCCATCGATATCGTCCTGATCGCGCAGAATTTCGATCGTTTCCTGTGGGGTGCGTTGGTCACGCTGCAGTTAACCGTAATCTCGTTGATTGTCGGCGGGCTGCTGTCGATACCGCTGGCGATTATTCGCTCCGGTAACAACCCCTTTTTGAATGCACCGGTGTGGGCCTTTACCTATTTGTTTCGCGGCACACCGCTGCTGGTGCAGACTTACCTGATTTACTACGGTCTCGGCCAGTTTGAATGGATCCGGCAAACCGTGGTTTGGGAGCCCATTTTATCGCAGGCCTGGTGGTGTGCGTTGATTGCCTTTTCGCTGAATACCGCGGCCTATACCACCGAGTTGCTGCGCGGTTCTATTATCACCACCAGCAAGGGCGAGGTCGAAGCGGCCAAGGCCTGTGGCCTGGGCAAATGGATGCGCTTGCGGCGCATCGTGCTGCCGAGTGCTTTTCGCCGTGCTTTGCCGGCCTATTCCAACGAAGTCATTTTCATGCTGCATGGTTCGGTGGTTGCGAGCACCATTACCATTCAGGACCTGCTTGGCGTCGGGCGCTGGTTGAATGGTCGCTACTACCTTGCCTACGAAGGCTTTATTACCGCTGCGGTCATGTACCTGATTATCGTATTGCTGGTGTCGCGCGGTTTTCGACTATGGGAGAAACACTGGCTGAAACACCTGTATCCACTGGATGCCGTCGAAGCCAAGCCCAAGAAAGGTCTCGCTTCCTTTCGCGTCTAGCGCTCCAGTACAGGAGTGCCCGCCATATCCATGAAACCCAATTGCTCTTTCGATACGCTCATTGTGGGGGGTGGACTGGTCGGTGCCGCGATCGCCTGTGGTATCGCGGCAACGGGTTCCAGGGTTGCGGTTGTTGACGGCGGAGATCGTGATTACCGCGCCTCGCGCGGTAACTTCGGACTGGTATGGGTGCAGGGTAAGGGTGCTGACTTCCCCGCCTATGCGCGTCTCAGTGGTATCGCGGCGCGCCAGTGGGGTGATTTCGCCGGCGAGTTACGCGATGCCACCGGCATTGATGTTGGTCTGCAGCAAACCGGGGGATATGACTTTTGCCTGACGCCCGAGGAATGGGAGGCGCGCGAATGGGAGATGCGCCAGGTCGCCGCGCATACCGAGGGTGAATTCGAGTATCAGATGCTCGACCAGACGGAGCTGAGCAAGCGTATTCCCGAGGTTTCCGGCGACGTACTGGGCGCCAGCTATTCAGCACAGGATGGTCATGTAAATCCGCTTTACCTGCTGCGCGCGCTGCATCAACGCATGCACGATCTGGGGGTGGACTATCGGCCTGCGCAGGCGGCTCATTCGAGTCGTCGACAGGGTGGTGAATTTATTGTCACTACCCGCGACACGGATTTTCACGCTGAACGCGTTGTGTTTTGCGCTGGTCTGTCCAATCAACGATTGTGCCGTGATCTCGATATGCACATACCGGTGCAGCCATTGCGAGGTCAATTGCTGATTACCGATCGCGTCCCTTCGTTCCTGCCCGCGGCCACCTTGCAGGTGCGACAGACAGCAGAAGGGACTTTGCAGATCGGTGATTCGCATGAAGATGTCGGCCTCGACGAATCCACCACGCTCGAGGTTATCACGCGGCTGGCACGGCGGGCGGTACGCATATTTCCCCATCTGGCGCAGGTCCGTCTCAACCGCGCCTGGGGTGCGTTGCGGGTAATGACACCCGACGGCGTACCGATTTACCATCGTTCACTGGAACACCCCGGCGCCTATGCGGTTTCCTGTCATAGCGGCGTTACCCTGGCGGCTTTCCACGCGCGTCAACTCGCTCAATGGATCAGCAGCGACGCGCAGGATCCGTTGCTGAACGCTTTTTCGGCCGAGCGTTTCAATGTTTAAAATGCTCGAAGCAGCAGCCGGGCAGGTGGCTATAGAGCTCGATGGCGTGGAGGTAAGCGTGCCGGCGGATGTATCGGTGGCGGCAGCATTGCTCTATCTCGATAAAATCCCGCTGCGGCACAGCGCGGTGCATGGCTCGCCACGCGCGCCATTTTGCATGATGGGAATCTGTTTCGAATGCCTGGTAGAAGTGGATGGTCTCGCCAATCAACGAGCCTGCCAGTTGCAGGTTGAGGCCGGCATGCGCCTGCGCCTTCAACTTGCGCCGACTGCGGGAGACGATGATTGATCAAGTCCTCCTATCAGCTGGTAGTCATAGGTGCCGGGCCCGCGGGTATGGCGGTAGCGCAGACCGCTGCGCGCCACGGTATCGAAGTCGCGGTTTTCGATGAGCAGGCGCATCCGGGTGGGCAGATCTACCGCAATGTCGATGCCAGCCCGCTCGGCAATATCGATCTGCTGGGCAAAGATTATGTGTTCGGGCGTCAACTGGTACAGGGCTTCAGGCATGCGCCTGTCGATTACTTTGCCAACACGGCTGTCTGGTATCTGCACCCGTCGGGAGAGCTCGGTATTGTTGCGGGCGGTGAGCATCGACGTGTCACGGCACAGCGAATTGTAATTGCCTGTGGCGCACAGGAGCGTCCAATGCCATTTCCGGGCTGGGATAAAGCCGGCGTGATGACTGCCGGCGCCGGACAGATCCTGATGAAATCGGCCGCTATGGTGCCGAGCGAGGCCCCGGTACTGGCCGGCAGTGGGCCTCTACTGCTATTACTGGCCTGGCAATACCTGCGCGCCGGGGTGAAGATTCGTGCGCTCGTCGATACCACGCAGTCGGCCAGTCGATGGCCTGCAATGCAACATTTCCCAAAGGCAATTGCTGCCAGTGATTACCTGTTCAAGGGGTTAAAGCTGGTGACCGCGATTCGACGCGCGCGGGTACCCTGGTTGCGCGAGGCGAGCAATTTGCACGCCGAGGGAGATGAGCGCCTGCGAGCGCTAAGTTTCAACTGCCGGGGCAAGCCGCAACGTATCGAAACCTCCCTGCTGTTGCTGCACCAGGGCGTGATACCATCCGTGCATATGGCGGCTGCGGCTGGTTGTGAAACCAGCTGGAACGACCCGCAGCAGTGTTGGCAGCCAACCGTTGATGACTGGGGTCAGAGTTCCGCGGAGACTGTTTTTGTTGCCGGTGATGCGGCCGGAATCGGCGGTGCGCGCGCGGCCTGGTTGGCAGGACAGCTGACTGGTTTGCAAATCGCGCATCAGTTGGGTGGTATCGAACAGAGCCAGCGCGATCGACTGGCGTCACCGATGCGCAATGCGCGCGCCAGGCATCTCGCCATCCGTCCTTTCCTGGACAGCTGGTATCGTGTGGCAGATAGTTCGCTGGTGCCTGGTGATGAAACCCTCGCCTGTCGCTGCGAAGAAGTATCGGTTGGGGAAATTCGCGCCCTGGCGGCGATGGGCTGCAGCGGGCCAAACCAGGTCAAGGCTTTTACCCGTTGTGGCATGGGACCTTGTCAGGGTCGTTTCTGCGCTAGTACCGTGGAACAGATTTTTGCGCATGAGACTGCGGTTGATCCGCAGCAAATCGGCCGCTTCAATGCTCGGCCGCCATTGAAACCAGTGACGCTGGGACAGCTAGCCAGCAGCGAGGAATAACCACGATGAGCGACAACAAATTCAACCAGCCACTGGGTGGCAACGAGATGCCACGCTTCGGTGGTATTGCCACCATGATGCGCTTGCCACATGTGCAAACAGCTGCGGGACTCGACATCGGGTTTGTCGGTGTTCCCTTCGACATAGGCACCTCCAATCGCTCCGGTGCGCGTTTCGGGCCGCGTCAGATTCGCAGTGAATCCTGCCTCATCCGCCCTTATAACATGGCGACCCGCGCGGCACCCTTCGATTCCCTGCAGGTTGCGGATATCGGCGATATTGCCATTAACACCTTCAACCTGCAGAAATCGATAGCGATCATCGAGGCGGCCTACGACGAAATCCTGGCGGCTGGCTGCAAGCCGCTGACGATGGGTGGTGATCACACTATTTCGCTGCCGATTCTGCGCGCCCTCAACAAGAAGCATGGTCCGCTTGGTATTGTCCATGTCGATGCGCATGCCGACATCAACGATCACATGTTTGGCGAGCGCATCGCCCACGGTACCCCATTCCGCAGGGCCATTGAAGAGGGCCTGATCGAGCCGAAGCGCATGGTGCAGATCGGTTTGCGTGCGACCGGGTATGCGGCAGACGATTTCGACTGGCCGGCCGAGCAGGGTGTGCGTGTGGTGCCGGCGGAGGAATGCTGGTACAAATCACTGGCGCCCCTGATGGCGGAAGTACGCGAGCAACTCGGCGCCGGGCCGGTGTATCTGACCTTCGATATCGATGGCCTGGATCCAGCCTTTGCCCCCGGTACCGGCACCCCGGAAATCGGTGGTCTGAGCATACAGCAGGGGCTCGAAATAGTGCGCGGTTGTCGCGGCCTCGACCTGGTTGGTGGAGACCTTGTCGAAGTGGCGCCTGCCTATGATCCATCGGGTAACACCGCGTTGACCGCGGCCAATTTACTGTTCGAGATGCTGTGCGTGTTTCCCGGCGTCAAGTACCGCAGCTGACGGAGAAGGGTGATGAAGGTTGCTATTTACCAGGGGCCGGGAGTGCCACTCGATGTCGCTGCCAATATTCAGACTATCGGCGTGCAGGCCGGGCGTGCGGCGGGCGAGGCGGCGCGACTTCTGATCGCACCGGAAATGATACTCAGTGGCTATAACATCGGTCCCGCCGCCATAGCCAAGCGCGCTGAAGCCTGCGATGGTCCATCAGCGCAAGCTATCGCCGAGCTTGCCCGGCAGCACAACATCGCGATCCTGTATGGTTATCCCGAACGTGAGGACGGCAATATCTATAACGCTGTACAACTAATCGATAGTGACGGAAGTCGGCTGGCCAATTACCGCAAAACGCATTTGTTCGGTGATATCGACAAGGACGCTTTCAGTCCTGGCACTGATGAAACCGTGCTGGCCGATCTCGATGGCTGGCGCATCGGCTTTTTGATTTGTTACGACGTCGAATTCCCGGAAAACGTGCGGCGACTTGCCCTGGCCGGTGCCGATTTTGTCGCGGTACCGACCGCGGTGATGACCCCCTATGATTTTGTCGCTTCGCACATGGTGCCGACGCGCGCCTTTGAAAACCAGGTGTTCGTCGCCTATGCCAATCGCTGTGCCAGTGAAAACGGCCTGGATTATATCGGCCTCAGTTGTGTTGCCGGACCGGACGGCAATGATCTGGCGCGCGCCGGGCGCGACGAAGCGCTTATTTTTGCCGAGCTCGATCGCGACCTGCTCGATCACTGGCGACAGCTGAACACCTATCTGCAAGATCGTAACCCGGCCCTGTATGGGCCCTTGACTGGATCCATGGGTAAAACAAAATGACTGCACCACACATTCCGCTTACCGGAGAAGAGCCTGGCCAGAAGCCGGTTACTATTTTCGGACCTGACTTTCCCTTTGCCTACGATGACTGGCTGACCCATCCTGACGGGCTGGGGCAGGTTCCGCCGGAAATGTACGGTACCGAGGTGGCGATCATTGGTGCCGGCATGGCGGGCATGGTAGCGGCTTTCGAACTGATGAAAATGGGCCTCAAGCCGGTAGTTTATGAATCCCGGCGGCTGGGCGGGCGTCTGCATTCGGAACCCTTCAAAGGTGCCGAAGGTGTCGTCGCCGAGCTTGGCGGCATGCGCTTCCCGCGGTCGTCGACGGCGTTTTACCATTACCTTGACAGTTACGGTTTGAAAACCAGCCCTTTCCCGAATCCACTGACACCAGCTGCAAATAGCACCGTGGTCGACCTGGAGGGGAAACCTCAATATGTCGAAAGCAGCGATCAGTTAAGCACCCTGTTAAAGGAAGTCGGTGTCGCCTGGCACGAGGCGCTGGAAACGGATGCCCGCTTCAGCGCGATGCAGGAAGCCATTCGCAATCGTGATGTCGATGCCATCAAGGCCCTCTGGGATGAGCTCGTGCCGATCTGGGATGACCGCACCTTTTACGGTTTTATCGCCAACTCGGAAGCGTTTATGAAACGTAGCTTCAAGCACCTGGAAGCCTTCGGCCAGGTCGGTTTCGGCACCGGTGGCTGGGATACCGATTTCCCCAATTCGATGCTGGAAATACTGCGTGTGGTGTATACCAACTGCGACGACGACCAGCACTTCGTGCTGGGCGGGGTTGAACAGGTGCCGCGCCGCATGTGGAAGGATGAGCCGAGCAATATGGTTCACTGGCCCGAAGGCACGTCGCTGCGCAGCCTGCACAACGGTGCGCCGCGAACGGGCGTCGCGAAGCTCAGGCGTAATACTGCCGGTAAGATCGAAGTCACCGATACCTGGGGCGATCAACGCGAATACGAATGTGCGCTGGTGACTTGCCAGAGCTGGCTGTTGACCACGTCGATCGATGTCGATGAGTCTTTGTTTTCACAAAAGATCTGGATGGCGCTGGATCGCACGCGCTACATGCAGTCATCGAAGACCTTTGTCATGGTCGATCGTCCTTTCTGGAAGGATAAAGATCCGCTAACGGGTCATGATGTCATGAGCATGACCCTCACCGATCGCCTGACGCGCGGCACTTATCTGTTTGATCTTGGCGATGACCAGCCGGGCGTGATCTGCCTGTCCTATGCGTGGATGAGCGATGCGCTTAAAATGCTGCCGCTGCCGGTGGAAAAGCGCGTCAAGCTGGCGCTCGATGCCCTGCAGAAAATTTATCCCGATCTCGATATTCGCAAGCACATCATCGGCGACCCGATCACGGTGTCCTGGGAGGATGACCCTAATTTCCTCGGTGCCTTCAAGGGTGCGTTACCGGGACATTATCGCTACAACCGGCGTATGTATTGTCACTTCATGCAGGAGCAGATGGAGCCGGAACAGCGCGGTATCTTTATTGCCGGCGATGATGTCGGCTGGATTCCCGGTTGGGTCGAAGGTGCGGTGACCACCTCATTGAACGCGGTATGGGGCATCGTCAATCACCTCGGTGGATCGACCCCAGCGCAAAACCCGGGTCCGGGCGACCGTTTTGAAGAATTACAACCCATGGAACTACCCGACGACTAACCGGCCAATTCCGGCCAGATCCGCCAACCTCCTCCGCCATCCCTGGGTAGGCACATTACTGTTCAGGGTTTATATATTTGAACCAAAAGTTAAGGGCTTGAAAATCAAGGTCGTCTTGAGGGACCCTCCCGACAATCCCTTGAGACTGTTCGCGGTTTTGGTTTTGTTGTTATTAACTCTGACATTGTCCCCTTTCCAAATAGCCACCTGTTAGTGGGAGGCT
>Ga0316193_10003621_pt1 | contig 11197 bp, 10 predicted proteins | sample MerIslsedime2_MG_FD_207735 | JGI IMG/M metagenome (GOLD analysis project Ga0316193, IMG submission 207735) | Coastal sediment microbial communities from Maine, United States - Merrow Island sediment 2 | ecosystem: Environmental > Aquatic > Marine > Coastal > Sediment | place: USA: Maine... | reverse complement strand
CTCGCCTTTGTCTTCCTTGACGGGCTTGCCTTTCTTCCAGACGTAGAAGCCTTCGCCCGACTTGCGGCCGAGTTTGCCGGCCTCAACGAGCTTCTCGAGCTCGGCCGGCACGGGCATGCCGTATGCCTCGCCGAGGATGCGCGAGACGTGCAGGGCTACATCGAGGCCGACGGAGTCGGCCAGCTCTACAGGTCCCATCGGCATGCCGAAGCGGGTCGCTGCGCGGTCGATGACGGCCAACGGCACGCCCTGCTGGGCGACCAGCAGGGCCTCCATCATGTAGGGCATCAAAACGCGGTTGACGACAAAGCCCGGCGAGCTGAGGCACGGCAGCGGCAGGCGATCGATCCGACGGGCGAACGCGATGCCGCGGTCGATCTCGGCGCGCGGCGTTTCACGCGTGTGGATTACCTCCACCAGGGGCATCATGGCGACCGGGTTGAAGAAGTGCAGGCCAATGAGTCGATGGCGGTCCTTCAGCGCGTCGCGCAGGTCTTCCAGGCGGATGCTGGACGTATTGGTCGCCAGTACGGCGTCTTTCTTCATCTGGCCTTCGAGCCGCTGATAGAGCGCCTTCTTCGCTTCGACGTTCTCGAAGATGGCCTCGATCACCACATCGGCCCGGGCGACCCCGGTGCCGGCAACGTCCGGCATCAAACGGTCCATGGCCGCCTGGACGAGACGCGGCTCGCGGAGCTTGCGCTTGAACAGCTTGTGGGCACGCTGGATGGCCGGTGCGATGTACTTGGGCTCACGGTCTTCAAGCGTCACACGCAGACCCCGAAGGGCACACCAGGCAGCGATATCGCCGCCCATCACGCCGGCGCCAACGACGTGGACATGCTCGAAACGATGACTGGAACCGGCGGCCAGCGACTTCATCCGATCCTGGAGCAGGAACACGCGCACCAGGTTGCGCGCCGTGTCGTTGCACATCAGCTCGGCGATCGACCGGGCCTCCTGCTCGTACATCTTGCGCGGGTTGTCGCCGTATTGGCGCCAGAGATCGATGATGGCATAGGGTGCCGGATAGTGTTCGCGCCGTGCCTTCTTGGCGACCTGCTTCTCCAGGATGCGCGCGATGGCCGAGCGCGCTGGTCCGAGCGCCAGGAGCTTGTCCTTCGCGCCGGGAACCCGCGGTTTCGGCGGCGACTCCGCCATCATCCGCGCGGCTCGTTCGAGATGCCGCCCGGGGACGATCTGATCGACCAGGCCCATTCTGAGGGCCGGCTTCGGCCTGATATTCCGGCCGGTCAGCATCATGTCCATCGCGGCGAACACGCCGACATAGCGAATCGAGCGGACGGTGCCGCCGAAGCCCGGATGGATGCCGAGGCGAACCTCGGGCAGACCGAGGACGGCTTTCGGGTCGTCCGTGAGGATCCGGTAGCGGCACGCAAGCGCGAGCTCCAGTCCGCCGCCCAGCGCGAAGCCGTTCATCAGTGCGATTGTCGGGCAGGGGAGGGACTCGAGTTCCTCGAGCACACTCTGACCAGCGCGGACGAGTTCGACGGCCTGCTCGGGTGACTCCAGTTCTGTAAATTCCTTGATGTCGGCGCCGGCAACAAAGCCGTTCTTCTTGCCCGAACGCACGACCACCGCCTTCGGCATGTCGGTCTTGAGGATGCCGATGACCTGGTGAAGTTCGGTCAGAACGTCGCGGGAAAGCACGTTGGTGCTGACGCCGGCTTTGTCCAGAGTCAGCCAGGCGATCCGCGACTCGTCGATGTCGATCCGCCAATGGGAGAGGGGAGTTGCTTCGCTCATGCCGATATCTCCGTACCGTTGTCCACCGAATCACGCTCGACCAGCATGGCGCCGCCCTGGCCGCCGCCGATGCAGAGGGTGGCGATTGCGCGCTTGCCGCCGCTGCGTTCCAGCGCCTTCAACGCGTGGAGGACGATTCGCGCGCCGCTGGCGCCAACCGGATGGCCGATCGCGATCGCGCCGCCGTCCAGATTGAGCCGGTCTTCGTCGAGTTCGCCCAGAGGGCCTTCCAGCCCAAGCTGCTCGCGGCAGTAGTCCTCGTCCGACCAGGCGGCCCGACACGACAGCACCTGGCCGGCGAAGGCCTCGTTGATTTCCCAGTAGTCCACTTCGTCGAGGCCGAGGCCGTGGCGCTGGAGGATCGGCGTGCTCGCGTGTACCGGGCCGAGTCCCATCTGGGCGGGGTCGAGGGCCGACCACTGCGAGTCGGTGATGCGCCCGAGCACCTTGAGGCCGTAGCGCTCGACCGCCTCGCCGCTGGCGAGTAGCAGCACGGCCGCGCCGTCGGTGATCTGGGAGCTGTTCCCAGGCGTAACCAGGCCGACCTTGCGATCGAAGAAAGGACGCAGGGTCGCCAGCTTTTCTGCCTTTGAGTCGCGCCGCAGTCCGTCGTCGGCTGCGTGGACGTCGCCGGCGGGGCCGTACAACGCTTCGACTTCGTCCAGGCGACCTTCATCGATGGCCGCCGCAAGGCGGTGATGGCTGCGCGTGGAGAAGTTGTCCATGTCCTCACGGCTGACACCGAAGCGATGGGAGATGACCTCGCAGGTCTGTCCCATATTGAGACCGACGATCGGATCGGTCAGGCCCTTCATGATGCCGATGATCGGCTTGAAGTGACCCGGACGCAGCTTCAGCATCTGTTTGAGTCGTGCGGGCACGGACCGGGCCCCGGCGAGGCCGGCCAGCCAGTTGACCATGTCATCGTTATAGAGAATCGGCGCGCGGCTCATGGCTTCGGTGCCGCCGGCGAGGACGAGGTCCGCCGAACCGAGCGCGATGCTCCGGGCCGCCGAGTCCAGTGCCTGCATGGCCGACGCGCAATTGCGCATGACGGTCCATCCCGGGACCTTGTCGCCGCAGCCGAGGCGCAGGGCCAGGATCCGGCCGATGTTGGGCTCGTCCGGGCTCGGCATCGCGCAGCCGAGGATCACTTCATCGAGATCTTCGGGCTCAATCGGCTGGCGGGCGAGCAGGGCGCGACCGGCGGCAACCGCCAGGTCCGAGGCGCTGAAGCTGCCCGGTTTGCCGCGCGCCTTCAGGAAGGGGGTACGGGCGCCATCGACGACAAAAACGTCGGCTCCCTTGTAGGCGCCGGTGCGGTCTGCGCCGTTGCCATTGGCCGCACGGGCCGTGGTCTTGGGGTCGGTGCTCATTAGGAGCCTCCGGTTGATTCTCGTCCTCCGGCGGACTGATCCCGCCATGCTAGGAGGTTTGAGTGTGCACCGCAACATTTGCGGTCCGGGAAGGGCTCAGGCGGCGACGCTGTCGATAATCCTGAAATCGCAGACCAGCGGCAGGTGATCGGAGAAGGCGACCTGGGGTATCTGAAAACCGAGGACCTCGACCCCTGGACCATGGAGGATGAAATCGAGTTCCTTGCGCGGCGCCTGGCTGGGGTAGGACGGCAGCCGGTCGTGGTTGGCGCTCTCCAATCCGCTGGCCTGCATGAAGAGGTAGAGCTCATCCTCGCCCCAGAAAGTATTGAAGTCGCCTGCGACGATCACGGGTTTGTCCGCGCTGACGACGAGTTCGTGCAGTCGGCGGAGTTGGCTCTGGCGATGGCGGTACTTCAGGGACAGATGGACGAGAAAAATCGCCACATCCTCGAGTTCGAGTTCGATGATCAGACGCTTGATACCCATGTCGAAGTAGTGAAAGCGCTCGTTGTGCACATGGGGGGCAGCGAGGAAGGCGTTGGCCTGCTTGCGGATGATCGGCAGGTGGTTGTTGATCGATTCCTCACCGTACTTGCACTGGTGAATGCTGTAGTGGCCCAGAGATCCGGCGATAATTTCGGCCTGGTTGACCATGCCGGTGCGAATCGAGCCCGTATCGACCTCGATCAGGCCGACGACGTCCGGCGACTGTGAGGAGATGAATTCCCGGATCTCGAGCAGGTTGCCGCGATTTCCCCTCAGGTAGCCTGCGCCAGGGACCGGCAGATTGAACGCGGCGCCGGTGCCGGCTGCGTAGCGGATGTTATAGAGCAAAAATCGCACAGGATTCGGTTCTTGTTCTCACGGGGGGGGACCCCTGTAGCGACGATGTTAGATGAGGCGGGGCAGGAAGTTAACTATCCGCTCGCAGGCGCCCAAGTCTCGTTCCCGGCGCAGGCCTCGGGTAAACTGGCGGCTGCGGCTCATTGGAGGGCACAAGGTGTCGGAGAACAATCCTTTCAGAATATTTGTCGCCCACGCCTGGGAATGGAACGAAGACTACATGCGGTTGTTCGAGTATCTCGAGAGCACGACGAACTTCTACTATGAGAACGTCTGCAATTCCGAGAGTTCGCCCGAGGGCGAGAGCATCGCCGAGCGCCGGACCCGGGTGCTGGACGGGATGAAGCAGGCCGAGGTCTTCATCGTCCCGGCGGGCCTGTTCGTTAACGCTCGCGAGTGGGTCGATTTCGAGATCAGCGCCGCGGGCGCCCATGATCTGCCGATTCTCGCGATGGAGCACTTCGGGCCGCTGGATCTGCCGCCGGAGCTGAACGAAAAGGCGGACAAGGTCGTTTCATGGAACTCCCGGTCGATCGAGGACGCCATTCGAATGGCTGCGCGCCACGACGACACCAAGCGTTTCGACACGATCGAGTTCGATCTGTCCTGAGGCTTCCCGGCGGCCTCCGGGCCGCGAGTCTGACAAGGGCGCGCCGAGGAGGGCAACGGCTTGCGAGTCATCCGACAAACGCCTGACTACATCGTCTGCGACGATTTTCTCGAGGCAAAAGACTTCGAGTTGATGCTGCAGTACGCCCAGTTACAGGATTACGCGCGCAACCCGAAGTGGATCAAGCCCTGGGACCTGGCCGACCGGCCGCCGTTTCAGTCCGGCGAGACCGTCTATCATCCGACCCGGCGACTGCCGCCGGGAGACCCGCGCCGGCAGTACCCAACCGGCACGGCTCTCGACCGGCTGCTCGAAAAGATCCTGTCGACCAAGTTCTACCGGCAGAACTTCGCTCGCAGCTGCAAGTCCATGACGGCGCGTTCCTATTTGCATCAGCAGGGAGCGTCGCTGGACTGGCACAACGATGCCGGCCGCTTTGCCGGCGCCTATGCGTTCTACTGTCATCCGCGCTGGCATGCGTCCTGGGGTGGCGAACTGATGCTCATAGAAGACGATATTCCCGACGACCTGCTGCCCGAGCGGGAGATCATGGAAGACGGCGAGATCGTTCGACGGCGGAACTGGAACGTGATCCATAAAGAGGACCTCTCGGAGCTGCTCTTCGAGCGCACGACCAGTACGCAATTCATTTTTCCCGTACCGAATCGAGTTCTTATTATGCGTCGGGGGCTGTGGCACAAGATTGGACTGGTCAAGAACAACGCGCCGTTCGCGCGCTGCTCGGTCGCCGGTTTTTTCCTCCCGGACCCGGACTGACGGAGCGCGACACCCGTGGCCGAATCACCGCTAGAGACCAACGCTATTTTCGGAACGCCGACCTGGCGCTACCCGGTGCCGGACATGCTGCCCTACCACTCGGGCATCAAGGCCGAGCTCGAGAAACTCTGGGCGGCGGGCTACTTCGGCAAGCACGGCAGCGGCTACGGCTATCAGACAAAGGAAGAGCTGTTTACCCCGCGCAACCTCGAGAACATTCCCTGGGTTGGAGTGCTGAAGAAACGCTTCACCGCGGCCTGTGAGGAGATTCTGCAGACCCGCCACGGTCATGCCAAGCGTCTGCCTTTCGAGATTTACTGCATCCAGGGCTGGGTGCTGATACAGACCAACGAAAACTGGGTCGAGGGCCCCTGGCACAACCACCACCCGGCGACGCTCAGTGGCTGCTATTACCTGCAGATACCTCAGACCCGGGACCCAAGCGAAGGGCTGTTGATGTTCCAGCGGCCCGAGCCGACCAATATCTTCTGCGAGAACATGGCGGCGGTCCGCCCGCGGGAAGGGCACATGACGATCTTTCCGTCCTACCTGATGCACCGGCCGATGCCGACGCCCACCGCACGGGAGTGGCGGATCAATATCTGCATGGACGCGTTCGTGCACTGGCACAAGCGATTCGAAGACCCGCTCGCGTCACTCGATACGCGCGAGGACTACGACGCAGCGCTGGCGAGCAGTCGCGACAGCTCGTGAAGCGCGAAGCCGGGCGGGGGATTTTCTTCCTCTACATCGTCGCAGCGGCGACAGCGATCGTGACTGTCTTGCTGACCCGCTTCGGCGGGCGGCCCGAGCTGCTCGAACGGATGACCGTAGAGGGCGCGCCCTTCGAAACGGCAACGGCCCTGTCGCTCGCGCTGCTCGGCCTCTGGTGCCTGCTGCGCCGGACCTGGTACTGGCGCGCGTTCGGCCTGCTGCTGATTCTCGGCGCCCTGGAGGAGATCAGCTGGGGGCAGCGTCTGCTGGGTTTCGAGACGCCTCTGTGGCTCAAGGGCGCCAATTACCAGGAAGAAGCGAACCTCCACAACCTCATGGACTCGGAAGTCTTCTCGGCGCTCGTCCTCGTGCCGGTTCACATCGCTTTCGTCTATGTGCCGCTGGCGTTCACACTCTGGCCGAGACTGCGTGCGCTGCCACTCGCAAACCGGGTCCCGGCGCAGCTCATTCCCTCTCCGCACACCACGCTGATTTTTTGTTTCGGCTGGGGCCTGCACGCCTGGTGGATGCCGGCCGCGGCAGCCGATTCGGCGGCCTTGCTGGTCGCACTCGTGCTCGTCGCGTTCGCCTGTGTACGCGGGCCAGCGTGGCGCGCTTACGGCGTTCGCATGCACTACGCCCTGGTCTGCATCGCAACGCTGATCTTCGCGATGTCCGCGGGCATCTATCGCTACTACAACATGCAGTATGAAATCCGCGAGCTGTTCGTCGTGATCGGTTTCGCCTACTGGCTGACGGCCTGGGCCGGGCGGGGGCGTTTCATGCGGCTCGAAAATGCAGAGGTTGCCTGAATGGACATCAAGACGCTGGCGCTGGTCTTCGCGACGGTATTCGTCGCCGAACTGGGGGACAAGACACAGCTGGCGACTGTGCTGTTCGCCGCGGATCGGGAGGTCAGCGGATGGCTCGTTTTCGCCGGTGCGTCGTCGGCGCTGGTGGTCAGCGCCGGCCTGGGTGTGCTCGTCGGCAGTACGATGTCGAACGTGATCGATACCCGAATACTCTCCTATGTAGCCGGCGCCGGATTCGTCGCAATAGGCATCTGGACGCTGGTCACCGCATGACCCGTCGAGCGCTACGTGTCAGGATCGGTTGCCTGTATTCATAAACCCGGACTCGCTCGTCACAGGACGGATCAAATGCCGCACACGCTATTTCTGGCGCCTTCCGGTCCCTCAATGGGACTCACCTCCGTCGCGATCGGTCTCGTTCGGGCGCTCGACCGGCTCGGTCTGCGGGTCAGCTTCCTCAAGCCGATTTCCTCGCGCGAGGAGACGCCCGACCGTTCCGTCGCTCTGGTTGAGCTGACCACCGGCCTTTCGCCCCAGACGCCGCTGCAGCCGATGGAGGCGCTCGCAATTTACCGGCGGGATCCCGACGAACTCATGGAAGAAGTAGTGAAGCTTCACCAGGCTGCCTCGAAAGGCGCCGACGTAGTGATTGTCGAGGGGCTCATGGCGCCGGAACTCCAGTCCTCAGTGGGCCGCTTCAACGCCATCATGGCCGAGTCCCTGGACGCGACCGTGATACCCGTGGCGGCGCCCGGGGGCTATTCGGTGGGGGAGCTGGCCGGACTCCTCGACATCGTGGCTCGCCCTTACGGCGGTGCGGACAGCGATCGCGTGCCCGGATTCATCCTGACGAAGATCGATGCGCCCGAGGACGAACGACACGAAGCGGTACTCACGTTCAATGACCTCGACGAACCAGTTCGCGAGATTTCCCTGAGCGCGGCGCGGGAACGATTCGGCCGGATCGAGCGGGAGAACTTCAGGCTGCTGGGCGCCGTACCCTGGGATCCGGCGCTGATCGCACCCAGAACGGTAGACGTAGCGCGCCACCTCCAGGCCCGCACCCTGCACGCTGGCGATCAGGCAACCCGGCGGGTGCGCCGAATCGCGCTACTCGCACGCCGGGTCGCGAACGTGACGGACCAGTTTACGCCGGGCTCACTGCTCGTGACCCCCGGGGATCGTGACGACATCATTCTCGCGGTATCCGCTGCGGCGGTGCAGGGCGTACAGCTGGCCGGCCTGGTCTTCACCAGCGATATGCAGCCGGAACCTCAGATCTGGGATCTATGCCAGCCAGCACTGGCGACCGGTTTGCCGGTCATGATCGTCAATCTCAGCAGCTACGAGACCGCCATGGCGCTATCCCGTCTGGACCTCGAAGTCCGGCCGGACGATCCGGCGCGGGCAGATCTTGCGATGGAGGCGGTAGCGGCGCATGTAGATCTCGACTGGTTCCAGCGCCATTGCGCGACGGAGCGGGAGCCCCGCACCTCACCCCATGCGTTCCGCTACCGGCTCGTCCAGCAGGCGGCCGCCGCAAACATGCGCATCCTGCTGCCGGAGGGCGACGAGCCACGGACGATCGACGCGGCGATTCACTGCCACGAGCGTGGCATCGCGCGTTGTGCCCTGATCGCCGATCCCGATCGCATCCGGCGCGTCGCCACGCGCCGCGGCCTGTTCCTGCCGGACGGGCTGGAGATCATTGACCCGTCCCTGGTTCGCGGAAACTACGTCGACGCGCTGTACGAGCGCCGCAAGCACAAGGGCATCGCGCGTCCCATGGCCGAGGAGCAGCTTGGGGACAACGTCGTCCTGGCGACGATGATGGTCGAGCTGGACGAGGCGGACGGACTGGTCTCCGGCGCCGTGCATACGACGGCCAACACCATTCGGCCAGCCTTGCAGATCATCAAGACCTCGCCCGGCTCGAACATCGTCTCCTCGATTTTCTTCATGCTCCTGCGGCGACAGGTCGTCATCTACGGCGACTGCGCGGTCAATCCGGAGCCGACGGCGGAACAACTGGCCGAGATTGCGGTGCAAAGCGCGGATTCGGCGCTTGCATTCGGCTTGCCTGCAAGGGTCGCGATGATTTCCTACAGCACGGGTGAATCGGGCAGCGGCGGCGACGTCGAGAAAGTGCGCGAAGCTACGCGCCTGGCCCAGGCCCGCCGTCCCGATCTCGCGATCGACGGGCCTCTGCAGTACGACGCGGCGGCCATCCCGGAGGTTGCGAAGAGCAAGGCTCCCGACAGCCCGGTCGCGGGCCGTGCGACCGTTTTCGTGTTTCCCGATCTCAACACGGGCAATACCACCTACAAGGCCGTGCAACGCAGCGCCGACGTCGTGAGCATCGGGCCGATGCTGCAAGGGCTGCGAAAGCCGGTAAACGATCTCTCCCGGGGCGCGCTGGTAGATGACATCGTCTACACCATTGCGATCACGGCGGTGCAGGCGGCACAGGCGGGCTCGAAGGCGGCGACTGCAACGGACGCTGGTTCCGGCCGCACAAACGGGTAGAATGTCCAATCGGTCAAAACGAGGTCTATCTGTGTCGAGTAACAGACTCCTTCTTCTTCAGCGGCTCTTCCTGGGTATCGGTGTATCGCTACTCGCGGTCTGGGGAGCAGCCTATCTCCATAGCAGCCTGAACAGTAATCGCGATCTCAATGCCTTCGAAGCCGCCAAGGCATCGCTGATTGCCAAGGCCCGTGCCGAGTCGATCTCAGCCGAACGCCCGACGATCCTGCTGGCAGCCGCGGTGGAACCGGCCTCGGATGTCACGACGGGCGCGGTGGAACCGGCCTCGGACGTCACGACGGGCGCGGCGGACGCGGCGGACGCGGCGGACGCGGCGGACGCGGCCAGTGCCACGGCAGCCGTCGAAGCAGCACCGGAAAGCCAGGAGTCCGGCGACGATCAGGAAACCGCGGCCGCCTCGCCGTCTGCGAGCCCGGCCCCGGGCGAGCCGTCCGGTACGGACGAGCCCGATACCACGCTGTGGTCGCCCGGTCGCGTCGACGACTACGAGGCGAGCCTCGCGGCCGACTTCGATCTGCCGGAGGGCGTTCTTCGCATTCCCAGGATCTCGCTCGCAGTGCCGGTCCTGCAGGGCACCGACGATCTGACGCTCAACCGCGCCGTTGGTCGCATTCCGGGCACCGCGAGGATCGGGGCAAGTGTCGGCAATCTCGGGATCGCCGGCCACCGCGACAGTTTTTTCCGTGGGCTCAAGGACGTTGGCCCGGGCGACACGATTGAACTCGAGACGCTCTGGAATACGCTGACCTATGAAATTTCCGACATCACGATCACGACGCCTGAAGACGTGAGCGTGCTGCAACGGACCGACGAGGGGAAGTTGACCCTCGTCACCTGCTACCCGTTCTACTTCGTAGGTCATGCGCCCAAGCGCTACATAGTGACCGCGGTACTTGTCGACAAGCAGTCGACCTGAGCGGCCTGCGATCCGCTCCTCTGTGAGCGGCCTGCGATCGTGGAGCCGTCGGGGACGGTTCCTCCCATCCTGATTCCAGCAATGCAAGAGGAATGCTGATGTTGAAGAAAGTAGTAATCGCCGTCATGGCGGTAAGCGGCGTATTGATGATGTTGCCGGCGACGGCCCAGCAGGGCGACGTAGTCGTCGTGCAGCAGACAGAGATCAAGCGCATCTCGGGCGAAGTCGTCAACGTCCGTTCCAACCTGATGACGCTGCGTCATGACGACGGCAGCGGTCGGGAGGCGTATCGCATTCCGCGTGGCGCGTCGATCACGATCGCCGGCGAGATCATTCGCCTGCAGGATCTTCAGCCTGGTCAGCAGATTCGCGTTTACTATCGCGAGACCGAAACCGGCCGCGTCATCGTCATGAGCCCGCCCGAGGAGACCCAGACGCTGGTCGTCGTCGAGGAGGAAGAGGTGATGGTGGTGGAGCCCGAGCCCGAGCCCGAGCCGGTTATGCTGCCTGCGACGGCGAGCCTGCTGCCGCTGGTCGGCGGCCTCGGCGCCGGCTTCGTCGGCCTGGCCGGCCTGATGGCCGGTCTGCGTCGCCGCCGCAGCTGACGCTACCGTCGGGGTGGATCGGCAACTGCCGGCCCCCCTGGACGCAAGACGAACGGGTCGCCCACGGGCGACCCGTTTTTTTTGGGGCGCTCGTCAGGTACGGCGTCGCGTTCGCCCTTTTTCGGATTAGCGTTCGACACGGAACCGGTTTTCCGGTCCCTGGCGCAGGTGTCGGTCAATCGGGAAAAGGGCTTGCCCAAACGGACGCGGTGTATCTGCTAGCCGCT
>Ga0316193_10003619_pt1 | contig 11200 bp, 8 predicted proteins | sample MerIslsedime2_MG_FD_207735 | JGI IMG/M metagenome (GOLD analysis project Ga0316193, IMG submission 207735) | Coastal sediment microbial communities from Maine, United States - Merrow Island sediment 2 | ecosystem: Environmental > Aquatic > Marine > Coastal > Sediment | place: USA: Maine... | reverse complement strand
TCGAGGGTGGCGTCCGCGTCGATGCGTTTGCCAAGTGGCCTGGAGTAATCGAAGCAGGCAGTGCCGCTGGCGACATCATCCATGTAACCGACCTGTTCACAACTTTTGCCCGTTTGGCGCAGGCGACAGAGTATATTCCGCGCGATCGCGTTATTGACGGCATCGACCAGACTGCTCTCTTGTTGAACGGTGATCATCATGGCCGTCGTGACTACGTCTACATTTACGAAAACGAGATCTTGCGCTCAATCGTCAAGCAGGAGTTCAAGATGCATATGCCGATGCCGGGCGTTCCGGGAGCCACAGCGCCATCGTTCAACCTCTACCGCGACCCGCGCGAGGAACATCCGGAGATTGGCATCGCCCTCTGGGCGGGTGCGAGCTTTCAGGATATGGCCAAGCGTCACATGATGAGCATTAAGAAGTACCCTCACGCCAAGCTGGGTAAGGGACGCCCTTACGACGGCATCGAAAACCTACGGCCAGAGACTCAGGAGACAATTGATCTATTCATGTCGTGGCAGCCTAAAAAGTAGACAACACCATTTAGTGTAAACAGAAGGATGTTAAGAGAATTCAGAACTTAGTTTACGCAACAATAGCACCGGGTCTGGCTCCAGACCCGGTGTCTTTTACAGGATCTCAAATGACTCCACTCAAGCATATACTCAGCATTACAACTATTCTTTTGGTAACTTCAGTCTCAGCTTTTGCCGGAGGCATCTATCTTCCAGAGATAGGCACACCACTCAGCGTCGGCACAGCGGGTGTCGCCGGTGTCACCAACACGATTGGCGTCGACTCGGTTGTCACCAATCCGGCCGGCATGACTGGGCTCACAGAAGACCAGGTCATTGGCGGGGTGCAGTTGCTGATTCCAACAAACCGCTTTGACTCTGATGTTGCGACTGCGGGCGGTAGCGACGGCGGCAACGCCGGATCTCCGGTGGTCATCCCGAGCCTCTTCGCCGTCAAAGAGCTGAATAATGATTGGCGCCTCGGCTTTGGCGTCTCCGCACCAATGGGTGGCGGGGTCGACTACGGACGCGACTTCGTCGGACGCTACCAGACACAGGTCTCTGAGCTTACTGTCATCAGTCTTTCTCCTGCGGTAGCCTACAAAGTTAACGACAAACTTTCTCTGGGCGCTGGCGTCTCCTTCCTCTATACCGACCTCAACCTGTATATGGCCATCAAGCAACCGGGGCCCTCCTCCTCTGACGGTCAAGCTAGAATGGATGGACTCGACGACTGGGGCTATCAGGGTTTTGTCGGTGCGACCTACAAGGCAACAGACAAGTTAACCTTTGGCGCAATCTACCGTAGCGAAGCAGATGTCGAGCTCGAAGGCGATCTTAACTTCAGGGGCGTTACGGCTCCACCACTGAATTTGATCACCTCCCAGATCGACAAAGCGAAAGTCGATTTCACCTACCCGCAGATGGTCAATGTCGGGCTAAAATATCAGATTGCAGACGACCTGATACTGATGGCTGACCTCGACTGGGAAGACTGGTCGGCGTTCGGTGACACTCGCATCGGCTTAAGCGGCGACGCCTCGGCCATTCAGTCCTTTGACCGCGACTGGGATGACACCTGGCATGTCGGCTTTGCTCTGGCGCACAAACTGGACGAATCCCAGGCGATCACCGGTGGCATCAGCTACGATAGCTCACCGGTCAGCGACAGCAAGCGGACTGCCGACCTTCCCGTCGATGAGCAACTTCGGTTGTCTGCAGGCTACGGGAAAGAGATGACTGACCGACTGAGCTATGCCTTGGGCGGCACCTTTGTCTGGATGGGTGATGGGAAAATGGACCAGGTCGCTCAAGGTGAGCGGTTTAAGGGCGAGTTCAGCACTAACCATCTGATCTTCCTGTCGGCGACAGTGAAGTATCTTTTCTGATTTTCAACTCCGTATCCTCAAAGGAAAAGGCTCACAATGATAAAATCTACTTTGAAATGCTCCTTCAGTCTCATTTTACTCTCCATAATTGCCCTTCTGGCTTCTGGGACAGCTTTTGCCGAAGAAGAGGACAAAATTTCCGAGAACCCGTCAAACCCTCTTGCTGCGGCTAGCAACGTAGATTTGCGTGCAAAATATATTGACCTGAAAGATGGCTCCGACCGCTACATTTATTCGCTTGAAGGGGCAACTATGCTCCACCCGAAAATCAAGCTGAAATACGAGCTGCATTACTGGGACACAGATATCACCGGCTCAAACGAGAATGACTGGGAGACGCTGGTTATCAAGCCCATCTTTTTTGTTAAAGAAGGGAAAACAGACACCTTAAAATATCGTGTGGCCGTTGGTTTGGACTGGACCCATGATTTCGACAACGAAGACAAGGGCATCGGGGGGGGAAGCAGTACAATTGCTCCTTTTGTAGGCCTCGCACTGGGTGTTTCTGAACAAACAACCTTGATTCCTCTGGTTCAGCACTTTATGTCCTACGATGGCAACGACGTCAATCAGACCGCCTTTCGACTTATCGGTATGCATGCGCTACCACAACACAAAATGTGGCTGAAATTGGATGCTAAAGTGCCCATCGATTGGGAGAATGATGAGGCGATCCCGGCTTCGGCTGAATTGCAATGGGGCAAGATGCTTACGGAAAAGTACGGTGCATTTATTGATGGGTTGGTTGGGGTCGGTGGTGATCGACCATACGATTACGGCATCGGTATTGGCGGGCGAATAATGTTTTAAATATCACGACTGTCGAGACGAAAACAGGCGTGTTATTGATAGAGACATTTAAGACAACAAAATGATGGCCACCAGGGTTCGATCCTTGGTGGCCTTTTCTAAAATGCAGGGTCTGTAATAATTGTACGTTTCTGGGAATGTGAAGCCCTCAAAACAATATGAGAAGATTTCTGAGAATTTTAAGTGTGTCAGTCGCAGGGTTTCTAGACCACCGGAATCGGACGCTATTGACCAGCAGAATCTTTTGGGGGAGTAGACATCATTGTTTTTGATGGCAACTCTCCAAATTGCCGTCGATAAACCATCGCGAATTTCCCCATATGCCAGAACCCAAACCGATTGGCGATGTCACTGATACTTACGTCAAAACCTCTGGCCTGATAAATCGCTTTGCGAGCATCATGCAACCGGATGGCCAATAAATATTGTTTGGGAGTGACTCCGTAGTATTCTTTGAACATGCGCCGCAACGTACGTTCGTTAATCTGGAACATGTTGCAGATTCCTGCGACAGAAGGTGTGTTGAAAATTGACTTTGCCAGCCAGCGTTCAATCTCCTGAAGTTTTTTTATTCGTTTCAGGTGAGGCAAGTGAGGACTCTGTTCCTCTTCCGCTGACAGTATATTGAAAACGTGGTTGAGCATAATTCCGGGGGTTGTCATCTGAAACAGCTCAGATTCGAGAAAATCAGGACACGTCATGACCTTGTCATTTAATTCGGTCAAAGCATCCCTAAGCTCCTGAACTTTATCCAGGTTGCTGTCGATAACGCCCCCCCGCTGCAAGAGCAGTTTTATGTGGAAGGGCAGACCCTCTAGGTGTTTTTCAACAATGTGATTTGCAATCATGAAAGTGTAGCAGTGAAAGTCCGTATGACTGACTGCATCAATTCGTTCGCCGCGCGGGAAGATGGCCAGGCTGTTGCGCTTAAGCTCGTTATGTCTGATTGTTGGGCGTGTTTTTGAAACAGTCAGCCCGAAGGTGTACATACCCTCCGGATAAGTCAGGCTCTGGAGCACATTACGGTTGATTGTAGCGTTGGTCACCAGAAAATCATGGTTGCCGAATTGGTGCAGTTCCGCTTCGAATGAGCCGCAATCCAGCTGTTTAAAATCGAGCCCCCAACCTTGAATTGTTTGCGCAAACAATTCGAAATTGTTGAAATGTGACTTTATTCGTATCATTTGTTCGCCGGACTTCATTAATTCAAGACAAAATGTCCGATATGGGATGTCTGTGATCCTATCCTTGGATACAATCTTTTACAATGAATAGTTGCTTGCATTTACCTAATGAGAAGAAAACTGGTTAGTGTCGTCGTTTGCTAACTTTAACAACGCAACAAATTGGGGAGAAAACAGATGATAAGAACATTATGGATGGCTGCCATCCTCACTGTTTTGCTGATGCCGACAGTTTCGGTCGCTGCAGACAAGATCGTGCACGACACCGAGTATTACATCCTTGAAGCTCAACATACAGAGCAATGGGATGCTGATGACAAGGCCGTTGATAAGAAGCTGGCCGAGTTCATGAAAAAAAATGATAACAAACCGCCCAACATTCTTTACATCCTGATCGATGACATCGGTTTCGGAGATCTCGGCAACGCCGAGCTGAACGCGATCCGCGGCTACAAGACGCCCCATATCAATAAGTTCGCAGATGAAGGAATGCGCTTCGCTCGCATGTACACTGAACCTTCCTGTACACCGACGCGCGTCGCTTTTATGACCGGCCGCCAACCCCATCGCAACGGCATGGGTGACACCACGGTGGATATTGCCGGTTTTGGTCTCGCTGACAAGGAAGTGACGATTGCCGAGATTTTGTCGGATGTCGGGTACAAAACTATCCATATTGGTAAATGGCACATGGGTGACATCATGGAAGCCTGGCCGAATCATCAGGGCTTCGATTACGCCGCGTTCCCCATCCACCAGCAAGGGCAATTGACGATTTTCCATGATGATTCCGCCGACGAAGAGATCTCTATCGGTATCGGCAAGAACAACTATGACGACAAGTACATCAAAGACGAATGGTTCCGTCCCGATGCCAGCGCCATGGTGACCGGGGTCGAGGGCAAGCGCGGCGAGACCGTTCGTGAAGTTCACCACGCACCCGGTGAGCGTTGGACCGAGGCCAAATATCACGAGATGAACGTGCGCTACCAGGAGCAGGCCATGCAACACCTGCGCGAGCTTGCCAAACAGGATGAGCCGTTCTTCCTGCAGTATTGGCCGCTCTATCCTCTGACCGGCCCGCGCACCACAACTGAAAAATATACGACCGCAAATGGTGGTGTTTATGTTGAGAAGATGAAGCTGGTTGATGAATGGATAGGCGACATCCTCGACGAGATGGAGAAACTAGGGGTTGCAGACAATACGTTCGTCGTAATCATGGGTGACAACGGCCACTTCACCAAGTACTCATCGGGCAGTGGATACACGCCAATGATCTATCGTGGTGGTAAAGGCGATGTCACCGAGGGTGGTGTTCGCGTTGACGCCTTTGCCCGTTGGCCCGGTATGATCGAAGAAGGCTCCATCGTAGGCGACATTGTCCACGTGGCCGACCTGTTCACGAGTATCGCCCGGTTTGCGGGTGCAACAGACAAGATCCCTACCGACCGTGTTATTGACGGGGTTGACCAGTCGGCCCTGATGCTAGAGGGCGAGACCTATGGCCGCCGTGATCATGTTTTTATCTATTCTATCGACAGTCTGAAAGCGGTAGTCAAGGATCAGTACAAGCTTTTTATCCCAAAAGCCGGGGAGAGTGGTATTACTGCCAAGTTCTATGACCTGTTCCGTGATACCCGCGAAGAGTGGCCTGTTTCAACCGAGATCGGTGCATGGGGCGGCCTGGAGTTTGGTCGCCTTGTCATGCGTCATAAGATGAGGATGAAGGAATATCCGGATGAGAAACCCGCGTACGGACGGCCTTATGTCGGCATCGAAAACCTCAGGCCTGAAACGGAGGCTGCCGTAGAGGCTTTCCTCTTTAAACAAAAGGCTTTTCAGGCGAAATAGATCTGTACTAACGAACGGTTGTGTCTTTCGTTTGTGAAGTAAGTTTTAGATCTGATTATGTGTAAAAACACCGGGCCTGGTTTCAGGCCCGGTGTCGCTATAAGTTGCGAGAGATGTCAAGAAGTGAGAACCTGTGAGTCTTCAACTTTAACCTTTGAAAGGGAATAATATGCCGCGCTTGCTCTATGGCGTTTTCTTGTGTATTTCCTTGGCTTATTTTCGTTCGTCTCAAGAGGGGATTATATAAATGAGAAAAGAATTCTTCCGTTATCTCTTACTCGTCCTGTCCGCATGTATTATATCCTCTCTGCTGATAACGAGCACCGTGAGTGCCACGGAAACAGCGACAATGCATTCACCAGATATGTTGGCTATCCAGGGTCGTTGGATCCGCACTGATGCTCCCTACGTTATTGAACTTCGTCATGCAAAAGACGGCTCAATGCAGGCAACTTATTTCAATCCAAAGCCGATCAACGTCGGTAAGACGGAAACAGCTGAGCAGGGTGGTCTGCTTCAGGTCATGATCGAATTGCAAGATGTCAATTACCCCGGTTCAACCTACGTCCTTTCTTATGATCGTACTCGGGACATTTTAGAGGGTATTTACTTCCATCCCGAAACCGAGCAAAGCTATGAGGTGGGTTTTGTTCGGCAGGTGGCACAGTGATGTGATGATTCCGACTGTTTGGCGATCTTAAACCATAAAACCCAAAAACTCACAACCTTCTTCACGCTCGTTCGCTCTGCTCACTCGAGTTAAAGAGAACGCTGAGAAAAAGGATGAGACTTGGGGTAAGGTCGGTCTTGCTCTGCGGCCTCTGCGCCTCTGCGTGAGTCGAACTTTTTGTGTCATTTGTTGTTGTATTGCCTTACCCTGCTTTTGTGATAAACTCCGCCATAACTCTTCAATTATATTAGGCTTGAAGGTATCTTCACTGCCCGTGGAATGTTTTGTTGCTTATGCCGAAGTCCAGGAGGTCAATAACCGATCTAATCCTTCACCTCCATCCGCAGACAGTTCCCCGGGAAACGCTCAGGCTGACCCTGAGTTGGGGGCTTGGCGGCATGGCGGCGGTGCTGGTTGGCCTGTTGTTTTTGACCGGCATTCTTCTTCTGCTCGTTTACCAACCATCAATAAATCATGCCTATAATTCCATCCTGATCCTGACCCGCGAGGTTCCTTTCGGCCTCTGGGTGCGTAATATCCACCACTGGAGCGCCAACCTGCTGGTCGTCATCGCCGTTCTGCACCTGTTGCGCGTGGTTTTGACCGGTGCCTTCGGACCGGGCCGTCGGCTCAACTGGGTCATTGGCCTGTTCCTGCTTTTTCTGCTGCTTTCCTCCAACTTTACCGGCTACCTGCTGCCCTGGGACCAACTGGCCTACTGGGCGGTGACGATCTGCACCAGCATGCTCGGTTACATCCCGTTCTGCGGCCAATGGCTGCAGGAGCTGTTCCGTGGCGGCGCTGAGATCGGCCCTGCGACGCTGGCTAACTTCTTCGTCTTACACGTGGCGTTTATTCCAGCAACACTCTTTATCCTGCTGCTCTGGCATTTCTGGCTGATCCGTCGGGCCGGAGGGTTGGTACAAGTTGAACGGAATGACACAGAAAAGGTTCCAGTGCTGCGAGTTCCCTCTACGCCGAATCTGATTGTGCGTGAAGCCGCTGTTAGTCTGGCACTGGTGGCCTTTATTCTGATCATGTCAATCCTCTGGAGCGCACCGCTGCTTGAGCAGGCTAATCCAGGCATGAGCCCCAATCCGGCCAAGTCCCCCTGGTATTTCCTCGGCTTCCAGGAGCTGTTGCTACATCTACACCCGGTCTTTGCGGTTTTTGTCTGGCCACTATTGGGTGCAGCCGCCCTGATGTTTGTTCCTTTCTGGCGTGATACGGCTCTACCAACCGGAGTCTGGTTCGGCTCTGAGCACGGTCGCAAACTTCTCATATGGACTGCCTCGGCAGGTGCGTTGGCAACCCTGGGTCTTATCCTGGGTGACAACCTGTTGCTGTCTTCGGCCGAGGCTGTTGCTGTCGATACCTTCATAACGCGTGGAGTGCTGCCAACGGTTCTGCTGATTGCCCTGTTGGCAGGCCTTTACTTTTTGCTGATCAGGAAACAGAAATATACCCGTGCAGAAGCCGTGACGGCAGGGATTGTTCTGGTTTTGGTTGCATTGATGGTTTGCACTGTGATCGGTATCTGGTTCCGGGGACCGGAGATGCATCTTATCTGGCCTCTCGGCCAAGGTGGCGAGTAACGCGAATAAAAACAAGGTTTAATGATGGTGGAAAACCACACAACAGAATCAACAGAGAGTCCAGATCGACGCCGGTTTCTGAACCGGTGCTGGGCGTTCTTCGGCATTGTCGCTGCGGCTGAGTTCGGCTGGTTGGGCTTGTCTTTCATGAACTCGCGCAAGGAGCGAAACCGTCCGGCCAAGACGGATAGCATTGTCTCGGCCGGGGCAGTCGAGCAGTTCACGCCGGGGACAGTGACTGCTGTTCCTGTTGGTCAGTTCTACCTGGCTTGTTTGGGTGATGGCAGCTTTCTCGCGTTGTCAAGAACCTGCACGCATCTCGGTTGCTCGGTGCCCTGGGACGAAGAGAAGAACAAGTTTGTCTGCCCGTGCCATGGTTCTACATTCAATCTGACCGGTGAAGTTTTGACAGCTCCGGCACCAAGGCCACTGGATATTTATCCGGTGAGGATTGAGAACGGGATTGTGAAGGTTGATACTTCAGTCACGCAGAAACGTGACAGATTTGAACCGGTACAGGCGACACGGATTTGACCCCGGAACGCGGGACGAGGAACGCGAAGGGCCAGGACGCTAGGGGACTGTCCCGGGCTTGGGGGGCTGTCCCCGGGTTTAAAACAATTGGAGAAGGATCGTCCCCGGATTATCAAAACAAATGAATCAATCATCTACTGACATAAAACGCTGGGAACGGATCGCATTGGCTGCGGCCTTTGTCATCCTGTTGTCTCCAGTACTCTACCTGCTCAAGGCGCAGACGGTTGAGCCTCTGCCTGCTGCCGGGCCTGTGGAGTTTGTTGGTAGTGAGAAGTGCAAGAAATGTCACGAAACTGCCTATAACAAGTGGAACGGCTCGCATCATGATCTGGCTATGGACGTGGCCAATGACACGACGGTGCTGGGTGACTTTGGTGATGTCAGTTATACCGACCCATATAACAAGGTCACGTCTCGCTTCTATCGCAAAGGCGATAAATACTTTGTGCAGACTGAGGGGCCGGATGGCCAACCCGGCGAGTTTGAGATCACCCATACCTTTGGTTTTTATCCTTTACAGCAGTACCTGGTGCCGTTTCCTGACGGCCGGCTGCAATGTTTGAATATCGCCTGGGATATCGAGAAGAAAGTCTGGTATCGCTTACCGCCATACGAAGTGGAAGGCCCGGATGACTGGCTGCACTGGACCCGGGGAGGACAGACATGGAACGTCATGTGTGCCGAGTGCCACTCAACCCGCTTGACCAAGGGCTATGACGCCGATACAGGTGCGTATCAAACCACCTGGTTCGAGATCGATGTTGGTTGCGAGGCTTGTCATGGACCGGGATCGAAACATTTGGCCTGGTCAGACAAACCACCCTTTGCACGGACCCAGGTAGAAAACTATGCTTTGGAAGTCCGTAGCAGCAACCTCGATACGACCAAGCAGATAAGGCTTTGCGCGCCGTGTCACTCCCGGCGTTTTCAGCTCGGTAACAACTTGCATACCGAGGGTGAATTGCTCGATCTTATGGTCCCTCAACTATTGACCGAAGGTCTCTACTACCCGGATGGGCAGATCCTTGATGAAGTCTACGTCTACGGTTCGTTTGTGCAGAGCAAGATGTACCAGCACGGCGTGCGTTGTAGCGATTGTCATGACGTTCACAGTCTCAAACGTCACAAGGAGAAGAACGACCTTTGTACCCAATGCCATCGGGCAGACGTCTATGACAGTAAGGACCATCACTTTCACAAAAAGGTCCACAATGGTCAACCGAGTGAAGGTTATCTTTGCGTCAAGTGCCATATGCCGGGCCGGATTTACATGGGTGCCGACTATCGACCCGACCACAGCCTGCGCATTCCGCGTCCCGACCTGAGTGCCGAGCTCGGCACCCCGAATGCCTGCTCGGCAATAGGCTGCCATGCCGACAAGCCGTTGTCGTGGAATATCGAGCATTACACCAAGTGGTACGGTGAAACCCGCAAGCCGCATTACGGCACCATCATCGCCTCTGGCCGCTCTCGTCAACCCGAGGCTGAGGGTGAACTGATTCGTTTAGCTGAAGACCCGTTGGTGCCGACCATTGCCCGTGCGACAGGGCTAGAATTGTTGCGTGCTTATCCAAGTCCTGAAAGCCAGGCGACTTTAGCCAAAGCGTTGGAGGAAGACGATGCCCTGCTGCGTTACACGGCGATTCGCAGCCTGGAATATTTTGACGCAGAAACCCGGCTGAAACGGATTGCACCGAAACTATACGATCCAGTCAAGGCCGTGCGTATGGAGGCGGCGATGATGTTGTCCGTTCTGCCTGAAAACAAGTTGCGAGAGGATGATCGTGAAGCATTCCGCCAGGGACTTACGGAATATCGTGAAGCAATGCTCTATAACGCCGATTTCGCGGCTCAGCGTTACAATCTCGGCAACCTGGCTGCGAACCTTGGCGACGATTTGCAAGCAATAGCGGCCTACGAAAAGTCGATCGCTATTGATGATCAGTTCTATCCGGCAAAGGTCAACCTGGCCATGCTCTACAGTCGGCAAGGCAAGAACCTCGAAGCGGAAAAGTTACTGAGAGAGGTGGCCGAGCAGGAACCGGAGCTTCACGAGATTTCATACTCGCTCGGTCTGCTGCTCGCTGAGATGCAGCGGTATCAGGATGCAGAACGCTACCTTGGTAAGGCTGCTTCCGGAATGAACTACGGGCGCGCCTATTACAATCATGGCCAGGTTCTACTATTTCTCAATCAACCGGAGCAGGCGGAACAAGCGTTGATGACGGCGCTGTCACTGAACCCGCAGGAACGGGAGTTCTTTATGGCGCTTGCTGATTTCTATCTCAAGTCAGGGCAAACCGAAAAAGCCAGAAAATTGGCTATCAACATGTCTCGTCAATTCCCTGATCACAAGGCTGCGATGGAGTTGTTGCGATATCTCGAGAGATGACTGTCTTATAAATCACGACTTGTGAGAAGAAAAACGGATTATTATTGATAGAGACATATAGTAACCTCTTTAATACGAACGAAAATGGTCAGCGCCACCTGCTTTTTTTGCACTTGGTCATTGAAGCCGCTGATGGTAAAGTCGATAAGATAACCAAGGAATTAACCCCCTCTCCTCGTGGTGAACTTGAAATTATCGTCCTTAATATAGTTTATCTTCAGAGCGGATAACTGATGGTTGAATGCCTGGAGC
>Ga0316193_10003617_pt1 | contig 11201 bp, 9 predicted proteins | sample MerIslsedime2_MG_FD_207735 | JGI IMG/M metagenome (GOLD analysis project Ga0316193, IMG submission 207735) | Coastal sediment microbial communities from Maine, United States - Merrow Island sediment 2 | ecosystem: Environmental > Aquatic > Marine > Coastal > Sediment | place: USA: Maine... | reverse complement strand
CCAGAGTGACCTCGTGCCGGCTCTCCACCAACTTCTCGAGGGTGGGCACGGCGAATTCGGGGGTACCGAAGAAGACGACTTTCATAGCGCGTTAGTGTACACGAAGTCTCGGTCTCAATCCGCACCGTTTCCGTGCCCGTCTCCGTCTCCGTGCCCGACGGTATACAGAGAGCGGCCGGGTGGATCTCGTATCTCGAATCTCGCATCTCGGATCTGGTTGGGAGGGTGGGCGGTTGGAAATAACTGAGACTTCATATACATTCACTCTCTTGAACGCCCGAAGCGGAGCGTGCTGATGAAAATATTACCGCCGGACCAGATACGGACGGCGCTCGAAGAGATCCTGCCGGGGGTCCAGAAACCAACCCGATACCTCGGCATCGAACGCAACCTGGTGCGAAAGCCTTGGGACGGGGTGGACGTGCGCGTCGCCCTCGCCTTTCCCGACGCCTATGAGATCGGGATGTCCCACCAGGGCACGCGGATCCTCTACCACCTCGTCAATCGCCGCGACGATGCCCTGGCGGAGCGTACATTCGCGCCAATGCCGGACATGGCGGAAGCTCTGCGCGGTGCTGAACTGCCCCTCTTCACCCTCGAGACATACCGCGCGGTCGCCGAGTTCGATATCGTCGGCATCTCGCTGCAGTCCGAGCTCAACTACATCAATATCCCCTACCTCCTCGACCTCGCCGGCATCGCGCGACGCGCTACAGATCGGGGTCAGGACGAGCCTATTGTGATCGGCGGAGGGCCCTGTACCGCCAACCCGGAACCGGTGGCCGATTTCTTTGACGCCATTCTCATTGGTGATGGCGAGGCGGCGCTCGACGAGATCCTCGACACCGTACGCGACGGCCGCAGCGAGAATATTGCTCGCCAGGAGATCCTGAGCCGGTTGGCAGCAGTTGCGGGCGTTTACGTTCCCACCCTCTACCGATGGCACGATGCAGCAGGCGACCAGAATGCCCGATGGGAGACGATCCACGACAACGCCCCGTTCCCAGTGCAACGGGTGTGGGTCGATCGCCTCGACAGCAACGACCAGCCGGAGTCGGCGATAGTGCCCTACGCCGACGTCATCCAGGATCGCCTCGGAATGGAGATCATGCGCGGCTGCACCCAGGGGTGCCGCTTCTGCCAGGCGGGTTACTGGTACCGGCCGGTACGCGAGCACGACCCAAAGGTCGTGCTCGACCGCATGCAGCGGCAGGTCGCCGAAACCGGTTTCGAAGAGGTCGGGCTGCTGAGCCTCTCTACCGCCGACTATTCACAGGTCGAACCGCTGGTATACAACCTCAGCGAATGTCTGCAAGACCAACGGGTCTCGATCAGCCTGCCGTCGCTGCGTGCAGATGCGTTTTCGGTCGGTCTTGCCGAAGCGGTTTCGCGGGTTCGGAAATCGGGCTTCACGTTTGCCCCGGAGACTGGCTCCGATCGTCTCCGCAGGGTCATCAACAAGACCTTTACCAACGCCGAAATGGTACGCGCCGCCGAAGCGGCATTCAGCAAGGGATGGGAGCTGATCAAGATCTACGCCATGATCGGTCTTCCAACCGAGACCGATGAGGACCTCGATGAGCTGGCTCGTTTGACCGAGGATGTCCTCAACGCCGGACGCCGAGTCACGGGTGGCCGAAAGGTCCAGGTCAAGGTGTCGGTCGGTTGCTACGTTCCGAAGGCGTGGACACCGTTCCAGTGGCAGCCGTACGCCGGGGTCAACGAGCTACGCCGCCGCATCGGCCTGCTCAAACAACGATTCCGTCGAATTCGCGGCGCTCGACTGACGTGGTCGGACCCGGAGGAAGCGGCCCTCGAATCGCTTCTCTCGCGCGGCAGTCGCGGCCTTGGAGCCGCGATCGAGCGGGCCCACGACCTGGGGGCGGTCTTCGACGGTTGGACGGATTACATCAATCTCGACTCCTGGCGCAAAGCACTCGACGACATCGGCGTGGATATCGATCGCGAGCTGGGAGAGCGATCCCTCTCGGACACTCTGCCCTGGGATCTCATCGATGCCGGCGTGCGAAAAGGGTTTTTGAAAGGCGAGTGGCGCCGCTCCATTCGTGAGGCCGAAACCGAGGATTGCAAATGGGGACACTGCTATCGCTGCGGCATTCCCGGCGACGGCGACGACACCCAGCTTGCATCGACCACGCTGCCAGTTCTTGGCGAAAAATTGCCCGAGAGCGATCTGCCGCAGGCCGCCGCCTACCGCCTGCGGCCCAAACCACGGACCCCGCCGGCGATGACCGAAAAACCACAGCCGCCCGTCCACCGGCGGTACCGGTTCGTTTTCTCCAAGATGGGCGACGCTCGCTGGCTGTCCCACCGACAGCTCATGGACGCCCTCGAAAGAATGGTCCGCGCCGCCGGTCTGCCGGTGCGCTACACCGAGGGGTTCAACCCCCACATCCGCCTGTCGATGGGCCCGGCCCTGCCTGTCGGCTATGAGGGCCGCGCCGAGAACTTCGATGTCGACTGCACCGCGCCGCTGACGAAACAGCACATCGAGCGGGCAAACGCGCTTCTGCCGGACGGGGTCGAAATTCTCGACGCCCGGCCACTGCTCCCCGGCGCACCAAAACTGGGTCGACTGGTGGCAGCGGCGCGCTACCGCGTCGGCGCTGTCGAGGCATGGCCGGAGACGGAGGCTGAGCTCTCCGAGGAGATCCGCGCCGGAGTCCGGCTCTGGCGACGCCTCGATGACGGCGCTCTGCTCGTCGAGCTCAACGCCCGCCAGGAGGACGGCCCCCAGCTTTCGGTCAAAAAGCTCATGCTCGCTCTCGGCGTAGCCGAAGATCGCATCGCCCGGATACCGGTGACCCGTGAGATGCTGGTTCTCGAAGCACGCACAAAGGTCCGGGGATCGGCCGGAGAATCTTCGGAGGCACTCGTCTCATGAGCCGCTGGGTCATCCACGCACAGGCGTCGTTTGAAGCCCGCCACTCACTCACCCTCTACCGGGGAAAGGCCGAATCGTCACACGGCCACCCGTGGAAGGTCGAGGTTCGGGTGGGCGCCGCCGAGCTCAACGAGGAGGGCTACGCGCTCGACTTCCACCAGGTCCAGGATCTACTGGCCACTGCGGTCGCTCCGCTCGACCGCAGCGATCTCAACGATCACCCGAAGATCGGCAGCCCCTCCCCCACCGCCGAGCGAGTTGCCGAGTTTCTTTCGCAGAAGCTCGCATCTGATTACGAACAAATCGGCGGGCAGCTGCTATCCATCAGCGTCTGGGAAGGGCCCGACAATCGCGTCGATCTCATCCTCGACACCGACAGGTTTTAGAACGCGAGTCCTCAAATCTCACCAAACTTGCTCTCGGCCACAATTTCGGACTCGGTAACAGAGAGACCGATTCGGCACGCCCGGAGCCGCAGAGTCTGACACCATTTTTCTGTCGCCGCTCCGCGGCTTTTAATATTTTGTTGCCTCAATCCTGGGGCTCACGCCCCAGGCTAAATATCTGTCGCGCCTCCGGCGCTCGGGGCCACCTCGGTTGCCGGGCGTGCGGTCTTGAAATCCAGCACTGGCCGGCTGGAGCCAAATGTGGCCGACGGCCGGAACGGTAGAGTGGGCGGATCGAGTTTCCAGCATCGAGCAGCCAGAATCGGGCGGCCGGGTGGGAATTCCTCATTCCTAATTCCTGATTCCTCTCTATACTGTCCCGCATGGATTTGCGCAGGACGCTGCGATCAGTGACCGATTCTCAATTCCGTCTGGGTTGAACCTCGGCGGTTTTTTGATCTCAGGTTGAAGGAGTCATCATGTTGCAACACGCTACGGCTTGGTCGTTTCTCGGCATTTCCGGGCTCGCGTGGTTCTGGGTTCTCACTATCGTCGGAGTCGGTGCGGTCGTCCTGTCCCTGAGTCGACGCTTCCAACTCCTTCGCGCAGGGCGCCCCGAGAATCGATTCGACCGTCTCGGCGAGCGATTCAAGCACATGCTCGTCTACGCCTTCGGACAGAAGAAGATGTTCGACGACCCGGTCGCCGGCTTTTACCACCTGCTGATCTTCTATGGGTTTCTGGTCGTCAGCCTGCGCACCGTGACGATGGTCCTCGAGGGCCTCTTTGCGGGTTGGGAGCTGCCCCTCCTCCACTCGCCCATCGGACAGGCTTACCTCTTCTCGAAGGACATCTTCGAGCTGCTGGTGCTCCTCGGTCTCGTCGTCGCCGTCTGGCGGCGCGGCATCCAGAAGAAGGAGCGCGTCATTCAGAGCTGGGGCGCCTGGCTCGTCATCGGGCTGATCGCCATCTTGATGGTCACCGACCTCGTCTCGGAAGGCGCCCGCATCGCGGTCGGCGACCTCGACGGTTCCTTCCTGCCGGTCTCTTCTCTGGCGGCGAGCGCTCTTGCCGGCATCGGTGCGGCGAAATTGCAGGTGATTTACAGCGCCAGCTGGTGGATCCACCTGATAACGCTGTTCGTCTTTGCCAACGAGCTGCCCTACTCGAAGCACTTCCACGTCTACACGTCGATTTTCAACTCATTCTTCGCCAACCTCGATGCTCCCGGCAAGCTGCCGAGCATGGATCTCGAGGAGATCGACGAGGACTCGACCTTCGGGATCTCGACCATCACCGATTTCACCTGGAAGCAGATGCTCGATATGTACACCTGCACCGAGTGCGGTCGCTGTCGTGAGTTCTGCCCGACGACTCTGACCCACAAACCCCTGCAGCCGGTGCTCTTCCTGAAATCGGTACGCGATCAGCTCTACAGCGAGCAGTCCGCGATCCTCGGTTCACCCGGCGATGGTGGAAACGCATCAGAGAATGAGCTGGTACCGGCGGTCGTAGATCCCGAGGTGATTTGGGCCTGTACGACCTGCCGCTGGTGCGAGCGCGCCTGCCCGCTTGACATATCCTACGTCGACAAGCTGGTCGAGATGCGACGCAACCTGGTGCTCGAGAAAGCCGAGTTCCCCGAGGAGGCGCAGCCGGCCTTCCGCGGTTACGAGGTCAACGGCAATCCCTGGCAACTGCCGGCCGAAGAGCGCGGCAACTGGGCGTCTGATCTCGACGTGCCCCTGGCGTCAGAGGCCGGAGGTGATTTCGAGTACCTGTTTTTCGTCGGTTCTCCCGGAAGCTACGACGACCACGGGAAAAAGGTCTCCCGGGCCCTGGTCAAGATCCTCAAGGCGGCGGGCATCAAGATCGCGATCCTCGGGCCCGAGGAGTTGTCGACCGGCGATGCGCCGCGGCGACTTGGCAACGAGTACCTCTTCCAGATGCTCGCCCAACAGAACATCGAGACCATGAACGGCTACGGGGTGAAAAAGATCGTCACCAACTGCCCCCATGCTCACAACACTCTCGCCCATGAATACCCCGAGTTCGGCGGCAACTACGAGGTGGTGCACGGCACTCAGCTCGTGGCGGAGTTGGTGCGAACGGGCAAGGTCAAGCTGACCGGCAACCTGAGCATGGATCTGGCGTACCACGATCCCTGCTACCTCGGCCGCACCAACGGCGAGTACGACGCGCCGCGCTTCCTGCTCATGGCCATCCCCGGGCTCAGGGTGCGTGAGGCGGAGCTCCATCGCGAGACCTCGATGTGCTGTGGCGCCGGCGGAGGCCGGATGTGGCTCGAGGAAGATATCGGCGAACGTATCAACCAGGTCCGGTTCTCGCAGCTCGAGGCCAGTGGCACCTCGGACGTGGCGGTGGCATGTCCCTACTGCTTCTCGATGCTGTCCGACGCCCAGAACGAGCTCGGACACGAGGACGCTTCCGCGTTCGATGTCATCGAGCTGGTGGCCAAATCACTCGAGGGTTAGACCGCCTCAACGAGTTTTGCGAGGAGCGACGAGGTCGGAACGCCCGGGCTCTTCGGATCCACCCAGCGCCAGGCGTCGGACGCCGGTTCGGTACGGGCCACCTCGAATCGGAAGGGAATCACGTCGATTCTTCGATGGGTGATGTTGTGGCGGACAGTGTCCCCTGCCTTCGGTGACGAAATCCTTCCGACGGGAACCAGGCCCAACGCCACCTTCTCCGGATCAGCGCCTTCCTCGACTTCCTCCAGGGGCGGCAACCACAGACCACGAAGAATGGGGCCTTCGTCGACCCTCCGAACCAGCCACCAGCCGTCATCGGCAACAACACACGCGGCAACCCATCGTAGGGATTGAGGCGCGCGCCGCCGGCGAGGCGGGGGAAAATCCTGTTGCCGCCCCTGCTTCTTCGCCCTGCATTGAGACTCCAACGGACATCGGTCGCATGCGGGCTCCATCGGCGTACACACGGTCGCGCCGAGTTCCATCAGCGCCTCGTTGACCTGGCCCGGGGACTCCCCTTTCATCAGACCGCGAATCCAGGTTTCGAGTTGGTGGCGTCCTTCAGCGGTTCTGGGATCCGCCCCCAGAGCCTTGACCCTCGCCCCGACCCGCATGACGTTTCCGTCGAGCACCGGCACGACTTCTCCAAAGGACAGCGACGCCACCGCAGCCGCCGTGTAGGGTCCGATTCCCGGCAGTTTCATGAGCTCAGTCACTGTCCGCGGGAATTCGTCCGGGCTTGCTACAACCTCTTGTGCCAGCCGGTGGAGCATGCGGGCGCGCCGGTAGTAACCGAGTCCGGACCACTCTTCGAGTACCTCCTCTTCAGCCGCTCCGGCAAGCACCTCAAAAGTCTGGAAACGCCCGATAAAGGACTCGAAGCGTGGCACCACTCTGTCGACCTGGGTCTGCTGGAGCATGAACTCGCTTACCACCACGTGGTAGGGATTGCGCGGTTCCTGCCGCCACGGCAGGGTCCGGGCGTGCCTCCGATACCATTCGAGAAGGGAACTTTCAAACACGACCCGCATCCTACAATGCGACAGGTCGGCTATATAATGCCCGCGGAATACAAACTCGATCCGTAACGATCACCATACGAGGGGCAAAAGCATCCATGGGAGTCGATCGAAAAGCCGAAGAAGAGCGACTGATCGCGCTGATGATCGGCTATCAGAAAGGAAGCATGGATGACTTCGAGGGGCTTTACGCCGCTCTCAAACAGCCTCTCTTGCGATATCTGTGGACCTTTGTCCGCAACGCCACGGTGGCTGAGGATCTGCTCCAGGACACCTTTCTCCAGATCCACCGCGCACGCCAGACCTATACCCCGCCGCGACCGGTCAGACCCTGGGTCTACGCCATCACCCGGCATGTGGCGCTGATGCATCTGCGCTCAGGCCGCCGCCGTAAGGAAATGTTGGCCGATGACCAGCTACCGGAAATCCCGGTGCCACCGGAGATGGAGAAGTTTGCCGATAAGGCAACCCTCCACCGGATGCTGTCCGAACTGCCCCACCATTCACAGGAGGTCCTGATGCTGCACCACCTGCTCGGCATGAGCTTTCAGGAGGTCGGCCAGATCCTCGGGATCGCCTCCGGGACCGCGAAGGTGCGTTCTCACCGGGCGTTGAAGGCTCTCCGTGAGCGACTCGCAGAAAATCAGGGAGGCGAATAGTGACGACCGACATGCTTCCCGAGAGCCTCCGGAGGACGATCTCAGATGACCTCGCGCCGGTTCGCCCGCTGCCGCCGGCCTGGATGCGCACTCTCTATGCGGTCGCCGTTGCCGCCGCGGGTCTGGCGGTCGTGGTTGCCGCATTCAAGCTTTCGCTGAGGCCCGACATCGAGCAGCTTCCGATGTGGCTGAGCTGGGGCTGCACCGCGCTCCAGTTGGTTGTGGGGGTCGTTCTCGTGGGCATGGCACTGCGAGAGGCGGTGCCCGGGAGTGGGGTACCTGGCGGCGCCGTCGCGCTGGCCGTTGGCACGGGTGTTGTCATGCAGATCCTGGTCGGTGTCGCCACCTGGATGCACAGCCCCGGCATGCCACTGATCAAGGGCCATGGTCTCAAGGCCGGTGTGACCTGTTCCACACACGATGTCGCGCTCGCTCTGCCGGCCCTTGCTATCACCCTGTGGCTGGTTTTCCGGGCCCTGCCGCTGCGGCCCTCGATCGCCGGTCTCCTCGGCGGCACCGGCGCCGCCGTCACCGCCGACGCCATCAACCACATCCTGTGTCCAATGTCCGATCTGCGCCACGTGCTGGTCTGGCACACCGGGATGCTCTTCGGGCTGATGTTGGTTGGGTGGATGGCTGGCAAGCTGTGGGAACGGAAGCGCTTCGGAAACGCCTGACCTGGAAGCAGTGCTGGGGGGAAAGGGGGCTGGGGAGAAAGGGGGCCCGTGATAAGGAGCGCAATTCCCTGCGCCCCTGCGCCCCTGCGCCCCTGCGCCCCAATTGTTCCTCGGGCACGGAGACGGAGACGGAGACGGGCACGGGTACAATAGGGCGGTTCGGAAACTACGACGCCCGGAGGGCCAATGAGCCAAGCTATCGATTTCAGCCAACTTTCACTCCGCGACACCCTCGACCTCGCCATCTCCATCGAAGAAGAGGCCAAGGAGCGATACGACGACTTCGCCGAGCAGATGGACGCCCATCGCAACCCCGATACGGCGAATTTCTTTCGATTCATGGCCGACAACGAGATCAAACACGCCGAAAGACTGGCGGCGCAACGGAAGGACCTCTTCGGCGACGAGCCGAGCAGCGCCGACACTTCGATGCTCTATGACATCGAGGCTCCCGATTTCGACGGAGCGCGCGCCTTCATGTCGGTACGTGCGGCGCTCGACGTCGCCATGGAGTCGGAGGTCAAGGCCTACGAGTTCTACCACGAGGCACTCGAAGAGATTTCGGACTCCGAGGTCAAAGGGTTATTCGTCGAGCTCCGCGATGAAGAGGCGCACCACCAGGATCTGATCAAAAAGATCATTGCCAAGATGCCCGAGGACGACGGATTCGATCCTGACGACTTCGTCGACGAACCGGCCGCCCAGTAGCGCGTTCGCTGGAATACATCGCGATTCCCATTTCAGCGTGTCAGGTGCCACCCTTCGCATTGTCCTCGTCGCCCTTCCGACAGTAGCGCACCGATGACAATGCGAAGAGTGGCACCGGTGTCGCCGACGCAGCTCCGCGCTTCAAATGGGCGGCCTTCCAGTTACACTTGAATGATGCGTTACGCGCCCGAACCCCCAGCGGTTGCCGACCCTCCGGTAGCGGGGCTCCTGTTGGTCAACCTCGGCTCACCGGCAGCTCCCAGGGCGTCGGCGGTTCGCTCCTTTCTGAAAGAGTTTCTCGCCGACCCACGTGTTGTGGAGCTTCCCCGCCTGAGATGGTGGTTGATCCGTAACCTCTTCGTTCTCCCATTTCGGCCGTACCGCGCCGCGCGCGCCTACCGTAGGATCTGGTCCGAAGAGGGTGCGCCCCTCGTGGTCACCGGCCGCCAACAGGCTGCAGACCTCGAGTGGAAGATCGCGCAACAGATCGATCGTCCCCTGCCGGTCTTCTCGGGGATGCGATACGGGAAGCCCTCGATCAAAGCCGCACTCGAGGTGTTGCGGCGTCGGGGTTGCCGCCGAATCCTCGTCCTACCACTTTTTCCACAGTACTCGGCGACCACCACGGCATCAGTCTTCGATGAGGTGATGCGAGAGCTGTCAACCTGGCGCCGGGTGCCGGAGCTGCGCACCATTGCCGACTATCACGACCACCCCGCCTACCTCGGCGCCCTCGCGGCGAGCCTGCAGGATCTTTGGCAGTCGGGCGGCAAGCCGCGGCGACTCCTCCTCAGTTTCCACGGGCTGCCGGTGCGGTACGTTGAGGCCGGCGATCCCTACGCCGAGCAATGTCGGCGGACCGCCACCGCGCTCGCCAGTCATCTCGACATCGATCCCAAGAGCATCGTCACGGCCTTCCAATCACGATTCGGCCGCGAGCCCTGGGTTGGGCCCGACACCGCTGACCTCCTGCGAAAGTGGGGACGCGAGCACCTCGATCGACTGGATGTCATGTGCCCCGGCTTTGCCGCTGACTGCCTCGAGACGTTGGAGGAGATTGACCTCGCGGGCCGCAAGATCTTCGACAAGGCCGGCGGTGGTTCCTTCCGCTACGTTCCGGCGCTCAACCGCCGGTCGGATCACATCGATGCGCTCGCGGAGATTGCGATCGAACATCTGGGTGGTTGGGTGGTTTAGAAAAGGCTTTACGGCTTTACGGCTTTACGGCTTTACGGCTTTACGGCAAACCGATCGATCCTGGCGACCGCATAGTCAAGAGCATGTGCCGTATTCCCGTGGGTGGGTGGGCGGTGGAACCCGCATAGCCGTTGAGCCCACTTCATGTGGAGGGTTGGAAGGATCGATCGCTTATTATTGTTGCCAATGACATGATGAAGATTGTTGTTTCAGGCTCAAGCGGATTGGTGGGGACTGCGCTCGTACCGTCGCTCGAGGCGGCGGGGCACGAAGTCATTCGCCTGGTCCGCACCTCGACCGGGCACGCACCCGGCGAGGCGGCATGGGACCCTGCTGCGGGCACGCTCGATCCCGCAGTCATCAACGGCGCGGACGCGGTCATCAACCTCAACGGCCGCTCGATCGCGACGGGCCGGTGGAACTCCGCGGTCAAAGAAGAGCTGCGTTCCAGCAGACTCGACTCCACGAGAACACTGGCCGATGCCATCGGCAACGCCGAGAATCCTCCCAGGCTGTTGATCAACGCCTCCGCGGTCGGCTACTACGGGGATCGCGGCGACGAAATACTCGAGGAGAGCTCGACGATCGGGGAAGGTTTCCTCGCCGAGCTCTCACGCGACTGGGAAGGTGCGGCCCTCGCCTCCAGGTCTGAGCGGACGCGAGTCGCACTCCTGCGGCTGGGGGTCGTGGTAGCCCGTGGAGGGGCCCTCGGCAAGATGCTGACGCCATTCAAGCTCGGACTGGGCGGACCCATCGGGTCCGGGCGGCAGTTCTGGCCGTGGATCGGGATCGAGGATGTGTGCGGCATGGTCGGTTTCATCCTCGGTAACGAAGAGATCGAAGGCCCGGTGAACGCCGTCGCGCCTCAGGAAATCCGCTGCTCGGAGTTCGCACGCACCCTCGGCAAGGTCCTGTCGAGGCCGGCGTTCATGCCGATGCCGGCCTTCGCCGCGCGCCTCGTCCTCGGTGAGATGGCCGACTCGTTGCTCCTGGCCTCGCAACGGGTGCGACCGCAGGTTCTCGAGGACCACGGTTACGCCTTCAAGAGCCCTTCACTGGACGGGGCGATCCGCTCCGCGCTCTCATCCTGACCCGATTCCCTGGCTGAGGGACTTCAACGCCGCCGCGGGCATTGGAGGGAAGGTACAGGGTTCA
>Ga0316193_10003615_pt1 | contig 11205 bp, 9 predicted proteins | sample MerIslsedime2_MG_FD_207735 | JGI IMG/M metagenome (GOLD analysis project Ga0316193, IMG submission 207735) | Coastal sediment microbial communities from Maine, United States - Merrow Island sediment 2 | ecosystem: Environmental > Aquatic > Marine > Coastal > Sediment | place: USA: Maine... | reverse complement strand
TTCGGGATCTTGAATTAACCTTTCCAAACAGGCCGCAAGCTCATCTGATTTTCCAGGGCTAAATAATAGCCCGGTCTCACCATCCTGTATAATTTCCGGAACACCTCCAGCATTCGCACCAATCACCGCTGTGCCTGCCCGCATCGCTTCAGGCAGTACCAGACCGAATGTTTCTGCTTTGCTTGCCAGGACGACAACATCAAAACAACCCATGACTGAGGGTGGATTCGGATGGAACCCGGCAAAGTATATTTTATCAGCTAAACCAGCTTCGATTGCTTTTTGTTGTAGACCCTCATAATAGGCCTGATCCATAACATGACCAATTATTACAGTTTGAATTGGTATTCCTTTGCTAAATAACTTTAGCGTGGCATTAAGTAATACATGCTGGCCTTTCCCCGATTCAATTCGACCAAAAAGGGCCACTGTAAATAGATCTTTTTTTAATTTTATTTCATCAAAATATTCTTCACAAGAATCCGTCTTATTTATATTTTGCTCTGGAACACCATAATAAAGTACTCGAATCGCATCCGGATCTAAGGGCAAGTAGCGATAAGCTTCCTGTTCCAGATTCTTGGTGATAGTTAAATAATAATCTACATGACGATAAAGGAACCGGTGATATAAATCCTTTTTCTCCCTTGTCAGAGCCATTTGGCGGGTATAAACAAGCCGAACAGGTAATTTGCAGAATATTTTTGCGAACACAGCCAAGGGAAAATCTTTTCGCCAATGTATATGTATTGTAGATATGTGGTTAATGCGACATATTCTGGCTAACTTAATTGAAGCTAAGAGGGGAAAGTATTGGTTTAACACTTTTATATATGTACGCGAGATATTTTCTTCTTGCAACCTCTTGTCAAGCAGTGAATTTTTACTTATCACTGATACACAAGGAATATATTTTTTGAAGTAATGCCGAATTACTTTCTCAGCATATAGCTCAAGCCCCCCAAACCCATCTGAAAGACATAATTCCAATAACTTCATGATATTTATTCGTTGTTATTTTTGGGTAAAAATCTTTCACAGGCGTCTAGTACATTTTCTGGCTTTATTGCTTTTAGTCCAATCTCATCATCATCTAATTCCTCTGCACGTAATACCTCATAATATTTATTTTCCATATATGGACCACAATCCGCCGGATCCCAGTCAACAAACAGTGCAACAATGTTAGTTTTAACTGCGGCCGCGATATGCATTGGTCCGGTGTTTGGAGTTATTAACAAATTCATTCGTTTAATTGTTGCTTTATAACGTTCGAAATTCGGCGCGTCAGTAAACAATGAAATGACACCTCCGCTCATCTTCACAATGCTTTCCCCGAGAGTTCGTTCTTCAGGCAATAGATCCATAATTATTTTTATATTTATATCATTGTCACTTGCATATCTATATATTAGTTTTGCCAAAGACGCAAAGTGCTCTGGCGGCCATTCACGTAAATATTCTTTATTCTTAACTGAAATTATACCTTTTTTTAAACCACTGAATGACGGATGGATCCCAATTACAAAATCCGTATCATTTACCCCCGCACTGGACAGCTGCGCCCTTGCTGCATCTACCCCATTTTTTGTAACGGGCAACCAATCCCAATAGATCGGCATTTCATTATGAATTGATTTTTGTATAACATTCAGGCAGCGCTTCGCATAATTTAATTGTCTTTCAGTTTCATCCAACTCAAATATATTTATCTCTAATTTTCTATATATCTTTTTATAACTTGACTTTAATTCGAAATTAAAAATATAATCATATTTAGTTTTCCGTATTTCCTTAAGTTGCCTCAATCGTGCCAGCCCTTTCATTAATCTTTTCTTTTCATATACATATATATTTGTAACTCTTGAATCGAAACCAGCCAGAACTCTCTTGCCATCCTGGCTTGTCAAAATATGCAATTCGTGATCAGGGTAATTATCTAGTAGTGCCAGCAATGAAGGCGTAATCATTACCATATCACCAGCACGACCAACCCTTATTACCAATATTTTTTTCATCGACTGTATTTAAGGCCAGTTATAACAACTTGTTAATATGGAGTAAAAATCTGAATACAAAATATGTATTTACCTGCTAACCAGGCAATTATCTCCCCGCTCTCGACATTGATCCTTAACGATATGCCTCACGGATTGATAATTGGCATGATATAACCATCAGGTAACCTCTCTCAAGACCCAGATGTCTATTATCTTTTGTCGGAATGATATTTCCTACTCTATAAACCCGATGTCGTACTTTACAAAAGTGGGTAATCCAGAAAAATGGTAATTCATAATTCAGTTCCGTCAAAAACGCATGAATAGCATAATTCCTGATAATTCAGGGAATTGTATGCTTAATTTGCTGTATTATTGCCTGATACATATTCAAAACCAATTAATCCGCTGTCTTCTAAGGTAAATTCACAAATTCAGGTTGGATTTCATGGCAATGGCTTTTATAATTTTCACTTAACAAGACTTGGGGGGCTGTATGTCATTCATTAAAAGTATAAAAAAACGATACCATTGGTTAACAAAGATTCGCTACGATAAAAGAACCGGGTTTTTTGTTTATAAACGATTCGGTAAAAATATCTACATTCGGCATCCACGACATTTTATGGATGAAAAGTCTAATATCTGGTACTGCGAGAAGGTGGTTTATCATCATTATACGCCAGTACCAGGTGATACTGTTGTTGATCTAGGTGCTGGTTACGGTGAAGAAGCCATATTTTTAACGAGAAATAATAACAGAGGAATAAGATACATTGGTGTTGAAGCTCAACCTGTGATTTATGAATGCCTGGCAAATACATTTAATGACTCTGGTGAGGACTTTACAGCAGTACCCTTTGCTATATCTGATCGATCCAGTTTGAAATTCGTCAGCCAAATGTCTTACGCCAGTGTAGGTGATACGCCAGAGGCATATGTTGAAGTCCCCACTATATCCTGGCCAGATTTTCTAAGTAGATATCAGATTGACAAGATTGACCTTTTGAAAATGAATATTGAGGGCGCAGAAAAAGAAGTCATACAGTTAATTACGGATTTTTCCATCATCAAGCGACTCGCAATCTCCTGCCATGACTTCAGAGCTAATGAGGGTGATGGGGAATGGTTTCGTTCAAAGGAAATTGTACTCAATGTTTTGAAAAATAACGGTTATACATTGAAAACAATTAATCTGGGTATACCATATACAGATGACTGGATATTCGCTGAACGCGATTAAAGAATATTACAAACAAAAAAGATATGACTATTTAAGAATTTCAATAAATTCATCAAGTTCCCTGTCAGAACCAAAAAGCTTCCTGGCCAATTCTACATTTTTTTGAATAGGGACTTTGTTATGTTTTAGATATTCCAGTGCATCTGTGAATTTTTTCTTTAGATCATCAAGGTCTTCATGTTTGGCAATAAAATACTCAAATCCTAGTTCACGCAATTCCGGAAAAGATGTGTTGTCATATGCTATGCAAACGAGACCATAACTTAGTGCCTCAATGAATGAATTGCTGAGTCCTTCACCGCTGCTTGGATAAAAGAAAATATCCGAATTCCTTAAATACTCCGGGACGTTGTCACAAAACCCTGGCAATTTAATGGAATCTTTATAAGGAACGTTATCTAATACGGAGTTAAATCGTTCCTCGAATGGAGGAAACATATCGCCTATACATGTCAATTCGAATGGTATATTTTTTTCATATAGCACATCGCATGTTTTAACTGCATCAATTTGTCCTTTGCCGGGAGCAATTCGCGCTACATGCAGTAGTTTTAATGGCTTCATTTCCCTGATACTTGGTTCCGGGAGGTTCTCCGGGATATACCGTAGCGATGAATAAATAAGTTTTTCCTTTGCATGCTTCCCAAATGGAATGATTTCTCTAACATTATCTATAAGGTATTGACATATAGACACATGCCAATTAACGCCGCTATATACAAGTCGATGCAGATAATCCTTTTTTGGCGTGGTTTTTTTCATGCCGTGTCTGATTATCAAGTTGACATCAAGACCCAGGAAAGAGAAATACAGCGAGCGCATCTCAGATGCACCAAAAAATATCACGTTCTTTATGTTTCGTTTTTTTACTATTTTACGTACTGAAAATATCAAATTAGGGCTAAAAAACATACTGAATTTAACAGGCTCAATTTCTATACCCGCTTCACGTGCCAATTCACGATAATGAGTGTCAAGATAAGCATCTTTCTTAACAATCATGGTCACCTGGGTCACCGGTGCCAGCAACTTGGCAATACGAAAGGCATCCATTTCCATACCACCATGTAATACGCCAAAACTTAAAATGGCCGTTGGTTCCCTAATCATCATATTTTCATCCATATCTTAAATGAAATTTGGTAGAAATAAGAACACTTTATCCCGATTTTCTATCTTGGGATTATACACGTATATTAATAGTATGTTAGTATTCAGTGCATAGCTTGTATGTCATAATTACTAGAAATTGGTACCACATCACCCCGTTAAATATTAACTATGCCGGCATAAAGCCTTTCTCCTGTTGCTTAAAATAACAATTTATGATTATTAATACATCTACAATTATTGAACGTATAAAATTCAGCCATACCACTGAAAGACTAGTAATAGTTTCAATCCTACTTTTCCCTATATTGTCACTTAGTGTCAGACACTGGCTGAGCGGTATTTTTTCCCTATTAGCGCTTATTGCTTTAATCGTCATTTTTCGGAAGCCACATGAACTTTACAAGGAAGAAAAGATCCTTCTCGCCTTATTTGCACTATTACTTTTTAGCTTCATATTATCTGCAAGCCTAAATGGCTGGAGTGATAATTCTATCCGCAGGACAGGCACGGTTTTGAAATATATATTATTCTTTCCTGTTTATTTGCTTATACGAGAATTCAAGGACTTATCCAGTTTTCTTTTTGTGGGAATCGTACTCGGTGGTGCAGTTCTAGGATTACAAGCGATAATTGATGTGCTTTACCTGGGATTAGATCAGGGGTGGGGTATATATGGTTCAATCATTTTTGGGGACTTGTCTATATTATTCTTTTCAATAACCTTGATCCTTCTTTTTTTTACAACTAAATATTCTTCGGTAACCTACTTATATATAGCTTCTCTGATACTTTCTGCTATGGCTGTGTATTTGTCTGGTTCTAGAAATGCATGGCTCGCTTCTTTAGTTTCTGTTTTTTTAATTCCGCTGTTATGTTACAAATTCATGATATATAAAAGAGCGATCCTGGTAATCATACCAATCGTACTAATTACAGCTTCAGCTTCTTTATTTACAGATACCATGCAGCAGCGGCTGACTTCGGCATACAATGAACTTACAACCTTTATGACGGAAGGAGCACCAAAGGACGTCCCCCTTTCAGAAAACTCTGTTGGAACCCGCCTCGAACAGTGGCGAGTAGCTATGATCATAATAAAAGAAGCACCTTATTTCGGCTATGGTGGCGGTAATGCTGGTAAACACATAACTCGTTATGCACAAAAAGGATTGGCGCATCCAGATCTTGATAACCCAGACACTGAAAAAGGCATTGGTGGACTACATAGTACATATTTTGAAAGCCTGATTAATGAAGGAGCAATTGGTTTAGTTATCATGATTCTATTTTTACTATATCCAATGTATATATTTTTCAGAGCAAGACAATATACTCCACTACTTTCAACCGTTGGTATTTTATTTATATCTAATTATATGATTTTTGGAATTTCAGAAAATCCATTTGTACATGACAATTTTTCTTCAGTTTATTTGATATTCCTTTCTGTATTTTTCTCAGAAGCAATAAGAGAAAAATATATTGCTGATTCTCCAAATAATTCAGATACTGTATGAGCCCATACTTCTGATGAATATCCTTGTAATACGCAATGACAAGCTCGGTGATTTTGTTCTAACACTACCATGCTATATCATGCTTAAAACTGCTTTTCCGGAGGCAAAGGTTTCAGTTTTAGTTCCCGAATATACTGCAGGCATTGCCAATGCCTGTCCTTATATCGATCAAGTGATCATTGATCCAGGCAAAAGTACTCTCGTCGGACTTTCAGACCTTGTAAAGAAACTTAGAGCTCTTCAGTTTGACTCTGTAATCACCCTGTTTTCCACCACCCACATTGGTATTGCAGTTTTTCTCGCCGGTGTCAAATACCGCCTCGCACCGGCGACAAAGATTGCTCAGTTATTTTATAACCATCGTTTACGACAATGGCGATCTCGTTCAGAAAAACCGGAGTATGCCTATAATCTCGACCTGATCAAGGAGTTTCTTCTCGATCAGGGTATTCACAATACCCCGGATCCGGTGCCACCTTACCTGTCATTTGATGAAAATGTGATATTTCAACTTCGCAAACAATTCTGTAAGCAATTTAGTATTGACGAAAATAAAAAACTCGTATTTATTCATGCTGGCAGCGGTGGTTCTGCCAACAATCTCAGTCTGGAACAATATGCTCAGCTTGCAGCCACACTCAATTCAGGAAATAAATACACGCTCATATTGACTGCAGGCCCGGGAGAAGAAAACAAAATTGCAGCCTTATCAAAACTAATGTTGGACAACCCACACGTTGTTTATCACTCAAAACTGGGGCTGGTTAATTTTGCTCAGCACATTGCGTTTTCTGACCTTTTCATTTCAGGCTCTACTGGCCCATTACATATTGCTGGCGCATTGAATGTACCTACTGCAGCATTTTATACTCGTCGTCGTTCAGCCACATCGTTACGCTGGCAAACATTAAATTCACCTGAAAGACGACTGGCTTTTACTCCAACAGAAACTGCTGAGGAAATGGATATGAGTCAAATAGATATCGAGGCTGCGGCCAACGAGATACGTGATAACTTTCTGAAAATTTAATTTTCGCTATTCTTCCAGCGATAAAACAAGACTTTATTATATTTCACAAAGGCATGCATACCGGAAAGCACCGATACCACCAGACCGGCATATCCATCCAGAAATCCGCGCTTAAATATATATAATCTAATGAATGTCCACAGTCCATGTGTCCAGGGACTGATAATTGTGACTACTTTGTCTCGCCTGATAATTTCCCTCGCACCGATCTCGGTAAATAGATCCAATGTCTGAATATGCTCAGAGAGACTATCAAATGAGTAATGCTGAATATCACCATCTAACGTGACGATTTTATTACCCTTTACCTCAACACGATCATGCGGATTGATACCACCCCATGTTGCTGAATTCCTGTTAAATAAGCGAATTTTATAATCAGGATACCAGCAATGATTTAACCATCGATAAATATAAAATGTTTTTCGCGCCATACGATAAGCATCTGCTTGCTCAAGATTTTCTTTAATCTTCAGGATAGAAGATGCTAATTCTTGCGTTAACCTCTCATCACAATCAAGACTTAGTATCCAGTCATGGCTTGCCTTACTTACTGCCAGATTTTTCTGCTCAACATGGCCGAGAAATTCCTGGTCAAATATTTTGTCAGTATAGTTTTGGGCTATTTCTTTTGTGCGATCTGTGCTCAGTGAATCTACGATTATTATCTCATCAACAATGCCTTGCAGGCTTTTAAGGCAATCTTCAATTTTGTCTTCTTCGTTAAACGAAATTATGCAGGCGCTAATTTTAGCCATTGAATTCCTCGAAAATCATTTAATGCATTAACGTCCTTTAACAGCGGAGAATACCGTATCAACATCAATCCCCGTAAGACAATTCGTATGTCCTAGTGGGCAGTTCCGCTTGAAACACGGGCTACATTCCAGATAACGGTAAATCACCTCGGAATTGCTTGATAAGGGTGGAGTATAAGCTGGACTGGATGAGCCATAAATAGCGACAACATTTCTCCCTGTAGCACAAGCAACATGCATCAAGCCAGAGTCATTACTGACGACCTTATCGCAGAGGGCAACCAGATCAATCACATCCTCTAGACGTGTTGTGCCACACAGGTTAGTTATCGCGTCGCCAGCAGAGGCAATTTGCGCCCCAATCTCCCGCTCTTTTTCAGAGCCGAACACCCATACCTGAAATCCTGCCGAGTTTAATTCCCTGGCGAGCTGCTGATAATACGCAATCGGCCATTGTTTGGCCGGGCCATATTCAGCACCAGGCATCATGCCGATAGTGGGTTTATCCTGCATGAGCTCAAGATCATTGAGCAATTGCTGTTGATTTTTTACGTCAATATCGAGCTTAGGATAGGGAATATCCGGGGGCTGTGGGGCATTATCAGGTAGTCCCAACGTGACCTGACGTTGGACGGTCTGGGTCAGCACTTGTTTATCCAAATCCCGCATGTCATTAATAACGCCATAGCGCAGTTCGCCCCGATAACCGATACGCTGGGGAATACCGGCAAAAAAGGGCACCAATGCGGCTTTGTATGACCGAGGTATGACAAGGGCCTGGGTATAAGCATGCTTTCGAAGCAGCCGTCCTGTTCGAAAGCGTTTACCCAGGGCCAATTCGCCATGGCTCACCGGTAAAGCGATGGCCTCATTCACCTCCGGCATACGGGACAACAAGGGTAACGACCAGGCCGGCGCCAGCACATCAATTACCACCTCGGGATTCTGCTTCTTCAGCGTGATAAATAAGCTTTGTGCCATGACCATGTCACCGACCCAGGCAGGACCGACAACAAGAATACGCTGCTGTTGTTTACTCACTGGCTTTTCGCGTGCAAGTCTTCGATAACCCGATTGGTGACAGCCACATTTTCACGCAGATGTTTCGGATTGATAGTACCAACAATCATGCTACTCACACCCGGGTGGCTGAATATGTATTCAAAGGCTCGTTCCACTCCGGCCCCGCCAGCTGACTTATCAGCGTGGCCGCTTTGTAAGCCTTTCTTAATCACCACACCTTTGTTTAATTCATGGGCTCGCGCTATTACCGGTAAATCATGATCATCACTAAGATTTAAGGTCGCCATAACAACATCACAATTATCCACCACCCACAGGCCGCCTTCGGTGGTCTTGGTGGACATGCCATAGGCACGCACCAGACCTTCTTCTTTCAGTTTTTGTAATTCAGGCAAGACACCTTCATTATCGATAATATGCATATCATTGCCGTCGGAATGCACCAGCACCATATCGATAGCGTCACGATTCAGTCTGCGCAGGCTGCGTTCCACGCTCAAACGGGTATGGGTCGCGCTAAAATCAAAAGAAGATTGGCCATTCTCGAATATTTCACCCACCTTGGTCATGATCACCCAGTCATTGGAATTATCCATCAACTGGCCCAGCCGCTCTTCGCTATTGCCGTAAGCAGGCGCCGTATCGATAAAATTAATCCCCAGGTCACGGCTCAGCGCGAGTAAATCACGCATAGCCGCGTCATCCGGGATCTGAAATCCCTGCGGATATTTCACTTCCTGATCACGTCCCAGTTTTACCGTCCCCAACCCAAGGACGCTGACCTTAATCCCGGTCGATCCAAGCGCTCTCAGTTCCATCGTGTCTCCTCTTGCCACGGCAACTCGGCAAAAGCCGGGTGCGGCCAGGCGGCTAATGGTTGGGTGCCGGAGGCAACAATTTCATTTTGTAACAGATGTGCCATTACATCTGCTGCCAGTTTCGGGGCTAAGGCCATTTTGGTTGGCCAGGTAGTGATTACCCCCCTGGTCTCGTCGACAAAAGAGGTATCGGGACGTTTGCCATGTGGTTGTTTGGGCTCGGCACGATCAATACGCAAGGTCGACCAATGAGTTTGTGACAGCTCCAGCCAGGGCATGAGATCCTGCAACTCATCCTGGGCGGACTGTATCTGCTCGGTTTCGCTACGCTTTACGCCATCCTCAGACAACTGCCCACCGAGATACCAGACGACCTCGCCTTTAGCATCAGAATGGCTGGTAATGGTAATTCGGGGATTGACACTGGCCCCCAGACAATGCGCATACAAGCTCTCGGGCAACCCTCCCCGCAAGATCACCATGTGTAAGGGGCGCAATTGCATGGCGGGTGCTTCTCGTCCCATGGCATGCAGTAGCCCTGCATTGCCTTGACCCGCTGCCAGGACAATACGTTTTGTAGCAACATGCCACGCAGTGCCATCACTTGCCTTGAGAACCAGTTGTGATGACTCATCAGAATTAAATGTGATGCTCTCCAATGTAGCCTGCACGATAGCAGCGAGATGTGGCTTTGCCAAAGCAGTGATGATACTCGCCGTATCCAGCACAGGTTCATCCAGCCGATAGACATGCCCTTTGAACTTTGGATTTTGGAAAATTAGTGGACGTTCTTTTACAGGCAGTGACTCGGTACGACTGCGCATCACATGGCTGGCAAAAAACCCCGCCATACGCGAAGTAAGACTGGTGGTCGACCACATGTATTGATGGGGGGAAAGAACCTTGACCTCACTGAGATCGACTTCGCCATGTCCCTGTAGGCAATCGCGCCAGATACCGGGCATTTGGAATACGGCTTCAGACGAGGCCGTCAGTTTGCCAGTTAATGCGTACTTGGTGCCACCGTGGATAATCCCCTGCGCATAGCGGGTCTGGCCTGTACCCAGTGCATCAGATTCCACCAGAATGGCGTTGTAGTTCGCCTGGCGCAATCGGGCCAGTAACCAGAGTCCTGCCACGCCACCGCCAAAAATCACAACATCGACTGCAACCGTCGGCTGATCGGTCATCCCTGATCCAGTTTCTTGGTTTTCCGCTCCGACTCACGAATGGTACCGATAATCCCGGTGGTAGAGACGCCTTCCACATACGCCAGCACCTTGACCTCACCGCCGGCTTCACGCACGCATTGCCCACCCGGGATCTTGTCAGGCTCATTGTCGCCGCCCTTGACCAGAATTTGCGGGGTAAGTTTGCAGATCAGACGTGTGGGGGTATCTTCAAAGAACGGCACCACCCAATCCACGCACTCTAACGCCGCCAGCATGTGCATGCGTTTGGCGAGGGTGTTCACCGGGCGGTCCGGCCCTTTCAAGCGTTTGACCGAATCATCATCATTTACGGCGACGATCAGGCGATCACCCAGTTGCCTGGCCTGTTCCAGATAAGTCGCATGCCCAGAATGTAAAATATCGAAACAGCCGTTGGTCATCACCACGGTTTCCCCATGTTCCCTGGCATCGTTTACCAGGGCCAGTAATTCATCCTCGTCGACAACGCCGCGGCGCACTGTTTGCTGCTCC
>Ga0316193_10003614_pt1 | contig 11206 bp, 5 predicted proteins | sample MerIslsedime2_MG_FD_207735 | JGI IMG/M metagenome (GOLD analysis project Ga0316193, IMG submission 207735) | Coastal sediment microbial communities from Maine, United States - Merrow Island sediment 2 | ecosystem: Environmental > Aquatic > Marine > Coastal > Sediment | place: USA: Maine... | reverse complement strand
TAATGATCTTGATGTTGTGGTGATCGACGTTATTCAACAGTACATGTTTGTTAGCCATCTCAACTCCGTTAGCCGGCGAAATCAGATCTTCTGAAAACCGAATTCATGTATTTTGCCGATCAATTCCCTGTTCGTCGGCAGCGCTTTCAGCAATTGCGTTGTCCGCCTGATGTTGTCACTAAAGAGTCCCTCCGCTGTGGCTCGGGTCGCGATATCCGACCGGCGCCGCTCATCGGGACCTTCAGTCTCAAAATTCATGCCGTAAAGTACGTAACGGTAACTGGCTGCCGGAAAGAGCTCATCAACATGAGACAAATCCTGATACCGGGGAGACTGGAATCGCCACAACTCGAGCGATTCTTGCAGGTCCGACGGAATGGTTTTCGCATCGCGGTTGTCACGCCAATAGTCGGTATCGTCGCGTCTGCTTAATACATAGTGCAGCTTCAGAAATTCGATAATGCGATGCCAATCATACAGGAACTTGTCATTGAAGCGCTTCGCAACAATATCCATTACCGATCGGTTTGCCGGCAGCTGCTCACTCAACATTTTCGCGGACAATTCGATCATTACCAGTGCCGACGCCTCGAGTGGTTCCACGAACCCACCGGACAAGCCTACTGCCACACAGTTCCTGTGCCACAGTTTTTCCCGGTGGCCCGGATTGAACGTGATTTTTCGAGGCGAACAAGATTCACTTGCTGCATCGCCAGCGGTTGACGCTATGTATCGGCGCAAATCGGCCTCGGCCTCGTCATCGTCCGTATGAGCACTGGAAAATACGTAGCCAATGCCACGACGCGCGGGCAGCGCGATATCCCAGATCCAGCCGGCGCGTTGTGCGGTGGAAAGGGTTGTCGATGCTATTGTTTCATGGGGGGAGCTGCGTGGCACTTGAACCGCAAGCGCCCGGTCGTTAAACAAGTAGTCCTGCTTGCTGCAAAATGGTATTCCATAATGACCACCTATAAGCAGAGCTGCGAAGCCCGTGCAATCGATAAACAGGTCGCCGTCAATGGTGCCGCTCGACCGAGTACTCAATGACTCGATATCACCATTGTCGGCCGCATTCACCGCGACGACGTTGTCGAGTATGTGTGTGACTCCAAGTTTTCCGACACAGTGTTCTTCAAGAAATTTAGCGAACTTGCCGGCATCGAGGTGATAACCGTAGTTGAGGTTGCTGGCAAATTCAGGCGTCGTAATCTGCTTCGGTGCTAACGCGTGATCGCAAGCCATAGTCTGCGGAGTAACGGCGTTTGCGTAGGAAATCTTTTCTCTCAACGGTTGCCAGTGGCGCGCAAGGTCAATTTCGTGGAAACGCTGCGGCAGGGCAAATGGGTGGTAATAGGACTCGTCCCGACCGTCCAGCCATCCAGCGAAACGTGTGCCTTGTTTGAAACTGGCATCGCAGCGGCGAATGAAGTCGGTCTCCGAAATGCCCATCGTCTGCAGGCTGGTTCGCATTGTCGGCCAAGTGCCTTCACCAACTCCAATAGACGCAACGTCGGGTGACTCGACGAGTACGATCCTGGGACCTGACTTTTGCAGGGGCTGATGCTCTGCTGCGAGCAATCCAGCAGTAAGCCAACCCGCCGTGCCGCCGCCGACAACGACTACCGTGTTTACGGGTTTCGACATTGTCATGATGTCCAGAAGTCGCGGTACAGCAGTCTAAAACAACGGTAGCCGCCAGAGCAATTGCTGTGACGGCTACCAACTACCATTTCGGGCCGCAGCCCACCGCGAATGCGCCTAGAAACTGGCGCGGAATCCTACCGCGTATCGAGGGCCTGTTTGCAAAGCCTGCAGCAACATGTTCTGTTGCCTGGTGTGCTCGCGGAAGGTCTCGCCAGTGATATTTATGGCTTCGAGATAGATTGAATAGTAATCAGCGAATGAGTAGCTGGCGTTAACGTCCCATTGACCATACTCCTCGGTGTAGCGGGGGTCATTGCTACCCGTCATGCCGAAACCATTCAGGAAGGTATCGCGCCAATTGTATGCGACGCGGACCTCGAACCCATACTTGTCGTAGAAGCCAACGAGATTCGCCGAGTCACTTAGGCCGGGAAGGGCAAATTGCGTGTCCAGGCTGTTCACATCGAAAGCCACATCTGCGGTCACGAAAGTCGCATTGGCGATTACGCCGAAGCCGGATTCGCCGAAGGTGTGCTGAACTGCGATTTCCCAGCCATCAACGCTCGCGTCCTTTTCGTTGTTGGGTGACTGCAAGTTGAAGTTCACAGGTACGTTGTTAGGCGTGCCTGTGATGATCTGGTTGACGACATCCACGCTAGGGTCGTTCGGGTAATTTGCGAAGATATATTGCCGGATCAGATCGGCGTTCATCGTGCCGAGGGCCTCAGCAGCATCCGCCGCAAGACCACCCTGAGCGGGGTGTGTCAGTTCCGGAAACAGCTCCACGTCGTTATTTGCCTGTCCCACGAAGTTTTTCACATCCTTGCGGAAATACCCGACAGCTGCGTAACTCCCTTCAGCGTAGTACCACTCTAACGACACATCGAAGTTATTGGATTCAAGCGGCAAAAGGGCGGGGTTGCCGGCGAATGCATCACAGCCGTCAACCCGGCAGGGGCTGGCAACGGTTATACCACCTTGAATCGCCTCGTAGCCCGGCCGACCAATGGTCTTGCTGAAAGATGCCCTGAAGAGAACAGCGTCGATGAATTCAATGTTGAAATCGACGTTTGGCAATACGTAATCGTATTTGCCGGTCAATTCAGTAAATCCAAGAATAGCCTGGCCGTTTTGATCTTGCGCGGTGACGGCGGGAACTTCGTTCGCAGTGATCCAGTCGAGGCGGTCGATTATCGGCACCTGCGCCTCGGAAGTGACGTCCGTTTCTTCGTACCGCAAGCCCACGTCAAGATTGACCGGCCTGCCTCCCCACTCCAGATCGAGATTCAGTTGCGCGTAAATGGCAACCTGCTCTTCCTGGGTACGCTTGTCCACGACACTGTTACCGACCTGAGAATCGTTCGACGGGCAAAATCCATCGCCGCAGGAACCGAATACGGTCGACACATTACTGACCTGTACGCCAGAGGCTTCCAACTCCCGCGCTCGCTGTATCAGCGCGCCGGTGTCCCAGGTGAAGAGTTGAGTGACACGATTTTGATTGCTTCCACCAGGGATGTCGTCAAACCAGCCAGCCATTGATGCGGGTGACAGCAAGTCAGCAATATCACCGGCTTGGCCAACGCCGCCCCAGGTGTCACGCTGGACGGTCGTGCTGGCACTTCTGTTGTCAACGTTGGTTGTCTGAATGCCAAAATCGATGCTCGCGATATCGTTGAAGTCGAACGTCCCGGCGAGCCTCCCACCGTCGATACTCATCTCTTCCCAATTATTGGTAAATACGCTACCGCCGATTAGCATGTCATTGGCTGTAATCGTACCGCCGCCAACAACGTCAACATTCAGCAATGGCAAGTCGCTTGAAAAATCCGCGTATGTTGCCTCACGCAAGCCAGAGGTGATCGCCAGCGACATGCTGCTGCCGTATTGGCTATTCGGGTCAACCTTCGCCGTTGAGTCATAATAATCGAGTTCGAACGACAGCCTGTCGGTCGGTCGCCACTCCAGATTAAAGCCAACGGAGTCTGTCCTGTTCTTCGTGGAGTCGAGGCCGGCACCCATCGGCGTATCAGAGGCGCCATTAAATTCGTTGTACGAAACCACATCCCCGCCGTCGGTCCATTCTGTAGACTGGGACGGCGCGTTACCCCAGGCGAACCATGAGGAAAAGTCGTTAAAGGTTCTTTCCAGCTCGTTTTCCGCATAAACGTAGTCCAGCGTGGCGGTTATTGCTTCAACTGGCTCCCACTGCAACGTCAACTGGCCATTGACGCGGGTGCGGCTAAATTCCTCGCGCGTATATTGCAGCTGCTGGGGAATTGACAGAACGGCGCCGGAACCCACGAGCGGACGGTTTATCTGGGCAGGATTGTCCGGTATTGCACCCCAAACAACATTTGATGCACCCCAGTCACAGCACTGCGTATCGGCGGACGTTGGTGTCCAGCCGTTTACCGATGCTTTTTCAAGGCCGTTATCGCGTTCCTGGTAGACGGCTGACAATGAGACGCCGATGGTGTCGTCCATGAACGTGTCGCTGTAGATACCAGAAAGCTCCGGTGTAAAGTTCGAACCGCTGTCGGTCGAGGTGTCGTGCACGGCTTTGGCACCAAAGGACATGATCCTGCGGTTCACTTCCAGCGGCCGGTTGGTCTTGATATTGATGGTAGAGCCGATGCCGCCGGTCGGCAGCGTGGCGTTACTCGTTTTATAAACCTCTACGGCCGAAATAGCCTCTGACGCCAGGTCCGCGAAATCGAAGGAGCGGCTGAGCTCGGAATGAGTAGGCATCTGCCGGCCATTCAACGTAACCAGGTTAAACTCAGGGCCAAATCCTCGCACCGTCACCTTACTGCCCTCACCTCGCGATCGATCGATCGACACGCCGGTAATACGCTGTAACGATTCAGCCAGGTTGGTGTCCGGGAATTTGCCTATATCCTCGGCCGTTATCGCCTCAACGACGCCTCGAGATTGACGCTTGATATTCGCCGAATGCGCCAAACTGCTGCGGATGCCTGTCACGACGACTTCTTCGATAACCTCGTCCTGGTTGACCTGAGCGTGAACCGGAGCGATCGTTACTGCACCCAATGCCAGTGCAATTCCGGTTGCCAAAGGCGTTTTTCGAAACGATGTTTTTTGCATTTTCAAGCTCCCCGTCGCGCTATCAAGCGTAATGCCGATAATCGGCTTATTTTTCAGCGTCACTGTGTCTAACTGGCGTGGTCAGTCAAAAATGACAGCGTTGTCAGTAAGTGGTTATACGTATATATGACAGCGCTGTCAAGATTGACTACAATGTTTTTCAGTCAGGGAGGCGATCGCGCCCGGGAGTTGGATTTAGTGGTGGCCATTACAGCAGATCCGGACCGGATACGAGCTGCCTGGCAGGGGCGGATTTCAGGCTGCATGCTTGGAAAACCCGTCGAAGTGCTGTCGTTTCAGCAAGGGCAAAGCGGGCTTGATAATTACCTGAGTGAAGCCGGTGCCCTGCCCCTGCGCGACTATGTACCCCTTATTGAAGGGACGATAGTTGACCGGTTAGGGCGCAGTTGCTGCCGCGGCCATATTGTTCGCGCCGAGCCTGATGACGACATCAATTACACGCTGATAGCACTGTTGCTGCTGGAGGACAAATCGACCGATTTCGACCGCGCAGATGTCGCGCGCGCCTGGCTTAACTTGCTGCCTGCGGGCACAACCTGGACCGCGGAGCGTGCCGCCTACCAGACGCTTGTCACGCAAATGTCAGACGAATTTGTCAATGGCGCGGAGGCAGGCTTTGATCTTGATGAGTGCTCTGACAACGACTTCAACGAGTGGATTGGCGCGCAGATTCGTGCCGACCTTTATGGCTGGGTGTGCCCGGGGCGCCCCGCGCTTGCAGGGGAACTAGCGAGACGGGACGCGTCATTGTCTCACCGCGGCGAAGGTGTTTATGGTGCGGTTTTTATTGCTGCTTTGGGTGCTGCCATCCCGGCAAGCGTTAGTCTCGATACCGCTATCGACGTGGCGCTTGGGCAGGTCCCTGAAGACTGCGAGGTCGCGTCAGCCGTTCGTTTCGGCAGGCAACTCGCATCCGTACCTGACGCAGTTGATCGATTGCACCAGCACTACGCGAAACTATCTCCGATACACACGCTGAACAATCTGGCACTGGTCGTCTGGGCAATTTGTTCGGCGCGTGACGACTTCGGGGCGGCGATAGGCAATACCGTCGCGGCCGGCTGGGACACTGACAGCAACGGCGCAACGGTTGGCGGCTTATGTGGCCTCATGGGCGCGACCGTCCCGGATAACTGGACCAGGCCGTGGGCTGGCCGTGTCGGCTTGAGCCTCGCAGGGCATTCCGAGCTGCGGATTGACGAACTGGTTGAGAGAACCGTTGCAGTCGCCCGCAACATCGAAAATCAGGACGAATAACCAAGTCCGAATCCGAAGTCGAATAACGGATCGTAATTCGCATCGCCGATGTTCGATTTTTGTTCTGCGTCTCGTGGCCAGGAGAATGACAGTCGACCTTGAAAACCGTAGTCGCCGAACAGCACTTCTGCAACTCCCTTGCCTTCCGAGCCCGGAAGCCAGGCCGCCACAAATGCCTGACAATATTCCAGCTCCCGATTAACGACGAGCGGCCTGCCGGATATCAAAACGCAGACAACCGGGACGCCCTGGTCAGAAATGCTCTTGATCGTTTGCAGGTCCTCGGGATGTAACTTCGCAAGCTCAAGCGAACTGCCATATGCCTGCAGCACCTTCATTTCACCGCGAATCATTGAGCCCGACTCGACGATGACATTATCGCTGGCTCGAATGTCGCCCATCCCTTCAGCGTAGGGATTTTCTCCAATGACCACGATCGCAACATCATGACATTCAGGATTCGCCGCAGTACCGTCAACGCTTAGCTCTGCATCGGCAGACATCTCCTTAATCCCTTCCCAGACAGAAGTGCCACCCTCAATTTTGTCGTTGCCAGTCGTTCCCTGCCATTCAACAGTAAAACCGCCACACTGCGCACCGCGATTATTCGCATTGCGGCCGGCAACCAGAATTCGCGCCTGCGCCGACAATGGTAGAACGCTGTTTTCGTTTTTCAGCAAAACGAGTGACTTGCGAACCGCCTCACGGGCAATATCACGATGTTCGGGCGAACCGAATGATGCATGGTTTGACCAGGCTCGAGCAGCGGGTCTCGGTTTGTCGAACAGGCCGAATTGGTACTTCACCGTCAGTATCCTGCGTACCGCATCATCGATCCGCGACATGCTGACCGTACCCTCGGCGACATGACGTAGAAGATGGTCGATAAACGACCTCCAGTCCTCTCCAATCATGAACATGTCGATACCTGCGTTGACACCCATCTCCACGGCTTCGCCGGGATCCGCCGAGAGGTAATTTATGCCATCCCAATCAGAGACGATGAACCCGTCGAATCCGAGCTGACCTTTAAGGACGTCAACCAATAAATGCCGATGACCATGGCACTTATCGCCGTTCCAACTGCTAAAAGACGCCATTACCGTGAGTACTCCGGCATCTATGGCCGGACGATATGGCGCAATGTGCAACCGGTCCAGTTCATCGATCGTCAGCGTGGTTTCACCCTGGTCCATGCCGTATAGCGTGCCACCGTCGCCCACCCAGTGTTTGGCACAAGCGATCACTCCATCATTGCCGAGGTCGCCCTGCATTCCGGTAACGAAGCGGTCGGCGTAGCCGGCCACTATCGACGGGTCTTCAGCGAAACTCTCGTAGGTGCGTCCCCAACGGTTGTCCCGTGCAACCGCGAGCGTGGGAGCAAACGTCCAGTCGACGCCTGTTGCGAGAATTTCTTTCGCCGTTAGTCTCGCAATGTGTTCGATGAGATCTTTGTCGTTACATACACCAAGACCGATGTTATGTGGAAATACTGTGGCGCCAAGTACATTGGCGTGACCGTGAATCGCGTCTACGCCATACAGCAGGGGTATTGCCAAATGCCGTTCGTCTTCCTCCATCGATGCGGCCCAATAAGCATCGTTCATTTCGACCCAGTCGGCTGGGCGATTGCTTCCCGGACAGGATCCACCGCCACTCAGTACTGAGCCAATGTGATGATCGCGCACCTCGTCCGGCGTCACTGACATACGTTCGGCCTGTGTCATCTGGCCAATCTTCTGCTCGAGCGACATCTTTTCAATCAGAGCCTCGACGCTGCCGGCATAGTGCGAATTAGTCATCCTTAACAACCGCCGTAAGAAACGGAATGTTCGCGTGTGCCGCATGATTGTGCCCGTCGTATGCGTAAACGAACAGGCGATATGCGCCGGGCTCCTGTGGAGCAACGAGTTGAATTTCTGGCGCGGAATCGTCGCTGATCAAGCGCTCGAGACTCGCAATTGATTCTTCGAAACCTCCCCCACCCTGCGTGGCACCGCTCTCAGGTTTTACTTCCCAGTGGTAACGTAGAGAATCATCGTCAGGATCCGATACCTTGACGTTCGCGTCATACGATTGCCCGGCGATCAATTCGACGTTTTGCTCTGCGATTTTGCCATCGAGCGTCATCGATTCCAGCCTCGGTGACCGATTATCTGGCCAGGCTCCATTCCAGATGTAATGCATGACGTCGATCGTTTCGGTCTCCTCACCGGATTCCGTAAACATTCCGTACCAGGTCGGCGTACGCTCCTGCTTTTGACCCCACAAGAACACATAGGAGCCAATGAGATGGCCTTCAAGAGGCTCGAGTTTGTTGCGGTATCCGTTCAAATAAGTGTCCGCTTTCTCTGAACTCGTCGCCTCGATCGGCGCGCCCCAACGGGTTTTGTCCACTTCCCAATGTCCGATCGCGCCCCACTCCGTGACGAAAAAGGGCTTTTCATTACCAGGCCGTTTTACGAATTCCGGCAATGACGTTATCGAGCCGTAAACCTGGAAGCTGATGAAATCAACATCCGGAGCACGCTTGTAAATATCCGCTACAGCGTCAGGTTTGAGTCCAGAGATTGTTGTCGTGGTCGGATGATTTGGATCCAGTTCGTGGATCATCATGGAGACGTCGTTAACTGCGTCGTAGACTTTGGCGTTGGTGTAGTCGTAATTCAGCTCGTTGCCAATAATCCAGACCAGCAGCGCCGGGTGGTCGCGGTACTTAAGAACCTCCGCGCGCATCTCTTCCAATTGAACGGCAACCGCTTCCGGGTCGTCATAGTCGAAGCCCCAATGCTCCACGCCAAGTCTTAAACAAAGCGCAACCGTGACGCCATTCTCAAGTGCATTGTCGAGGACCTCTTGAGCTGTGCGATCACCGTCTTGAGTTGACCAGGTCCGAATTGAATTGCCGCCGTGTGCGGCGAATGAGTCGATATCACCGTATTCGAGTCCGGCACCCTTGATATGGTAGGGCTCGCCGCCCCGGACCAGCTGGTAACCATTGTCGCTGGAGACGACTTCGACTTTAACAGCTGACGAAGATTGAGAATCCACATTACCATCCGCACATCCGTTAACACCGCTCAGCATTATGAGCGCGACGATAGCCGCATAACGCTTATTTTCGCTTACGAGGCTCACCTGATCGTCAATCGCTTACGACGATTACAAATTCTTGCTGCAGTTCGGCATCAGAGCTGCCGCCAATTCCGACACGGAACGATCCAGTTTCTGTTTTCAGCTTCATGTCACGGCCATAGAAAGCCAGGTCATCGGTGTGCAGCTGGAATTCGACAGTTTGACTCTGATGCGGCTCGAGCCTTACGCGTTTAAATCCTTTTAGCTCCTTAACAGGACGAGTGACACTGCCAACGAGATCCCGAACATACAGTTGCGCGACTTCTGTCGCCGCAATGTCACTGACATTCACCAATTCGGCGCTAACCGTCACCGTGTCACCCAACGATACCTGCGATGCGCTGATACTGATGTCGCGATACTCGAATTGCGCGTATGACAGGCCATGTCCGAAAACGAATAATGGCGTGAAGCCGGCATCCAGATGAAATGCAGACATGCCAAGTGATGTTTGCGGCGCGTGGGCATCAATGTCGTCGATATGAACAATAGAGTCTGCCGACGGTGGCTTGCCGGTATTCTTGTGGTTGTAGTAAATCGGTATCTGGCCGACGACGCGCGGAAATGTCACGGGTAGCTTCCCGGACGGCGATTCGATTCCAAACAGGAGATCGGCAATCGCGGGACCACCCATGGTACCTGGATGCCATGCATATAGAATCGCATCGACCTCGTTCACGATATTCGAGAGCGTTAGTGGCCTTCCCGCCAATATGACGGCGATAACGGGCTTACCGGCGTCCCTGACGCGCCGAACCAGTTCAGCCTGCGCGCCCGGCAAATTAATATCAGCACGCGAATGCGCTTCCCCAGACAGGATAGCCTCCTCGCCGAGAAACAAAATAACGGCATCGGATTTTTCTGCGACGTCGGCGGCCTCACCAAACGGTTCAGTTGATTTGCTTCTTGACGTTTCCATCGCACGTACGTAGCGCACGTCGACATTGTCGCCCACCAGATTTCGGATTGCCGACAATCCTGTAACACTTAAGTCAGCATCACCGTCAAAAATCCAGGTGCCGAGCTGTTCGAAGGGTGCATCTGCCAGCGGACCGATCACTGCTATCGAGCTGAGGTCCGGTAAGGACAGTGGCAGCGCATCACCGTCGTTTTTCAACAATACAACGCTTTCCAGCGCTGCCTGCTGCGAAATTTCCAATGCGCCCTGATCTGCAAACGCGCGATGGTCCGCCGGATTGGTATACGGATTTTCGAACAGGCCAAGCTGAAACTTCGCTCGTAGAATGCCGGTAACCAGGTCATCGATCGTTGCAAGGTCGAGAAGGCCTTCTTCAACCAGGCCGGCGATATGATTGATGTAAGCATCTCCCGCCATCTCCATGTTGACGCCCGCTGTAACCGCTTCATATGCGGACCCTCTGTCACCGTCTGTCAGACCGTGAACATGCAGTTGCCTGACCGAATCCCAATCACTGACAACAAAACCATCAAATTGCCATTCTTCACGCAATATTTTTCGCAACAGAAAATCATTAGCCGTCGCGGGAATACCGTCCAGATCGCTAAACGACGTCATGAGTGTGGTTACGCCGGCTTCAACCGCTGCCTTGAACGGTCGCAGGTACACATTGCGCAGTTCATTCTCGGGAATATTGGTCGTGTCATAGTCGCGGCCACTTTCGCTGGCACCGTAGCCCGCAAAGTGCTTGGCACACGCTGCAATCGTGCCCTTCGCTGAGAGGTCCGAACCCTGAAAGCCCTGGATCATGGCAACGCCAAGCTGGCTCGCGAGATATGGGTCTTCTCCAAGGCTTTCTGCGATACGTCCCCATCGTGCGTCGCGTGAAATATCGATCATTGGGGCGAATGTCCAGTTAACACCGGTCGAAGCAGCCTCTTCAGCCGAAACCTCCGCTCCGCGTTTTACAATCTCAGGATTAAAAGTCGCTGCCTGCCCGAGTGGAATAGGCAAAACGGTTTTGAATCCATGAATAACGTCACGGCCCACCAGAAGCGGAATCCCCAGGCGGCTTTCTTCGACGACGATGCGTTGCATTTCGTTGACCGAATCGACGTCGAC
>Ga0316193_10003612_pt1 | contig 11207 bp, 9 predicted proteins | sample MerIslsedime2_MG_FD_207735 | JGI IMG/M metagenome (GOLD analysis project Ga0316193, IMG submission 207735) | Coastal sediment microbial communities from Maine, United States - Merrow Island sediment 2 | ecosystem: Environmental > Aquatic > Marine > Coastal > Sediment | place: USA: Maine... | reverse complement strand
TTCAGTCGTCTGGGCCTCTCCCCAAGCGAGATCGACCGTGGCCTGGAAGTGTTGAACGAGGCGCAAGAAGAGGTTGCCGCGGCCCGCCAACTGCTCACCGGATAATCCCGACCGCACTCGGACCTGGCGAGTATGCATAGCCAAGCCGCCCCCGTCGGAGATACCATCCCGGCTTTGGAGTGGAGATGGCGGTCAGGACGCCTGGGAATTGCGGCATGTCATTGGGGAACGACCCATCCATCAATTCTGCGCTGCGCAGGCTCGAGCGGCTTTCCAGCCTGGATGAACAGCAACTGACCGAACTGGCACGCGCTGCCGACATGCGTCGCGTGCGTCCGGGGAGCTGCGTGCTCGAGTTGGGCAGCGAGGATACCCGGCTGCTTTTTCTGCTCAAGGGAGAACTCGAACTGGTCGCCGAGGACGGGGCCGTGCGTATCGTGCGGCATACCGATGCGGCTGCGCTGGGGCCGGTTTCCTGTCTGCGGCCATCGCGTTATCGGGTCACGGCGCGCACGGAGGTGGACTGCCTGCTGGTCGAGCAAAGGCTGCTCGACTCGTATGCTGATCAGCGCCATGCCAACTCGGTGTTGGTCGCCGACAGTTATCTGGTCAGTGAACCCAACGAACTGATCGACGACAGCGCCAGTCATCCGCTGATGTTCGATGTCTTCCACGATCTCAATCATGGTCGTATTGTCGTGCCCTCGGAACCAGACATCGCGCTCCGGGTGGGGCGGTCACTCGGGCCGCTGGGTACCGATGCCGCGCGCCTTGCCAGCATGCTTTCGATCTGTCCGGCGCTGACGCTAAAGGTTCTGCGTGCAGCCAGAGCGGCGCGGCCGGACCGGGTTGCGCTGCACAGCAGCAAACAGGCGGTTGAGCAGCTGGGCGCGGAACAGACACACTCCCTGGCCATCAACTGTGTAATGCGCGAATCGCTGCGGACCGAATCGACGGTGGTACGCGAGCACATGCGTGGCTGGTGGGAACGCACCATGCGCGTATCCGCCATCTGTGCCGCCCTTGCAAGGATGAGCGAACGCTTCGACCCGGACTATGCGGCCCTCATCGGGCTGATGCATGCCATAGCCGAACCGGTGTTGCTCGGTTACGCGGACCGTCATCAGGATCTCGCCGACAGTACCGCGCTGGACAACGTGGTTCACGACAATCGCGCCGAACTGGGCCGTATCCTGCTCTCCATGTGGGGCCTGCCGAAAGAGATTGTCGAGGCTGCCGCCAGGTGCAACCAGTGGAGCTATAGCGGCTCCGCCGTCGCGGATTACACGGATATCCTCCTGGTGGCGGAATGGCATGCCACTATCGGCGGCGCACGCAGCCGGCGGAAGCCGGCTATCGGGGAAATCCCCGCATTCCGCCGCCTGGGCCTGCAGTCGTGCGGGCCCGAGCTCGGGGTCAAGATAGTCGAAGCGGCCGACCAGGTGATCGAAAAGATCGAAGCTGTGCTGATCGTCTAACCCGGGCGACACCCAAGGCGGGGCGTCCGGGACGCAATTGCGCTATCAGCAAGGCAATAGTGGTGGCGGGTGCATTTGATTTGACGGGTCTTCAGGCGACCTTGTTGCTGCTCATGCAGCGTTCTGTAAAACCCACGATATACGGCAAGAGACGTCGGAGACATTCTTCCGGTAAGCCGGCGCTTTCGGATCACACGGCCCGGCGCCCAGGTCCGCCAGAAAACAGGTTTCGAGATTTATTCCGGTCTCAGGTGTTCGATGTATTTGGGCACGTCGAACATATCGAGGTGAACCCCCCGCGCGGAGATCCTCACCACCCGGTCCCCGGCCTTCAGCACACAATGCGCATGCCCTCGACTTTCCAGTGGCACCGGGATCATGTCGCGGTAGGTGTAGACATTCTCACCGACATCGCCCCCCGTGCATTCCACAGGAAACTCGGGGAGGGGCGAATCCTCATCGAGTTCCGCGTCCTCGAAGACAAGGGCGCCGTTCTGACGCCAGCGGGTGCGTTCAAGGGACCCGGTCATGCTTTTGACCAGGTAGGCAGGTTCGAATTCTATACGCACTGTGTCACCATCGACATTCACGGCGGCTATGTTCGAACCCGGAAGTTCGATACTGGTACTGTCCATCGGCGGGTGGACCTCGGTGTTCAAAGGATCCCGATTATACGGCGGCACGGCGGCATGAATCAGCCCTCCCTTAAAGGCCCCATAAGATGATTGATCTCAACACGGCATGGCAGTTCGGCGCGGCACTTGGCCTGGGCATGCTGATCGGCCTCGAACGCGAACGTACCCGCGGTGAGGAGCGGATCTTTGCCGGTGTACGGACCTTCGCCCTGGTGGCGTTACTCGGCGCGACTTCCGTGTTTGCGGGTAATCAGGCGGGACTTCCCTGGATCGTCGGGGTGGTGTTCCTTGCGGTCGTGGCGCTGGTTGCGGTGTCGTATCTCGTAACGGCGAAGGGCGGCAGTATCGGTGCCACGACCGAGATCTCCCTCTTGCTCACGTTTTTTATCGGCAGCCTGTGTGCATGGGATCAGGTAGGTGTCGCGGGTGCCGTCGCAGTCGCCGCGATGCTGCTTCTGGCGTTGAAAGGCTGGCTGCACAATCTCGCCAAACGGATCGAACCCTCGGACGTGGAGGCAACGCTCAAGTTTGCCATCATCACCCTCATCATATTGCCGCTGGTCCCGAACACGAACTTCGGCCCGACCGGCCTCGAGGTCATCAATCCATACAAGACCTGGTTGATGGTCGTGCTGATTGCGGGGCTCAATTTCGTCGGCTACATCCTGGTGAAGGTGGTGGGCCGGGAGCACGGGCTGGGGATCACCGGTCTGCTGGGCGGCCTGGTATCCAGTACCGCGGTTACACTCAGCTTTTCTCAACGCAGTCGCGTAGAGCCCGGTCTGGCACCGGTTTTGGCGCTGGCCATCCTGTTGGCCTGGACGGTGATGTTTTTCCGGGTGGTGGTGGAGGTCGGGGTCGTGAATCTCTCCCTGGCCAAGGACCTGGCGCTCGGAATGGTGATTATGGGCGTTGTCAGCCTGGTGATCTGTCTACTGCTCTGGCGCCGCGGACGCAGTACCGAGAAGGCAGAAGTGGAGTCCGGTCACAACCCCTTCGAGCTTGGAGACGCGATCAAGTTCGGCGCCCTGTTCGCCGTGGTCATCTTCGTTGCCAAAGTTGCCCAGGTCTATTTCGGAAACACCGGGCTGTATCTGGCCGGGGCACTGGCCGGTCTGACCGATGTCGACGCCATCGCACTGTCCATGGCCCACCTCGCCCAGCAGGACCCGGCCAGTTCCGGACCGGCCGCGCGAACGATCGTCATCGCGGTGATATCCAATACCATGGTCAAGTGCGGCATGGCGATCTGGCTCGGCGCGCCATCGATGCGACGTACGATGATTCCGATCACTGGTGCCCTGGCATTGTCTGGCGCGGTCGCGGCCTTTCTGGTCGGGTAGGCTCGGCGGGGCTCAACCGGCCTCGCGATGCTCGTCTTCCAGGCCCAGCTCCTTGATCTTGCGGGTCAGGGTATTGCGCCCCCATCCCAGCAGTCGTGCCGCATCCTGTTTGCGTCCGCCGGTGAATTCGAGCGCGGTCTCGATCATGATGGTCTCGAATTCCGGCATCGCCTGATCGAGCAAACCCACCTTGCCGGCGGCCAGACTGCTACGTATCCAGCTGCGCAGGGTTGACCGCCAGTCTCCATCCGCAGCCTGCGGGTCGTGTTCACGATGCAGTTCCGGGGGCAGATCTTCGCAATGGATCTCGCGCCCGGATGCCATGACCGTGAGCCAGCGTGCGGTGTTTTCCAGCTGGCGCACATTGCCGCGCCATTCCAGTGATTTGAGTTCAGCCACCGTATCCGGCAACAGGGTCTTGGTTTCCACCCCCAGCTCTGTCGCCGCGCGCTTGAGGAAGTGCTCCATCAGCAGCGGGATGTCCTCGCGACGTTCGCGCAACGCCGGCAGGTGCACACGAATCACGTTGATACGATGGAAAAGGTCCTCGCGGAAGCGCCCATCGCGTACCAGTTGCTCGAGGTCCTGATGCGTGGCCGCGATGATACGCACATCAGCCTTAACCGCCTCGTGACCTCCGACCCGGTAGAACTCACCATCGGCGAGCACCCGCAACAACCGGGTCTGTAACTCGGCCGGCATGTCGCCAATCTCATCGAGAAAAAGCGTGCCGCCGTCGGCCTGTTCGAAACGCCCGGTCCGGCGCGACTGGGCGCCGGTGAAGGCCCCTTTCTCATGCCCGAACAGCTCGGACTCCAGAAGATCATGGGGGATTGCCGCCATGTTCAGTGCAATGAATGGCCCCTCTGCGCGCGGACTGTGCTTGTGCAAGGCGTCGGCCACCAGCTCCTTGCCGGTACCGGACTCACCATTGATCAACACCGTGATGTTGGAGCGCGCCAGGCGCCCGATCGCCCGAAACACCTCCTGCATCGCCGGCGCCGCACCGATAATCTCGGTTCCCGCCACGACCTCGTGCCCCGCACTGGCCCGCGTCTCAAGCCGCAGTTTGCAGGCACGCTGCACCTGTTCCACGGCCTCCGTGATATCGAAGGGTTTCGGCAGATATTCGAATGCGCCGCTGTGGTAGGCCGAGACCGCGCTGTCGAGATCCGAATGTGCCGTCATGATGATCACCGGCAACTCGGGATAGGTCGCCTTGATCTTTTCCATCAGCGCGAAACCGTCCATGCCCGGCATGCGCACGTCGGAGAGCACCACCTCCGGCTGACCACGCTCCAGGGCCTCCATGACCCCGTTCGCACTGGAAAAACTGGTGACCTGCATGCCCGCCTTGGTCAGGGCCTTTTCGAGTACCCAACGGATCGAACGGTCATCATCGATGACCCAAACCTGGTTAGCTTCAGTCACTGGGATTGTTCTCCTTATCCCTCGCGGTGCTGATGTCATCACCGAGCGGCAAAAATATGGTGAAAATGGTCTTGCCCTTGCGGCTGGTGCACTCGATCAGGCCCTTGTGCTGATTGATCAGCGACTGTGCGATCGACAGGCCCAGCCCCATACCGCCGGTACCGGCGGTAACCATGGGGAAAAACAACGTGTCGGCGATCTCCGGAGGGATACCGGGACCGTCGTCAATAATGTTGATCTGCGCCGCGAGCCGGTAACGGGCATTGCCGATGGTCAGCTGGCGCTGGATACGCGTCTGCAGCGTCACGGTACCGGAGTCACCCAACACGCGGCTGGCGTTGCGCACGATATTCAGGACGGCCTGGATGAGCTGGTCACTGTCGCCGATCAGTTGCGGGATACTCGGATCGTAGTCGCGTACGATCTTTATCCTATCGCGGGTCTCCGCCAGGACCAGGGAGCGCACGCGTTCGAGCACGTGATGGATATTTACCGGTGCGTAACTGGGGCGCCGGTTGGGGCCGAGCATGCGGTTGAGCAGCTCCTGCAGGCGGTCGGACTCCTGGATGATGATGTGGGTGTATTCCTTGAGTTCCGCACTTTCCAGTTCGGCCTCGAGCAATTGGGCCGCGCCACGCAGGCCACCAAGCGGGTTCTTTATCTCATGCGCCAGTCCGCGCACCACATCACGCGTCAGTACCTGCTGCGTGATCAGGCGTTCCTCGCGGCTGATCCGCATACGCCGGTCGACCTGCTGCAGCTCCACAATCGTGAACCGGGTACCGTCTTCATCCAGGATGGGAGTCACCGTGCAGTCGACGGTGACCTCGCCGCGATCGGTGGCGAGGACCACGCCTCGCTTGGTGATCGGCGAGCCGATGGCGGACGCCCGGATCAGGTCGATGACCGCCTCGCCGTGACAGGCCATCCAGCTTGCCGGGAGTTCACCGAGCACGTGTTTCGCACTGACGCCGAGCAGCATCTCGGCGGTCTGGTTGACATAATTCACGCGCAGACCCAGATCGAACACGATCACGCCCGAGGCGAGATTGTCCAGTACGCTGGTGCTGAGCAGTGACACGGGTTTCATGGCGGCCTGCATGCCAGCAGGGAAGCAAGGTTCGGGCCAGTTGGCAATGCCCCGAAAGCGCGCTATCCCCCCACCTTTCTGGGGTTCAAATCAATGGCTTGCCCGCGTCCCAAGCGCGGAGTCGGCCACATGGACGCACCAACTGCGACCATGTGCACCATTTTAGTGCAAAAACCTAGGGTGTGTACTTGGGCGTATAGGCCGGGTTGGTCCGACCGGGGGTGGTCGAGATGCCGCCACCCTTTGCGCGGTAATCCGTTGCGGGTGAGGGCGCATAACCGCTGGATGGCGGTGGGGTATACGTGGGTCTGGAGACCGACGGGTTGATATCCTGGGTCTTCTTGAACTCCAGATCCAAGACCTTGACGGTCACATCGAATCGTTCTTCGGTCGCTGGCTCGCTGTCGACCTCTACCACCCAGTTGAGGAGTTTATCTACTTTTCCTTTGTACTCATCGTCGCTGTCGGGAAAACGGATTGTCACCTCCGCGCCAGCTGCATCTGGTTGGGCGACCGGCCCTCCCAAGAACTGACCTGAAATGATGTATGTGCCGTCGTTTTTCGGATTCGGTGCCACCTGAAGAACCTTAATGGGTTGCATCCGCAACAGCGTAAAGGACATCGTTTCGGATTCGATCAACGTCTTGCCCCCGCTATCGGACACCCTCGCCTGCAACTTATGGGTGCCCGGGTCCACCCCGGTCAGGGTGATCTCGCTACTACCATAGCGCCCGCGAAAGGCCTTTCCATCCAGATAGGCGGTGATGAAGTGGCTTTGCTGCAGCACCGGCTTGAGCTCAACTGAAACCGGCACCCTTCCCTCATTGCTGCGCACCGCCCCGTCGGCCTCGGGACTCAAGATCTCGATCGATTCGTAACCGGCAAACTTTACCTGGCGGGCGGAGACGCCCGTATCGACGCTGCCGGCCTGTTCAACTACCGGTGCAGGCCGAGAGTGATCGGGGATTCTGGATCCCTGGGGACACTCGGCGGCCGGGACGTCGGCAAAACTGGCGACACCATCCGGTCCCACCGTTTTGCAGATCACGGCATGCGCCAGACCAGGCAGCAGCAATATGACGCATAAGAGTTTCATGTTCATGGATTCAGAATAACGCTAACTATGCGTTCTTGCGAACTGTGCTTACTCTGGGATAGGCGGCGGAGTGGGCCTTGGCGGCTCAACGACCTGTTCTGCCTCGCGCAGCACAAACTTCACAGCCGCGGAATCGACCAGGCGCGTGCCTCCGTCGTCCATTACCGTCGCCCGCACTTTATGCCCACCAACATCGACACCGGTGAGCTCGATCGCCAGACCGTCGAAACCGCCCGGGATCAGAACGTTGTCGAGAAACACGCTGATGCGGTGACCCGGCTGCAGTACCGGTTCTAAAGTGAGCGCCAGTGGCACCTTGCCCTCATTGCTGAGTATCTCTTCACCGGGCGCCGGCTTCACGATCTCGATGGACTCATAACCCTCGAAACCTGCCTCACGGTCTGTTGCAGCAGCAGTGTCAGCTGCGCTCGGCTGCCGGACGGTCCGTGGCGCGTAGCGCGAGTATTCGGGCAGTTTGAGCGGTGTCCTGCACTCGTTGGCCGGCACCTCGGCGTAAGCGACGACGCCCTCGGAATCGACCGTCTTGCAGATAACGGCATGTGCAAGGCCGGGCAACAGGATCAAAGCGATTAGGGCTCTCCTGATCATTTGCTCAGAGTAACCCAGGAGCTCCATGGTTGCGACTCACCGGCCACCCGGTCGTGGTCGCGCAACCGGCTTTGCTATGGGTAGTCCCGGTGTGTTCGCAACGCTGTCGAACAGACCCGTTTGACGCAGGGTGAAACTGACTGCCGGTGATTCGATCAACAGCTTGCCATCGGCGTCAGATACGCTCGCGCGAACGCTATGGGTGCCGCGTTCAATGCCACTGAGTTCGATCGCCAGACCGTCGAAAGCGCCCTGAACGGCTTTCCCGTCAATATGCAGCGCGACACGGTGGCCTTGCTGCAGCGCCGGTTCAAGGGCGATCGTGACAGCAACCTTGCCTTCGTTACTGCGCACCACGCCGTCGGCCTCGGGCTGCAAGATCTTAATCGTCTTGTAACCTTCGAAGCTTACCTCGCCGGCAGCCGGATCGACGCTCGCACCCTCTGTGCCCGGTGGAATCGGGCGTGATTCGAATGTGGAATAGGCCGGGAGCTTGACGGGCTCGGGACACTCGGAGGCGGGCACCTTGGTGTAGCTGACGACACCTTCCGAATCCACCGACTTGCAGATGACCGCATGTGCCAGGCCTGGCAACAGCAACAAAGCAAATAAGATCTTTCTGTTCATACCGCTAGGATAGTGCAGCCAACCGTGGCTTGCGACGTCCAGCTTGCCGCCTTTTCGCAAATTGCGAACGCGCGCTCAACGCGGGTTCATAAAAAAACCCCGCCATGCGGCGGGGTCCCTTGCTGTCCGGTCGACTACCGGATCACAGGCTGAAGTACAGATCGAACTCGACCGGATGCGTGGTCATACGCAGCTGGGTGACTTCTTCCATCTTCAGATCGATGTAGCCATCGATGAGATCGTCGGTGAATACGCCGCCGGCCTTGAGGAAGTCACGGTCTGCATCCAGGGCCTCCAGGGCCTGATCCAGGCTGTGACACACGGTCGGGATCGCCAGGGCCTCTTCGGCCGGCAGGTCGTACAGGTCCTTGTCCGCTGCATCGCCAGGATGGATCTTGTTCAGGATACCGTCCAGGCCGGCCATCATCATGGCAGTGAAGGCCAGGTAAGGGTTGGCGGTCGGATCCGGGAAGCGCACCTCGATTCGACGACCCTTCGGGCTGGAGACCCACGGGATACGGATCGAGGCGGAACGGTTACGGGCCGAGTAGGCGAGCATGACCGGTGCCTCGAAGCCCGGCACCAGGCGCTTGTACGAGTTGGTCGAGGCGTTGGTGAAGGCGTTCAGGGCACGCGCGTGCTTGATGATACCGCCGATGTAATACAGCGCGGTCTCGGACAGGCCGCCGTACTGGTCGCCTGCGAAGGTGTTGTTGCCGTCTTTGAACAGTGACTGGTGGACGTGCATCCCCGAGCCGTTATCACCCACGATCGGTTTCGGCATGAAGGTCGCTGTCTTGCCATAGGCGTGGGCGACGTTCCAGGTGCAGTACTTCTGGATCTGGACCCAGTCTGCACGCTCTACCAGGGTGGAGAACTTGGTACCGATCTCACACTGACCGGCGGTGGCCACCTCGTGGTGATGAACCTCGACCGGGACACCCATCTCTTCCATGGCATCACACATGGCGCCACGCAGATCGTGCAGGGAATCGACCGGCGGCACCGGGAAGTAACCGCCCTTGACACCCGGACGGTGACCGATGTTGCCGTCTTCGTAGACCTTCTCCGAATTCCACTCGGCCTCGTGCGAGTCGATCTTGACCATCGAACCCGACATATCGATGCTCCAGCGCACGTCGTCGAGGACGAAGAATTCAGGCTCCGGGCCGAAGTAGGCCGCATCGGCGATACCGGTCGAAGCGAGGTAGGCCTCGGCGCGCTTGGCGACCGAACGCGGGTCACGCTCGTAACCTTCCATGGTGGAAGGCTCGAGGATGTCACAGCGCAGGTTGACGGTTGCATCGTCGGTGAAGGGATCGAGCACGGCGGTGCTGGCGTCCGGCATCAGGATCATGTCCGACTCGTTGATGCCTTTCCATCCGGCGATCGAAGAACCATCGAACATCTTGCCTTCTTCGAACAGGTCTTCTTCAACGGTCGAGGCCGGCACAGTGACGTGCTGCTCTTTGCCACGGGTGTCAGTGAAACGGAAATCGACCCACTTGACGTCGTTTTCCTCGATCATTTTTAGGACTTTTTTTGCGCCCATTCTCGATCTCTCCAGAGTTTAGCGGTGAGTGCTGCTGCCGGGACGACAGCGGTTACATTGGGTTACCGGACGGCCCAATCCAGGCCTTTGTTACGGTGCGTTTTTGTGAGAGCAGGAACCATGCCACCCGGGGTTTCCCGGGGTCAAGCCCGGTCTGAGAACCGGGCGGTAACGATACTGTTAAGGTTATTGCAATAAAATCAGGCGTTTAATGAAACATTCGCGCCAAAACAGGGCACGATCACCGCCCCCTCTTGTGGTCAAAAAGTTGGTTGGGCCGGCATGGGCGCGCTATTTTGGTGCTAAGCCCAAAACTTATGCACCATTATGGTGCTAGCCATACAGAATACGCAGCGGTCCAAACCACGGCAGATCGGCAGCGGCCGCTTCGAGGGCAGACTGCAAAGCCATCGTGTCAGGATTTTCGGTGAGGCTGCGCAAAGGCAGCACCACTTCAACCTCGATCCTGCCCGAGAGATAGTGCAGACGCACCTCGCGCTGAGCTGGCAGGGCCTCCACATCGCGCCAAGCCGTATCCAGCGCCTGCAGAACCTCGACACGCAAGGGCAGCCCCCGACAGGCTGGGGCGTCCTCGTCATCCTCCGGGTCGATATGAACGGTTACGTCCGTCAGGGCCTCCACCTTGCGGATCAGGCGATCCTCGACTGCCTGGCTGATCATATGGCCCTCGGAGACCGACAGGTGCGGCGCAACCTGAACATGTACATCGGCGCTGGCCTCGGCCCCATGCCGTCTGGTACGCAACATGTGAACGGAGCCGACGCCATCGATCCCCATGATCACCTGCTTGGCCTCGCCGACCTGGCCCTCGTCCAGCGCCGTATCCACCAGCTCGCTCAGGGCGCTCGCGCCAAGGTCCCAGCCGATCTTCGCCACCATGACACCAACCACGATGGCGGCAATCGCGTCCATGGAACTGAAGCCGATCACGGCGCCGCCGACACCGACCAGCACGACCACGGAGGAGATGGCATCGGAGCGATGATGCCATGCGTTGGCCCGCAGCATTTCAGACCGTAGACGTTTGGCGGCGAAGATGGTGTACCAGTAAAGCGATTCCTTCGCCGCGATACCCACAGCGGCGACCACCAGGGCAAGCCTGCCGGGGGTCGCGCGGTCGTCGTCGAACAGGCGCTCGAAACCGTTCCATACGATGCCTAATGCCACAAGGGTCAAGATGATCCCGAGCCCAAGGGTGGCGGCCGTCTCGAACCGGCCGTGTCCGTAGGGGTGGTCCTCGTCCGGTGCCAAAGCCGCGTGGCGCGCAGCAAACCAGACCAGCACGTCTGACAGCAGGTCTGATGCCGAGTGGATACCGTCGGCGA
>Ga0316193_10003609_pt1 | contig 11210 bp, 13 predicted proteins | sample MerIslsedime2_MG_FD_207735 | JGI IMG/M metagenome (GOLD analysis project Ga0316193, IMG submission 207735) | Coastal sediment microbial communities from Maine, United States - Merrow Island sediment 2 | ecosystem: Environmental > Aquatic > Marine > Coastal > Sediment | place: USA: Maine... | reverse complement strand
ACCCGGGAATTATTGCAGCATATCCCGGAATCACTGTTGTTCCCCTGTACACTGGCAGCCTGATGGAGAAAGCGAACAACAGGACCATCCTGGTAACCGGCGCCAGCTCCGGTATTGGCAAGGCCATCAGCACCTCACTGCTCGGGCACGGCTACCGGGTCATCGGCATGGCCCGCGATTTCAGCAAAGTCCGCTTCGACAGCGATCACTTCAGGGCTGTGCCCATTGATCTATCCCGGCTGGACGAACTGCCTGAGCAGCTGGAGACCCTGATCAAGGATGAGCCCACCATTGACGGTGTTGTTTGCTGTGCCGGCAGTGGCCGCTTTGGCTCACTGGAAGAATTCTCCTACCCGCAAATCAGCGCCCTGCTGGACCTCGACCTCACCAGCCACATCTACCTGGTACGCGCCCTGATACCCGGCATGAAAAAACGCGCCGCGGGCGACATTATCTTTATGGGTTCCGAGTCGGCGCGCAGCGGCGGCAAACGTGGTGCCGTCTACTCGGCGGCCAAGTTTGGCTTGCGCGGGCTGGCACAGTCACTACGCCAGGAATGTGCTGCCAGCGGTATACGGGTCAGCATCGTCAACCCCGGCATGGTTAAAACCGCGTTCTTCGATGAGCTGGATTTTCAGCATGGTGATGAACCGGACAACTATATCCTGCCGGAAGACGTCGCCACTGCGGTACTTGCCATCATCGAGGCACGGGCTGGCACGGTGTTTGACGAGATCAACCTGTCACCACAAAAGAAAGTTGTCCGCTCTCCCAAACCGGGCAGTCGTTAGGCCGCTGCCATCTGCAAGGGCATTGTAAAATGCCGCCGATTGAACACCTGAACCGGCTCGCTTGCTGCCAGGGACTGTTAACTACACGCGCATATTCCCCCACACTCTTTTGTGAAATAGGATTGTGGATTCCTGTATACTTTCGCGCAATCCTGAAACTGGTTTCGGATGAAACAATGGCAAGAGTAAAAATATTCAGCACCGCAAGTTGCCCCTTCTGTGTCAAGGCAAAACAACTGCTCACGAAATGGAACATTCCCTATGAGGAGGCCATGATCGATACCGACGCGGCAGCAAGACGTGAATTTGCCGTTGCCACCAACGGTGCGCGGACAGTGCCGCAGATCATTATTGATGGCGAATGCATCGGTGGCTTTACCGACCTGACCGAGTTGCACATGGATGACAAACTCGATCACCTGATCGAGCAATAGCAGGAAGACCGTACAGCATCATGACTGACGAAAAAATATACCGTATTTCATTCTACAACCAGGGCAGCATCTACGAGTTGCACGCCCATGAGATTCACCAGGGAAACATGTATGCCTTCCTGGAAGTCGAGGGAATTATTTTTGGCGAACGCTCCGCCATCGTCGTTGACCCGGCCGAGGAAAAGCTGAAATCCGAGTTTGAGGGCGTCACCCGGACCTATATTCCGTTACAGGCGGTGATTCGCATTGACGAGGTTGAGCGCGAGGGCAGCAACAAGATCATTGCGGCGGACGCACACAATGGAAAAGTCATGCCATTTCCGTCACCGCAGCCCTACAACCAGCACCAATCCGACTGAATAGCAGCATAACCGGGCAGTGGCTGCCGGCAGTCACTTGCCTTATCGCTCCAAGTATCGTCAAATAAGGTCTCTAACAAGGGCTGTTCCACACAATTCCGGACGTCCCGTAAAAAAATACTGGAGCATCAATATGGACACTTCCAACGTCATTGTACCCAACCGTCTCACCAACATGCAGGAGATGGAGGTACATGTGAATGGCCCGGACGGTGCAAATCGCTTATTCATCTACAGCGGTATGGCAGAAGTCGAACTTTGCGGTGGCCTGCCCCATCCTCGCTGGTCACTGGAAGTAGTCTGTTTTGAGTTAGGCAGGAAATATGACTGCGAAAACGGCGAGGATGTAATCAATACCGTTGCCACAGCCTCCATGGCCGGCGGCCGCACGGACGGGGTAGCCAGTTTCGCGGGCTGGCAAGTCTTTGGCGCAGCCGCAGAACTGGATACTGACAGCTGTCGCGTGCGCATGAACATCGCCGCGGGTGCCCGTGATACACAGGCCTTCCTTGAGCAGATCTCCTTCCATATAAACGTCCTCGCGAAGGTCAACGAATAACAGCGACCGCTCACTGCAGCTGGATGCCCCAGACATAGGGCAATAACAGGTACACAAACCCGGTAATCACCAGCACCCCGATCAGGTTCAACCGGAAACCGGCCGCAGCCATCTGCGCGATACTGATATAACGACTGCTGAACACGATTGCGTTGGGAGGTGTCGCAACCGGCAGCATAAAGGCAAAGGAGGCGGCAACAACGGCTGCCACCATCAGGCCCAGGGGATTCATATCGATGGCCGTCGCCAGTGCGCCCATCACCGGCAACAGCAGTGAGGCGGTGGCCGTGTTGGATGTCACCTCGGTCAGAAACACAACCAGCAGCACAACAGCCGCGATAATCAGGATACTGTTAAACCCCTGCAACACCGTTAGCTGCTCTGCCAGCCAGCGCGTCAGACCGGATTCACTAAACCCCTGCGCCAGCGCAAAACCGCCACCAAACAGCACAATAATGTCCCAGGGAATCGTCACGGCCGTCTTCCAGTCGAGCAGAAATTCCCTTTTTTTCAGGTTCACCGGTATCAGGAACAACAGTAACGCCCCGGCAATCGCGATAGTGGAATCCTTGACCATCGACAGCGCTTGCGGCTGATAAAAGCCACGCAGAATCCACAGCAAGGCGACCACGGAGAAGACCGCTGCAACAATCATCTCCTGACGCGACATTGGTCCAAGCCGGGCAATGTGTTCCCTTAACATTGCCTTGCTGCCGGGCAGGTGCATGTCAGCCCGCGTGAACAGCACACGCGCCAGGTAGTACCAGACAATCAACAGCATGAACAGCGACAGCGGTAATGCAAACATCATCCAGTCCAGAAAGCTGATACTGATACCGTAGGTTTTCTCAATTACACCGGCAAATATCGCGTTGGGCGGCGTACCAATGAGGGTGGCCACGCCACCGATGGAGGCCGCATAACCTATGCCAAGCATTAACACCGAGCCAAACCAGAATTCACCGGACCTGTGCCGGTGATCGTGTTCCATTTCCCCTGTCACTGCCATGGCGATGGTCACCATCATCATGGTGGCCGCGGTATTACTGATCCACATCGACAGAAATGCCGTTGCCAGCATAAAGCCGAGCACAATCCGCTGCGGCGTCACCCCGACCAGGCGAATCGTGTAGAGCGCGATGCGGTGATGCAAATTCCACTTCTGCATCGTCACGGCGATCAGGAAGCCGCCCAGAAACAGGTAGATGAGGTGATTGCCATAGGCATGCGTGACATCACTGCCGGATAAAACACCCAGCACCGGGAACAACGCGATCGGCAGTAACGCCGTCGCGGGAATCGGAATCGCCTCGGTCACCCACCACACGGCCATTAGTACGGCAACAGCCGCCACGCGCAGCCCCTGTGGCGTCATGCCCTCGGGCAAGGGCGACAACAGCAACAGCACAAACAGCAGCGGACCCAGCAGCAGGCCGACCACATTGCGATGTTTAATCACTGTGGTGTGCGCATGCGATGCGGGCTGCAGGCATTCCCGGTGGATAACTGTTGATGACGAACGTCATGGCCTGATTATCTGTCCCGTTCACAGGAATGGCAAACGGGACCTGCGGGAATAAAAATGAAACAAACCGGCAACCCGGCTGTCCATTGGCTACACCCTTGACAATGACAGGACCACGCCATGAACACCACCCGACTGACCCGCTGGCTCGCCCTGCTGCTTCTCGGCTGCGTCACATTCAACAGCAATGCGTCAAGTGACACCGACAAAACACAGTACCAGACAGCAACCTTTGCCGGTGGCTGCTTCTGGTGCATGGAACCGCCTTTCGACAAACTTGACGGTGTCATTTCAACGACCTCCGGCTATACCGGGGGCAAAAAGAAAGATCCGACCTACAAGGAAGTGTCGCGCGGTGGCACAGGACATGCCGAGGTCATACAAATCATCTATGATCCAGCCCGCATCAGCTATGATGAACTGCTGAACGAATTCTGGCACAACATTGACCCGACAAACGCCAACGGCCAGTTCTGCGACTGGGGGGACCAGTACCGCAGCGAGATCTACTACCACAATGCCGAACAGGAAAAACTGGCAAAACTGTCAAAGGCCGCATTGATCGAACTGAAGCCCTTCGATGCACCCGTAGTGACCGCGGTAACCCCGGCCAGTACCTTTTATCCTGCCGAGGACTACCACCAGGACTACTATCAGAAGAATCCGGTGCGCTACAAGTTCTACCGCTATGGTTGTGGCCGCGACAAGCGACTGGAGGAGCTCTGGGGAAAAACTGCGAATTCCGAACAACATTAAGCGGGGTACCTGTTATCTGTTTAATCGCCACGGAAGCACACGGAAATGAATGAAGATTTAGTACCTTACTGAAAATATTTCCGTGTTTTCCGTGTGCTTCCGTGGCAATAATAGCTACTGTAAGCAGGTTAAACGCGTACCCGCCATGAAAAAGATCGTCATCCACCAGCCCGGCGGTTATGAACAACTGGCCATTGAACAACACCCGGACCTGCGCCCCGGCCCCAACGACATCATCGTGTCGGTCGCCGCCAGCGGCGTAAATTTTGCCGACTGCGTGACGCGCATGGGCCTGTATTCATCTGCAAAACACTATATCGGTTACCCCATCACCCCTGGATTCGAGGTGAGCGGCACGGTACTGGAATGCGGCGCCGCGGTTACCGACCTGGGGCCGGGCACTCCGGTAATCGCCGTGACACGATTCAATGGCTACGCAACCCAGGTCTGTGTAGACAGGGCGCAGGTCTTTCATCTGCCACAACCACTCTCGTATGAAGCGGCAGCCGGGATGCCTGCCGTGTCATTAACTGCCTGGTTTGCACTGTTCCGGCTGGCACACGTGCAGTCCGGGGAGACCCTGCTGGTGCATTCTGCTGCCGGTGGTGTCGGCAGCATGCTGGTACAACTCGGGAAACTTTCAGGCTGCAGGGTGATCGGTGTCGTCGGCGCTGCTCATAAAGTCGCTGCCGTGAGCGCGCTGGGTGCGGATGCCGTGATCGACAAATCAACGCAGGATCTGTGGAGTGAGGCAGAACGCCTGGCACCGGGGGGCTTTGACATCATCCTCGACGCCAACGGCGTCACCACCCTGAAACAGAGTTACCGGCACCTGGCAGCCGTCGGACGACTGGTGGTATACGGCTTCCACGGCATGCTGGTGACACACAACGGCCTGCCAGGAAAACTCAAACTGGCATGGAATTTCCTGCGCACACCGCGATTCAGCCCCTTTGACCTGACCACGAAAAACCGCAGCGTACTGGGTTTTAACCTCAGCTACCTGTTTGACAAGCGCGAGTTAATGACAGATGGACTGCAGCAGATATTGCAATGGCTGGAGCAGGGGAAATTATCCCCTCCGACGGTGACCCGCTATGCCTTCGACGCGGTCGCCGAGGCACACAGGGATCTGGAATCGGGCCAGACAGTCGGCAAACTGGTGCTAGTGTGCAAGCCGTGATACTGGTGAGCAAGCCGTGATACTGGTGAGGGTTCAGCCTGACAAAGTTAAAGATTATTGCCACGGAAGCACACGGAAAACACTGAAGAAATAATGCCTTGATAGAAATATTTCCGTGTGTTTTCCGTGTGCTTCCGTGGCCAAAAAAACAGGCGTTCAGCTTGATATTCTACAGCATTCATTGTCGTCTGCTTGAGAGAGTACTAGTCGGCAAAATCCAGCCGCTCCTGTACGCCATCAATTCCCCGTTGCGCACAGGCTTCATCCAGATCACCACCCGGCGCACCACTCACGCCGACTGCGCCGATCAGCGAACCGGCAACCGTCACTGGCAGGCCACCATCCAGTACCAGCAAGTCATCCAGTAAATTCAGCTCGGCCGCGATGTCCGCACGATTCTTGCGCAACGCACTGGAACTGGTGTTTGAAAGCACCACGGCACTGGCCTTGCCCTGTGCCAGTTGTGTCATGTATTGATTGGCAAACACATCACGCATCACCACCTGTGTCCGGCCACTGCGGTCAACGACAACAACCGAGATCTGGTAGCCATCCTTGCGGCAGGCCTCTATCGCCCCCTGTGCAATATCAACGGCAAGTTCGAGCGTCATCAGCTTTACGTTGACGACATCTGTTGCCCGCACAGCAGGCATGGACAGTACAAACAACAGCAGCACTGGCAGAATCCTGTACATATCTTGTCCTCTCCCCGGAAACCATGCACACTCAAAGCGTGCAAAACGTCACGCTGTGAACAACTATCTTATGCGAAACACCCGGCTATTTCTATTGACTGTCAGGGCACTCGGCGCACTGCTATGCGGCATGCTGCCGGTAGCAGCGTGTTACAGTATGGACAAACCCTATCCCGGCCCATTCTTCGAAAACGAACAGCTACTGATGGTCATCATACCGCGCGCACCCGAACAAATGGCCGCGTTCTATGAAGCCCGTGGTTTCCCGCAAGACGCCATCGATATCATCACTGGCACCTGCTTTGTTACGGTACATATTGAAAACAGGAGTCAGCAGGTAACCTGGCTGGAAACGGCCAACTGGCGACTCAGCAGCGACAGGCAGGCAGTGAATATTCTGGGCGCTGACTACTGGAACCGACAATGGGACATGATTGACCTGTCGCAGGCCAATCGCTCGACCTTTCACTGGACCCAGTTGCCACCGGTCGTTGATCTGCAGGCGGATGAACCCGTCGGCGGCAATATCGTACTGCCGGGCAACGTCAGCCGTTTTCACCTCGAGGCAGACTTTATGACGGGCAAAGACAAGCACGGTGAACCACTGCAGATAACGTTTCAGCAGGTTGAGTGCCCGCAGCAGGCAGCCGCACCATGAAGGTTCGCAAGCTACTGATCCTGGTCGTCTTGCTACTGGCTCTCCCTGCACCCGGCAGAGCAACCGAGTCCTTGCCCGCAGGCGTGATGCGCGTCAACGGCATCGCTGCACCCGAGCTGAAACTGGATAACATCGATGGTGAGGCCTATGACCTGGCAACCACCGGCGGTCATTGGCGTTTCGTGCATTTCTGGGCAAGCTGGTGCGGCCCCTGCCGCCGTGAAATGCCCAGTATTCAGCGCATGATCGGCCTGCTTGAGGGCAGCGACATCGAGTTTGTAATTGTCAACACTGCAGAGACAGAGGATGCCGTGTTTACTTTTCTTGGCATCGTGGCACCTGAACTGGTGCCCCTGATGGATAGCGACGGACTGGTCACACAAGTCTGGCAACCCAGGGGGCTGCCGTCGACCTTCCTGGTCGGACCCTCTGGCAAGATACAGTACCAGGCCCTGGGCGGTCGTGAATGGGACCAGCCAGCCTATGTTGAATTTCTGCGTGGGCTGGAATAACGGCGCAACAGGCACGCCCGCCGGGCCACGAGCTACTCAAACCACATCAGCAGGTAGTAGATATACTGGCCCTCGGATGATTTCGACGGCCCCACTACCCGGGCGGCATGACGCTTGTTATCGGGATCGGCGGCTGCCAATGCCTCTTCCACCGTGTCAAAGATTTCTACACAACCCGCCGGAAAACGCTTGCGGTCCTTGCGTGGGGTAAATATCACGGCAAAACGCTCCTGCGACACACTGGTCTGGGGGTCCGGGGGAACGATACCGCGCAAGCTCATAGCAGTTTCAAACACTCATACAGCGTTGAAAAGTTCAGGCCGAAGCATCCAGTCGATGCACCAGCGATCCGCATCATTGCGCTCCATGCAAACAACACTGCCTGGAGAAAAACGCACCAGTTCATGCTCCGCATTACCGATTATTAACAGTGATACCAGCCGCGACATGAATGGCAAGTGACCGACCACCAGCATATTTTCATCCCAGACATCGGCATCGGACGCGAACTCGGCCACCGGGTCGTTTGGAGCGAGTCCCTTGATACACTCGATTTTTCGACCTGACAGAATTCTCCTGGCCAGTATTTCAGCCGTCTGTACAGCACGCGGCTTGCCGCTGTGCCAGACACGTGTCACCTGGACACCGGCATCCCCGAGTCGGGATGCCATGCTGCGCACATCCTGCTCGCCCTGCTCACTCAGAGGCCGCTCGGGGTCTTCCTCCTTGGACACGGCATTGCCATGCTGGGCCAGGTAGAGTTTCATGGGTATTCACCGGTCTCCGGATCTGCGACAGAACGTGCCCTGTAGTCTACGTGTTAATGAAATCGACCGCAGCATCCACGACTGCCTGATTACGCAGAATCCGGCCATGTCCAAGCCCGCTCGTTTTCATAAAGCGTGCACCGGGCCAAGCATTGGCAATGATCTTTCCCTGTTCCCATGGCACGCTGTGGTCATTTTCATCGTGAATAATCAATGCCGGCACTTCAAGCTCACGCACATTCACAACCGTTGAAATATCCTCCCAGAACTCATCCGTAAAACGCGCATCCATGCGCCGCCGCATATCTACAATCACCGCGTCGGGAATAGCCAGTGTCTTGGCAAAGCTGTCGAGCAGGTACTCGACATGTGCCGGCGCACTGATACAGACAACGCGCTCAACCGACAGACCTCTATTCATGGCATAGGCCAGCACCATGCCACCAAAGGAATGGGTAACCGCCGCATGGACCGGACCGTAGCGGCGGTTGAATGCCAGCAACACCGCGGCACATTCAAGGATATTGGTGCGATCACCCGGCGTATCGCCGTGCCCCGGTGCATCGATGGCCATCACCTGGTAGCCGGCAGCGATGAGGGGTTCAGCGAAGGCCGCCACCTGGCTGCCACGGCCTGACCAGCCGTGCACAAACAACACAACCGGACCCGATCCCCATGCATAAACCGCGACCGGAATATCATCGACCATCAGGGTTTCACGCCGCGCCTTGCCGGCAACACGTTTTCCCGCGGCCGACTCGGGAAAACGCCGCGTGCGGAACCACAGCGAATAGGCCCAGCGCCCCATCAGCCGGGGGAACAAACGTCCAAACACCGAGAACAACAAGCGCACCCCGCGCATCGTCAGCGGCACCGACTGGTTGCTGTCACGTCCACCGTGAAGTTGCGTCTTCTTATGCAAGGCCATTAATTTCCGCCCTGTACGCCGGTACCAGCCGTTTCCAGGAAAAGTCCTCTACACCTGGCGCCTCGGGTAGCGCACCGTGCCGAAAGCGGCTACACAGTGATTGTAGTTGCTGCGCGATTGCACTGCTTTCGGCATCCGCATCCGCCGGAAAAGATGCATAACGACAGGCATCCGGGATATATTCCGGGTAGGCCAGCCGGTCGGGAGCCAGTGGAATACAACCACACGCCATGGCCTCCAGCACGGCCAGTCCCTGGAATTCATGCAGTGCCGTCGTCAGGACCACGTGTGAGCGTTGCAACAACAAGCGGTAGTCCTGTTCGGATTCGACCATGCCCCACTCGCCGATATGCTGCTGCAATCGCGGGTACATTGCTGCGAACACCGGCGGTTGCTTGCGAAACTGCTGCCCGACCACATGCACCCTGAAGTCCTCACCGGCCTCGTGCAGTTTCAGTAACGCAGTGAACAGGCGTTCCGGTGCCTTGTCGTACTCCCAGCGGTGATTCCAGACGATAGTGAACCGTTGCCCCCTGCCCTCAGGAGCCACCCTGTTTTCAAACCAGTGTTGTTCCAGTGGCACCGGCAAGACACGGCTCTTGCTGGCAATACTCTCAACCACACCGCCCGGTACGGCATCCGGCATTTGCCGCAACAGTGCCTGCGCACCACTGAGGAATGACTCACGGTTATACGCAGAATTAAAGATCACCCGATCCGCTGATAACAAGGTATAGAGATTGGTGATTTTCGGATCATTTTGCAGCGCATCACGGCGAGCGGGAAAAGCGAACTGGTTTTCGTGGCAATACACCAGGCTGGGTATCGAAGCCAGCGCCGGCACCATGCCTTTCAGTGCGGACAGGTCGGTCATGGAGGTTGCGACCACGACATCATAGGGCTGTTGCAGCGTTTTCCGTTCTGCAAAGGCCCAGCTCAGACTATTGCCACGCACGCGCCAGGAAAAATACCTCGGCGGCAAAGTCAGCACCGTCCATTGCCATTCCGGAAAGGCAGCCACCAGCCCCTGTCGCCAGCGCCGATGGCTGTGTGCATCATAGGCAGACAGTAACAGGATCCGCATGTTTTTCTGTACCGGTATCAGGCATCCGTTGCTTTTTCACTGTGAATATAAGTTTGCCCGCGATAGTAGCGTGCCAGCACCACAAACAATACGGCTGTCACCAGCATCAACAGGGTGAAAAACAGGAAATAGTCCGCACCTTCGAGTGTGCTGCCGCCATCCGCATCTCGAATAGTGAAATTGACAGCAGCGGTAAACAGGTTACCCAGCGAAATCGACAGCATGAAAAAAGCCATCACAAAGGACTTCATGGCCTTCGGTGCCTGGGTATAGGAAAATTCGAGACAGGTAATCGATATCATGACTTCCGCCGCGGTCAGCACAACATAAGCGAGCAACTGCCAGCCGATAGAGGGGGTGCCACCGTGGTCAATCGATAGCTGCACCATGGTCGGAATCGCAAATGCCGCCGCGGCGACAAACAGCCCGATGGAGATCTTGCGCAATGGCGTCAACGGAAAGACCTTGTCGATTGCCGGATAGATAACGTAGGAGAACACCGGAATCAACAGCATCACCAGCAACGGGTTTGCGGCCTGAATCTGCGCAGGTAACAACTCCACACCAAGTAGTACACGATCCATATGCTGTGCCTGCAGCACCCAGGAAGAACCCGTCTGGTCAAACAACGACCAGAACACGGCCACAAACACATAGACAACAGACAACCTGCCCAGCGCACCCAGACCCTGCCGGCTGAAGGCTTCTTTCAGAAACAGCCGGCCTCCGGGCGGTATATGCACAAACCGGTAGCGCCCCGCCCAGAATGTCAGGGTAGCAATCAGCATCAGGACACCCGGCACCGCGAAGGCCACGGCAGAGCCATAGCGCGCCAGCATCCACGGCGTGGCCAGACTGGAGAAAAACGCACCCAGGTTGATGGCGAAATAGAACCAGGCAAAGGCACGTGCTAACAGTCCCTGATTGGTCAGGCCAAACTGGTCACCGAGGTGTGATGA
>Ga0316193_10003608_pt1 | contig 11213 bp, 9 predicted proteins | sample MerIslsedime2_MG_FD_207735 | JGI IMG/M metagenome (GOLD analysis project Ga0316193, IMG submission 207735) | Coastal sediment microbial communities from Maine, United States - Merrow Island sediment 2 | ecosystem: Environmental > Aquatic > Marine > Coastal > Sediment | place: USA: Maine... | reverse complement strand
ATGCATCAGGTGATCGACTGCTCGGAGATTCACCGTTTCGGTGACCTCGTGATCGAGCTCGGAGCTCGGGTCGTTCGAGATCGCAGCGAGGTGAATCAGCGCGTCGAAGCCGCCCTGCTCGAGCACCTGGTCGACCGCGGCAAAATCGCGGATATCGCCACGAATCTTCTCGCAACGCTCGTGAACGATCGGATCGGAGCTCGGTTCGGTCCCGTACAAGAAGGCATCGAAGACGGTGACATGATGCCCCTCTTCCAGCAGCTCCGGGACGAGGACCGCACCGATGTACCCGGCGCCCCCGGTCACGAGTAATTTCTGGTTCGTCATTTACGCCTCTTGTCGCCGATACGATATCCTAATCCCCGGATGAATGAAAAATGACTACATCCGCCGTGCTCTTCGATATGGACGGTGTGCTTGTGGACTCGGCGCCCCTACATGTGCGGGCCTACGAGCAGGTATTCCGTGACGCTGGAATCGAGTTTTCCGCCGCAGCCCGGGACGCGGTACGCCAAGGAAAACCCCGTTCGGAAGTGATCGAAATCGGCCTGCCGGGGGCGAACGCGGTCATCAAGCAAGCGCTCTTCGACGCCAAACCGAACGCCGTCGCCACACTGCTCCAGACCGCGCAGGATGTGAGCATGCCAGGCGCGACTCGGACGGTTCGCGCCCTGGCGGAACGCGGAATCGCCATGGGCGTTGTCACGAACAGTAGCGCGCCGGAAATCTGGCTCGAGGCGGCGGGCGTCTTGGAGCAGATGAGCGTCTTGATCACCCGCAACCAGGTTTCGTCGCCGAAGCCATCCCCCGAGGGCTACCTGCTGGCTGCCAAGCAGCTTGGCGTCCGAGCAGCAGACTGCATCGTGTTCGAGGACTCACTCGACGGCTGGTCGGCAGCAAGGGGTGCCGGCATGCGCACCGTGCTCGTGGCCGCGACGCGTCCGGTTTGGGCCGAGGCGAGTACCGAGCTCGTCTCGACGATGGACCGCTCGGCTGTGCTGGCCCTCTGTTTCCCCCCCAGTGCAAAGGACCTTGCATGAAAGCGCGTCGGTTCTTTCGAGCGGTGTACTGGGACAACGAGCTGAGGCGCGCCGACATTCGACGCGGTCTCGGAAATGACCTCGGTCTCTACCTGATGAACCGCAGCCTCGAACCGGTCGACGCGCTCCTTCGACGCAAGCACTCGCGTCCCGACGTCCCCATCGTCTTCATCGTCGGGGCCCCTCGGTCAGGGACCACGGTGCTGTACCAGCTCATCGCAGAACATCTCGACGTCGGCTTCATCAACAATCGAATGGCACGCTACTTCGCCGCGCCGATCATCGGGGCCATGCTTCATGGTCGCAGCGGAGGCGGGCACGGGCTCGCCTTGTCGTCGGAGTACGGCCGAACGGGGGGAGACCTCTCCCCTCACGAATTCTCTTGGTTCTGGCACTACTACGGCGATTTTCGGCTCAACGACGACCTGAACGACGAGGAGCTCTCTCAAATCGACTGGCAGCCGGTGAAGAGAGCGCTCGAGGGCTTGGCCGGGTACTTCGAGCGCCCGCTGGTGCTCAAGAACATCAACTTCGTCTCGTACCAAATCGCCTGGCTCAAGCAGCTCTTGCCCGCGGCGAAGTTCATCTGGATTCGGCGCGACCCCCGCTACACGATGCAGTCGATCTTGCGTGTTCGCGAAGACGAGTACGGCGACCGACGTGCCTGGTGGTCGGTGAGGCCCAGAGACGCGCAGGACTGGCGTGACAGGACACCAGTCGAGCAGGTCGCGCATCAAATCGACGACATCAGCCGCGCCATCGACGCGGCGTTCTCGACCGTGCCCACAAAGGACACGCTGACGCTAGAGTACGAGGAGCTCATGCGGATCCCTTCGGACACGATGAAGCGTGTCGCCCGGTTCATCGGTGCCGACGTCGCCGACGAGAACGGGCTCGACGCGATCCGTTTAGAGCCTCGCAACCACAGGACAATAGACGATACAACCTGGGCCGAGATAGAGAGAGCGCTTGCACCGTAGATGCCTTTGTTCGAAACCACTCGAGACGATGGAACCTGGTCGGCTTGGCTCGCGAGCGCCGGCATCGACGACGTCTACCACTCTGCCCGGTACGCAGAGATCTGGGCACGTGAAGAGCGCGGCAGCTTCGTCGGGATCCGCTACGAATCACCGACCGGGCGAATGCTGTACCCACTGCTCCTGGTTCCACTCGACTCTCTGCCGGGAGGTTCGGGGCTGCTCGAAGCGCGCACCCCCTACGACTTCGGTGGCCCCTGGGGTCTTTCGACCGATCTGGAGGCACTGCATGGCGAGTTTCGGGTCGAGCTTCTGGACTGGCTGCGCAGTCGTGACGTCGTCTCCGAGTTCGCTCGAATCCATCCGCTTCGAAAAGGCGGCCAGCCCGCAGACGCAAAGCTGCATGCCGAGAACTTCATCGTCGACCTGACAGTTTCGTACGAGGATCTGTTCTCGTCGCAGCACCGGCGGCATCGCCGGGCGGTTCGTGCGTTCCATCGCCGAAACGGCGAGCCCGATGTGATCTCGCAGATCTCGCCGGACGACGCGTCGACATTCAGCGAGCTTTACGCGCGCACCATGAGCCGTGTCGCTGCTAGCTTGGACTATCGCTTCGCAGAGCCGACCCTGTCGGCTCTGATGTCGCTCGACGAGATGTGCCTGGTCCGCGCGAGCAGCGAAACCGGAACTTCCGGCGCGGCACTCTTTCTGCGTTCCGATCAGGACCTGTTCTACTTCCTCGGCGCCTCGGCAGACGATCGCCAGGCAGGCACCAACAACGCGGTCTTCGACGCAGCCATCCGCTACGCACAGTCTCTTGGCTTGCAAACGCTTCACCTGGGTGGCGGTAGCGAGTCACTACGCGACTTCAAGTCCCAGATCGCGAACGGAACGGTCCCGTACAGCCTGGTTCAGCGCATCGTCGACGAGCCCCGCTACGCAGCTCTATGCGAGGCCTGCGGTGTCTCGGGTTCCAGTCAAATGCCGGCGTTTCGTTCGAAGCTCGTCGAGAGACGCGAATCGTGACCGCGACCTGGCTCCGCATCGCGCCTCTATTGCTGGCCGCTGCCGTGGGAATCGTGATCGTCGACGCGGGCTTCGTCTACGACGACCCCTCGGCCTTGCTCGAGAATCCGGTGGTGAACGGCACGGTACCGGCCTGGGAAGCCTTCGTGCGGGATTTCTGGGGACGCCCGGCGAGCCAGGGCTTCACTACATGGCGGCCCCTGATGCCTCTGCTCTGGGCGCTGCTCTGGAAGTTGTGGCCCGCTAACCCCTTGCCGTTTCACATCCTCAGCGCGTCGCTGCACGTGTTGGCGGTCGCGATGAGTATGCGCTTCATGCACCGGCTCCGCCCTTCCCTCGCCTGGGCGGCTGGCGTCGGAACCTTGTTCGCGCTCCACCCTCTCAACACCGAGACCGTGAGCGCCATCGTCGCACAGGCAGATCTGCTTTCGTTTTCTCTGGCGCTCGCTGCCTGCACGATGGCCTTAGAGCCAGCAAGCGTCCGCGCGGGAACGCGGTGCGCGTTGGTCTTGCTGCTAGCCACGCTCGTCAAGGAGTCGGCGATCATCTTTGCGCCGCTTGCGGCGTTGCTATTCCTGATGGGCCGAGCCGAGAAGCAAGGCCGCTGGCTCGCCGCGCTTCCCGTGCTGCTTGTGACGGGCGTCGTGATCGCCTTTCAACTGAGTCTTCCGAGAGCCGCCGGTATTGCGATGATCACGAGCAACCTGGCTCACCAAGCAAGCGCTGAGTTTGTTCTGCTTCTAGGGCTGCACAACATCGGGCGCTCCTTGCTGATGACCGTCTGGCCTTGGCCGATGGCCCCTAACCACGGATATGCCGCCGTCGAGCTCCAGGCGGAGCTTCTCGCGCCCTACGCTGCCGTTGGAGGTCTACTGCTGCTGATTGGCATCGCCGCAGGAGTCTGGGCCATCAAGGGAAGGCGGACGGAATGGGTCGCCGCTCTTTCATTTCTCTACGCGCCGGCGCTCCTGCAATCGCACTGGTTCGTCCCATTGATCACCGACCTCGCCGAGCGACTGCTCTACCCTTCGATTCTCGGAATCGCCATGATTGCGGCCACCGGCATCTTCGCCATACTGGAACGTCCTGCGGCGCGCGCGCTGGCAGTCGCCGCCCTCGGAACGGTCTTCTTCGTCGGCAGCTTTTCCGCCCGGCGCGCCTGGGCCGATGAGGATAGCTTGTGGACCTACGCTGTCCGCGTCGAACCGAGGGCCACGCTGCACCAGCACAACGTGTCCAACACGTTCTTTCGCGCAGGGGACCTCGATCGCGGCGCCTACCATCGCTTCATCGACGTCTACTTGGTGAACCGTTTCCCCGAGGCGGTTCAGTGGGACGAGATCGACTCCACCGATTCGCTGTCGCCGCTAGAGCGTTTCGTCGAGCTCCCCGCCATCCTGGAACCGGACGATCCGTGCCGGCTGGTTCGGGTCTTCGTGAAGGAAGCGACGAAGTATGATCCGCTGTACGAACACGTCCTCGAGCATTGGGGACCTCGATACACACACTGCCTTCCTTCGCGGCCCTGAAACCATTAGCTCTTTCCGTCGAAATTGCGGGCACCGGGATGCACGAGTACCGAGGGAAGCGGGCGTTCCCCCGCTCCGATTACGGGCGCTCGCCGTGATCGTCGGGAAGTCTGGGTTTCGAGGTCGCTCGATCCTGCTGCGTCGCCGCAAACGCGCACGCCAGACATACGGTGACCATCGCGAAGAACTTGGCCTCTTGGAGCAGCCAGCCAGTCGGACCGCCGACCGATCGGCTCGCCGCGGCGATCGCGGGCCACCACCAGGCGAGCACTGTGTAGGCCGGCGCCAGCGCGAGGATCCATCCTCGTCCCAATCGTCCTCTGGCGAGTGCCACCGACGTGACGACCAGAGGAAAGATCATCTGCACCAAGTGGTGCTCGTAGGCGTAGACAGGGATCAGCAGCATCATCACCGAGACGGCCGCTGCGGCAGCCGCCGCTCCGAGCAGGTCCGGCGCCTGACGTCTGAGTTTCCACGCCAGGAGTCCGAGCAACCCCAGAGTGGTCGCGGCCGCGAGTATTTGCGCCAGGCCGGTCAGCCTTCGCTCCGCGTCGAATAGCTGCGCCCAAAGGTTCGGCAGGGAGTGGTTGCCCGGGTGCAGGATCGAAATGAACAAGCCGTTGTAGTCCCCGCGGGCGAAGCCCGGGAGCACATCCCGATAGAACCTCAGCTGGGCGTCCCATCCAACCAGTGGAAGCGCGGCCAAGGACAGGAGCGCGGCAGCAGCAGATGCGCTCAGCACGGCGGTCCAGTTCCGGCGGTACATCCACCAGGCCACCATGAGCGCGGGGCTCATCTTCATCATGGAGGCCAGGCCCATCAAGGCGCCGCCGCTCACTGGATGTCGCTGCTCGACCAAGTAGAGCCCCCAGAGCATGGCGGCGAGCACCGGCAAGTTGGCCTGTCCCATCAACTGGTTGTCGTAGATTGGCGTAAACGTTGCGAGGACGATTCCGATCGCTGCCATCGTCGCCGGCTCCGGCAGCCAGCGCCACAGAGCGAGCAGAGCCGCCAGCAGAAATAGCCCGTTCAACCAAAACCAGGTCAGGTACGCGCTCTGCAATGACATGGGCAGGCTCCAGGTCATCGTGAGGAGGAAGGGCGGCGGGTACAAGAAGGGGAAGACACTCTTGCGGGCTCCGTCTTCTTTCGCCAGTGTGCCGAGCTGGCGCCGATCGTAAGGATCGAGACCCTGTGCAGCGGCTCCAACGGCGTAGTAGTACGACGCGAAGTCTTGGCCCTGGTCAAGCGCCTTCGCTTCGTCCCAGATTGGCCCCGCGAGTACGAGCATGTTGATCAGCAGACCCAGGCCGAGCAGAATCGCGGGAATCCCCAAACTCATCGGAGTGCCAGCGCTCGGCCTGGTCATCTTCTGCCTTCCCAACGGCCTCCCTAGCCTTCCCGGTCAGTCGATGGTCGGAGGAGGGAAGAAGCTCTTGGGCTCCTCGCCGCGTTCCTGCTCTTCGTGATACCGGCGCACCATCTTCTCCCGGTACTTGCCGACGTCTTGGGCGCCCTTGTAGGTTTCCCTGACAGCGCGAACGACGGACATCGGCTTGATTGCGTGGGAGTCCCCAATGGCTCGGCCGCGCGAGATGTAGGGCGCCTCGGCGATGCGAAGGTCGGGGCGACGCAGCTGCGCCTTGGCCAGCAGCTCGGCGACGTAGGCATGCCCACCCGACATCACGTGGATGCCCTTGAACGCGCCAGCCCGATAGAGCTTCATCCCGTTGAGAGAGCGCCAGCGGAACCCATAGATCGTCTTGGTCAACTTGAGAAAGCCCGTGGATGCGATTCTCCGCGACAGCTTCCGAACGACGGGGTTGTACAAGTACCCCAGAACGACGTCGTGACCGTAGCGAGCCGCCAGCAGGTTGTCGATCGATTCTGCGAACACGAACTCACTGTCACCCGGAAACACCGTGACCCAGGTGTCGTCCTCGATGGTCTCGTAGGCCTCGGTCACGCAGCGGCCCAGCCCGCGATTGACATCGTGCGCAATAAGCCGGCAGCGACTGTCTTCTTCGCAGAGCTCTTGCATCACCGCGCGCGTGCGGTCGGTGGAGCCGTCGTCGATCATCACGACCTCGACCCGTGGCGTGACCCGGTCGGCGTGCCGCAGCACCTCTTTCACCGTGCGCCGAACGAGCTCCTGTTCATTGAGGCAGGGAACGAGAACGCAGAGTTTCTCGTCTCGATCGCTTGGTTCTGCGCTGGTCGTGTCGGACATGGGTCTCTCCAAAATGCCCTGCGGAATCCGAAAGGTCAATCTGTTGACCAGCTGTCGCAGGGCATAGGAAAATGAGAAATGCGTTCTTCTAAACGCGAGCGGCGACTGCAGATCGTGGCCTTCCTTTTCGCGGGGCTTGCCTCGCTTTGGATGTTTCACCAGATCGGGGAGCACAATCTGTCGTCGTTCAGCCTGGGCCTCGGGACCACCGTCTTCATGAGCCGGGGCTACACGTTCTTCCTGGTGTTCTGGTCGGTCTTCGGAGCGCTTGCGGCTCTCTTCTTCGGCGGCGCTTTCGCGGCAGCAAGCCATGAGGACTGGGCCCGGAGCACGATTGCTCAGCTGCGAAAGACTTCCGATCGGAGCCTCATCGCCGCACTGACCGTCATCGGCCTCTGCATTCCGCTCCTCATTCGCTGGCGCGTCTTGCAGGGCGCGGACATCGCGGACGACGAATCTGCGTATCGTTTCATGGCTGAGTTGATTGCGAGCGGGAGACTCTACGCCGAATCGCCGCCTATGAAACTCTTCTTCGACCGTGCGTTCATGATCAATGATGGGAAGTTTTACGCGCAGTACTTCCTCGGATGGCCCACTCTGCTCGCCCCCGGTGTCGCGCTTGGCGTGCCCTCATTGATGAATCCTCTCTACTCGGCGCTCACGGTTCCAGCGATCTTTCTGACTCTTCTTCGGCTTGGCGGACGGCGTTGCGCGCTGATCGGCGCCATCATCTTTCTGTCTGCGCCCCTGCTGCAGTTCGCCGCGGCCACGCAGCTCTCGCACACGTCCTGCCTGTTTGCTCTCGCCTGGGCATCGTACTTCGCGGTGCGCATCTACACTGGGGACACATCGCTCTGGCTGCACGCGGCGTTGGCCACATCGTTCTCCGTCGCCTTTTTCGTGCGCCCGAGCTCGGCCCTGGGCCTAGGCCTTCCCCTACTGGCAAGCTGGCTCTCCTCGCTGTTGTCGATGCACGGGAAGGCGCGGTTGAACGCAATGGCCGCGTTTGCAGCGCCCGCGCTCGGCTTCGCCGCGCTCTTCTTCCTCATCAATATGCTTCAGAACGGAGGATTCACGTCCGTCTCGTATCAACGAGCCATCTCTTACGCGAGAGAGAATGGCTTCCGCTTCGCAGCATGGAACTGGTTTCCTCAGGACAGGACGCTCGCCATGTCGATCGGTCCCATTGGCGAAGCCGCTGCTCAGACAGGCGTGTCACTGACTCGATTCAACTTCGCAGTCTTCGGCTGGCCGCTGGCGTTCGTCTTTCTGCCGTTCACAGGCTGGCGTAGCCATCACGCTTGGATCCCGTGGACCATGTTGATCTGCTTCGCCGTAACGCACTTCTACATGCGCAACGGCGGCATCGATACCTTTGGACCGGTGCACTACCTGGAGCCCGCCCTTCCGGTGATTTTGCTGAGTGCTCTGGGGATCAGTCGACTCAGTTCCTGGTTGCGCGCGATTCGATCAACCGGTCTGCCGGAGGTGTTTACGGCAAGAGCCCCCGTCGCGCTTTGTTTCGGGCTCGTCACGGCTTCGCTGCTAGGTTACGTGCCGGTTCGCGCCATGGCCCTGCACGAGATTGGCTCGCTCACGGGGCTTCCCAAGCAAGCCGCGGAGGTGATGCTGGACAAGCCGACGATCGTGTTCGTGCCACGGCCCTTCATCCCCAAGCACTGCAGCACCAGCTACCATTTCAACTACTGGCGACCCAACAACGACCCGGATTTGGAGAACCATGTTCTCTGGGTGAACCACATCACGCTCGCGCACGACAAGAAGCTGATGGAGCTGTACCCGAACAGGGACGGGGTCGTAATGGTCTGGTCACCGAGCTGCGTCCCGGCATTTTTGCCCCTCGACGAGCTCAACGAGGCCAATGTTCCTCCGGGGGCCGTTGGAGGTTCTGGTGAGGTGCCGGCAGTCGAGGAGATGCGGTGAGTCCAGCAGCTGCGTTAGGCTTGTCTAGATGGGGACGACGACCATGAGCAGGGACGGACTCCGGATCGATCGCCCGATCGTACTGCTGGCCTCGGAGCGCAGCGGGGGAAACCTGCTTCGCGCAATGCTCGGAAGCCATTCACAGATCGTTGCGCCGAGCCCAGTGCACTTCCTCATCAGCATCGACCCGCTCCTGCCTCTGTACGGGGACCTCTCTGAAGACGCGAGCTTCCGAGAGGCCTGCGAGGACGTGTCCCGCTTCTTTCAGCATCAGATCGCCGGACAGGTCGAGCCGCCCGAGGCTGCCGCTCTGTTTGAGACCGCGGGCGAGCGAAGCCTGGTCGGTCTGATGGATGCAGCTTTTCACCTCATCATGCGAGCCTCTGGGGCCGCACGCGTTCTACTCAAGGAGAACGAAGCGTTCCGCTACGCGCATCGCTTGGCCAACAGCTACCCTGACATCCGCTTCCTCTATCTGGTTCGAGACGGGCGGGACGCGGCCCTGTCTTGGCTCAAATCCCCGAATCACTTTGGCGGCATCACTCACATCGCGCGAACCTGGCGTGACGAGCAGAGAGCCTGTCTCTCTCTGCTCTGTGACCCGGGCGTCTCGGGCCGAATCCAAGTGGTTCACTACGAGGACTTGGTGTCCAAACCTCGTGAGATCATCGAAGCCCTGTGTGACTTTCTGCAGGTCGACTTCGAGGAATCCATGCTCGAATTCCACGGGCGCGACGAAATTCGCGAGCAGTCAGCCGGCGTTCGAAACTGGGAGAACCTCTCCAAGCCGGTCATGGAGCGGAACTTCAACAAGCACCAAAAGGAGCTCGGCTGGTGGCGCACGCAGACTTTCAACCAGATCGCACACCGTGAGCTCGCAGCGCTCGGATACGAGGTTCCCAAGCTGAGCGCGGTCCATCGCGTCGGGAGCCAGGTGCTGGACCTGTCCAAAGAAGGACTCGGCCTCGCCTTGAAGGCAGCGCGCGGCCGGGTACCCAAGCCGGTCGAAGTTCTTGCCCGAGGCAAACGTCGCCGCAACTTCGGACGGATCGCCTCGGAGCTCGAAGCGCGCCAACGCCCGCGTTGGCCGCGCCAACAGTAGCCTCGCTCCCTAAAGGCTGTCGTAGTACTGCCGCGCATCAATGGCGGTCCGCCGCAGCCCTTCACGCGTGTCGACGATCGGCTGGTACTCCAGGTCCTGCTTCGCCCGGTCGATCGAGAAGTAGTTGTCGCGCACGCACAATCGGACATCGACGATGCTGACCGGCGGCTTTGGCTTGCCAAAGATCTGAAACACCCGCTCGCTGGCAGTCGCCAAGGCGCGAGCCACCAGGCCCGGAACGCGAATGGATCGTGCGTCGAGGCCCATGTTGCCAACGAGCGTCTGACTGAACTTGCCGGTGTTGATCGGATCGCCGTCCGTAACGAAGTAGGCCTCACCGCAGACCGGCGAGCCGTCCACGAGTCGCTCGGCGGCACGTATCTGCGCATCGACCAGGTTGTCGATGTATGTGTAATCCATCCGCGTCGCGCCATCCCCGAAGAACACGAGGGGGGCGCCCTGCTTGAGAGCCTTCAGCAAGGGTCCAACGATCGTATTGCGTTCGCCGGGTCCGTAGATGCCTCCTGGTCGAATGGCGGCGGTGAGCAATCCCGACTCCCCGTTCGCAGCGAGCACGAGCTGCTCGGAGGCAACCTTGGTGCTTGCATAGAGATCAGAAGCTGTGCTGTAAGGCGTTGCCTCGGTGACCCCCCTGTGCTCGTCGCCCGATGCGGTGACGATGGAGCTGGTGTGAACGAGGCGCCGCACACCTGCTTCCCGGGCGGCCTGCAAGACAGCACGCGTCCCCTCGACGTTGACGCTGCGAACGAGCTCGGCAAAGGTCCTCGGCGTGTGGGTGAGCGTTTCGATCATCGCTGCGGTGTGGAAGATCGTGTCGACACCCTCGCAGGCCTCCCGTAGCGCGGCCCCATCGCGAATGTCACCCCGGAACCAGGACAGTTTCGGGTTCTCGAAGGGAGCGGGAGCCCGGTCGAAGCCGTGAGCTTCACAGCCACGGGCTAGCAGCGCTCGAACCAGATTGCTTCCGACGAAGCCCGCGCTTCCCGTGACCAGGCAACGCAGCCCATCAAGCGGTCGTATTCGTTCCATCGGGCCGGCACCTTGGCAAATCACAGCTGGCTGAGCAACTGGCGGCCTATGGAGCCTCGGGCAAGGAAGCGCCGGCATGGAGCAAGCGAAGCTTCGCGTCTTTCCACCCAGAGGTGACCGCGGAGCAGACCTTGAAGCGCGCCTTGCTGATCCACCACTGTCCGTCCACATGCCGATACTCGTCGTCGTAGTACCCGCCGACCACGCTCACCGTCTGCCGCTCCGTATCCATCAGATGATAGACGAGGCCCCAGCGCCCGCTCGCGCTGTCCGGACCATGCACCTCGATGTTCGGAGGCCCGCCGTGGTGCATCT
>Ga0316193_10003607_pt1 | contig 11215 bp, 8 predicted proteins | sample MerIslsedime2_MG_FD_207735 | JGI IMG/M metagenome (GOLD analysis project Ga0316193, IMG submission 207735) | Coastal sediment microbial communities from Maine, United States - Merrow Island sediment 2 | ecosystem: Environmental > Aquatic > Marine > Coastal > Sediment | place: USA: Maine... | reverse complement strand
AGGACTCGACCTACGGTGTACTCGGCCCCCTTTTAGGGGCCTGCGTATTGCGGCTGGAATTCGACAGCTCCGTGGACTGCGTCCACTCCGACTTGTCGTATTCCAGTCACACGCGAGTCCTCTCTTCCGCACCGTTCGCGTGGTAGTCGCGCCCAGTGACTCTACGAGGACTCGACCTACGGTGTACTCGGCCCCTTTTAGGGGCCTGCGTATTGCGGCTGGAATCTGGCAGCTCCATGGACTTGCGTCCGTTGCGCTTCGCCATATTCCAGTCACACGCGAGTCCTCTCTTAAACCGCGCGTCTCGCAACTACTCGGTGTGTTCCTAAGTGCGGCAGATACGCCCCGCTTTGCGGGAGCTGTGTTCGGTCTCGCAACTATCGACCGTTTGGCTGTGGAGAATACGCCCCGCTGCGCGTGAGCTCCGAAGGAGCTGCGTGGGGGTTGTGCGTTATCGCACGGGTGGGTGGTATGGGTGTGTAAGTTTTTCATAGTCACCGCATGTTCTGCGTAGGCGCAAGGGTTTGCTGATGGACAAATAGTCTTTGTTTTCAGGGTTTTAGCCTCTTTCGAGTTTCGGTACGAGTGTTGCAGCTAGAACGGATGTGCCTGGGGAAACTAGAAAGAAGCGTGCAGGGCTGACCTTGGTGGAGCTGATGGTGGTGTTGGCGGTCATGGGGATTCTCGTGAGTGCTGCGTTGCCGAGTATGGGGTTGGCGTTTGCTGATCGGCGGGTGTCGATGGCGGCTCGGGATGTGGTGTCGCTGTTTCAGCGCGCGCGGTACATGTCGATGGCCTACGGGCGTGCGCACCGAGTGGTCTACATGAACGATGGGGGGACCGGGCTGCTGCCTGATGATCAGTCGTTTGCTTTCGAGACGCTCCGTGGCACCAACGGTGCTTGCTCGTTGAGCGCCTTCGGGAACGCGGCCGGTGTCGATCTCGACGATCTCGACTGCGGCGGCAACTGGCGCTGCGTCGATCATCTCTACTCTCACACCTACGACGCCGACCCGACGGATAACGACGTGCTTCGGGTCGACGGATGGCAAGACACCTCGTTCTGTTATGAGGCCGGTTCGAACAATCAGGTGTTCGTCGACACCGTCATGTTCTCGAACTGGCAGAGCGCCAACGCGCAAGCTGGATTTGGATTCCTGGCCTATCGCCAGCTCAGTGGCACCGCCGTGGGTGTCGCTCGAAAGGTGTTGATTCCGCTCGGGACGGGGTCCCCACGGGTGCTGCGATGAATGCTTGGAGCACGCGCAAGCGAACGGGTTTCACCCTCATCGAGGTCATGATCGCAATCGGCATCATGACGGTGGGCTCACTCGGCATCCTGTCGATGCATCATGCGGTCAGCGGCGCGAATCGTTCGGCCCACGAAATGAACACTGCGCTGGCGATCACCGAACGATGGATCGAGCGCATCGAAAGGGATTCGCTCTCGTGGTCGGCGCCAGGGCTCAACAGCGCCACCTTGACTGGCACCACGTACCTCGCCCCGCTGGCGGCGACCGCGTCGGCCACGAATTGGTTCACGCCGCAGCCCGTGACTCCCGAATCGTACGGATTCGATTACTTTGGCAACGACACGTCGAACGCGAGCGAGATCAAATACTGCACCAATCTGCGCCTGAGCTGGGTGCGCCAGGGAAGCACGGCCCGGGTCGACATTCGCACGTATTGGTACCGAGCGGGACACATGCCCGGAACCGCAACGCACCCGGACTGGGTGGCGGGAAGCAGCTTCAGGAGCTCCGACTGCGACGCGGCAACCGCGGACGGTTGGGGCCTCGGCACGGCGCCGAACGTAGACGTAATCTTCGCCTCGACGGTGGTGCAGTGGCTAAGGAGGGACTAGGTGTGAAAAGGAGCGGGTTCACTCTCATCGAGTTGATGGTCGCCATGGTCATCGGGCTCACCGCGATCACCTCGGTCTACAGCCTCGGCTCTGCAATGAGCAAACAGTTCTACGAGGAGCAGCGGACCGCGAGCTCGCAGGGTGCTTCGCGGGTCGCAATCATGGAGCTTCGCCGTGATATTTCGCGTGCGGGTCTCTTCGGATCGCCCAACGGCACCCGCGAGCCCACCTGCGATTCCACGCCGCCGAGCCTCCCGCTGCTCGGCGGAGGCAGCGGCCAGATGGGCGCGTTTCAATACTACGCCGACGAGGACCAGGCGGTCATCAACCCGCAGGGCACCAACACCGGTGTCTTCGCGGACCGGCTTCGCATCCTGACGAGCTTGTATCTGACCGATCAACTGCTGGTTCACTCCGCGGGCACTGGCGGGGGCACGGTCGTCTTGCAATCAGGCAACCAGGCGTATCGCCGGACGTTCTCCTGGGGCCAGACCGCTGGGCCCTTCACCAGCGGCCAACAACCGACGTATCTGGACGGCGATCTCGGCTGGGACAGCGCCTGGGGCGGGGAGACCGCGAGTTGGAAGGGGATTGCCCAGAAAGGTGCGCGCGCCTTCCAGACGGGCTCGGTTCTGCACATCGAAACCCCGGAGGGGCGTCACTTTTTCCGCTCGGTCTTCGGGAAGGACGGCAACACGGAGGACGAGGTGCGGATGCAGATTACCCCGCCGCTCCCACTCGGCACGGCCTGTCTTCCAGGGGCCGCCGAAGGGTCCACCATCTCGCCTCTACAATGGGTCGAGTATGCCGTTGTCGACCCCTTCGACGCCAATCAGGTGGGTTCGGACTTCATGGACTTCGACGGCATGTTCTACATCGACCTCGACCCATCAAATCCGTCGTTCACTCTCCATGACGCCGGCGCGACCCCCTTGGAAGCACCGAATCGGGTGCTGGTTCGCCGCATCCTCGATTCGACGACTGGAAACGTGAGGCCCAACTCCACGCAGGTCGTCGCCGAGTTCGTCAGCAACTTCCGGGTGAGCTTTTTGATCGACACGACCTCCGGCAGCACGATCGCGTCATTAACCGGATCATCGAACGAAAACACGATCAACAGCACGCCGGAGCAGGTCCGATCGGTGATCATCGATCTGGGGATTCGCAGCCCCGTCGAAGATCCCACGATTCCATACTCCACGAACACCGATGCTGGGACGCGCTTCGACGTGAATGACACTCAACAAGGCTCGGCCCGCGTGCGCCACATGCACATCGAGATCCCTGTCATGAACGTGGCGAGGAGGAACCTCTGATGCAAAGTCCTCGAAAACAAGAAGGGGCGGCGCTCTTCATCGTTCTGATGATCATCATGGTGGGCACCGCTAGCGCTGTGTTCTCGGCGAATACGGTATCACATGAGGTCAGGGGCACCGGCTTCGCCCGCCAGCAGCTGCAAACGCGGTACGCGGCCCGCGCAGGTTTGATCGGCGCACTCGAATGGTTCGACATCTTCGGTCCGTCGACCGTTCGAAACCTCATGTTGACACCGGGAAGCACCGAAGGCGTTCAGTTCAGCTGCGTGAGCGGGGGCGGCTGTTATCCCGAGCCGGAGCTCGCCAACGATCGGCGAGCATACCGACTCTATCCCGAGCACTTCCAGGCCTTGCTCTCGCAAGATGGAGGCACCACTGCCGGCCTGCTCGAAAACCTTCCCTATGACGCCGACTATTCGTTCGGCGCGAGCTCCGCACGCGCACCGATTGTGGTGATCGACATCTACGACGAGCACGTCGTGAGCAAGCTCGCGCCCGGCGCGGCCGCTCAGGGCGGCACCAAGTTCAAGTACATGCGCACGACGCTGACTGCCCGCGGCCGTGCGCAGGTCAAAGCGGCCACGGAGGTCCCGCACGCCGAGGACCATGGACGCCAAGGCAACGAGACCGGCGCCGATATGCGCGCATACATCGTCAGCGGGCCTTTCATCACGGGGTCCCTATGAGATTTTGGCTTCATCTTGCATTGACTGGCTTGCTACTGGCATCGCTCGGACCGAGCACCGAGGCCTCCGCACAGGCCCCCGACATTCGAAACATTCGGCCGCACGTCGTGCTCCTCGTCGACACCTCAGGATCGATGGAGCGAAAGCCCGACTGCATCTGCACCACGCCGGCGTGCCTCGAGTGCCTTCCCGTCTGCAGCCCGGGTGCGTACGAAGAGAACCGCTGGTCCGTCGTCGCGCAGGCGCTGACGGGCGAGTTCACCCCATACGAGTGCAATTCCGACACTCGAATCGGCGGCATCTACGCCGGTGAGTACGACGAGGGCTACTTCCTGCCGCACATTCAGTTGCCTCAGGAGATCCCGACGTATGCGGGCTCGCAGGGCGGAAACGGCGTGCTCGATATCTACCTCGAGCGAATCAAGTTCGGATTGATGACGTTCGACTCGATCGGCACGCTGAGCGACCGCCCCCCACTGGTTACCCAGGCCGACTTCCAAACCGCTCCTTTCCCGGCGGATTCGCTCGGCACCAAGGGCATGTACTCCTACGCGGACGACGCGCCCTATACGTTTCCCGGGGCCGGCGCCGTAATCTACATGCTCAACAACGGGGCACGTTCCGCGTTGGCGCCCGAAGGCGGGTTGGTGACTGTGGGCGCAGACAGCACCGCCTCGATGACCTCCACCAACGCCTCGATTCAGGCAACGGTTCTCGGCGACTCTGGGCTGGGCAAGAACCCCTTGCGTCCGTTCGGCTCGACACCGACGGCCGCGCTGGTCACCGACCTGCAGTACTTCCTTCAGAACGACGACGACATCACGCAAAAGGCGGTCGATCCTGGGCCCGGCGACCCGTACTACGGGTGCCGCGCGCGTAGTGCCGTCCTGATCACCGATGGCTTCCCGAACGGTGACATGCGCGGGCCTCCGGTGAACTGCGAGAGCCTGGGCGCGCCCGTTGGCGCAGGCGGGTGTCCCTACGAAGAGGTCGCCGACACGGTGTCCTCGATGATCGCCAACGGGGAGCTCGACAACTTCTATGTCATCGGGTTTGCCCTGGATGGAAACGCCGCTGAGGTCGCCGCGGTGGAAGCCCTGCTCGACGACATCGCTCTGGTGGGCAACACCGGTGAGGCCTTCCTGGTCGCCGACCGCGCCGAGCTCGTGACAGCGCTGAGCACGGCCCTCAATGAGCAGAACCCGGGCGCGACCAGCCGAACCGCTCCGGTGAGCACAGGCCTGTCGCCGGGCCTCGTTCAAGCCGAGTTCATCTCTGGATTCAACGCGTCCCTTGATGCAGCGGACCCGTGGGACGGCATCCTGGAGCGGCGGCGAACCGAGTGCGTCGCAGGAATCCCGGTGGTTCAGACCGTCGACGACTCCGACCGCTTCCACTTGCTCCTCAACGCTCAAAACGTCGCCCCGAGCGACGTGGAGCCGTGGAGCTCCGACACGTCGGCCAACTTCCTGAGCGGCTTCTCGCGAAACCTTTGGACCGTCCTGCCTGACCCGGCGGACATCAACGAGCACCTGATCGGCGACGGTAGGAGCAAGCCTACCCTCGACGGGATCGACCCGCCGGACGCGGGAGCGCTAGAGATCCCCGGTGTGCCCGCCGGTGAGTTCACAAACACGCTTCCGGCGGAGTACTTTGGCCTCGTCAGCGGCGTCGACGATGCGCTGGTCGATACGATCGTCGAATGGGTACACGGGGTCCCCGGAAGCGGGCGCGAAGACCAACGCCTCGGCGACATCTATCACTCGACCCCGGCGATGGTCGGACCTTTGGTCGACGACCTCGAGGACCGTTCCTACAACGACTGGCGCCTGGGATTGGCGCATCAACGGAGCCCAAACTCTCTCGAAGACCTATCCACAGACGGCTGGCAGCTCAGCCGACGCCCGCGGGTGATCTACGCGGCGACAAACGACGGCATCATCCACGCGTTCTTGGCCGATGACCATCCCGCCAGCGAGTTCACAGTCGGCAACAACCTCGATGAATTCTCCTGCGCAGGAGGCAAGAACGCGGGAACCGAGCTCTGGGGCTTCATCCCGCCGATGTTCCTCGACGATCTCGACGACCTGCTGTCGGGTGGCAGCAAGCAGTGGTTTGCCGACGGCAGCATCATGGTCCGCGATCTCTACGACGGCCGCGCCTTCGCCCAAGACGACGGGAGCGGCGGAACGACCGACTCCCCGGCGGGGCAAACCAACGCCTGGCGCACCGTTCTCTTCCTCAGCTTCCGAAACGGCGGCCAGGGCATCGTGGCCCTGGACGTCACGAATCCCTGCCAGCCCGAGTTCCTGTGGCAGTTCACCGACGACAATCTCGGCGACACCTACGGGCAGCCAACCGCCGCTCAGATCTTCCTCGAAGATAGCGATCCGACCCCGCGAAACAACTCCGGCGGACCGGTCGTGTTCAGTCCCCGGCAGTCGCACGGTGTGATCATCGTTCCGGGTGGGCAGGGCGTGGAAGGCTCGGGCTCCTGCACGATCGCCTCCGGGCCCCAGCTCCCGGAGGAAATGGAAACGGCGACGGGCACCACGATCAACCCGCGTCCGGACCGCCGCTGTTGGAGGGGAACGCTCTCGAGCCCCGCGGCCACCCGACATGGCAGGGTTCTCTACTTCATCGATCTGATCACCGGTTCGATCATCCATGAGTTGGGCGAGGATACCTTCCCCGCGCCGCTGAACGGCGCGGTCTCGGTCTTCCGAGGAGACACGGGCACGGTGGGAAGCGTGGCCTACACGGTAGACGCGGACGGCGTGCTGTGGCGCATCGATATGTCCTCTATGGACCCAGAGGACTGGGAAGCCGAAGCGCTTCACGACCTGTACTACGGCGAGGCCGCCGATGCCGCCGAGCCGACGTACTACCCACCGGCGCTCACGATCAACCGCGCCGGCGAAGTCGTGATTCTGGTGGGGACGGGCAACATCGACGTCCTCGACGATGCGTCAGCCGTGAACCGCGTCGTGTCGATCACCGAGAAGCTGACGTTCGACTCCAACGGGTTCGTGAGCGACCTCGACGGCAGGCTCAACTGGGAGGAGCAGCTACAGGCCGGCGAACAGATGACGGGCCCGATCGAGCTCTTTGGCGGACAGGTCTTCTTCGGGTCGTTCTTGGCTGGCGGCGGCACCGCACTTGACGCGTGTCCATTCGGCGGGAGCCGAATCTTTGGTCTCGGGTATCTCGATGATCCGTTGAACCCGGGAGACAAGATCCCCTTGCTCGAAGACATCAGCGGCAATCCCACGCACGTCCTCGACTCAGGCGATCTCCCGGAGCTGGAAAACGCCCTTCTCGTCGGCCTGCAGGTTACGCAGGTGCAGGTCTGCACGACGACGCAGAGCATCGGCGTCACCGATCCGTTCGGAGGCACTGGGACGATAGCAATGCCATATGCAACCAGCGGACGTGAGTTCAGGCTGATGGGTCACCTAAGTGGCTCGGCGGCAACCAGTGGCGGCCTGTCGATCGACATTCTCGATGAAGAGATCACCGCGCCGGAAGGCTTCACGGTCATCTCGGGCATGGCCGACACGCTGGAATGATCGGCACGGCGGTGATATCTCGTAGCGCGATGCTCAGGCCACGACTCCTCGCCCTGGTCCTGCTGACGGCGCTCGCCGGTTGCACGTCGCAGCCCGAGGGCCGTAGCGAGGGCGACAATGCTGATTCACCCTCCGAGAAGGCCGGCGCAGAGCCCGAAAAGAGGCCGCCGATCGTGCGAAACTACGGTCCACAGGGGGAGCTCTTGCCGTCCGACGAGTACGTGGTTGGGATTCGGCTTCCACGCGGCGCCGAGTTGTTCCGCGAAAGCGAGCTCGAACACGTGTACCGAATCGTGGCGCCAATCGACAAGGTGCTCGCCTACTTCGGGCCCATGATGATCACGGGCAACGTAGAGCGGCGCGGCAAAGGCGCGGTCTACAAGCGTGCAAGCGTCCGCGGCGCGGAGGTCAATCCTACGAAGGTCAACGTGTCGATTCTCGAAGTGGGCAGCAGCCTGACGCGGATCTCGGTGACGGAGCTCCCGCCCCCGCCGAAGCACGTGCCAAGCTCCGACCAAACCAAGGCTGCGGCCAAAGAGTCCTTCCGCAGGCTCGACTGACGCGCGGTCCACCGATCGCGGTGGCAACGCTAGAGCCAACGCTAGAGCCCATGATAGGCGGCAAAGGTGCACTGCACCGCGCCAGCGCTGAGCGACTGCGTGACGACCATACCGGTGGATACCCGCCCAGGATCGTCCATCTGCCGCAGCCGTTCGACCAACGAGGCCACGCGACGCGCCCAGACGCGGCTCCGAAGCTCGGGGACTGCGACCTGACAGGCGACCGGACCATGAGGGAACGCGGCCAGGAGTCCATGAAATCGTTTGACGGTGGCGTTCGACACCTGACCGCTGGACGTGAAGAAGCGTTCCGAGCGGATCAGCACCCCGTCGCCCACGCGATCGGCAGCGAATCCCGTCACCAACGCGGTTTCGACGAGCTCGGTCGAGGCCCCGGGACGAGGCTCCGGCCACTGGGCGCGCATCTCCCCGATCAGCCCTTCGGTTCGCAGCAAGAGCGTTTCGGCAGCCTTGGCCGACTGGGGCCGTGTGCGTGCGATGGTGTCCGCGCGATCGCGCAGCGGCAAGAGCTGTACATCGGTCGCGCCGAGGGCCTCCGCGAGGGTGAGATTGAGCCGCACTCGCGTCAGGATCGCGTCGAGAGTGGCGTCGCTCAGGCTGGGTCCTTCGCTCAGCGTCGACAGTCGCTCTGCCTCCTCCAGCGCCACGGCCCTCGCCTCGTAGCGGGAGATGTCGTGGGCAACGACCGCCGAAGCTTGCTGGTCACGAGCCAGCTGCTTGGCCCACCTCTCCTCCTCGCGCTGCAGCTCAGCACGGCGCCGATCCAACTGCACGCGTTCCGCTTCCGCGACGGCGGCGGCCAGCCAAAGCTGAGCCTCGGTGCGAAGGTCATCGGCTGCTGGTTCGTCCTTTCGCCGCTGCGCCTCCTCGGCGTCAGTCCAAGCGGTCTGCGCCTGGTCGTAGAGGTCTGGAGCATGCTCGCGCGCGAGCTCGGCGGCGGGAGACCCAAAGAGTGCGTCCGAAGTCCGGGTCGTTTGCTGGCCGGCGCATGCCAACCCAAGGGCGCACAGGCCGAGCAGAGCTAGGCGAAGCTTCACTCTGGCTCCCCTCCGCGCGCGAGCGAAGCCCGGTCCCTCATCAAAGCCTCGAGGGCTCGCCGCTGCGCGTTTGCGCGCTCCCGCGTCGCGGTAAGACGCCGCTGCGTCGCAAACAACTCGGCCTGTGTACTGCGGCGTTCAAGCTGCCGCTCTGCCAACACCATGGCGGCTCGGGCGATCTGCTGCGCACGTGAAATCGCCTGGGCGTCTTCGACCGGGTGTGCCGCGGTCTGCAAGGCGCGGCGCGCTTGCTCCAGCGCGCCTTTGGCATACTTCGCATCTTCCCGCGCCTCGAGCCGGCCGAGTCGGTGTTGAAGCTGCACGGTCTGCGCCTGTAGAGCCGCGTCGTTGGCGGTCCCAGAGCCACCAGAGCCATCAGAGGCATCAGAGGCCCCAGGAACAAAACAGACGAGGCCGATCAGAAGGAGGCAGGCGCCCGCCGCGCGCGCCCAGCCGTGCTCATTGATACGCGAAACGAATCTCGTAATCGCAGATGCGATACACGTCGCCTTCTTCGATGCGCTTGGATTCGACACGTTGACCCGCGAACTCGATTCCATTCGTGCTGCCCAAGTCTTTCATGAAGTACACGCCGTCGTGAAACACGACCGCCGCATGCCTTCGCGAAATGTTGCCATCGCGAATCGCGAGATCCGCGCTTCGCGCGCCTCGCCCAATGATGAACTCGTCTTTTTCAACGGGAAAGGTTTGGCCATTGAACTGAAGCACCAAGACTCGGCGACCCACCGCGTCCGATGGCCGGCGCCCAGGAAGCGGCGGCGGCGCTGTCATGCGTGGTTGCGCTGTTGGTCGGCGTGAGGGCACCGGCGTCAGCATCGGAGCCGGCCGGGCATCGATGGGCGGCGCGCTCATGGGCGCAGCGCCGGCCACGGCGGAACCGATGAGCTCTTGAGCATCGACGGCCGCAACGGTCTGCTCACGAGAGCGCGCGTACTCTCGCATCGCCTCGTTCATGAGGTAATCGACCGAGCACTGGAGCTCGGAGCTCATGCGATCGAAGATCTCGAAAAGATAGTCGCGGCACTGAAAGGCACGCACTGTTTTTCTGTCGCCTTGATCACCCATCGATTCGACCACTCACTTTTTGTCACCCTGCTCGCGCGTCCGAAGCGCCTTGATCGCCGCTTCTGCAACTTGGCCCACCGTTTTCACCGGCGGGTTCAGCTCCGACCAACCTTCTCCAGAAACTGCACCCTCATCCGACATCAGTCGCGTCATGGCAGGGACATCTGCCTCCCCACCTCTGCGTTCAAGATAGCGCAATGCGACCACACGATTCCACCACTGTTGCGAATCGAGCAGCGTCATGACGGTAGATGTGGGTGGAGGTGTCATCTGGCTCATCCGGGTGGCGTAGCCCTCGAGCTCCTCCGGCTCGTATTGGATCCCCGTAGCAGCTGGTAATCGTTGCGAAAATGGCTCGATCGTCGAAGGACCGCCCAGGGAGAGCACAAGCTCGCCAGCGCGCCAGCGAAGGCGCTTTGTGAGCTTGTCGTTCGTCGAGCAAGAGTCGGCGGTGCACCCTGCGCGCTCCACCAGCGGCCACATCCGGGCGATCGCGGCGCGACTCCGAATGTCTCCGATGCGATCAAACGCGTAGTCCCGGACCTCGATCGGATTGCTCGAATCGAGCGCGATCGAAAGGAGCCGGTTGAGGTGCGTGCGGGTCACGTGCCCGTCGAGTGCTTTGAGCGCAGTCGCCCTGCGAGCATTCAGTCGCTCGATCCACGCTTTGGCGTCGCTCGCACCAGGCTTCGTGTCCGCAATGGCCAACAGCCGCGTTGCGACCGCTTCTTGACCGGCGAGGTGATGCATCGCAGGAAGCGCACCGTGGTTGATGTAGTTCTCGCGGTTGTAGAGCGCTAAAGAGTTGACGCGCTGGTCGTCCGCCTTCTCGCCCGACGCTTCGATCGACTTCCGAATCTGGGCCGCCAGCCACTTCACGAACGCACCCTTCTCCATCTCTTTCTCGATGGTGATGAGCCGCTTGCCCGCACGCTTTCCGGTGTCTTCGTCGCCGTCTTCCCCGATAATTTCAGCGATTTTGATCATCGCCTGCGGAGGCATCTTCTCGTGAAGCGCATCGACGAGCATGCCCGCGGCTTCTGCGCCGAGCGCCCGCGTCACCTGCTCGGCGCTGT
>Ga0316193_10003606_pt1 | contig 11216 bp, 7 predicted proteins | sample MerIslsedime2_MG_FD_207735 | JGI IMG/M metagenome (GOLD analysis project Ga0316193, IMG submission 207735) | Coastal sediment microbial communities from Maine, United States - Merrow Island sediment 2 | ecosystem: Environmental > Aquatic > Marine > Coastal > Sediment | place: USA: Maine... | reverse complement strand
CTGGAGGTTATATTCAAAGAATTAGCGAGACCATCCATATCAACCACCTGAGTCGTTTCAATTAAATCTAAGGCCCGACCTACAATTAAATATTTTTCATCCAGACTTTTTTGCCCTGGAAACATGTCAGGTTTACATCTCTTACAAGGTCGATAACCGTTTTGTTCTGCTTCGCTATGGCTTCTAAAAATTAGGATATTTTCTGGTTTAGGTTTTACGGGGCATACCGGACGACAATAAATTTTTGTTGTTTTTACACCAAAATAAAAACGCCCATCATACCTTGGGTCTCTTCTTGCAATTATCTTTTTTAATTCTTTGTCAGTGAGGTTTAGCATCTACTCAATATATAGCAATTAAATAATCCATACTAGCGGTATTCGGACATAAGCACTTGCTTCCATTAATTCCAAAATAGTCCTTTCCCGCATAGACAATCGTCCACAAGTTATTAGTAATTATATTGCTAGTGCCATGCGATCCATTCCAAATTCATCCAGGTAGTAACCCATTTTCCTTTCTCCCCCACAAGCATGATACGGTTTAGCCGTGCTCCCGTTATGGCATTAAAAATTTATTATAGCCGTGACTAGTGCCATGACGATGACTATTTGATAGAATCGGTTTAATCCGATTATTCCAACTTTTCAGTAGAGAGTATTTTAGTAAAGTAATTGTGTCTGTAAAAAATAAGGGACGGCTTTAAATGCATGATAAAATTGGATTTCACAATTGTCGGGAACATGCTCGCTAAACTGAAGACAGTGTTCAAAACACAAGATAATGACAGTGAACAGACACTGGTCCGGTTTTTGTTCTCAGGCCTAATTGTTATCTATGTCTCTTCTATTGAACATACGCTTGATTACCAGATTTTGGCCTGGGGCCTTTCCAAGGCTCAACTCATCAGCACCCTTTATCTATTAACGATAGCATGTGTGAGTCTTGCTAAATATCTAATTAACTTTAATCGCCATGTTTTGCGTGGCCTGTTGCTGTTATTGGATATTTTCTTTCTTTCTGCAGGCATGACATTGGCAGCAGAAAGCGTTGTATTATTATTTTTTGCTTATCTCTGGATAATCCTGGGTTTTGGTTTTCGCTATGGCAATCAGTATTTGTTAGTGGCAACGGCAATGAGTCTGGCAGGCTTTGGTTTTGCATTAATATATAGTGAGTATTGGCAGACGCATCGAATGTTTGGTATTGGGGTCCTGCTGGCATTGTATTCCCTGCCGACCTATGTCTCATATTTTATTCATCGTCTCAATACGGCAAAAAAAAATCTCGAAATGGCCTTGCAAAAGGCCGATAGCGCAAATGTGGCGAAATCAAATTTCATGGCCAATATCAATCATGAATTGCGTACACCGCTGAATGGGGTGATTACCGTCAGTGATCTATTATCGGATACACCATTATCAAAAGAGCAGAAAGAATACACGGATACCATCCAGGCCTCTGCCCGGACACTGCTTGAATTGATTAATGACGTGCTTGATTTTTCCAAGATCGAGGCAGGCAAGGTCAAACTTGATAATATTGGATTTGACCTTTATGAAAGTATTAATGATGTATTAAAGATCATCCGTTTGCATGCGAAGGCCAAGAAGCTACCTCTCTACGTCAACATATCGGAAAATACGCCACAATTCGTCAAGGGTGACCCGGTCAGGCTGAAACAAATATTGATAAATCTGGCGAGTAATGCGGTGAAATTTACCGAGTCAGGTCATATTCGTGTCAATGTAAAAACGCTTTCTCAAAAAGAGAATATCGCCAAAATATATTTCGAGGTGGTCGATACCGGCATAGGGATTTCGGCAGAAGCCCAGAATCACATTTTTGAACGTTTTATCCAGGAAGATGAATCCATTACCAGGCGCTACGGTGGCACAGGGCTGGGGACCAGTATCGCCAAACAATTGGTTGAAATGATGGGCGGTACTATCGGTGTGTCCAGTGCCGTCGGCAAGGGTTCGCGATTCTGGTTTGAGATAAGCCTGCCCGTGAGCTCGAGGCAAAGCATACAATTTGTAGATGCGGATGTAGTGATTGTCTGCAACAATGAAACCAGAACAAGTTCATTAGTGGCCTTGCTGGAAAATTGGGGCGTTAAGGTTTTTATTGTTGATGAATTTAAAAAATTTATTGCGCTTTTCGAGAGAATAAAGACAGGGGCGAAAAAACGCACAGTGATCCTGGACGAAGTCTGTCTCGGCAATGAGCCGAATCGTGCGGCGCAATTGCTCAAGGATATAGCAAAGGATGAACTGTATTTGATCTTGCTGCGTAAAGCAAAAACAAATGAACGTTTGGCATTAAGCCAGAATTTTGATGAGACGCTGTATTGGCCTGTCGATGCTGAGCAGCTCTATGGCAGTCTGGGCCGGCATAGCCCCGATAACAGGCCTGCGTGCAAAGAGCCTTATGCACAATACAATCCTGGCCCGGCACCAAGTGCCAGCAGGCAGTTCAATATCCTGCTTGCCGAAGACCAGACCACAAACCAGTTTGTATTTAATCGAATACTTGAAAAAGCGGGCCACAAGGTGACCATAGTCAGCGATGGTAAACAGGCGCTGGACATGCTGGCAAATACGGTGTTTGATATCGCCTTACTGGACTTGCACATGCCAGAGATAAGTGGTTTGGAGGTCATCAGCCTGTTTCGTTTTATGAAACCTGAAAGCAAAATGCCGACGGTTATTATCACGGCAAATACGAGTAAAGATATACAGCAAGAGTGCAATACCTTTGCCGATGCGGTGCTGGCCAAGCCGGTGGAGAAGAAACAGCTATTGGAGACCATTTATCGTTTGATGGATAAAGCCAGAATCAGTGAGGATGAGAAACAGAAGATTCAGCACCAACTTTCAGACTCGGTAATATTTGATATGACAGGTCTGGAAGATATTCTGGATGATAGTGAGGACAGAGAGTTTATTGAAGAGTTGTTTGATTTATTTAATACAAATGCAAAACAATTGATTCATAATGCGGAAGTGGCGATGCGTAAGGAGCATGATGTAAATAAGGCAAAGGAATATATTCATGCACTAAAAGGGATTGCCAGTAATGTTTCGGCCAGGCGTCTTTCAGCAGTTGCAAAATATTATGAACAGGTCGTTCTCAATGAGCCGGTTGCAGAAGCTAAGGTCAATGAGATTGTCAACAAATTAAACGACTGTCTTGTGCAGACAAATGAAACCATGCGTCGTTATGTCGATAAAAAATATGCCTCCTGGCCGCTTGACTAAGCGGCTGTCATAAGAAGTCATTTATAGCCTCGGCGCTTTGGCAATACCGCCTATGTGGTGATTTCATCCAGGCAACACTCAGGAAGGCCTCGAACTTTCCTGGTTTTCGACATTATTGATTTTAATGCTTTATAATACAGCGATGAATTTAAAAACCCTGTTGGTCATTATTTTCAGCGGTATCGTGGTTATCCTGTTTATTGCCATGGCCCGTCTCTATCCGCATGAGTCCATTCGTCATATTGCCTCGACCGAGGACCTATCCGTATTCGAGGAAATTCCGGTCGAATTCCATCACCAATGGCAGGCCGATACTGAACCTTACCCCTTTAGTGGTGCGACGGTCATCGACATCGAAAATGATGGTCGCCCCCGTATCTTCATCGGTGGTGGCCGTGGCCAGGATGATGTGCTGCTCTCATTTGAAAAAAACAAGCTGGTCGATCGCATAAAATATACGGGCCTCTCGGAAAAAGACTACGCCACCTATGGTGCGGCAGCGACTGATCTGGACAACGATGGGGATATCGATCTACTCGTTGCGCGCGAAAACGGGCTGTACGCCTACAAAAATCACTATGCCCGGTTTACCAAATATAAAATCAAGCTCAAGCTGCCGGAAGATTCGGAAATCTTCAGTATCGCTACCGCTGACTATGATGGTGACGGTGATGCCGATATCTATCTCAGTATATTTATCAGTAACAACAAGCTGATAAGCACTGCCTTTAATGACCCCGCGCAACGGCGGCAGAACATTCTGCTGCGGAATGACGGTAAATGGAAATTTACCAATGCCACACAAACAGCCCGTGCTGGTGGTGACCAGCGTACCTTTGTTTCCGCCTTTGTCGATCTGGATAACGACGGTTGGCAGGACCTTGTCCTCGCCCATGACATCGGTCGTGTGGGCGTGTTACGTAATAAAGGCGATGGTAGCTTTGCCGATGAAATCTTTCTGAGTGATTATGGTTTCTGGATGGGCATCGCCATTGGTGACGTGGATCAGGATGGTGATGCCGATCTGATGTTGACTAATGTGGGTAATTCCATACCGGCTTACCTGTTAAAAGAAGGCCTGCAGGAGGGGCAGACCCTCAACCCGAACTGGATCCTGTTGCGCAATGAGGGCAAGCTGAAATTCACCGATGTGACTGCAGACTATGGTCTCGATGGCTATGGCTTTGCCTGGGGTGCCATGTTTGAGGACCTGGACCTGGATGGGCAACAGGACCTGCTGGTGGCACAAAATTATATCAAGTGGCCCCTGCATGAGTACAAACGCCTGCCCGGCAAGGTCCTGCTGCAACGTAACTCAAGTGTGGAAAAAGGGTTTTACCAGGCCGACAGCCTGGGGCTGAATAACAGTCATTACGCCCAGTCACCCATGATCATCGACCTCAATCGTGATGGCCGGCCGGATGTTCTTTGGCTCAACAGCAACGGCCCGGCGCGGGCCTATCTGAACAAATCGGCAAGGAAGGGTCTCACGGTCAGATTCGCCGATACGGTAAAAAGCCAGACGGCCAGGGTTGAGATGCAACTGCGCGGGAACAGCAAGCTCGTCCGGCGCCTGTACAGCGGTGAAGGCTTTATGGTGGATAACCCGACCGAACTCTATTTTCCGGTATTGCCCGGTGTACGGGATATCAAGATCACCTGGCCCGATGACAGCGTATTACTCATCCCCCGTAACCGCATCAAACGGGGTGGCCTGGTGACCATTCCCTAACCTTGCGCCATGTGCTTTGGCTATATCAAATACCAAGGCTGTTGTGTGCGGCTTGCTCATGCGTCAATGTGGTGCAGTTGCGGAGGGCCCGCCAGCATAAAGGCTTAAATTCTAAATCAGAATGGCCGATAGTTAGTAAAGAAGCGCGAATAATTCATCCCTTGCATAGGCAAGAACATAGAGACGGAGTCGGATCATGCTAAAGCGACGTGAATTTTTGCAATGCACTGCCGCCGCAGTGGCCGCGCTCATGGCCCCGCAGGCCCTTGCCTTAGGCAATGCAAAAAAGGGGGGCATAAGTCAGCAGGAGCGAAAAATCCGTTTTTACAATCTGCACACGGGTGAAAGGCTCGCTGCCACCTATTTTGCTGAGGGGCAGTACCAGGCAGCGGAATTGGTCGCCATTAACAAACTCCTGCGTGACCACCGTAATGGTGAAGTGGTAGCTATTGATCAGCGTCTGCTCGACCAGCTTTATCTGTTACAGTATGCCTTGGCCGAGCACAGGCCCTTCGAGGTCATCTCCGCTTACCGTTCCCCGGCCACGAATCAAAGATTGCTCAAGACCACCACAGGCGTGGCGAAAAAGAGTTTGCATATGCAGGGGCGTGCCATCGATGTGCGTCTCACTGGTGTCGAACTGAGCCGCCTGCGCAAGGCCGCCATGACACTCAAGGCCGGTGGTGTTGGATATTATCCCACTTCAAACTTCGTGCACCTCGATACCGGACGCTATCGTTTCTGGTAAGTGAAACCAAGATCCACCTCCCGCCCTTAATCGATCCAGCATCAATCCGGTACGACCCGGCGCCGTGATGATTTGATCTTGCCGCGCTGCGTCTTTTGTTCCAAACGCCGTTGTTGTGCCCCCTTGCCTGGTTTGGTGGCGATGCGCCTTTTCTTCGTCACCGCCACACGGCGGATCAGCTCAGCCAGACGCTGCAAGGCGTCCTCGCGGTTTTTCTCCTGGCTGCGAAAACGCTGTGCCTTGATGATGATCACTCCTTCACGCGTCATGCGGCGATCACGCAATTTCAACAGGCGTTGTTTATAAAAATCGGGCAGCGACGAGGCGCACACATCAAAACGCAACTGCACCGCGCTGGAGACCTTATTCACATTCTGCCCGCCCGGTCCCTGGGCCCGTATGGCACTGAACTCCATCTCCCGCTCAGGGATGGCGACCTTTGTGGATATCTGTAACATCGTGGCAGCATAGCGTGTATTGAACGGGAAAAGTAGGCCAGGAAAGGCACCAATGTTGCCGTGCTTGGGCTATGCTTTGATCACTTTTATTTTGCTGTATAAGCGAGCAAAAACCCATATAATCCTTGTGATATGCGTCGTCATTCTGTCTTAATCCCTTACCTTTCCCTGCTAAGCATCCTGTTGATGGGGCTGGTGCCGTCTGTGGCCCTCATGGCCGAAACCAGGCCACTGGCCGAGGACTTGCGCCAGCAACTGGAGAAAAAGTCGGTGCATGGCGCCGGACAAGGGCTGGACTGGTCACGCCTGCAGACCTTTTACAGCAAGCGTGGTTATGAGCCGGCCTGGCTCACCACTAAGGCAGGGGTGAGGATCAGGGCAATGCAATGGCGCACGATCCTGCAGGACGCCGAAGCGGAGGGTCTGGAACCCGAACACTATCATCTGCAGGCGATCGAAAAACGCCTGCCGCGCAAGGCCAGGCCGGAACGGATCGGACTTGAACTGTTGCTGACCGATGCCTTTTTTCGCTACCACGCCGACGTCCGCGCCGGTCAGAAGGACGATCCAAACTGGCGTATCGCCACACCGAAAGAGGATGGGGTGACACGCCTGGAAAAGACACTGGCGAGCAAGGACTTTGCCGCTGCACTCAAACGTCTGCCGCCACCGCATCAGGGTTATCGTGACCTGCGCCAGGCCCTGGCGCACTACCGCCGTGTGGCCAAGCAGGGCGGCTGGAGACCATTGCCCGAGAAGAAACTCTATTGGGGCATGTGGCACGACAATGTGAGTTTGATGCGCGAGCGCCTGACCATGGGCGGTGACCTGCCAGCAGGCAAGGTGGAGGAGGCGCGTTTTTTTGATCAGAACCTGAAGCAGGCGGTGGAACGCTTCCAACACCGCCATGGCCTGAAGGCGGACGGCATCGTCGGGGCCACCACCCGTGCGCGTATGAATCTGCCGGTGTCGCATTACATTGAACAGATCAAACTCAATATGAAGCGCTGGCGCTGGTTGCCCCGCAGCCTGGGCAAACGTTATCTGCTGGTGAATACCGCCGGCTATGAACTGTTCCTATTCGAGCAGGGTCGGCCACGCCTGGCGATGCGCGTGATTACCGGCCGGCCGGAGCACCCCACGCCGATATTCCGCAATGTCCTGAGTAATGTCATTATCAATCCATACTGGTATGTGCCAAAGCGGATCGTGCTCGAGGACCTGATACCCAAACAATTGCGCAATCCCCGCTTCTTCAGCGCCAACAGGATCCGCATCCTCACCAGCTTGAAGCCCGACGCAAAGGAACTGGACCCGGCCAGCATCGATTGGAGCAGTCTGACGCCGGAGCACTTCCCCTATGTCTTCAGGCAGGACCCGGGACCGTATAACAGCCTTGGTCGGATCAAGTTTCATCTGAAGAATAACTACAACATCTACCTGCACGACACCCCGCAACGCTATCTGTTTGATATCTCCACGCGGGCCTTCAGTTCCGGTTGTGTGCGGGTGGAGGAACCCAGACAACTGGCCCATTACCTGTTAAGCGAAGATCAAAACTGGAGCCGCGACAAACTGGAACAGGCCATCCGGTCCGGCGACACGCTCAACGTCAGTCTGAATAAACCCGTGCCCATCTACCTGGTCTACTGGACCGCCTGGGTCGGGCCGGACCAGGCCGTCTACTTCCGGAATGACATCTATGAACGGGACGCACCAAAGGAAAAGAGTGGCGCGATATGATCCAGTCATCAGTCACTAGTCACTAGTCACTAGTCACTAGTCACCAATCTAGGAACTGCAACTCACCGCAATCTTTGTGGCCCACGCCGGCGGATGTCCGGCGTACGCCTCATGGTCCGCCTGCTCATCAAACGGCCGTTGCAATAATCTGAACAAGGTATCGATCTCCGTATAATCCTGTTCATCCTCCGCCTTGCGAATCGCCACCTCGGCCAGGTAATTGCGCAAGATATATTTCGGATTCACCTGGTTCATACGTAGCTTGCGTGCGGCATCATCACTCTGTTCCGCCTGCAGGCGTGCGGCATAGCGTTTTGCCCAAGCGTCAAATGCATCCCGATCTAAAAATAAATCCCGCACACTGGTTTGCGCATCGTGGGGCGGATTAGCGGAGCGTAATCCGCCGGGTGTTTTGTATTCCCCTAAACGCCGAAACAGGATCGTATAGTCCGTCTGATTCGCCGCCATCAAATCGAGCAGGTCCTGCAACAAGGCTTGATCCTCCGGCCGTTCATCCTGCAGGCCCAGCTTCGCCCGCATCAGCCTGGCATAGTGTTCCACAAAGCGGCCTTGATATTGGTCCAGGACCGCCCTGGCCAGGACCACACCCTGTTCCGGCACCTCATGCAACAAAGGCAACAAGGCCTGCGCCAGACAGCTCATATTAAACAGTCCGATCTCCGCTTGTTGCTCGAAGGCATAACGTCCGCTGTGATCGGAGTGATTACAAATGTATTTTGGATCGTAGGCCTCCATAAACCCAAACGGGCCATAGTCCAGGGTCAAACCCAGGATCGACATATTGTCCGAATTCATCACCCCATGGGCAAACCCCACCGCCTGCCACTGCGCGATCAAGTCTGCGGTGCGTTCCATCACCGTCTGCAACAGGGCCAGATAGGGATTGGCCTCATCCTGCAAGTCCGGATAGTGATGCGCGATGACATAATCGGCCAGGGTCCGGATGTGTTCAAACTGGTTACGATAAAAGAACACCTCAAACGAACCGAAGCGCACATGGGACGACGCCAGGCGCGTGAGCATGGCACCGGGTTCGATGCGTTCGCGATAGATCTCATCCGCGCTGCCGACGATCGCCAGGGCCCGGGTGGTGGGAATGCCCAGGCCGTGCATGGCCTCGGAACACAGGTACTCGCGGATGGTGGAACGCAACACCGCGCGTCCATCGCCGTCGCGGGAATAGGGTGTCAGGCCACTGCCTTTCAGTTGCAGCTCCCACCGCTCACCGGCCGCTGTGGTCGTTTCCCCCAGCATAATCGCACGGCCATCCCCCAGCTGCGGTACATAGTGGCCAAACTGGTGCCCGGCATACAGCATGGCCAACGGGGCTGCTCCTTCCGGTAGCGACTGTCCACTCAAGTAGTGCAACAGCTCCGGAGCCACCTGGGCATCCGGTGCAAGCCCCAACAGGGCCGCCGCGGCGTCATTGAAGTGCAGCAGGCGCGCCGGGGTCCGGAAGGGTGTGGGCCGCACCCGCGAAGAAAAGGCCTCGCCCAGCGCGGCATAGGAATTGGAAAAGGGGAGATTGTCCAGGGAATACATAACTAAAACACTCAGGTATTACATAAGGGGCATTGTAGTCAGATCTGCCGCCGAAGCCAAGCCGCATGACAAAAAGACAGCGGAACCCGACCGCACCCCACAAAAATTATTGCCCCGTTATTGTGAGGATACACTGAAAAATAAGCATTTTTCAGTGTTAACGAGGCAATCACTGGGTAACTTGAGATTGCCTGATTTGCCACTTCCATGTGGCTATAGGAGGAAACTAACGGATAAAGTAAGTATGTAACTAGACGAATGTCTCAAACGGTTGCACCATCACCGTATCGCCTGCCTGCACACTGGCACAATCTTCAGGCAGGAAGATAAAACAATTGGCATGGCTCATGGAGGTGAGGATCCCCGAACCCTGTTTGCCGGACTTGCTCACCTCGAATTCGCCATCCGCGGTTTGCGTTAGAAGCCCGCGCTGGTATTCAAAGCGTCCGGGGCGGTTATACAGTGGGGAAGTGGCGGTGGCCTTGAGTGTCAGCGGCAGTTTGATTTCACCGCTGGATAGATAATGCAAGGCAGGTTGGACGAATTGATAGAAGGTCACCATCACGGCCACCGGATTACCCGGCAGGCCAAAAAAGAGGGCATTGTCCAGTTTGCCAAAGGTCAGGGGTCGGCCGGGTTTCATGGCGATCTTCCAGAAACCGATTTCCCCCAGTTCAGTCAATATCGGTTTGATGTAGTCGGCATCGCCCACCGAGACACCGCCGGTGGTGATCACCACATCCGCCATGCTGGAGGCGTGTTGAAAGGCATGCCGCAGGGCATCGGGCTCGTCGTGCACCACGCCAAGGTCCAGCACTTCCACACCCAGGTGGCTTAACATGCCATACAGGCTGTAGCGATTGCTGTCGTAAATTTCGCCTTCACCCAGGGGCTCGCCGATGGAACGTAGTTCATCACCGGTTGAAAAAAACGCGACGCGTGGGCGACGATGCAGGTATATTTCACCAATCCCGAGCGAGGCGAGCACGCCCATGTCTGCCGGAACCATACGCCGGCCTGCCTTGAGTACCTCGGTATCTTTGCCGATATCTTCCCCGGCCTGGCGCACGTTCTGTCCGGGCCGGTGTGTAATACCAATGCGTAGCTTGTTGTCCGTTAAAAATTCAATATGTTCCTGCATGATCACGGTGTCCGTGCCCTTCGGCATGGGTGCGCCGGTCATGATGCGGACACATTGACCCGTGCGGCATTCGCCTTTGAACGGCACACCGGCATAGGCGGTGCCGATCATCTCCAGGATGCGGTCTTCACTCGATGGCAGATCGTCACCGGATACGGCGATACCGTCCATGGCCGAGTTGGTATGCGCAGGCACATTCAGTGGCGAGATGATGTCTTCTGCAAGGACACGACCCAGGGCGTCACGTAGCGCGCGCTTTTCAAAATCAGAAATGGGGGTAATGGCCGACAGGATACGTTGGCGTGCTTCCTCGACCCGTATTGATTCGCTATCAACATCGTCAGCACAACTTGTTTGATATTTCATTGTTTCTGTTTGCATGGTGTGCGTCCCCTTGTCCTCTATCATAAACAGGATGTCATGGCAGCTTGCCGGAGAAAGGTGTTCAGGATGAATGTCACTATTGCGCCAGGCGCATTCAGATCTAACTGTACTATAGCCGGTTTTGTTTCTAAAGGGGCATCGGTGGCAATGGCAATGATCTGACTGTCATGTGGATACAACAAGGGTT
>Ga0316193_10003605_pt1 | contig 11217 bp, 5 predicted proteins | sample MerIslsedime2_MG_FD_207735 | JGI IMG/M metagenome (GOLD analysis project Ga0316193, IMG submission 207735) | Coastal sediment microbial communities from Maine, United States - Merrow Island sediment 2 | ecosystem: Environmental > Aquatic > Marine > Coastal > Sediment | place: USA: Maine... | reverse complement strand
CGGCATGACGAAAACATACAAAACGCCTGCCAAAAGCGTGAGGACCATGAATGGCGTAAAAAGCGTTATCGGACTCAGGTGCAGCATCACCGAGGCCATGGCCAAGATAGTCGCCAACTCTATGAAGGTCTCGTGTCCCGGCGGATTGATGTAGAACCAGATGAAAAATGCGGCCCAAAGTGTCGCCATGGCCCTGACGGCTGATAGCAATCGGTCCGAGTCGAGTCCGAAACCGCCGCCGTGGATTTCTTTCGCAACAGAGATAGTGGATTGCCGGTCAAACCCTTTGATGTCCCGAACACAGTCAAACAGAGCGAGGCTGAGCGTTTCGAGGCGATCGAGCTGGGTCTTGGTCACCGCCACCGCCGCCTTCTGGAAATGGGTGTGGGTAAGCGCTTCTTTATATTCGATCACCAGGCTGATGGGTTTTGGTGTTCGGGTCGGTGATTCATCCGTCAGCATGCGCTCTATTTCAGCGAAACGATCGTCCAACTCCGACAAAACGGTTTCTAAATTCGGCAGCAGTTTGTTCAAATCGAGCGGCCGGATTTCGCTAAAACTCTGGCGCCATTGCTCGAAGGCCTCCATCAGGGCGGCGCACAGGCGCTGGAAGTGCCGCCACTGATGGCGCACCTCCCACACTTCATAGCTGTCCGTCTCCGCCGCATTCAGGGCCTGCCCCCACTGCCCCAGCAGCTGGACCTCCTGCATCCTCAGCGGGCGTGAGTCTTCGGCTGCACCGTGACCGCCCAAGAGGTCACGGTAGGTTCGGAAGACCGATGCCTGGGTCTTAATCAGCTTGCGCGTGGCATCATGGAGCATGCCCCGGCTGCTGGTCGGCCAGAGAAATATGGAAACCAGGGTGTAGACCAGGATACCCATCCCGGTTTGCTGAACGCGTAACACGGCGACGTCGAAAGCATTTGCCAGATCACCGGCGGCATGCGCGCAGATGACCAGGCACACGAAAGCGCAGCAGAACCAGAAATACTGGCGCTTGTTGCCCGCTGCCATGTATGTGCAGAAGCCGATATGGACGGACAGGACGCTAATGAACCACCAGCGGTCCTGGGCAAACCAGGCGATGAACGTCAGCGCGGCCGTCAATGCCACCAAAGTACCCAACATCCGCATGGCGCCCTTGTTCAGCGACTGCCCGGCTGTCGGCAGGCTGATCATCGCCACCGCAAGACCGGCCCAGTAAGGGTTTTCCCAGCCCATCCCCAGGGAGATGCCGTATGCGATCACTATGGCCAGAGCGGGTTTGATAGCATTTTTAGTGCGGGTGGATAGGGTCAGCATGGCATACCTTCAACAAAATATATTATGTTTCAAATTCATCCATAGCAGCCAGCGGCTAAAATCGCTGAGCGCATAACTCAGAATCTCTGAATCCGTAACCTGTCAATTTTTATCTTTTTTTTTAAATCGTCTTTTTTTTAGCACGAAGACTCAGACCGTAAACACAATTACCGGCCCCAAAAAAGTCAGCAGCACGTTGGAAATCGCTTAGCTCACGGTGCCTCATACGCATACCCACTCGAATTCAGTCCGCCTCCGGCCGTGAGGACGCGTCGCCGGGAGCCGATGGCTCTTTCCCCAGGAAAACCCAGATCGGGGCGGCCAGCAGCACCAGAATCAAGGACCACATGCCGGCCTCGGGACCTGACCCGTAAATCGTACCCATGGAGAAAACGAAAGCCACGATAGCAACGGGCATGAAGGGACCGATGCGCAGGGCGCGGGACACGGGATGGCGTTTGACGAAGAGGATCGCCTCGACAACAGAGCAGAAGACATATGGAATCATCGCCGCATCCGTCGAGAGGTTGACGATCAAATCGTAGAAAGCAATCAGGGTCTTGGTGCCGGAGCTTTCAATTAGTATGAGCAGGGTTGATAAGCCCACCGAGATGATGAGGCCGCGGGCGGGAACACCCCGTGAATTGATATGGGCGAAGATCGTGGGCATGGCGCCGTCGCGTGCGGCTGCCATCGGGACCTGGGCCAGCATCAGCGTCCAGCCGTTGAGAGCCCCCAGCGAAGAAATAATCGCCGCCAATGAGATCACCACTGCGGCCCAATTGCCCCACATAGCTCGCGCAGCATCGGCAAACGGCGCTGAGGAGTGTACCAGCGTGTCATGCGGGATCACTCCCATCACGACAGTGGTGCCCAGAATGTAGATCATCGATGAGATAAGTGTACCGAAAATTGTGGCACGGGGAATGGTTCGCTCCGGCTCGCGAACGTCTCCGGCCGGCACCGTGGCCGATTCGATGCCCAGAAACGCAAACATCGTGAGGGGCGCTGTGGCGGCCAGCGCACTGAGGAAAGGCTTGCCACTCGGGTTGAGCGTTGCAAAACTCCCCCAGTCAACCCAGAACAGCCCAAACACCGCAATCGAAACGAAGGGCACGAGCTTGGTGTAAACAGTCGCCGACATGAAGATCCCGGCTTCCTTGGCACCGCGGAGGTTCACCACAGTCACGAGCCAAATGGATCCCAGCGCGATGGCGAGACGGAGGAGGGGATGGTGCCCCAGGTAAGGAATCAGGACCTGCAGGTAGCCCACCAGCCCCGCGGCCATGGCCGGCAGCGAGGCCCATATCGAGACCCAGTAGCCCCAGGCGATGATAAAGCCGGCGAAGCGACCGAAGCCCATCCGGGTGTAGGCGTAGGGGCCGCCCGTAGCGGGGGCGATGCGGGCCAGACGTGCGAAAACCGCGCCCAGGCACACGGCGCCGAAGGCCATCACGCCCCAGCCGATGATCGCCGTTGTGCCGTAGGGGGCCAGGGCCGCGGGGGCGATGAAGAAGCCCGAACCGACCATGTTGCCGATAACAAGCGCCGTGCAGGTAGCGAGACCGAGGCTGCGTTCAGCGGACGCGCCGTCCGGGCTCGGGCCGTTCTTGGCCTCTTCGTTTGCAATGTTGGCGTCGTGTGTCATAGTAGCTTTACTTTAAAAGTTGCATTCAGTGCCAAAGAAAAATCCGGAGCCCCCAGGTGAAAATACAGCAAGTCTTTCCCGGCCGGTCAAGAATACCCAAAACGTTAAATCTACTCAATAGTTACACAACCATTACTCCTTCACAACATACGTGTAGAGCTTGATGCGGTCGTCTACCGTCTCCTGATATACGCCGTTGATTTCGTTTCCGAAACCTGGAAAGCGCGCATAGCTTTCTTCGAACATGCGGAAGTAGTCGAGCTGGGGCTTGCTACGCGCTGTGTAACGCTCGCCGGGCATGACCACCGGGATACCCGGCGGGTATACCAGATTGATCGTTGCCGCGATGCGTCCCTCGAGCTGATCAACGGGCAGGTAGTCGAGTTCGTTTGCCAGGAATTTCTGCTGGGCATCACGCGGCGACATGGCGATCTCGGGGATGTGCTCGGCAAGGAACTGCTGCGTCTGCAGGCTGGAGGTGTTGTGCTCCCGATAGAAGCTATGCAAGGCCAGGCACAGATCACGGACGCAGGTGTTCTGATAATGCACCTTGTTTTCCCGGGTGAAGTTAGGCAGCACCTCGGCGAGCGGCGCGTTGCGATCAAATAGCCGCTTGAATTCGACCATTGCCGAAATCAATGTGCCGCTCTTGCTGGTTTCGATGCCGGGTGTCACCAGGAACAATATGGTGTTGAGATCGTTCTTCTCGCACACGATCCCGCGCTCCCGCAGGAACATCGCCAGCACCGAAGCAGGGATCCCCCAGTCCTTATAGGCACCGGTCTGCCGGTCGAAGCCCGGGGTGACGAAGGACAACTTGCAGGGATCGATCATGGCATAGCCGTCCACGATGTGCTTATAGCCATGCCAGGTGGCACCCTCGCGGAACTCCCAGCATTGCTTCTCCTTCAGCAAGACCTCGGTAGGAATATCTTCCCAGGGCATATCCGTGACATCATCGTGATGCGCAGACCCCTTTAGCGTGACCTTATCGGGCACAAATGGGTCGAAGAACCATTTCTCCTCTTCACTCCCGGCTTCTCCAATAAACTGCTTTTGCAGCGCACGCACCGCTTTGCGGATCTCGGTTGCGGTGCGGATTGCTTCGTTCCAAAGGTGGAAGCCGTTGCGCCCTTTCATCATCTGGTTGCCGACGTCCAGGGAGGCCCAGAGGGGATAAAAAGGCGACGTGCTGGCATGTACCAGATAGGCCTCGTTGAAGCGCTTGTGCCCGCAGCGTCGTTGCTGGCCCTCAAGATGATGATCCTTGACACAGATCTGCGACGCCTGGGAGAAACCCGACAGCTGTTTATGCGTGGATTGGGTGGAGACGATGCCGGGATCATCGGGGCCGACCTCTAGATCCATGGCGCAGTTGTTGTCAAACAGGGGATGAAACTTGAGAAACGATCCCCAGGCCTCATCAAACAGGATGTACTCGCAGAGGTGACCAACGCGCTTGAGTACCTCGCGAACATTGTAGATGGTCCCATCATAGGTCAGGGTCTGCATGATCAGGAGGCGGAATGGTCGCGGTTTTTTCCATGCCTCCGGGTCCTCGATCAGCGGATGATTCTTGATTTTTTCCCGAATCGCATCCTCATCCCAGGCATGGTAGTGAACGGGACCGATGGAGCCCTGCGGATTGCGATCTGTTTCCAGATAGACGGGAATGCCGCCACCGATCAGCAGCGCGCCGTAGTTGTTGGATTTGTGATTGTTGCGATCATAGAGCACCAGATCGCCCTCTTTGACCAGCGCTCCCGATACCACCTTGTTGGATGCCGAAGTGCCGTTGAGGACGAAATAGGTGCGGTCGGCGCCGAGGATCTTGGCGGCTTCCACCTCGGCCTCGCGAGCCGGGCCTTCGTGAACCAACAGGTCGCCGAGCTCGACGTTGGCGTTACAGATGTCCGCCCGGAAGACGTTTTCACCAAAGTAATCGAAGAACGCACGTCCAACAGGGCTTTTGCGGAAATACATGCCGCCGTTATGGCCGGGGCAGTCCCAGACCTCAACGCTGCGGTCGGTGTAATCGGCGAGGAATCCGAAGAAGGGGGTTTTCAGGGATTGGATGTAGTCGTCAAAATGGCGGTTAACAAAGCGGGCGATAAAGTCGGGGGTATCCTCGTCGGCGAGGATAAAACCGGTAATCTCCTCGGTTAGCATGGAACGCACCCCGGGGATATCGCCGCGATCTGATAAAACGATAAATACGGGTGCTTCCAGACCGATATCTTTCATCCGGGCGATGATCTTGCGGGTGTCAATCGAACTGTTTTCATCGCCCCACTCGACCAGCACAGTGGCAACCGAAGCGTCCCGTTCGACTTCCGCCAGAGCATTCTGAGTGTAGTGGACAATATCGACCTTCAGATTGTGGTCGTCGCGGAGATGACGAAGAATCGCTTCTCCCTGGCGGCGCATCGGCCCGCGCGCATTTATTTTATCGGTAATTACCAAGACCTTGTAAATACTTTGAAATGACATTTGATTGCCTCCCTTGGTTGGTCTCTTCGATGTCCTCCCGATCGACGGGGGGCAGCCCGGGCATCTATGGACACACGGCGAGCCCCCTTTACAGGTGGTAAGCCTCTTCCTCCATATCAAGATCCAGATCCCGGGCTTCCTCTCCTGCCGGTGTCAGCTATCCAGGATCCTCTTCCGCTTACAGCACGAATTCGTTAATCACGGGCGTAAATCTCAAACAACAACAGGGTTGCGACGCCCGGTTCGCCGAAGTAGCGCGTGTAGATGTCGGCGATCTCTCCGGAGCGGTAGAGCTTGCTCAACGTGGTGTCCACCACCAGCCGGAAGTCATCATCGTTCCGGGCCGTGACGAGCGCGATGGGCTCATAAGTGAACTGGCGGTCGAGGAGCATCAGGTCGTCGGCATCCTTATGCTGTGACGCGTAGTTCACCAGGAGGGCCCGATCGGCAAAGTAGACGTCGGCTTCCTTGCGGGCCACCATGTCGACGCCTTTGGCATGGTCTTCCACGGTCACGACGCTGGCGATCACGCCGAGGGTTTTGATTTTGTCGCGCACCCACTCTTCGGTGACGGTACCGGCATGCACCGCGTAGGTATGCCTGGCCAAACCACGATTGACGGTGGCCCGCCATTTCGGGCCGATGTGCGCCTCCTCCCCGTTGAGAACACGCACCAGCGCAGGCGTCGCATCTGTGCGCAGGAGAGCACCGGTGCCCGAGTTAAAAATAGGAATGGAGAAAGACACTCGCTCCCGCCGATTCAGGGTATCTGTGGCCGCACCACACAGGATGTCGATCTGGCCGTTTGCAACCATTTCAAGGCTGGCTTCCAGATTGTTGGGAATATATTTGGCCTTCAGGCCGGACAGGCCGGGCCGGGTCTTCAGTGTGTCCGTAACCTGCCGGCACAACTCGATGGAGTAGCCGGTGGCCTGTCCATCGCCTGATTTAAATGAGAAAGGCGCTTCATCGGGCACAAAGCCGACATTGATCGTACCCGAATTTTGAATGCGCTCCAGGGTCTGGGCAGAGGCGCTTAAGGGAACCCCAAGAGCCATGACCATACTCAAAATGCCGATAATTATCAGTTTATTGTATCGCATAATGTTTACTCCTTAATCTCTGACAGTTTATCTCGTAAACTTAGGTACCACCTTCAGTTATTGTCAGTTACGGTATCCATGTTCGTATCGGTGGCATTCATCAGGTCGTCAAAGCGATTGGCAATAAAGCCAAACAACACATAACCGAGAGCCATTACGATCATGGCGCCGAAGACCGCATCCATGCCCGAGGCATAGATGGCGTAAATGCTGTAGGCCATGGCCACCATCAGGACCGCCAGGTTGCGGTCGAAAATGTGTTTGTCGCTCTTGGCTTTGTGCATCACGATCAGCAGGCCGGAGAGCGAGGTGACATAGGGCACCAGGTTGGTCACCGCCGCCAGGTTCACCAGTTTGTTGAACTGCGCCGTCGCGTTGGGGGACATGGTGGAAAACGCCATCAGGGTTTGCAGGATCCCGTTGACGGTCAGACCCCCAATCGGTGCGCCCATCCCGGTGACCTTGGAAAATAATTTGGGAAAATAGCGCCCATCTGCGGTGTATTTGGCCGTTTGCGCCAGGGTAAATTGCCAGCCCAGCAGCGAGCCCACGCAGGCGATCACCGCCAGGGCCATGACGATCTTCCCGATCGTTGGGTTGAACATCTGCGCATAGACCGTGGCAAACGGCGCACTGGACTTGGCCAGCTCCGCATTGGGCACAATGCCCTGAATCACGGTGGTGGACAGGATGTAAATCACCGCGGCGCCCAGGGTGCCCAGCATACAGGCCAGGGGTACGTTCTTTTGCGGGTTTTCGACCGCATCGGAGTTCTGCGCCGCCGATTCCATGCCCAGAAATGCCCACAGGGTCAGCGGAATACTCTTGTTTATGCCAGCCAATACGCTCATGTGATGCGGGTTCCAGGCCTCGGCAAATACCGAAGATTTGAACCAGAACCAGCCGATGATCGACAGACAGCCCACGGGTATAATGACGCCCCAGACGGTTGCCGCACCGATTTGACCGGTGACTTTGGGGCCGCCGAAGTTGGCGGCGGTGGTCAACCAGATCAGCCCGAGCACGCCGATAAACAGCGGAAAAGCGCCGGTTCCCAGCCAAGGGACAAAGGGTGTCAGATAACCCACCGCCGAAATGGCAATGGCCACGTTGCCGATCGCCAGCGACAGGAAATAGAGAAAAGAGCACATGAAAAACGCCGACTTGCCATGCGCCTCTTCGGAGTAGGCGGACATGCCGCCCGAGCGGGGACAGATGACGCCCAACTGGGCAAAACAGTAGGCGATGGCCATTGAACCGACCGCCGTTACGAGCCACGAAAGCAGGGAGATCGCTCCCAGCTGGCCCATGCTGGCCGGCAACATGATGATGCCAGAGCCCATCATGTTGACCGCCACGAGTGTTGTGAGTCCCATCAGACTCATTTTCTTGGTGTTATCAGCCATTTTAGACTCCTCTTTTCTTCTTTACAACACAATGTTTACGGTTTGAGGCAAAGTACGTTGTACACGCCATCGACCACTTCGGCGCCTTCCACTTCATGCTCGAAACCGGGGAATTGGGCATCCCATCTGCCCAGCGTTTTCAAATAGTTGATCTGAGGGCTCTGGTCGCCGCCGAAATTCTCACCAGACATAAGCATGGGAATGCCAGGTGGATAGGGCATGACCGCATTGGCCGCGGTGCGACCGGACAGCTCGTCGGCAGGCACCAACTCGACATCGCCACTGACAATCTGCTGGAAGGCCTGTCGGGGCGTTATGTCGGGAACCGGGATGGTCGAGTAGGCAGCATTGAGGACACCCCCCGGGTCGTGTTGCTTGAGGAAAGCAAACATCTCATCCCCCAGGTCCTTTAAGCCGACTGATCCATAGCGCTCGGGATGATCCCCTACCAGTTCAGGCAAGACTTCGCTCAGCGGCGCGTTCCCGTCATAAAAACGCTTGAAGGACAGCAGGGTGTTAATCAGGGTCGCCCATTTGCCCTTGGTAATGCCGATGCTGAAAAGAAACATCACCTGGAAATCGGTGGTGCGGGTCGGCACGATCCCAAAGCGGGTGACATAGGCGGTGAACAGCTCTGCTGAAATGCCCTCATCCAGTAGTTGGCCATCATCGCCCATGCCGGGCGTCAGCAAGCTGACCTTGATGGGATCGAGCATGCACCAGTTGTCTTTAAGGTCGGCAAACCCATGCCAGGTATCCTTGGGATGCAGGCGCCAGCAGTCCTGCTCGTAAACCAGCAGATCATCCGGGGCCTCTTCAAAGGCATAGCTCTTGCCGGTTTTCGGATCCTTGACGTTTTCGGCATTCCAGGGCTTGAAGAACCAGTCGCCGTTGTCCTGGTGGCGTTTGTGCATTTTCGCCACTGCCTTCCGGAAATGGACCGCTTCCTTTATGACGTCAGTGGTCAACATGGTGCCGCCGGATCCGTCCATCATCGCCGAAGCAATGTCATTGGAAGCAACGATGGCATACAGCGGTGAGGTGGTCGCATGCATCATGTAGGACTGATTGAAGCGATCGTGGGGGATCGCTTCCCGTCCGTCGCGGACGTGGATGTAAGAGGCCTGGGACAAGGCCGCCAGCAGTTTGTGGGTCGAGTGGGTGGCAAACACGGTTGGCCCATCTTTGGGATGATCAGTCACATCGCCACGCATGGCGTAGTGGTCGGCATAAATGCGATTAAAGCGGGCATAACCATACCAGGCTTCGTCAAAGTGCAACCGCGGGCTGCTCTGGGCCAACAGTTCCTGCACCTGGGCAGCGTTGTAGCACAAACCGTCATAGGTGCAGTTGGTGAGCACGGCGTAAACCGGATCTTTACCGGCGGCGTCTTTGGCCAGCGGGCTGTCGGCAATTTTTTTCTGGATTGCCTTCTGGGTCATCTCTTCAGGATGGACCGGCCCGATGATACCGTAGCGGTTACGGGTCGGCACCATGTAGACGGGCAGAGCACCGGTGAGCATCAGGCCCTGCTCAATGGACTTGTGGCAGTTACGGTCACACACCACCACGTCGCCCTCTTTCATACAGGCCTGCAAAATGGTGCGGTTGGATTCGGAGGTGCCTCCGATCACATTGTAGGAGCGGTGGGCGCCAAAGACGCGGGCAGCATATTTCTCACTCTCGCCGATGGGGCCGGTGTGATCCAGCAGTGAGCCGAGTTGACCGCGCTCGATACCCATATCGGTGCGAAACAGGTTCTCACCGTAAAAATCAAAGAAGACGCGGCCCACCGGCAGCTTGGTAAAGGCAATACCGCCCTGGTGGCCGGGGGCTGACCAGGAGTATTCACGCAATCGGGAATACCTGGCCAGAGCCGCAGCAAAGGGCGGCAGCAACTGCTCGCGGTATCGATCTAGTGCAGCAATCACCCGCCCGGCGATAAAGTCTGAGCTATCTTCCAGCATCCAGACGAACTCATCCACCAGAGCCATCACCTCTTCGGTGATGTCCCCGGTGGCTTCGCTGGTTTCGGCCATCAGGAACACCGGCACTTTTTCGTGACGGTTTCGCAGCTCTTCCAGGAGCGCCGACGCCGGACGGGCGCCCGAAGAGGTGCTGCCCTCAAGCTCCCAGCTCAGCAGCACGGCATGAATGGAGGCGTCAGAAACAATGCTGGCCAATCCATCCTGGTAGCTGACCGCCGCTATCACCACCACATCGCGCATCTCGAGCTCATGCACCAGGACCTGAGCGCTGCGTCCCAGGGTGGTATCCAAACGGGCCAGTCCTTCTTCGATGATCAGTACTTTGCTTTTAATAGGTTTGTAATCTGTCTGAATCATGTCAGACTGCCTCCTTTCGTGTTTGCAGGTTTATTCCAGCACGCTATCGGTGCAGCGGTTGGCACCGATGTCCTTCAATTCCGGGCAAGCGACCGCAAGGGCATGCAAAGCGCCTCTCTTCGGATGAAACGCAAACCACTGATCAGAAGCTGATACTGGTGTACAGCATTCCGTAGTACCAGTCGTCGTTGCCACCGGTTGACTGCTTAGCGGCATCGTCGGGAGTGGCCCAAGCGCCGACCGCACTGAAGGAGAGATGATCGTTATAGGTATAGTCAACAATAAAATCTATCTCGTCGGCATACTCTTTGTCGTCAACGCCAAAAGAATCGGCATCGTCGAGTCTGAAATTATAGTAGAACAGGTTGATGGAGAGGGAATCAACAGGTTTGACGTTCAGTTTGACCAGGTGCGAGTTCAGGTTCGAATTGGTTAGCACGTAATTACCCAAAATCTCGCCCTGGAACCAGTAACCCCAGTCATAAAAGCCGTAGAACAGCGGATCGTAATCATCGTCAAAACTGGCATAGCGATAGGTTAAGCTGGGTTTCCATGGGATGTCGAACTGGTAGCTGGGTTGTACGTACCAACCGCTGCCGTTGCCAATGTCGTTGTCATCGGTGTCCTGATAGACGTACTCACCCTCTAGGTGAAAACCCTTTAAAGCGGGTAAAACGTCAAAGGCCGCAAACGGCTGAATGTCAGCCCGGATGTTGTAAACCATCATTTGGTCCCGGGTGTCGAGATCGGAGTCGACATAGTAGGCACCGCCACCGATGCCGGCAACTTTCTCCTGTATTCTGTCGAAGTGGATTTGTCCTATTCCGATACGCGGACCCCTCTGGGATTGGTCCCGTGGAATTGGCTCCATTTTATAAGTGGTTTTATAAAAGGTGTAATCCAGCGTGGCCCCGCCGAGTTTG
>Ga0316193_10003603_pt1 | contig 11221 bp, 8 predicted proteins | sample MerIslsedime2_MG_FD_207735 | JGI IMG/M metagenome (GOLD analysis project Ga0316193, IMG submission 207735) | Coastal sediment microbial communities from Maine, United States - Merrow Island sediment 2 | ecosystem: Environmental > Aquatic > Marine > Coastal > Sediment | place: USA: Maine... | reverse complement strand
TGAACAACGGGGGCGATGACCTGTCCATCTCGTCGAACGGTGGTTTCACGTTCTCGACTTCGCTGGTGAACGGGGCCTCGTATGCCGTGACGGTCGGGACGCAGCCGGCCGGCCAGACCTGCGAGGTGGGCAGCGGAACGGGGACGATCGCGAGCGCGAACGTGACGGACGTCTCAGTGACTTGCTCTGACGACCCGCCGCCTCCGCCGCCGCCGGCTCCGGAGTATACGGTGGGCGGAACGGTGAGTGGTCTGTCTGGCACGGTCGGCCTGTTGAACAACGGGGGCGATGACCTGTCCATCTCGTCGAACGGTGGTTTCACGTTCTCGACTTCGCTGGTGAACGGGGCCTCGTATGCCGTGACGGTCGGGACGCAGCCGGCCGGCCAGACCTGCGAGGTAGGAAGCGGAACGGGGACGATCGCGAGCGCGAACGTGACGGACGTCTCGGTGACTTGCTCTGACGATCCGCCGCCTCCGCCACCATCCACGACGGTTTCGTACGCGGCCGAGGTGCAGCCCTACTTCAACGCTGAGTGTACCAGCTGTCATGAGGGAAACAATCCGCCCAAGGGAGTCGACCTCACGAGCTACCAGCAGGTCATGGCTGGTGGCGACGGCGGAGCGATCGTGATCCCGGGAAATCCTGACGCGAGCGATCTCGTGAAGCAGCTGGAGGACGGGCACCGTAATCAGTCCGCAGCTGATATCGCGAAGATCCGCACCTGGATTCAGGAGGGAGCGCAGGAAAACTGAGCGAGACGACGGATCTGAGCCGGTGCGAAGAAAGGCCTCGCCGCGTGTCGCGGCGGGGCCTTCGCACATCAGGCGCGAAATGCGCAGACCGGGCTCTGGCTACCGCCCCGCCGGCACCGACAGCACCTGGCCGGCGTAGATCCGGCTTCCCCGCAGTTCGTTCACGGTGCGGAGTTCAGTGATGCTCGTCCCGTGCTTCCGGGCGATCGACCACAGCGAGTCGCCACTGCGGACCCGGTACGCGACTGCGACTGCGGTGCCAGTTTCGGCTGCATCCGCCAGCCGCCGGTCCACGTACGAGGCGTACTGTTTCGGGAACAGGGCGACGTGGTAGTGCGGTGGATTCCGCTCTCGCGTCGCTTCGAGAACTCCGGCTCCCTCCAGGCTCAACAAGACTTTCTCGAGCCATGATCGGCATGCCCGGCTATTGCTCCGCCGGACGTCCATCGCCATGCCGGTCGGATGGACGGACCTCGAAGAGGCATTTCTCGGCTGCCGGCTGGTGGGCCGCGTCAGACTCGTGATCACCAGCTGCTCACCGCACGCATTCCGGTACTGCCTGCCGAGGCGTGACACGAACAGCTCGACCTCGGGCCGGGCGTAAGGGTGGGAAATCCGGTTTACCTTGTAGTCGCCATTGCTCTTCACGTGCACCAGGTACCCCAGTTCGACGAATCGCTTCGCCTGTGACGTGGTGCTGATGAACGTGAAGTCGTGCTGTGTCGCCACCTGGTTCTGCAGGTCGAGCGACTTCTTCGATCCCTTCAGGCTCTGGGCGTGGGAATGGGCGGGCGTCGCGAACGCAGCCATGCAGGCGAGTGCCAGGACTGTGACGCTACCTCTCATCGCTGCCCCCCCGGGTCAGATCTGAGACATCGAAATATCCAACGGGGCATAACGCTAATGGACTGCGGGCCTTCCGTCTAGCCCGGGGGCCCGGTCCTATCGGTTTGGTCCGATATCTGCGAAGTATGTGCGAGGATTCTCGCAACCCATGCACGGAGCCGGAAGAACTCATACACGGACGATGTCGCTTGTTGAGTCCTGGTAGTCGCTGACAGACGATGCTTTTCAACTCCATCGATTTCGCGGTGTTCCTGCCGATCGTCTTCATTCTGTACTGGTTCGTCGCGAACCGGGACTTGAAGCTCCAGAACCTCCTCGTGGTCGTAGCGAGCTACGTCTTCTATGGCTGGTGGGACTGGAGATTCCTGTTCCTGATCCTGTTCAGTACTGTGGTAGACTTCCGGGTCGGACTGGGCCTGGAAACGCAGGATGACCCGAAGCGACGCAAGTTTCTGTTATTGTGCAGCATTCTCGTCAATCTGGGCCTGCTCGGGTTCTTCAAGTACTACAATTTCTTCCTGGCGAATTTCGTCGATGCGTTCTCCATTTTCGGCAAGGAGATCGGCGCTTCCTCATTGTCGATCGTCCTTCCGGTCGGAATCAGTTTCTATACCTTCCAGACGCTCAGCTACACGATCGATGTCTACCGACGGAAGCTGGAACCGACCCACGACTTCGTAGCGTTTGCCGCGTTCGTCAGCTTCTTTCCACAACTGGTCGCAGGACCGATCGAGCGGGCCACGAACCTGCTTCCACAGTTCTTCGCCCCGCGTACCTTCGAGTACGAGAAGGCGGTCGACGGAATGCGACAGATCCTCTGGGGTCTGTTCAAGAAGATCGTCATCGCCGACAACTGTGCGGAATACGCCAACGCGATCTTCAACAACTCCGCAGGTCAGTCCGGCAGCGCCCTGGTCGCCGGAGCGTTCTTTTTCGCGTTTCAGATCTATGGTGATTTCTCGGGCTATTCCGACATCGCAATCGGAACTTCGAGACTGTTCGGCTTCAACCTGATGCGGAACTTCGCGTTTCCATATTTCTCCAGGGATATCGCCGAGTTCTGGCGACGCTGGCACATATCGCTGTCCACCTGGTTTCGCGATTACCTGTACATTCCGCTCGGGGGTAGTAAGGGCACCGTCTGGACCCGGGTCAGAAACGTGTTCATCATTTTTCTGGTCAGCGGATTCTGGCACGGGGCCAACTGGACGTTCATCGTATGGGGAGCGCTCAACGCGATCTACATCCTTCCAGTCATGCTGCTGAACCGGAACCGGCTTCGCCTGGACATCGTTGCCCAGGGGAAGCTCCTGCCCTCGGTGGCCGATGCGTTGAGGATTCTCTTTACGTTCTGTCTCACCCTTCTGGCCTGGGTGTTCTTCCGGGCAGAGAGTGTAGGCCATGCGTTCGAATATCTGGCAGGGATCGTCTCTCCAACTTTGTTCTCGATTCCAGATCCGTTCCCCAGATCAACGTTCGCCCTGATTTGTGTCATGCTGGCGGTCGAGTGGCTGGGTCGGGAACAAGAATTTGCGCTCGCCGGGCTCGGACTGAAGTGGCCTCGGCCTCTGCGTTGGGCAATGTACTACTCCATGGTCCTGGCTATCCTGGCGATGGCCGGAAAGCCGCAGGAATTCATCTACTTTCAATTCTGATGATATGAACAGATTCCTGCGAAACGTAACGCTTTTCTCGGTCGGGCTCATTGCCTGTTTTGCGACAATGTACGCGATCAACATCGTGACCTCGGAATTCAACGCACCGCGGGTCGAGAGCCAGACTCTCATTGTGGGGAATTCCCACATGCAGCAGGCGCTCAATCCCGCCTTCTTCGAGTCGGCGCAGAACATCTCACAGTCGGCCGAGCCGCTCTACGTCACGTATTGGAAACTCAAGAAGCTTTTGCCCCGCAGTTCCGTTTCGACGGTCGTGCTGGGCTTCTCGTATCTCAATCTGTCCCCGCTCAGCAACAGAAAGCTCAGCGATGAACGATGGTCTTCCACCTTGTTCAACCGGGTCTACACGATTGCGGATATCGAATCGCTCGAAGGCGTCGAAGTCGATCGGTTGGAATTCTACAGGTCGAAGTTCAAGAACATGTGCCTTTATCCGAAATGGGATCACGGCAGCTACATGGGGGAGTACTTCAACTTCGATAAGAGCGTCCTGTTGGCGCCCGACGAGGATATCGCGAGGCACTACCTGCGCGATGGCCAGAACGTGGACATTTCCATGGTAGATATCGCTTTTCTCGACTCGATCGTCGCGCTCTCCGCTCGCGAGAATGTCGAGTTGATTCTGGTTGCAACGCCGATTCACGAGTCATATTTTGAGCGCATTCCGGGTCACTTTATCGCCGGATTCGAGGACACGAAGCGGGAGCTGAAAGCCAGAGGCATCCGCGTGCTCGACTACAGTCAGCTGGATGTCGTCGATGACGAGTTTCTCAACGTCACCCACTTGAACGAGAGAGGAGCGACACGGTTCTCGAAACTGATCAGTGAGCGAATCGCCACACCCGAGTGACTCGCCGCCCGGCCTTCCCTCCCACTCGTTACCCGATCGTCTTCTCCGGCGGTGGCAACTCCGACAGATAGAGCAGCTCGAGCACGGAATCGGTTTCCGGCATCAGGAAGTAACAGAACTCGCCGAGCTCGCCGAGGTCGCCGGTCTGGATCAGCTCGCGTCCCTGGGCTGCGAGTTCACTGCGGGCCAGGCGAGCACTTTCCCGGCTTGGATAGAAGATGCAGCTGTGATGGAATCCCTCGCCCATGGCTTCGAGGTGCTCGACGTAGACACTCCGCCCGGAGAGCGGTTCGATGAGCTCGAAGTTCGAGTCACCAATCTGGGCCATGGCGACCTTGAACGCATAGGGAACATCCTTGCCGTGGACCGTGCACCCGATCGGTTCGATCGTCCACACCGACCACTGAATCGACAGCGAGTCGGCGAGTGACTTCGCCGCCTTCTCGACGTCTTTCACCACCCAGGCGGTGTGGTGCAGTGACCCTGTGTCTGCGACGCCCATCCGGTCCTCCAGCGCGTGGTGTGCACTTCACTCGTGGCTGTAGAGACTAAGGACGTGGCACTCCAAACGGCAAATCGGAAGCGTCGCCCAAACGGGAATTGAGGTGACAGAGGCGGCCAGAAGCACTGGCGGCTGTATCGATGCAGCGCGGCGGATGTATGTTTGACCGGACCTGATTCTGTTCGCGGTGAGAACCGAACCCCGATGCCAGGCGCCAGACGCCCTGACCAACGGAGAGTCTCTGTGAACAATCTGCTTGCCTGGCTGCTGTTCGCCGTAGCATTGGCCTGGAGCTTCCTGGTTGGCCTGCTCGCCGGGGCCGGCGCCGCAGTCGTGTCCCGCCGATCGACGGACGCGCTCAACATCCTGGTCGCAGTCCTGTTCATGTTCGGGGGTGCCCTGGTGTTGTCCGCCAAGCTGATTCCAGGCAGCTACCTGATCCTCGGCATCTTCGGGTTTGGAGCCGGAATCCTGCTGGCGCTGGCCCTGCAGTCGGGAGCCCCGATTCCCCTGTTCCGGGACGAATTCGAGGTGACGGCGGAAGCTCAGTCGGAGATCGAATCGGACGATGCCCGGTGAGTGAATCTCGCCCGGAATCCGCAGCGGGAGGTCACGGCTTCGGTACGGCGCCTGTCTTCCTCGCCTCCATCAGCACGATCCTCGGGGCGATCCTCTTCCTGCGCTTCGGCTATGCCGTGGCGCATACCGGTTTCCTCGGTACGCTGGCGATCATCGCCCTGGGCCACGCCGTTACGATTCCGACGGCGCTCGCGATTGCGGAGATCGCCACCAACCGGCGGGTGGAAGGGGGAGGGGAGTATTTCATCATCTCACGCTCCTTCGGGCAGAGCATCGGTGGGGCGATCGGGATCGCACTCTACATGTCACAGGCGATCTCAGTAGCGTTCTACCTGATCGCCTTCGCCGAAGCTTTCCGGGTGATCGCCCCGTTGATCGAATCGACGATCGGCATCCCATTCGACCCGCGGATGATCTCATTGCCCGCCATCGTGCTGCTGCTCGCGCTCATGCTGACGAGGGGCGCGAGCATCGGGGTCGCGGCGTTGTGGGTCGTGGTCAGCGTGCTGGCCGTATCGCTCGTGGCCTTCCTGCTCGGCCACGCCGTGCCGGGGAGCGAGGACCAGGCCCCGATCCTGTTCAGCGAGCTGCAGCTGAAGGACCCGTTCATCGTCGTGTTCGCCATCGTGTTTCCGGCGTTCACCGGCATGACGGCAGGCGTCGGCCTGTCGGGGGACCTTGCCAGTCCGCGGAAATCGATCCCGCTGGGAATCATGTCCGCCACGGCGGCGGGAATGTTGATGTACGTGCTGGTCGGCTGGAAGCTGTCTGTCTCGGCACCCACCGAGATGCTGGCGGACACGAGTCGATTGGTGATGTCGGAGATTGCTCTGTGGCCGCCGCTGATTCCAATCGGCCTGGCTGCGGCGAGCATCTCGTCGGCGATCGGCTCGATCCTGGTGGCGCCCCGCACTTTGCAGGCGCTGGCGCGGGACCGGATCATCCCGTCCGAATCGGCGACCCGGGTGCTGTCGGCCGGTGTCGGGGCGCTGGGAGAACCGCGGAACGCCACGATCGTCACGGCGGGCCTCGCGTTCGTGGTGGCAATGTTCGGGAACGTGGACTTCGTCGCACGTATCATCTCCATGTTCTTCATGGTCACGTACGGCTCATTGTGCGCGATCAGCTTCCTCGAACACTTCGCCGCTCGGCCCAGCTACCGTCCCAGCTTCCGGTCGCGCTGGTACATCAGCCTCGCCGGGGCGGTGATCTGTCTGTTCCTGATGTTCCAGATGGACCCGCTGTACGCACTGCTGGCGATCGTCGTGATGTCGATTCTGTACTGGGGAATCCAGCGGTCGATCGGCCACCAGGATGACCTGGGTGCGATCTTCCAGGGCGTGATGACGCAGATGACGCGGCGACTGCAGATCCGCCTGCAGAAGACGCCTCCCGACGAGTGGCGGCCCAGCATCATCACGGTGACCGACCGGACGTTCGATCGCTCCGCGCCTATGCAGATGCTGACCTGGCTCAGCCACCGCTACGGGTTCGGAACCTATCTGCACTACATAAAGGGACTCCTCAACGACGCGAATTACCGGGAGAGCCAGGAAGTGCTGGACCGGCTGTTGAAGCTCCAGGAGCAGCGCCCGTCAGGCGTGTTCGTGGACACGATGATCAGTCCGTCGATGCGATCGGCCCTTGCCCAGACTCTTCAGGCCCCCGGCATCGCAGGGGTCGAGAACAACACGGTTCTGTTCGAGTTCTCTGTACACGATCCGATCCAGGTGGTGCAGGAGGTGGCGGACGGTGTGCTGCTGGCCCAGACCGCCCGCATGGACTCGCTCGTGCTCCGTCACGGCGATCACCACTTCGGGAATCGCGCCTCGATCCATATCTGGCTCACCTGGCACGACTATCGAAATGCGAGCCTGATGATCCTGCTGTCGTATATCCTGCTCGGTCACCCGGACTGGGACGGCGCCGAATTGTCGATCTTCGCGGCCTTTCCGGATTCCCAGGTCAAGGAGCGGACGGACGAGCTGATGGCGCTGATCGCCGAGGGACGGATCGCGATCTCCGGCCGACGGTTGAAGGTGTTTCCGACCGACGACCGGATCGACTTCTCACGCCTGGTGGAGGCGAAGTCGGCGGACGCCGACCTTGTCCTGATGGGATTCACCGAGGAGCGACTTCGCGGGAAGGGAACCGAACTGTTCATCCGCCACCAGGGGCTGACCGAAATCCTGTGGGTGTCGGCCCGGGAGAGCATCGCGATCGAGTAGGGCCCGGTCGCCTGGTTGCCTCGATGTTCAAAGGCCCGGAGCGGACTCGCTCCGGGCCTTTGAGTGTTCGGGTCCCGTTGCAGGACCCTGCTGGACCACCCGCGGAGAGCGCGTGCTCTCGGGTGGCTCAGGCCTTCTTACGGAAGGTTGTCATTCGTGTAGTCGATCGCGGCGTCGAGCAGCTCGTTCGCATACGTCGAGTTATGGACTCCGAGGTCCCCCGAGTTGTAGACGAAGATGAATCCGTAAGCCGCTTCTCGCTGCCACTCCGGCCACGTCTCGTTTCCGGTGAGCTCGTCGTCAATGTTCGCGGCGAGATCGTCGGCGTCAATGTACCCAATCAGCTGGGCGAATTGATCCAACTTGCCCTGGATCGTCGTCTGGACGCCGTTGTAGTCGAAGTCCGTCAGACCCGGATGGCAGCCGGCGCAGTTCTCAGGCGTCGGATTGAAGTTGTGCACGACGTGACCGCCGGCGTCCTCTGAGAACGCCATGTGACATGTCACGCACCCGTCGGTGACCCCAGCCTTGTGCGCAGCGGCTCCGGTGTAGGTGTAACCCGGAATCTCATACGAGCCGTTGCCGATGAACATGTCGGTCTGCGGACTGCCGTGCGGCCCGAAGTGACCGTAGCCGTTGGCGATCTGGTTGGCCACGTTCGCGTTGTCGCGACGCGCCTTGTGGCACTGCATGCAGGTCTGACCAGGGCCGTATCCCGACGCGGTCCAGGCCGTCAGATCGTCGTCCTCCGCCGGATCCGCCGGAAAGGTGTAGGAGAGAAGGACGTCATCCTCGCTTCTCAACTGAGCCTCGTTGCCGCCGCCGTCCTCGCCCACGTGGGGATCGTGACAGGTCGGGCAACCGATCTGGCTGTAATTGCCGCCGAAGTCATAATCGGCGTAAGTCGGATCATACGTCCGAATGAAGCCCTCGGAGGTATGGCAGTAGTCGCAGGAACTGCGACCGAAGTGGTCACCCAGGGCTTCCGGATCTCCACCCTCGGCCAGCGCATGGCCCGACGTTTCCCACTCGTCGATCTGCGTGTCGTGACAACCGGCGCACAACGAGTTGTCCCAGGTCGAGAAGGAGATCTCAGGGAGGTGAGCGTTGAAGTCCGGTCCCATCGCGCCATGGCAGGACTCGCACTGCACGCCCTCGAGGTCGGCACGCCGCGCGACGCCCTCGTCGGACTCGTCACCGATGTAGCCGCTGTAGCCGTCAGCCGGCTCCACGCAATTCGCGGGGTTGATCTCGGTGTCACCGAATTCGACGGTGCAGTTGAAGCCCGTCGTGTGACACTGCAGGCAATACAGGTTCGCCTGGTCTTCTGCGGCGAGATCGTCATACGCGAACCGGTGTCCGGTCGTCACGTAGTCATTGATCGTCGTCGCGTGACAGTGGGCACACTGGCTACCAAAGTCACCAAAGTAGGCGTACTCGCTCACGCCCGCTGCCGGTCCTTCCGGTCCTTGCGGTCCTTCCGGTCCTTCCGGTCCCTGCGGACCCGTGTCGCCTTCGCACCCGAACGAAACGAGGGCGACGGAAACTGCAAGCAGGATTCCAAACCCTTTTCGACCCTTCATTGCTCTCCTCCGCGAAGAAACTGACCTGACTGTCAGGCCGACAGCCTCGGCCACCTCAAATATTCCAGCCTCGCGCGGGAAGCAAAGCACGAAGCGGGCCATACCTGCGATGCTCCGTAATCATACGGAGTATTGAAGGAAACCGAAAGTACACAAGTACTTAAGAGAATCGTACGGTGGTTTGACCGGGAATGAAGTCCACGTCTTGATCGGCCGCATTGGTCCCATCGGTGACAATACGTCTCACCCGGCGACCGGTGGAGGGATCAGGGCCAGCCAGGCCGCAAGGAGGATGATGCCAGTCAGGAACAGGATTTCGACTCGTACCGCCAGTCGAAGCGGGCCCTGGTCCCCGGTCTGCACCAGCCTGGGCAGGGTCTTCCAGCGGTGCCATGCTCCGAAGCCGATCATCAGAGCCAGCCCCACGGACTTGGCGATGAGCAGCTGTCCGTATCGCGTGGTCAGGAGGTTTCCGATTTCTCCCAGGAACAGGAGGTCCTGGAGCAGGGCGGTTCCGATGATCACTCCCACGGCCAGGAATGCTCGCGAGGAGACCCGACTCGCGACCTGCTCGTAGCGCCAACCGCCACCCGCCGTTTCCGGGTGGTCCGGGAGCACCGTGAGCAGCAGGACGCCCCCGATCCAGATCGCCGCCGCCCCGAGGTGCAGCGCGTTCGCCGGAAGCGCGAGTGTCGGTTCGATGACCGCCGGGTGGCCGGCGGCGGCGCCGAAAATCACCGCGACCATCGCCACGAGCCCTGCCATTCGTCCGGCCCGAGCGCCGCCCGCCAGGAAGAACGTGAGCCCTGCGAGAAGTACCCGGCTGCCCTCGACGATTCCGGTGCGGGTTCGCACCGCGGCGACGAGCCCTTCGATCACGCCCTCTCCCGCCGGCCGCACGTCTCCCAGCCAGTCCAGGTAGTCGAGCCCCAGCAGAATTGTCGCAAGCAGGGCGGCAGCGGATGCCGCTCTCAGCACTGCCGGTTCGCGCACCAGGCCGCTGCCACCCGCGAACCACAGGATCCCCGCGGTCGCGAGAAGACACGCCAGGCCGAGTCCGCGGAACAGGGTGCGACGCAACGGCGGCCCGGCGACTCTGGACGTTACCGGCTCCGCGAGTCCCGGCGCATCGCCCGCACCGGTTTCGAACCCGGCAGCCGTGTCGGCAACGGTCTCCGCTGCTGGAGCAGGAGATTCGGTATTCAAGGCGACTTCGAATCCGATCACGCCGTCTGCCGCGTGCCCATCCACGGAAACCGTTTTCCATGCGAGCGCATACGATCCGGGAGCCAGGTCCGGGAATTCGGCCCGGATCACGTGTGCACTGTCAGGCACGACGATCGTGCCGAGGAAAAGGGAATCGCCGGACGGGTAGCGGAGCAGCAGGCGAGTAAGCGAGGGTTCTACCGGTCCGGAGAATTCGAACCGCGCCAGCGGAAGAGGGATGGTGAGAACTTCGCCATCAGCCGGACTCGATGCCTCGAGGCGCGTGTGGAACGTCCCGTCGCCGTACTTCTCGTGCCTCCCGGCATCCTCAGGATCGAAGCCGACAGATGCGCCCGCCAGCGATCCGACCAGGAATATGGAAAGAGCGACAGACGACAGCAAACCACGCTGGAATGTCATGGAACCCGGTCTCCCTGCTGTCCCGCACTCGATGCTGATCACCCCCCGGTGGTGCGTAGATCGTACGGGTAAGATCCCATGCAGGCAAAGTTGAGTTCGGGAAGGACGGGGAACTCGCGGGCTGCGGACGTGTTTGCTGAGTGGGTCACCGAAGATTTCCCCCAGGAGGTAGTTCGTGATGCGAGCCCGTCGCTCGATCGGAGCCGTGTGCGTGTTGGTCGCGTCCAGCTGGGTTGCGGCATGCGGTGGAGACAGTTCGCCGGCCGCTCCAGCAGGGCCCGCCGGCCCGGAACCCGCTCCCGTGCTGACGTTTGATCCAGCCTCCGTGACGCTCGGGGAAGCCCGCGCCCAGACGATTCGGATCAGCAACAGCGGAAATGCGGCGGCCGGTCCGGTCCTGCTCGTCGCGGGTGCGGTGCGATCGAATGGCGGTGGTCCGATCCCCGGGGCCGGACTCTCCGTATCTCCTGCCGAGGTGGCGACCCTGAATCCGGGAGATACGCGCGACCTATCACTCACCCTCGCGCTCCCCGACGGGCTGTCCGGCGGCGAGTACGACGTGAGTCTCGAGGCGAA
>Ga0316193_10003597_pt1 | contig 11230 bp, 9 predicted proteins | sample MerIslsedime2_MG_FD_207735 | JGI IMG/M metagenome (GOLD analysis project Ga0316193, IMG submission 207735) | Coastal sediment microbial communities from Maine, United States - Merrow Island sediment 2 | ecosystem: Environmental > Aquatic > Marine > Coastal > Sediment | place: USA: Maine... | reverse complement strand
GTGAGCCGCGCGCGACGTCGGCGACCCATTGCCACTAATGTGACGACCCGAAGCCAGCCGCCCGTTGGCCGACCCCGCGACCAAGAGCGGAATGTTCTTGGTGCCGTGGTCCTTGGGAAACTCGGTGCACGAGTGCGCAAACACCGTCATGTGGTCGAGCAGCGTCCCGTCCCCTTCCTCGATGGAATCGAGCTGCGCGAGCAGATGGGACCAACAGTTCATCGCCTCGATCAGGAAGCGCTGACTCTTCGGCTGGTACCCGAGGTCCTCGTCCAAGAACTCGTCGTGCGTGAGTTGGTGGTAACCCACCTCTTCGCCGGGGAAGCGCACGTCGGTGAACACACGCCAGAGGTTCATATTGAACACTCGGGTTTGGTCGCAGGCCAGCGCGATAGTCACCAGGTCGGTCATGGGTGCTCGGGCCGTTCGCGTTTCTACTCGGCCAAGAAGTGGCGCACCTCGTCGAGGAACTCCGGCCAGGCCGGCTCGTCTTCGATGAGAAGGTGGTTGTCGCTGTCGAGGGTGACGAAGCGGGCGTTCGGAATGCCGGAGGCGAGCGCGAGGCCGCGCTCGTAGCTGACCGCACCGTCGCCTCGCGCATGGAAAACTAGCGTCGGCGCTTGAATCTTGGGCAACAGCTCACGAACGTCGATGTCCGCAGTAGCCGCGCGGAGGCGAAGCGCGTTGTCGGGGGAAGCCGTCATCCGCTGCAAATCGTTGAACCACTTCATGTGCTCCAAGGTCGCGTTGGGAATGAAGCTGCTGGTGAAGAGCTGCCGATGGGCTGGATTGTCCGCGCCCCACTGGGCACGCATGATGATCCGCATCGCCATCTCGTACTCTCGCTCTTGGTCGCTGGCGTCGACGAGACTTCCGGTCGCGAAGCCTCCCGACAAGACCAGATGCGACACCCTATCTGGGTTCCTTGCTGCATACGCCGCGGACACAGCGGAGCCCTTGCTCGTGCCAAACAAAGCGAAGCGCTCGAGCCCTGCCGCCTCGATCACGTGCTCGAGGTCTTGATAGAAGGCGTGGAACGACACCTCTTCGACGTCCCAGTCGGAGAGTCCGTTGGCGCGGTCGTCGTAGCGCACGAACATGTGATCGCGGCTGAGCTCTTTGAAGACGTGCCGCCACACGGGACTCTCCCAGTCGAACTCGAGGTGACTCAGCCAGTTTGCAGCCTTGACCAGTGGTGGCCCTTCCCCGACCGTGGCGTACGCGATGCGGGCGCCGTCGAAGGAATTGCAGAATCGAATCTCTTGACGGAGCTGCTTGGCGAGAGGTGATTCGATGCGAGGCTTCGGCGCGGCGTTGAGCGAACGCTTGGCCTCGACCAGTGCACTGTCGTCGATGCCACGTTCGGCGAGAACGCGTCGCCCGACTTGGATCTGTTGCTCGGCTTCGCGATGTCTGCCGCTCTGCTCTAGCAAGGTGCACAGCCGTAGCCTCTGCTCGACGTCGGCGGGGTCAAGGCGCAGGAGATCACGCGCAAACGGGAGCGCTCGCTCGACATCACCTTCGAGACGCGCGACCGCCTCGCACAGCACGCGAACGCGTAGCCGCCGGCAATCACTCCGAGCGGCGGTGAGCCAGGCTCGATACTCGTCAAAGTCCTGAAGCTCGAGTCCCTCGAGGAGCTCGCCATGAAAGAGGCCGGCGAGCTCGCAGAGTGTGTCGGTATCGAGGGTCTGGAGGCCTGCGCTCGTCGCGCGGACTCGGTGGAGATCAACTTCGGCGTCGGACACGTCGAGGCGAACGCTTTCGCGATCGGCCACTATTCGCCCTCGCCCTGGGTCGTCGACGGCGCCCCGAAGCTTGCTCAAGCACCAGCGGAGGCCGCCTCGCGGGTCGTCGGCCACGTCCCAGAGCAAATCGCTCAGTTGCTGCCGCCGATGTTCGCGCCCGGTGGCGGCCAAATAGCCGAGGAGTGCGCGCGCCTTCTTCGATGGTGGAAGGTCCACCGGTTCGCCGTCTCGCTCGACGCGCAGGGGGCCCAGCAGGCGCAATGTCAGCCCGGTCATCGGGATAACATACCCGGTCGACCGGAGACAATGAAGGGCAAGTTCACAGGGTACCTCCGAGGATCGTAGCGCCGTCCGAGCGTTCGATGGTTTGCTCTGCAAGTCGCCCGCGTAGATGCGGAGGGTTGCGGTCGGACACCGTGGGAGCGGGCCAGCCGCTCAGGGTCAGGGCGAGCTCGGTGATGCCGTGCGCCCGAGCCCGGGTCCCATCTCCCCGAATCGTCCAGTTCCGGGTATCATGTGGGTGCACCCTACCCTGGCGAGGGTGGTTGAGGAATCTATGAGTCCGCACGAGACGAACGCGCGCGGCGACCTCGAGGATGCACGAGCTCACTTTGAGCAGCGGGCCTGGGAGGAATCGTTTCTTTCGTTTTCGCGAGCCCATGAGGCGACCGCGCTGGGGTGCGACGATCTCGAGTTGCTGGCGTGGTCGGCTGCGCTCACCGGGCGAGACAAGGAGCTGTTGGAGACGCTCGAACGACTGCATCACACCTTGGTCGACGAGGGACGTTGCCTGCGCGCCGCACGCACAGCGTTTTTTATCGCGCTGCGTCTTTTCGCCCTTCACAACCCAGGGCAGGCGAACGGGTGGCTCGTTCGTGCCGCACGGCTCGTAGAACGCGAAGGCGGGGATTGCGCGGAGCAGGGATATCTTCTTCTTCCAGTCGCCGAGCACCATCTCAGAGCGGGAGAAGACGACGACGCATACGCCGTAGCCGCGCGTGCCGCTGAGATCGGCGAACGTTTCGAAGAGCCCGATCTGACTGCCTTTGCGCGCCAGCAGCAGGGGCGCGCACTGATGCGTCAAGGTCACGTCGACCGTGGGGTCGCGCTCCTGGACGAAGCGATGGTGGCCGTAACGTCGGGGGACGTGTCTCCCATCATCGCGGGTCTCGTGTATTGCAGCGTGATCGCGAGTTGCCAGCAAGTCTACGCGTTGGACCGGATGCGAGAATGGACCAAGGCCTTGTCCGCGTGGTGCCAGGAGCAGCCCCAGCTCGTCACGTTTACCGGCACCTGCCTCATGCATCGCGCCGACGTCATGCAGCTACGCGGCGCGTGGAGCGAGGCGATCGAAGAGTCCCACCGCGCGTGTGGCCGGTTGTCTCCCGACACCGACCCAGAGGCGCTCGGGGATGCACACTATCAGCAGGGCGAGATCCATCGACTGCGTGGAGAGCTGACGGAGGCCGAGGATGCCTATCGCAGCGCCAGTCAGGTGGGGCGCGAGCCGCAGCCAGGGCTTGCCCTCTTGCGTCTGCAACAGGGACGCATGGAAGAGGCCATCGGTGCCATCCGCCGGGTCCTCGATACGACCCCGGCGGCTTGGCGACGTACCGGTCTCCTGCCCGCTTGCGTCGAGATCTTTGTCGTCGCCGGCGATCTTGACGAAGCTCGGGCGGCGTGCGTCGAGTTGGAACACCTCGCGGAGACCTTCGATACGGAAATCGTCCGCGCCATGGCGGGGCACGCGCGTGGCGCGCTCCTGTTGGCCGAGGGTGATCCCCGAGCTTCGGTCACGCCGTTGCGAGATGCGTTTCATGTTTGGCAGAAAGTCGGAGCTCCTTATATTGCGGCGCGTATTCGCGTGCTCGTCGGGCGCGCGTGCCGGGCTCTCGGTGACGAGGATGGCGCTGTGCTCGAGCTGAGCGCCGCCCAAGACGTATTCGAGCAACTCGGGGCCGCGCCGGACACGGCAAAGCTCCACGCGGAGCCGAAAGAGTCCGCGCACTCGAATGACCACGGCCTATCCCCGCGTGAGCTACAGGTGCTCCGGATGGTGGCCAGTGGAAAAACCAACAAGGCGATCGCCGCCGAGCTCTGCTTGAGCGAGCGGACGGTCGACCGCCATGTAAGCAACATTTTTGTCAAAGTCGATGTCTCCTCGCGGGCCGCAGCCACCGCGTTTGCGTATGAGCACGACTTGATCTGAAGCCGCAACGGCTCGATGGGTAAGATTACCCATTCCGAATAGTTCGAAAGATGGGCGATTGTGCTGAAGCGCGGGTCGCGCCCTGGGCGGTAGCTTGGCGACATGAACACAACTCGACGCCAAGGGACGCGTCCCGAAATACCGAAGAGCACGGAAGCCGCCGCGCCACTCTCCGCCAGTTTCGTCGAAGAGGGAGAGGCATTCATGAAGCTGAGCGGACGCACGCGCCAGCGCGTGACTGCCGACCGCGGCCAGCGAGAGTCGTTCGAAGTGGTCGTCATCGGCGGAGGTCAGGCCGGCCTTTCGCTCGGTTACCACCTCGCGAAACGTGGATTTCACTTCGTGATTCTCGATGCCTCCGCTCGCGTCGGGGATTCCTGGCGCAATCGATGGGACTCGCTCCGTCTATTCACACCGGCTCGCTACGACGGCCTCGACGGCATGCCCTTCCCCGCGCCGCCCCACAGCTTCCCCACCAAGAACGAGATGGCCGACTATCTCGAGCGATACGCCGAACGATTCGCGCTCCCCATCAGGAACGCAGCAAGGGTCGACCGACTTCGAAAAGAGGGGCGTCGCTACGTCGTCACCGTCGGTGAGCAAGAGATCGAGACGGACCAAGTGGTCGTCGCCATGGCGAACTATCAAAGACCCAAGGTGCCTGACTTCGCGACGGAGCTGCGCTCCGACATCGTCCAGTTTCATTCGAAGGAGTATCGAGGACCAGAACAGCTACGCGAGGGCTCCGTTCTCGTGGTGGGCGCGGGTAACTCCGGGTCGGAGGTGGCCGTCGAGCTCGCGCGGCACCATCGGGTTTGGTTGTCCGGTAGGCACACCGGACACCTGCCGTTCCGGATCGACGGACTTGCGGCACGGGTTCTTCTCCTTCGCCTCGTCTTGAAGGTCCTTTTCCATCGGGTCTTGACGATCGGCACGGGCCTCGGACGGCGGCTTCGCCCCGGCATCGTTTCGCGGGGCGGACCGCTGATCCGGATCAAGCCCCGGGACATGGTCGCCGCAGGCATCAAGCAAGCGCCGCGAACGACAGGCGTGGATAGCGGTCTACCTCGACTGGCGGACGGGCGCGTACTCGACGTCCAGAACGTCGTCTGGTGCACGGGCTATCACCCAGGGTTCTCTTGGATCGATCTTCCCATCTTCGACGAGAGAGGGGTGCCGCGCCACACGGGGGGCATCGTCGACGACGCACCGGGTCTCTACTTCCTCGGCCTTCACTTCCTACGAGCCGTATCCTCTGGGATGATCCACGGCGTCAGCACAGACGCGAAGCGAATCGCGGACGCAGTCGCGGCGAGACGCCAAGCCCGGCTCGACGACGCCGAACCGTACTCGGGCCGACGCAAGGCGCGTTCCATCGCTTCGGGTGGCGCGACGAGGGTCCACGGGATGTGGGTCTTGACGTGGTGCCTCTTGCTGCTCGCGATCGGGGCCCTACGCTGCGTGGCGCTGGGGCGTACTGGGGAGCTCTAGGCGATCGAGGAGCGCCTCGAGGATCCAGTCGTGGATTCCGCGGACCTTAAACACCCAGACAGGCGCGAACCACCAGGCTAGCTTTGCATCGAGCACGTGGGCGACGCGACAACCGGTCGGCGTCTCGGTGATCTCGAATCCGTGCGTGCCTTTGAGAAAGGACAGCTCGGCACGCCAGACCATCTTCTTGTTGGTGTCGAGCTCGTCGAGGACCGCCCGGATGATGCCGTGGCGCTCCTTCGTCTCGCCCACCTTCAAGGGCCCGGGCGTTCGCTCGAAGGGGATCGAACGGGCCGGCCAGATGGAATCGTCTTCGGTTCCGACGCGCTCGAGGGCCTCGAACACCTCCTTGGACGGACGGGCGATCGACCGTGAATGTTCGTTTCTCACTCGCATTTGTCTTCCTCTCGTCAGGGGGTTCCATACGGTAGCGTATGGAACATGGATCCGAGACTTGCCGTTGTCAATACGCCACCGTATGGTGACGCCATGACCCAACGTTTGAACGCCGCGGCGTGGACGGAGATGGCGCTGCGCTTCATGGCTGATGAGGGCGTCGAAGCTGTTCGGGTGGAGCCTCTCGCGCGGGCCCTCGGGGTCACGAAGGGCAGCTTCTATTGGCACTTCTCTGACCGGAGGGAACTGCTCGAATCGGTGCTCGCGGCGTGGGAGCGATCGGCGACCCACGATGTCATCCGCGCGGTCGAAGACGCCTGCGAGGCGCCCGCGGAGCGCCTCCGCGAGCTCACTCGGATCGTCTTTCGTCATGGCGGCCCCCTCGACAGAGCGGTGCGCGCGTGGGCAACTCACGACGAGGGCGCCGCGAACGCCATCGCCCGCGTCGACTCGACGCGATACGACTTCGTCCGTGGGCTACTCGAAGAGCATGGACTGGCCCGCGAAACGGCGGATCGGCGGGCCCGCTTGCTCTACACCGCGCTCGTTGGCGAGCAACACACGTCCCTCACACTGAGCCGGAGGCGTCGCGTCGAGTGGGCCCTCGCCAATCTCGAGTTGCTTCTCACTGCACCGTGAGCACTTCGGGGCGAGCGAAGACCCTGGCGCGTGCGATTGGATCTCTTCTGTCAGTTCGAACCTGGGACGATTTGCCGCGCAGTGCCACGCCGATCGTGAACGTCGCCAACATGGCGAGTGCTCCCAATAGAGACAGCGGATACATCCAGCTCGTTCCGACCCAGTCGCCCAGCGGCATCGTGCCCGGAAGGAATAGCTGCAACACGGCGCACAAACCGAGCGCCAGCTGCATCGCCGGCCGCCCGATCGTCAACGGTGCGAGCAACGTCAGCAACCAGACGCAGGTGAGTGGAACGTAGTCCGCCCACGCGCCCGTGCTGGCGAGCGATCCCAGTCCGAGCAGGCCCACCCAGGCGATCGCGCGCTCGGTGCGACCCGCGTTGGGTCTGAGACCGATCGACGCACCGACCATCAGGAGCGCCAGCCCGTACAACTCACCGGCGCGGGCCGACAAGCTGGCTGCAACGGGCAGGCCCATCGCCGTCAGCTTGTCGAAGATCCCCGGGATGCCCTGATTGCCTGCGACGAGGAGCTCGGCCACCTCCGGCCATGCTTCCCCGAACGCGAATGCGCTCCCGTCGAGCAGGCGCGGCACATGGTAGTCGGCGAAGGCGAGGAAGGGCGCCATCCCCGCGACTCCGAGCGTGACGAGAGTGAGCACCGCACCGGCAGCGGCGGTCCAACTCAACTCGCGCCAGCGACGCTGCAATGCGAGCGGGACGAGCAGCAGCGCCGGAAACAGCTTGGAGAGGATCGACACGGCGAGAAGCGTCCCCCCGATTGCGGGGTGACGACGCGCGAACGCAAGCATGGCCAGTACGGCGAGCGCGATTGTCGCGAAGTGGAACTGTCCGTACTGGAAGTTGTGCAGGGTCGGGAACGCGATCAGTACGAACGGCGAGAGCAACGCGCTGACTGCACCGACGCGACCGCCCACCCAGAAGGAGAGCAACAGCACCGCAGCCATGCACAGCGTGACGTTGATGCCAAACCAGACCAGACGGATCGCCTGGTAGTCCTGAGTGATCGCGATCGCCGCCCGCGGCCACAAGAGGAACTGCGGCGCGTACTGGAACGGATCCTCGGGCGCCATCCCGGCCAGCTCGGTCGAGGGCTCGGCGTCCCTGTTCACACCCGGATAGTGACTCGCGTCGTAGACATTCGGCTCGCCGCGACGGTCGAGCTCCGCGCCGTAGACGTAGGCGTTCAGACACTCGTGCTTGGCGTAGAAGGGCTCTCGTGTGGACAGGAACCAGTCCGACTCGGTGTTCGTCATATAGGTCGAAAGCCGGCCGACCTGGACGACGGCAACCAACGCGAGCAGCAGCCAGGCGATCGTCAGCCGCGGGCGGGCCGCGGGCTGTGCGTCGAGACCCTCGGGCAAGCGTCGCGCAAGCCACGCGCCGGCCACCGCGAAGACCGCCCCGGACGGAGCGAGGGCCAGCGCCGGGACGAACGCGGCCGGATGAGCGAGTCCGATCGCGGCTGCGCCTACAGCCCCCGCCGCCCCGGCAACAACTCCAGCCCGGCGAGAGGCGACGACGCCGGCGGCCGCGGCGACCACCGCTGCGAACGTGAGCCAGACGGCGGCCGGTGCGATCGCTTGCACCGGGATGCCGATGATTGAACGAAAGAGCCCGACGAGAGCGTGAGTCCAGACTACGGTGCCGAGGATCGAGACCAGCCCCGCCGCCAGGCGGCGACCGGTCCCCGGGCTCAGGTGCGCGCTGATCACCATGATGAGTTCCTCCTGAGTTATTATACCGACTAGTTGGTATAAACTACTATGGCATCGCCGGATATGTCAAGGCTATGCGCTGTAATTTCATGACTGTCGAGGTGACAGGAAACCGACCAGGCGGTATAGTTCCCGGATGAGCCCCAGATCCGGAGCCCCGACTCGCGAGAAACTACTCGGAACCTCCCAGGAACTGATCAACCAGCGAGGTTTCGCCGGTACCTCGATCGACCAGATCATCGCCGAGACGGGGGTGACCAAGGGAACGTTCTTCTATCACTTCAAGACGAAGCAGGACCTGGCACGCGCCCTGATCGAACGCTACGCCGCCGCCGACCAGGAACTGATGCGCTCGAGCATGGAGCGCGCTGAAAGGCTGAGCCCAGACCCCGTGCAGCAAGTACTGGTCTTCATCGGTCTTCTGCTCGAAGTCGCCGAGGACCTCGACAAGACGACACAACCCGGATGCCTCTTCGCAACCTACTGTTTTGAGAAGGGGCTGTTCGACGACGAGACGTTCGACGTCATCTCGGAGGCCATGCTCGGCTGGCGCCGGGTCGTCGGCGACAAGCTCCGCGCCGCCGCGGAGAGAACACCGCCCCGTGCCGACGTGGACCTCGACGCGCTCGCCGACATGGTAACCGTCCTCTTCGAGGGCGCCTTCGTCGTGTCGCGTAGCCTGAAGGGGCCGGGTGTCTTTTCGGCGCAACTACGCCACTACCGCACCTACCTACAGCTGCTGTTCGATGCGTGATACGCAAGCGCGATCGAAGGTTCACATGGCGAACCCTCTGGACGCGCGATCAACCAAGCCCGGCTCCGGCGTCGCGAGTGCATCGTACGCGGCCACGGCACTCATTGCGATCGACACCAAGACTCGAAGCGCGAAGGACGAGGCGCTTATCGATAGAGAGTTGGATAGCTCGTCTACGAAGCGTGCGAACTCAAGGTCTTTGCTTTCAGTAGTCATGATTCTTTTCCTTTGTGAAGTGCAGCCAGTGTTCCCAAACTCGGACGGTGTTCGTCGGACGAAACAGCCCGACGTGCCCAATGCTTTGCCTCCCGAGAGCCTCGGGGGTAACGTCCACGCGCGTGACGTCGGCGCTCCTGAAGCGCTGGAGGAGGTCGTCCACCGCCCGCGGCGGCGCGATGTCGTCATCGGAGATCGCGTAGGCGAGAATGGGGGCCGAGAACCTCGCGTAACGCCCGTCCGCCCCATCGATGTGGGTCATCAGCCAGTCGCCGCCGCGTCCCCAACTCAACCATTCTCGCGCGACTCCGCCCGGGAGCTCCTCCCCCACGACCCACTTGGGAATCGGATCGAAGAAGCGCGTCGTGACCGGCAAGAGGGCCCGCCACAAGAGCTCGACCTTCAATCGGCTGAGACCATCCCAATGATGCGGGTGCCCAAGTTGGGAGCCAACCAGGATCGCCGCGCGCGCCTCGTGGAGCTCTTCGGCGATCCCAAGTGCCTGCCCGCCGAAGCTATGGGCGAGCAGGATGGGTACGGTGGAGTATCGCTTGCGAATGAACCGAAATGCCCCAACTGCGTCCGCAAGCGCCCATTTGGAAAGCGAGGCGGTTGCGATCCCTTCTTGTGTCGCGGACTCACCGATGCCTCGGTAGTCGACGCTTACGAGGCGTACACCCCGTTCCGCCAACCAATCGCCGACATGGCGGAAGACGCGCTGTGGGACGCCGATCCCCGGCAGTGCGAGAATCGTGGTGTGCGTTCGGCCGATGGGCTCATAGACCCGACCGCAGAGTGGATGGCGGTCGACCGCGGCGATTTCTACGGCGTTCGCCGCAGCCTTGCGCGAGTCGGGGACTGGAGAGCAGAGTGTTTGTTCGGACATGCGCTAAGCCTGGTGTCCGCTGCGCCTTCCAGCATGAAGCAGAGGTGAGAATGCGATGAAAACCAGCGTTGTCGTCCGTTTCACTCGCGATCGAGAAGGTCGGCGGGTTGCCTACGCCGCCCACGGCCGGGGCCCACTGTTGGTATGTCCGGCCTGGTGGGTCAGCCATCTCGAGAAAGACTGGGATCAGCCAGACTTCCGGGCCTTCTTCGAGCATCTTGGCGAAGTCGCCACCGTCGTCCGCTACGATCGTCCGGGCGTCGGGCTGAGCGACCCCTGCGACGAGGACCGGACACTCGAGGACGAAGTCGCCCTGCTCGACTCGGTCATCACCGAGTTGGATGTGCCTACGGTCTCGCTCCTCGGCGTTTCGTGCGGTGGGCCGCCTGCCATCGCTTGGACGGTGGCGAACCCGGGCCGCGTGGATCGCTTGATCTTCTTTGGCTCCTACGCGCGCGGCGAGGACATCGCGTCCTCGGAGCTGCGGGATGCCATGTGTGGGCTCGTGCACGCCCACTGGGGCGCGGGGTCGCGTGCGCTGGCAGACGTCTTCATTCCCGACTCGACCGCGCAAGAGCGAGATGCCTTCAGCGCTCTGCAGCGTGAGGTGGCCGATGCTACGGCGGCCGAGCGGTTCCTACGCCTCACCTATGAGATGGATGTTTCGGGCCTGCTCCAGGATGTTCATGCCAAGACCCACGTTTTCCATCGGCGTGAGGACCGAGCGATCCCGTTCGGCAACGGGCGCTCGCTTGCCGCGGGGATATCCGGCGCAGAGCTCGTCGTCTTGGAAGGACGCAACCATCCGATGTGGAACGGAAGCGACGCCGCCCGCCCAATCGCCGACGTGCTTCGCGGCCGAACCCCGACGGTGGTGGCGGCTGGTTGTCGTGTGGATGAAGCCAATCGAGAGCTCGTGCGCGACGGGGAGCGGATCGCCCTAACCCCACTCGAGCTCGGGGTGCTTCGGCACTTCATCAGTCATTCTGGGCAGGTCGTGACCCGAGACACACTCATCGATCGAGTGTGGGAGCAGAACACCGCAGGCAGCAACGTCGTCGATGCGGTGGTACGCACGGTGCGCAAGAAGTTGGGCGATTATGCGCCTTCCATCGAAACGGTGATCGGTCACGGCTATCGATTTGAAGCATGG
>Ga0316193_10003596_pt1 | contig 11232 bp, 5 predicted proteins | sample MerIslsedime2_MG_FD_207735 | JGI IMG/M metagenome (GOLD analysis project Ga0316193, IMG submission 207735) | Coastal sediment microbial communities from Maine, United States - Merrow Island sediment 2 | ecosystem: Environmental > Aquatic > Marine > Coastal > Sediment | place: USA: Maine... | reverse complement strand
CCCGTGGACGTTGGCCAAAGCGATGACCGACGGCGGCCCCGTTTTGGCGGCGGCCGACGCGATGGTGAGGATCCTGATGTCGAGGCGAAACAACCGGCCGACTCCGTAGACCGACACCATGTGGACGACGATCATCACCGATACGTACAGGAAGAGGATCGGTGACAGGATGACCGCCATTTTCACGTTGATCATGGCCCCGACCGCACAGAAGAAGAGATAGAACGAGAGATTGCCGATCTCGAACGCGCCCTGCAGCCGGCGCATGAATCGAAACTGGGCCAGGATGAGGGCAAAGGTGGTGACGATCAGGATGGTCGGGAAGCTGGGCATCAGATCGGCGATCAACCTCGTCTTGATCAAATCGCTCACCGCCATGATCGTCAGCGCAGCGAAGGCCAGCGCCACCAGATCGAAGATACGCAGCTTCGGACGCTTTGCTTTCTCCTCCTCGGCATTCACGTCTTCGCCGACCGTGCCCCAAAAGGGCGCTACCGGGTACCACCGGCCCAACAATGTCGGCGCCATAACCCACATTGCGAAGAGCGGAAAGAGCGTCAGGTTGTCGACCGCGTTGGCCGCCGCGAATAGATCGGGATTCCCGATCTCGAGCCCTTTCCACAGGGCGAAGAAATTGAGGCTGCCGCCGGTGTAGGTACCGGTGAACGGTCCCGCCAGCTTCCAGGAATCCTGTCCGACGATCTCCACGAGCTGGGGGTTGAGGAGCAGGCCCGCCGTGAGCGCTCCGATCATCGTGCCGACACAGGCTATGGCGAAGGCCGCTAACAGGGACCCGCCGGTTCGCTTCAGGTCTCCGAGATTGACGGTGAACAGGATGAGGCAGACCGCAAAGGGGACGGTAAATGAGGCCAGCGCTTCGTAAAACGGCGAGCGGTCGGTGATCAGCCCGATGTTCGAGAGGAGGCCCGCCAGGAACAGGATCATCACCACCGGCGAGATCTTGCGCGCCCACCCGAATTTCGAATCCAGCCACACCGAGAGCAGCACGACACCGAGGAAGATGGACGTCAGCTGGTAGGTATTGTCGATCATGAACGCCGTCCCATTCAATCCTCCACCACCCGCCGAAGATCGAGGTCGTGGAAGTCGTAAGAAAAGTCGGTGTCGGGCGAGAGCATCTTCATCCGGATCGCCTCGACCTCGCCGTCAGCGCCAAGGATGAAAGTGACGTAAGCGTCGGCAAGGAGGCTGCGGTCGAGCCAGCGGGCCACGAAGGTGTCGTACTGGAAGTGCTCCAGCGGACCCGTCAGCTTGTCGGAGCGGCTGAAGCGCATTACCAGGCCCTCCTCGCTCCCATCCACGCAAACGTCGCCGTACCACGGGTCGCGATAGGTCCCGACGTACGACTCGATCGGCAAGCTCGGAGTGCTGTCGGCGTCGCGGTTGGCGAAGGCCTCTTCGACCTCCTTCTTGGCCTCGTCGGCACTCTCGGCCCCAACCTCCGCCACGACCGCCACCCAATCCTCCGGTGTCTCAGAGATGTACGCGTTCAAAACCCCCAGGACGACGGTTGCCGGCGCATCGCTCCACTGGTTTGCCAGCGCGATGACCGCAACCTCCTTCTCGGGCAGAATCCCGATGTAAGTCGTCATCCCCTGCAACGCACCGCCGTGGCCGACGCGGAGGTAGCCGAAAAAGTCGCTCAAGCCCCAGCCGAGGGCGTAGGCCGAGAAGTGGGTGCGACCGTGCTCGCGAGCCGCAGCCGATACCGGGACCAGCGTCACCGGCTTCCAGAGCTCAGCGTGGGTCTCCTCGCTCAACAGACGCTCGCCGTCGGGAAGGGCCCCGCCGGCGAGATGCATAGCCGCCCACTTCGCGAGCCCAGATACGTTGCAGTTGATCCCCCCCGCCGCCGAGGTGGCGCCGCCGCCCGAGAAAAACGTGGTCTCCAGTTCGCCGTCCACCACCATGTGAGGCGTTGCTCTGTTCGGTTCGCCCTCAAGGCGATCCGGCATGGCGCGGCATTTGGTCATCCCGAGTGGTTGCATGATCCGCGCTTCCACGATGTCCTCCCACGCCACACCGGTGATCGTGGCGACCACCTCTCCCGCAATCACGTAGAGCAGGTTGTCGTAAGCGTAGGCGGTACGGAAGCTCGTCTCCGGCTTGAGATGTCGCATCGCTTTGATGACGTCTTGCCGAGTCGACATCGCGTCCGGCCAGAACAGGAGGTCGCCGGCGCCGAGGCCGAGCCCGCTTCGATGGGTCAAGAGATCCCGGATCGTGAACTCGCGGGTGACCCACGGATCGTACATCCGAAACTCCGGCAGGTAGTCGATGACGGGGTCGTCCCAGTCGAGCTTTCCCTCATCAACCAGGATTCCGAGCGCGGCCGCAGTGAAGGCCTTGGTCAACGATGCAATCTGGAAGATCGTGTCGGCGTCTACCGGGTCCGGCCGTCCGATCTCGCGCACGCCGTGTCCCTTGCCGTAGATGAGTTCGCCGTCCTTCACCACTCCGATCGCAATTCCAGGGGTCTGGAATTCCTCCATCGCCCTCTTCGCAAGTGTGTCGATCTCCTTCGCAGTCGGTTCCTGAGCCAGAGCAGGCGTTGAAAGCACGAACCCGACCAGCAAGAACCCGAACAGAACTCGCCGCGAATCATGAATCCCGGACATGATTGCTCCTTTCCCCTGCCATCTACCGTTCCGCGATTGTAAAGCACCAGCCGGGTTCGGCTCATTGGAACGCGCCCGGGCTGGCCAAATTTTTCGGATGTCGGATACTGGCGGTGTCCGAAGTTGCAGCCGTTCCTGGGATTCTGCAAAGTTAAAACCTGGATTTCTGTATGGATGAACCACCAACTCATCGAAGGGTCGCTCGATCCGTTGTCGCTGCACTCATCTTCGCCTGCGTTTCCGCGGCCGCCGAATCCCAAACCGATCCGGCGATTCTCACTGCAGCCGAGGTTATTGAAGCCACGTCCAGAAGCTGTCGGATCGTGCTCAGAATCCAAGGAAAAGTCGACAGCGTGGAGACGACTCGCCTCGAAGGCGGGCGCTTCGTCTTCGACCTCGCACCCGTCGCCTGGAATGGACCGACGCGCCGGGTGCGCCCTGATCTCCCCGGCATCCACGAATACCGTTTTTCGCAGTTCTCACGTGATCCTCTGGTCACCAGATTCGTCGTCGAAGTCGGGACCGGTTGGACCTGCCGGCACGAAAGTGCGCCTTCCGGCCTCCATGTTGTGTGCGGCGGCCCCCCCATCCTCGAGGCACCGAAACCGTCGTCCGCTGGTTCGGTCATCGCCGTGGTTCGTGGTCTCGAACTCTCGAGCCCGTTGGCGGGTCTCGACGCTGAGAAGCTCGTCGATCGCTCCCTCGGCTTCACGCCCCGGGACATCGTGAGGGATGGTCTGCCGAACTTCGGCTCGATGCGCGATGACTGGATCGGCGAACCCCGGCCCCACAAAGGGCTCGACATCTACGTCGACAAGGTATCTGTGCAGGCGGTCGCCAAAGGGAAGGTCGTTGGAATCGGGTATGGGGAACGGTCCGGAGGCTGGGCGACAATCCGCCATGGAAACGGGGTCGAAACCCTCTACGTCCACATTTCCGGACTGAAGGTCAAGACCGGCGACGACGTCGCGAGAGGCCAGTCGATTGCAGCTATTGATGGCGCTGTTGGGAACGCTGTTCAGCCGCAACTCCACTTCGAGCTGAGGCTTGACGACCAGTCTGTAGATCCCGTTCCGTACATCTTCGAGCAGGCCTCCGGAGACCTCAAACGAAAGATCACGCTCGCGAATGAGAGGCTTGCGGTTCTCGAGCGGGAACGCGCATCACGTGTTCGGCTGGGGGTTGAGTAAAGACACCGGGACCGACAGCCTTCTGGCGCTCAAATCAAACTCAACCTCAGAACCGTATCGTCAGCCCCGTCAGCGCGCGCACTTCGTCGTAGTCGTCGTGTTCGGTCCACTCGCCCACCAGCAGCAACGAGAATGCACGGCTGATGTTGGCGTTCATCGAAAGCGAGTAGCGCTCGCTCTCCGGTCGTTCCTCGATGGTGCCGCCGCCACCATCCTGGTACTGAAAAACCGACAGCGACTTCTGATAATCCACCGACAGGTAGACCCGCCGACCGATGGTCTTGCCGAGCGACACCCAGGTCGAGTCGTACTCACGGTCGAGCCGATTGATGCGCGATGTGGAGGCCGAGAAGTCGAGTCCGATCTTCGCGATGTTGTTGAATGACAAACCCAGGTTGGCGCGATCAGCCCACTCGTCGTCCGAGTTGTTTCGATCCTGGCCGTAGCTCGCCCAAATCCGGACCCATCGCCACGGGCTCACGGTGACCCGGAGCCGACCGGATTCGAACAGCAGCCCTTGCAGCCTAGCCGGGTCCACCGGGCGACCGTCCAATACGTCGTCGGTGATCGACCGGGCGTTGAGGGACCGACCGCGATGATACGTGCCCTGGAAGTCGATCAACCGCGTTGGCGCGTAACGAATGTTGGTGAAGAAGTAACCGAGGTTGCCGCTTCCGAGGCCGGCGGGGCCCTCGAGATCGTACTCGAGCGCCTGGTAGAGGAAGAACTGCCTTCCGACAGGAATGAAGTTGTTGAAGAGGACGATCGATCGCTCGGTGAGCTCCTCGTTGCGAATGAGCACCCAGCCGAGCACATGGCGACGGCCGTGGGCGGCGTCGACGGCGACATAGACACCACCCTTGGTGATTCCGTCCACGAACCCCGCCTCCCGGATCTTCGGTTCCAGGCCTGCGAACAGGCCAAGCCGAAACCGGCCGAAGGAGGAGGTATTTTGAAACCGGTACTCGCCGAACACGCCGCCAAGGGCGCCGATACCACCCATGTGGCGTAGCCACATCTGACCGAGGCGAAGAGTCCACCGGCCCCCGCTGCCTTTGACGCCAACCCAGGCGTCGTAGATAGAAATTCTCTCGTCGCGGCCCTCGCTGCCCGGGAAGGTAGCCACCCTGGTGTCGATACCGAACTCGAAGTGGCTGTCAGGCCGCGGTTCTGAAAACAGAGAGAACGACGCGATCACCTCTGAGAAATCGTAGTTCTCGCCATCCGCCAGATCGCGGTCGGACCAGTTGCAGAAGAGGGAGAAGCGTCCGTTGGTTGGAATCGCCTGACCGAACACCAGCCGCTCCGGCAGCAGCAAAGCTACTGCAAGCAACAGCAACAGGGGGATCAGCCTAACCTGAGCCCTAGCCACGGCCCGGCCCCAGTCTGTACCGATCGTCCGGTGGTTTTTTTCCGTCTGGGTGACACGAGTAGCAGACAACCGAGTCGTAGACATAGCCCGGCTGCTTGCCCTCGTGTTTGTCATCCATCTTGTCGCGCGGGTGGCAGCCCGCGTCGAGACAGCTGAATATCCTGTAGTTGGCCGGGTCAGTGTGGCAGTCTCTGCACTCTTTGCCCGCATGCTTGCCGCTGGTGATCGGGAAGTACGTGTGGTCGAAGGACCCCCGGTTCCAATTCGGATCCGACGGACGGTGGCACAGCTCACAGTCGGTCGGGAAACCCGCACCCGTATGATTCGGGTTGTTCGTCGAGTTGTATTTGTCCAGATGGCAGTTCGCGCAGTCCGAGGGAAGTCCAGCGTACACCCCGTTCGAGTGACACGCCGAGCAGTCGAGAGTGGCGTGAACCCCTACGAGCGAATAGGTGTGATCAAAGGTCGCACCAGTCCACGTCGTCGGTTGGTGGCACGTCCTGCAATCGGTGGGAAATCCGGCCGACGCGTGATTGGGGTCGGTGGTCGCGTTGTAGTCGTCGAGGTGACAATCGACACACTCGGACGGGAGACCGGCGTACACGCTCCCGATGTGACAGGAGCTGCACTGCTGGGCGGTGTGCGAGCCGACCAGCGGCCACACCGTGTGCGGGTAGGTGGCACGGAACCAGTTCGGATCCGACGGCCGGTGGCAGCTGTCGCAGGTGGTCGAAAACCCGGCCGCCGAGTGATTCGGGTTGGCGGTGGCGTTGTAGTTGTCCAGGTGGCAGTCCACGCATTCGGACGGCAATCCGGCGTACACGCCGCTCGAGTGGCACGCCGAACAGTCGAGGGTGGCGTGGACTCCGACAAGCTGATACGGGTGGTTGAGTCCTCCAGGCGCGCCGTCGTCCCACGACGTCGGCCGATGACATTGCTCACAGTCCGTGGGGAAACCGGCACCGCCGTGGTCGGGATCTTCGGTCGCGTTGTAGTCGTCGAGGTGGCATCCAACGCAATCGGAAGGAGTCCCTGCGTACGTTCCGTTCGGGTGACACGACGAACAGTCGAGAGTGGCGTGCACTCCATCCAAGCGGAACGGATGCTCGAAATCTGCGCCCTCCCACGATGTGGGTTGGTGGCAGGTTTCGCAGGCGATCGGGAATCCAGCCGCCCGGTGGTCCGGATCATCTGTCCGGTTGTAGTCATCCAGGTGGCAGTCAGAGCATTCGGACGGCAGGGCGGTATAGACGGACCCCGTATGACAGGCGCTGCACCGCTGCGAGCTGTGGGATGCCACCAATGGCCATGTGGTGTGTGGGAAGTCGGCTCGGTGCCAATCGGGATCGGTCTGGCTGTGGCAGGTCTCGCAGTCGAGGGAGAATCCGGCGGCGCGGTGGTTCGGGTCCGTCGATTCGTCGTAGTCGGTCTGGTGGCAGCCGAGACAATCTGTCGGCGTTCCGACATAGGTACCGCCCGCGTGGCACGCCGAGCAGTCCAGCGTGACGTGCACTCCGACGAGTTGATAGGGATGGTCGAAGTCTGCGTCCTGCCACGAGGCATCGGCTCGGTGGTGACAGAGGGTGCAGTTCGTCGGGAAACCCGCAGCGGGGTGGTCAGGATCGGTCGAAGTCTCGTAATCGGTCCGGTGGCAGCCGATACAATTCCGCGGTGTCCCCGCGTAGATCCCACTGCCGTGGCACGCTGAGCAATCAAGGGTCGCGTGTTGGCCAAGCAGGCGGTATTGGTGATCGAAAATCGCCTGATCCCACGAGATATCGTTGGGACGGTGGCACACGTCGCACTGAGTCGGGAAGCCCGCGGCCAGGTGGTCAGGATCCCGAGAACCTTCGTAATCCTCGCGGTGACAGGAGTAGCAGTCCGGCGTGACGGGTCCGTCAAACCGTCTGTCGGGATGGCAGCCAACGCAATCGACTGTCTGATGCTGCCCACCAATCGGGAATCCGGTGTTCGCCTCGTGGTTCCACCTGGCAGGGATCCATCCAATCGGTTCGTGGCATTGTTCGCACTCCACCCCGAGGTTGGTGCGGAATGGGTCGTCCTGCCGGCGGATCCAGTGACAGTCGTAACAGGTCGTGGGCGTGCCCTTCGTCGCCCCATTCCAGTGGCACGATGCGCAGGGAACCTCGAGGTGCCGACCTTCGAGGGGCAGCAGCGTCGACTTGTGGAACGCCCGCGAGGCGTTCTTGAAGTGTGTGTCCATCGCGTGGCAGGCGGTGCAGTCGTCACCCAGTGTGCCCTTGTGTGCATCTTCGTGGCAGGTGGTGCAGTCAGGTGTCAGATTCAGGAATGATCGCGTCGTGTGACAGTTCGAGCAATCACCGGCGAACTCGCCGTGATAACCCTCGATGGCGAATCCGGTTTCTTCGGCGTGATTGAAGTCCGTCGGATCGATGGGTCGTAGTTCTGCATCGCGTCCCTGGTGCTCGGCGTGGCACACGCCGCAATCGTCAACGGTGGCTTCGCGATGAACTCCCCTTCTCGCTTCCATCCGCCCGGCGATCTGATCGTGGCAGGCGAGACATCGTTCTCCGTCGATGTCGAAGCTGTCGTCGTGGCAGTTTTCGCAGCTGTCAGGATCCTCGAGACCTTCGTGAGCGAGGCTGAGGCGACCGGGCATGTAGTCGATCTCGTCTTGCTGGGCAAGCGCCGGTACAGCGCACGCGATCAAAACTGCCGTCACGATGACGGACAGAGGCCTGATCCGAAACCACCTCGACCCGCGCCCGTCGGCATGTGGATCACGTTCACGACAGGAGGGCCCCGAGGATGACGCCTCAATGTGTCCGGCATCCGGGGACATTTTGGATTTCCCGGTGGAGCAAAGATCTTCGGTCATCGTGCCGGCCGCTTTGGGTCTTTTCAATTTCCGCCCTCACTCCCGGTTTCAATTCGGTCATACCAAAGTACACATATGTAAATGTGTTTTATTGCTCAAACGTGTCTCAGTCGCAACTCAAGAGGGAATTGTGGGATTCAGCGTGATTCACATCACCCGCTGACGATCTCGCCTTCGAAATCTAGGAGTCAGCCCGCCGTTGGAGTCCACCCCTTTTCCCCAGAGGACGACACCGCGAGGTGTGGCTGGACCACCGTTCTCTGGTTGGACTGTCCCCTCTCCCTCCAACCACCGCCAGCGAAGCCAGGGCGAGCGAGAGGGCCCGGTTACGGGAATCGCCACCTGGTGAGTAGCACCGGATTCCCCGGGTCATGCCACGAGCGGTGGTCCCATCCCCTGCCGGCGAGCAGCATCGGCCCGATCCAAAGCCTCATCGATCAGCCTGGAACCACGGTCCGATACCCCGCCCACCTCGCTCAAACTACCTGGGAAGGTCCACTCGAGCAGGACGAGGGTGTTCATCATCCCACCCTCGATCCCCTCGGTCAGCTCGACATTCGAGTCGTCTCCGTGCAATTCCAGCGCGAGCCCCAGATCGCGGTTGTTGATCAAGGTGAACGCTGCGGCGACCCCACGCGCGGTGGAGGCCACGGGAAGGCAACTCTGGCGTTGAGCCCCCCTGACAGCTCCAACCATACTGAACCGCTTGAAATAGAGCGCCCGCCCGTAGCCGTGCGCGATCTGCGGCCAACAGCTCTGAGGCATCGACTCGAGGAAGGTCCTTGTGGGAGGGCGCTGGAGCCGGGTGTGCCGCACGACCCCGACACGACCGAGCAAGCTCGTGGCGACGCCGAAGAAATCCCGCTCGTACACGGCGAGCATCAGGCCGATCGTCTCGATCGCGAACTGGGAGAACGCAGGATCGGCAATGGCTTCGAGCCGGTCCAGCAGACAGTCGGCGTCGAAGCCGTACTTGAGCACTGCGGCCATCGCGATTCCGCAGTGAACCGGAGGCCCCGCCTCGGGCGGCAGATCGAGGTCCGCGACTCGCACCCGCCATTCGTCCTGTCGCTCGAAGAAAGCGAATGCGAGGCCTTCCAGCTGCCACAGGGCGAAGATCTTCTGATCGAGGAGCCGGTGTTCGGCGGCTGAAGCCGCGATGCGAACGCTGCGTGCGACGAAATCTTCCACCGAGGTCGGCACGACAATGGACCGCGGGGTCGTCGTCGAGAGAACCCTGACCTTCCGGCAAAGCGCCTTCCAGGTGGGAACCAGATTGTCGCGAATCGGTGAGGATCGGTTTCGCACGTGGCCCGTCGTCATGGGTGGCCCCGATGCGTTACCTCATCGGCACCCGACCCGGCGTCCACGGCGCCTTCGCCTCCTCCGCTTTGGCCTCGAGCGCCTCGAGGTCGGTCACGAGCTGTTCGAGCTTCTCCTTCTCGGTCGCGAACGCCTCGGCCGCCCACTCGAAAGCCTGACGATGGGTCGTTGTCGGCGCCTGGGTCGTGTACCACTGGTCGTAAGCGATCCGCTCCACCCGGCTGACGATGGAGGGAGGCGTAAAGACGTTGCGCCCGGCCTTGGTCGCATCTCCCCGGAACGCCAAAACGATGTCGTCGTAGCGAGATTTGATTCCCTCGAGCTCGGCCATCAGCGCCGGATCGGCCTCAGGCGTGTCGACCAGGGCCTGCCGCAGATAATCGAGCCGCTTCTTCACCTCATCAGTGAGCTTGGAGGCGCCGAGGACGGACCGCCGCAGCTCACGAACCTCCTTCTGGAAGCTCTCCACTGCGGTTTGGTCGGCCGCCGTCAAGGTCGCCAGCTCGAGTGCCTTGACGTCGAAAGGCACGGGCCCGGACAACGCCTTCCACTCTCCCCCGCTCTTCGCCTCGAGGGCTGCGGAATACGAACCCGGCAACGCCAGCGGACCACGATCCGGCTCATCCCACGGCGCCCGGTCTTTCGCTGGTGACAGATCGGTGGGCGCGGCGGCCGGCCACCGCAGGTCCCACGCCACTCGGTGGAGGCCCTTTTTCCGGTCAGCCTTGACGCGCCGTACAACCGAGCCCTGATCGTCACGTACGACCAGGAAAACGGCCGGCTCCGTCTCGAGGTCCTCGTCCCGAAGCTCGGCCATCGACGCGAGCGGGGTTTCCGACTTGTCTTTCCGAGCTTCCTTTTCGGCCTCGTTCCGGAGCTCCGTCTTGGTTTTGAGCCCGTCGCGCATCCAGTAAGTGAAGACCGCACCGTAGGGCGGGTTGGACGCGGTCCAGAAACCGTTGCCCCGCTCGATGACGCGGTCCGACTGCTCGATGTAGCGCAGCGCCTCTCGGGTCGGGAAGAGGATGGCATCTTCGTTGGCCAGCCGCTCCTCCGTCATCTCCCGTAGCGAGGTGTAGTCGTCGAGGATGTAAAAGCCCCGGCCGAAGGTGGCGATCGCCAGATCCTCCCACTGTCGCTGGATGTCCAACTCGCGGACCTGGATGGTTGGAAAGCCGCCTTTCAATTGATGCCAGTGCGTCCCTTCGTCCAGGGTCACGTAAAGCCCGAATTCGGTGCCGATGAAGAGCAGCTCCTTTTTCACGTGGTCCTGGATCAGCGTGTAGGCAACCTGCCGGTCCGGCAAATCTCCGCGTATCGATTGCCAGGTCAGGCCCTTGTCGCGGCTCACCGCCACGTAGGGCGCAAAGTCCCCCATCTTGTGGTTATCGAAGGTGGCGTAGACGGTGTTCTCGTCGAATATCGAGGCTTCGAGATCGCTGACATAGGTCCGTTCGGGCACCCCGGGCACACCATCGACCTTGCGCCAGCTCGCTCCCCCATCCTCGGTCACCTGGATCAGCCCGTCGTCGGTGCCGACATAGATCAGCCCCTCGACCAGCGGCGACTCGACCAGTGAGACGATGTTGCCGTAGTTCGAGGTCGAGATGCTCTTGTGGACCGCGTCCATCTCCCAGATCCTCCCCATCACGGGGAGCCGGTCCCGGTCGAGCTGTCGGCTGAGGTCACCGGAGATTGCGGTCCAGGTGTCGCCCCGGTCATCCGAGCGGAACAGCCGCTGCGAAGCGAAATAGAGCCGGGTCGGCGAATGTGGAGAAATGAGGAGGGGCGAGTCCCAGTTCCAGCGGTGGGCCGGCTCTCCGGGCTCTTCCTGCGGCTGGATATCGA
>Ga0316193_10003595_pt1 | contig 11233 bp, 10 predicted proteins | sample MerIslsedime2_MG_FD_207735 | JGI IMG/M metagenome (GOLD analysis project Ga0316193, IMG submission 207735) | Coastal sediment microbial communities from Maine, United States - Merrow Island sediment 2 | ecosystem: Environmental > Aquatic > Marine > Coastal > Sediment | place: USA: Maine... | reverse complement strand
GATCGAACCGTCGTCGGCTTGGAGCCGCTTCGCTTCCAACCGCACCCGCTTGGAGAACTGCTCCACCGACGCCGCCAGACGGGCGATCACCGACGCCTGGCGGGCCTCCACCCAACCCGACAACTCTCGCGCCGCGATCAGAGCAGATTCCAACGCATCGGGACCAGCAGCGACATCGGCATCGACCTTCGACAGGTGCCCAACCCGCTCGACAAATTCACCGATCTCCACACCCACAACCATGACCAACAGGTGTCAGAGGGTTGGTGAAGACGACATGCTGATCTCGTGGATCGTCCAGCGAGGATCCTGATCACGATCGGCGTCGTTGCCGCGCTCCTGGCGCCGGTGATGCTCGATCGCGACAGCTTCCCGTTGTCGACCTACCCGATGTACTCGCGGGCTCGGGGGGACGCAGTGGTCTTCTCGACCGCGCAGGCGGTCGACACCGGCGGAGTGACATCGGCGCTCACCTTGGGGGTGATCGGTGACAGCGACGACCCGCTGATCGTCGCCGGTGAACTCCGCGACGCGATTCGCGAGGATCGAGCGCCGGAACGCTGCGGCGAGATCGCTCGCCGCGCAGCGGACTGGAGCGGCCTGCCCGCCGACGCCGTTGCGATCGAGGTCGTCAGCGAACGTCACGATGTCGTCGCGCAAGTCGAAGGTCAACCGAGTGTCATCGATCGGACAGTCCACGCGTCGTGCGAGGTGCGGAGGTGACCGACGTCGTCGAGTTGCCGCCCGCAACCCGGCAGTTCCCGATCGTCGATGCCGTCGCGCCGGCGGAGCGCTTGGCGATGTTTCGCATCCTGACCGCGGTCTTCGCACTTGCGTACCTCGTCATCCGTCTGCCGGTCTTCCTCCAGCTCGGCGACCGGAGCAACGGGTTCGAGGGCGTCGGCCTTGCGGCGCTGCTCGATGCGCCGGTGCCCAGTGCCGTCATCGACGCAACCGTTGCCGTGACTCTTCTGGCCGGGCTCGGGAGCATCATCGGCTGGCGATTCCGAATCGTCGGGCCGCTCTTCGCATTCGGAATGCTCGCGCTCGGCTCGTATCGGGGTTCGTGGGGGCAGCTGCTGCACTTCGAGAACCTGATGGTGCTGTATCTGCTGATCGTCGCGCTCGCGCCGTCGGCCGACGCCTGGTCGCTCGATTCCCGACGGCGACGCGATGGCGACCGCCTCTCGGTCGAGTCGACCGCCTACGGATGGCCGCTGGCACTCGCCTCGCTCGTCCTCGTGATCACCTACGTGATCGCCGGCGTCGCCAAGCTCCGGTACGGCGGGCTCGAGTGGGTGTTCGGTGACACGCTGCGCAACCACGTCGCATATTCAGCGGCCCGTCTGGATCTCCTCGGCGGGAGCCCGGCACCGTTCGCCGGGTGGGGCGTGCGCACCGAGTGGATCTGGCCTTGGGTCGCGGCTGCCGCGATCCTGATCGAGTTGTCGGCGCCGGCCGCGCTGTTCGGCGGTCGTATCCGCACGGCGTGGGTGGTCGCTGCGTGGCTCATGCACATCGGCATTCTCGTCTTCATGCTGATCGGGTTCCCGTACCCGCTCTTTCTCGTCGCCTTCGCACCGTTGTACCGGATCGAGCGGCTGTGGACCGATCGGCCGTCGTGGCTGCAGCGGCCCGACCGTCAGCTCGAGGCCTGACTCGCCGCCTCCGCAACGGTGCGGCCCCATGCGGTCGCTCGGTCAGCCTCTCCCTCCTCCAAGTGGTTCGACTTGTCGACGAAGAAGCTCTCGACCTCGACGACCACTTCGAAGCCGTGCTTTCGCAGGCGCTTGGCGATCCCCTTCGAGGCTTGCCCGGTGAGCAGGGTCGTCGCGTGGACGCGAGTGTCGAAGGCTGCAGCCTGACGTTCACCGGCCTCGGCGACGTCGTCGAACCAGTCCCGCAGCCCTGGCCCCATTGCATCTGGATCGAGATCCAGCGCCTCGTCCTTGGCGGCCATGTCGGCCGCGCCGTCCCGACTCAATTTGTTCGACATACCGTGCGCGTGGGTCGGTCCGCCGACCACGATCAGGTCGGCCGCGGCGATCAATTCGGGAATCGCGTCGTGCACCGGCACGACGGTGGTCTCCGCAAGCGTCTGGATCCCCTCCGCAATGTGCTCGGCAACTGCGTGGGTGTTGCCGAACATGGACTCGTAGACGACGACGGCGCGCATGACAGCCTCCTTCTCACCCGACCCTCGCCGGGCTCCGGTTCGATCATGACCCCGGCGGCGCAACTGTGCACGGGTCCTTCGTCCCGACCGCCGGCACGCCGTGTCTGCCTCCCGCCGCCGAGGACCGGAGTGAAATGTCCGAGCGGTCACCAAGATCTGACGCTTCGGGTGATCTGCAGCGCGAACAGTCCGCGTTGAGACTCATCACGATTGGTGTGGGTCACTGTTCAACACGATCAGGTGTGGTCGTCCGATGTCGGGTACAACCTGATCCATGGCGAAGCGATCGATCCTGTGGTTCCGCCGGGACCTGCGCTTGGCGGACAACCCGGCGCTGATGGCCGCCGGGGCCGACGGACGCGAAGTGATTCCGGTCTTCATCGTCGATCCGACATTCGCGTCGTCGGGCGCTCCGCGGCTGGCGTACCTTCACGACTGCCTCGGATCGCTCGACGCTTCGATTCGTGAACGCTCCGATACGGGGCTGGTGATCCGTCACGGTGACCCCGTCGTGGTGATCCCGGCGCTCGCTGCCGAGCTCGATGCCGACGAGGTCTTCGTCGCTCGTGACTACTCGCCGTATGGCCGCCAACGGGATACATCGGTGCGGTCTGTGCTGAGCCAGACGGGCCGGACCTTGCAGGGAGTGGGGTCGCCGTACGCCGTGATGCCGGGCTCGGTGACCAAGGATGACGGGAACCCGTACGCGGTGTTCACGCCGTTCTCGAAACGCTGGCGCACGATCGGCTGGGATGCCCCGTCGGATGAACCGGGCGGCGACTTCCGGTGGCTCGGCGCCGGTGCCGCCGGGATCGGGGCCGACTCACTCGGTGTCCGCCCTGACCCCGGCATCGAACTCCCGGCGGCGGGGGAGGAGGCGGCGCACGACCTGTGGTCGAACTTCCTGCCCGACGGCGTCGACGACTACCCCGACCAGCGCAACCTCCCTGCCGCGAGCGGAACGAGCAAGCTCTCGCCTGCGCTCAAGTGGGGCACGGTTCACCCTCGTCAGCTGCTGGCCGACCTCGACGCCTCGGGCGCCGGGCGGAAGGGCCACACGGTGTTCTCCAGCGAGTTGGCGTGGCGCGAGTTCTACGCCGACGTCCTGTTTCAGCGGCCACGCACCTCCTGGGAGAACCTGAATCCGAAGATGGACGCCATGCCGGTGGACACCGATGCAGCGGCTCGGCAGCGATTCGATCGATGGTCGGCGGGTCAGACCGGGTTCGGGATCGTCGACGCCGGGATGAAGCAGCTGGCAGCGACGGGCTGGATGCACAACCGGGTCCGCATGATCGTGGCCAGTTTCCTCGTCAAGGACCTGCATCTCCCCTGGCAGTGGGGCGCGCGGTGGTTCATGCGGCACTTGATCGACGGCGACCTGGCCTCGAACAACCACGGTTGGCAGTGGGCGGCGGGTACGGGGACCGACGCGGCCCCGTACTTCCGGGTGTTCAACCCGCACCTCCAGCAGGAGCGCTACGACCCCGACGGCGAGTACGTCGCCCGCTGGGTGCCCGATCCGGTCGAACCGATGCTCGATCACCACGCCGAACGCGACGAGGCGCTCCGCCGCCTCAAGTCCCTCCCCGCCCGCTGATGGTTTCGCGTGATGGTTCCGCGAGCCCTGGGCTCGCGGAACCTGGTTCGCGGAACCAAGGGGCTGGATGACCTGGCGGGTTGGCAGTCGGTACACTCGAGTGCCAGATGTTGGACGACCGCAAGACCGCGATCCTGAGCGCCGTTGTGCAGGAGTACATCGCCACGGCTCAGCCTGTCGGGTCGAGTCACATCGCAGAAGCGCCGGCGATCAACGTGTCGTCGGCCACGGTCCGCAACGAGATGGCCCACCTCGAACACGACGGGTACCTGGTGCAGCCACACACGTCAGCTGGGCGTATCCCGACCGACAAGGGCTATCGGTACTTCGTCGATCACCTGACGAAACCGGGACGTCTCGACACCGCCACCACGAGACAGGTCGGTGAGTTCTTCTCGACGGCGCACGGTCGCCTCGAGGAGATGCTCCACCAGACGTCCAATCTCCTCGCGATGCTCACCAACAACGCCGGCGTGGTCGTCGGTCCCCGCGCTGAGGCCGTCCCGGTCCGTCAAGTCCAGTTCGTCGCGCTCACCGACAGCGCAGCCACCGTGGTCGTCGTGTTCGCCAACGGCACCGTCGAGAACGTGTCGATCGAGCTCGCCGAGGGTGACGACGACCTGAAGCTCTCCGCAGCAGGAGCGCATCTCTCTGCCGCTCTCGACGGGAGCGTGCTCGGTGCGGCCGAGGTCACCGCGACCGGTGACGCTGTCGTCGATCGACTCTGTGCCCGGGCTCTCGACGTATTGCGGGCGACCGCAAGTCCCGATCAGGTCTTCACCGGCGGCGCTGCCGCAGTTGCGAACGCCTTCGATGCGGTCGAGATCGTCCGCTCGGTGCTCGCAACGCTCGAGCAGCAGTTCGTGGTCGTCACCCTCGTGAGTGACATCGTCAACCGGGGCATGTCGGTCGCCATCGGCGTCGAACACGGTGTCGAACCTCTCTCGGCGTGCTCGGTCGTCGTCGCCCCGGTGATCATCGACGGCGAGCACCTCGGGTCCGTCGGCGTCCTCGGACCGACCCGAATGAACTACCCGCAGGCACTCGCCACGGTCGAAGTGGTCAGCGAACAACTCGGCCACCGCATCGAAGAAGGCTGAGTCCTCGTGGACAACTCACGGCATGATGGAGCCTTCCATGGGTGACTACTACGAACTTCTCGGCGTCTCGCGAACGGCGACCGCGGAGGAGATCAAGAAGGCGTACCGGCAGCGGGCCCGAGAGTTTCATCCCGACGCGAACCCTGACGATGTGGCGGCCGCCGAGCAGTTCAAGAAGGTCGCTCAGGCGTATCAGGTCCTCTCCGACGACCAGCAACGCGCCCGCTACGACCGCTACGGCGAGGCTGGCGTCGGCGGTGCCAGCGGTGGCGGCCCGTCAGCTGAGGATCTGTTCGGCGGCGGCCTGGGCGACATCTTCGAGACGTTCTTCGGTGGCGCAGGCGGCGGTAGCCCGTTCGGCGGAGGGCGATCACGCGGCCCGAGCGGCCCACCTCGGGGGCAAGACATCGAAGTCGTCGCCGACATTGCGTTCGAACAGGCTGTCTTCGGCGATCAGATCGACGTGTCACTGAAGCTGCCGGTGTCCTGCGCCGATTGTGGCGGTTCGGGCGCCGGCGAGGGCACCCAACCGGTCACCTGCAGCGATTGTGGTGGCAGCGGCCAGGTACAGCGCGTCCGCCAGAGCCTGCTTGGCCAGATGGTGACCGCCAGCCCATGCAGCCGATGTGGCGGGCTCGGCCAGGTGATTACGACGCCCTGCACGACCTGCCGCGGCGAGGGGCGGGTGACCTCGGACAAGAGCTATCAGGTCGATGTTCCCGCGGGGGTCGACTCCGGTTCCACGATGCGACTGACCGGACGCGGTGCCGTCGGACCTCGCGGCGGCCGAGCCGGCGATCTCTACGTGCACTTGAGGGTTGCCCCACACGATCTGTTCGTGCGCGAGGAGAACGATCTGGTCACCGAGGTCCCGATCTCGATCGCCCAGGCGGCGCTCGGCACCTCCCTCGAGCTCGAGACACTGGACGGGACAGAACCACTGGTGGTTCCGCCGGGTACACAGCCCGGCCGCGAGTTCGTCCTTCGTCAGCGAGGGGTCCCACATCTGCGAGGCCGGGGTCGCGGCGACCTCCGGGCGCGTGTTCGTGTGGAGATCCCGACCAAGCTGAGTGACGAAGAGATCGAACTCCTCACCTCGTACGCCGAAGGTCGCGGCGAGGTCGTCGGCAACGCCAAGGAGGGACTCTTCTCGCGCATCAAGTCGGCGTTTTCCTGACGTCGGTGGGATGAGATCGCCGACATGACGATCGATCCTGCCTCGCTGCGTGCCACGAGCGCTCACGTGCTGCTCGCGCCCGGAGAACTCGGTACGGCTGGCGCGATCGGTCTCGACGCCGAGACCGAGCACCACCTCCGCCGTGTGTTGCGTCTCCGCGACGGCGAGCGGGTCAGCGTGACCGACGGTGCAGGGAGATGGCTGATCGCAACGACAGTCATCGACGGATCGACGCTCCGGCTCGATCCGACGAGCAGCATCGCATCGGAGCCGAAGCGATCCGCACCGTTCACCATCGCAACGGCGATGCCCAAGGGTGACCGGTTGGACTGGATGGTCCAGAAGGTCACCGAACTCGGCGCCGATCGCATCGTCCTGCTCCACGCGGATCGGTCCGTCGTGCGGTGGAAGCCCGATCGGGCGGCGACCCAACTGGAGCGTCTTCGGCGGATCTCCGACGAGGCGTGTCGTCAGAGCCGACGGGTCTGGCGCGTCGAGATCGACGGTCCGGTCGACACATCATCGGTTCTCGGGGGCTTCACGATCGCCGAACCGGGCGGTCGACCGATCAGCGTCGGTGATACGTCCATCGCGGTCGGGCCGGAAGGTGGATGGTCCGATTCGGAGCTCGATCTGGCCGCTGACCAGGTACGTCTCGGGACGAACATCCTCCGCACCGAGACGGCATCCGTGGCCGCAACGGCACTCTGCGTGACATCTGAACGCTGACGGTCTATGCTGCGACCGTTACCCAAGGGCAATGAGCCGAGCGGTCGGCAGGCGGGCGCCAACCGACGCACAGGAATGGACTAGCAAAGGCGGGATAGGACATGACAGTGATCGAGGATGATGCACCTTCGGCGTACAGCCGACAGGTGGGTGAGCGTTTGCGTGTGATCCGCAAGCAGAAGCGGCTCTCGCTTCAGGAGGTCGAAGCGCAGTCGAACCAGGAGTTCAAGGCGTCGGTACTCGGCGCCTATGAGCGAGGGGAACGGGCGTTGTCGGTCCCGCGACTCGATCGGCTGTCGCAGTTCTACGCGGTGCCGGTCGAGCAACTCCTGCCCCGCGAGGTCACCGGCACCGAGGCGGCCGCGGCACTTCAGTCTCCGACCAACAAGAAACTCGCGATCGACGTCGCGAAGTTGGTGCAGCTCAAGGGCTCACCGTTCGAGATGCTGGCTCGCTACCTCAAGTTGATCCAGGTGCAGCGCCAGGATTTCAACGGTCGAGTGATCACCGTCCGGGGCGACGACACGCGCTCGATCGCGGCGATGCTCGACGTACCGGTCGACCAGGTCGCCGAACGCCTCGCTGCGCTCGACCTCTTGTTCGTCCCGGCTGGCTGACCCTGCGATGAGTTCCCGCGCGCGCGGGTCGCGGTGAGACTCATCGGGGACGGGGTTGACTGAGGGGATGGTTGAACGACGGGCGGATTTCGGGGTGTACGTACACATCCCATTCTGCGCGTCGAAGTGCGAGTACTGCGCCTTCGCGACCTGGACCGATCGGGGTCACCTCGTCGCCGCCTACCTCGATGCACTCCGGACCGAGATCGGACGTGCGGTCGCCGGCGGGATGCCGGTCGCCGACACGGTGTTCGTGGGCGGTGGGACCCCCACGCTCGTACCAGGCGACGACCTCGCAGCGATGATCGCCACCATTCCGGTGGCCGATGATGCCGAGATCACCGTGGAGTGTAATCCCGACGACGTCACCGCCGACCTGCTCGGCACCTATCGAACGGCCGGCGTGAACCGTGTGAGCGTCGGCGTCCAGTCGATGTCGGCCCACGTGCTCACCGCGCTCGGCCGTACCCATGACCAGCGCAACGTGGAGACCTCGGTCGCGGCGATCGAGGAATCCGGGATGCCGTCGTTCAATCTGGATTTGATCTACGGCGCGGCCGGGGAGTCGGTCGAGGACTGGCACCGCACCGTCGAAGCAGCGCTCGCCTTCGACCCACCACACATCTCGGCGTATGGCCTGACCGTGGAAGCGGGCACGCCGCTGGCATCTCAACCCGATCGGTATCCCGACGACGACGACCAGGCCGACAAGTACGAACTCGTCGACGACCTGCTGTCCGCTGCCGGCCTGCTCAACTATGAGGTGTCCAACTGGGCCCGGCCCGGACACGAGTCACGCCACAACTTCTTGTACTGGAACCAGGATGACTACCGCGGGTTCGGCTGCGCGGCGCACTCGCATGCGTCAGGACGCCGGTGGTGGAATCTCCGTACGCCCGATCGTTACATCGAGGCGGTTGATCGCGCCGCCTCGGTCGAGGCGGCATCGGAGACGCTCGATGCGGACACCCGTCGTTTCGAAGCGCTGCAGCTCGCGTTGCGGACCCGCGACGGCGTCGAGCGGGAGGCGTTTGCACTCGAGACCATCGAACTGCTCGACGGAATGGTCGTCGACCACCCCACCGATCCGGGTCGGGTGGTGCTGACCCGCTCGGGCCGGCTGATGGCGAATGAGATCTCTCTACGGTTCCTGTGACAGATCGACAACCCGTTACCGGTGGTGTCAGACACCATGTCAGACACCATGAGGAACGGGTTGTCACTCGAGAAGATCGTGCGGTGACAGCGTGGCGAAGAGTTCAGGGAACACCTTGGCCACCTTGGAAGTGAGGTAGTCGCCGTAGGTTCCCTCCCAGGCGGTGACATCGGCTCCGTCCCAACGACCGTCGGCCCGGTCGACGATCTCGTCGCGGAGTGGGAGGGTCGGGACAGTGGCATCCCACGATGGGTCGAAGAAGTACGGGAACGAGAGTCGGCTCTCGCCAGAGGTATTGCGGACCCGATGCGGCGTGGAGCGATATCGCCCGCCGGTGAGCAGTTCGAGCATGTCACCGAGGTTGCAGATCAGCAGGCCGGGCGCGGGGTCGACGTCGATCCAGCCGCCGCCGAGGTCCTTGACCTGCAGTCCGCCGTGGTGATCCTGAGCGAGCAGCGTCAGCAGTCCGTAGTCGGTGTGTTCGCCAACACCCCATGCATCCTCGGACGGGCTCTCGCCGGGCGGATAGTGGAAAACCCGAAACAACACGGTCGGATCCGCGGTCAGCCCGTCCTCGAACCAGGTCGCCGGCAGACCCAGCCCGAGGGCGACGCCGCGCATGACGCCGTCGGCAACCGGCTTCATCGCAGCGAGCCAGGCGAGCACGTCAGACCGGAGCGCCGTGGGTTCTTCCGGGAACTGATTCGGGCCGTGCAGCGCGGTGCCGCTCATCACCCGAGGGTGGTCGGCAGGGTGTTCGAGTCCGAAGTAGATGCCCTCTTTGCGATCGGGGCGGCCGGAGGTGAGTTCACCCTCGACCGGGAACCACCCGCGCCAGGCCGAGCCGGCGAGGCCCATCGCGATGCGTTGTTTGTCGGTGGCCGGCGAATCGAAGAATTCCCGCGCCGATTGGTCGAGTCTCGGCTGCAGGTCGGGGTCCACGCCGTGGCCCGTGATCGCGAAGAATCCGACCTCCCGACAGGCCCGGTCGATCGCGTCTGCCGTGCTCCTTCGGTCCGAGGTGACTCCGTCGGGGTCGACCAGCGCTCCGACGTCGATGACCGGCAACTGCTTGGCGGGGGAGTGTGGGGCCGGGCTCACGACTTGGTAACGTACCGCTCGGCTACGGGCGCGTAGCTCAGTTGGTTAGAGCGCTACCATGACACGGTAGAGGTCCCGGGTTCGAGTCCCGTCGTGCCCACCAGATCAGGGGGAACCCCTGGTCGTCGACCGGAATTGGTCGTCGTGGGACCGAGATCCGGTAGCCGCCTTTCAAGTCAGACCTTCTCTCTGCATGAAAGGACTCCCGATGAACTCCGACACGAAACTTCTCGACCTGTATCGCCGCTGGTGGATCGTCTCGCAACGCCGGGCTGTTGCCGACCCAGACGTTCGCCCAGGGGCAGCTGCTGATCGCGTAGCGCGACGCGCTCTGCATCGTCAGGAGCCCTCACAATCTCGCCGCCCGCGACTGTTGCTCGCAGGGCGGTCTGGTGTTGCTCGATGCGAGCGTCGAGCCGTTCGGCGTCGAGTTCGCCGAGGCGGGCATGCAGTGCATCCACGGCGGCAGCAGTGTCAGGCGCGACCTTGCGCAGTCCTGCCCAGCCCGCCGGATCTCCCCACGAACCACGAACCATCGTCGAGCGTTCGTAGCGAGGCCCCGCCGGTCCGCGTTCGCCACCCAGTGGATCACGGGTGTCGTTTCCCCATGCTCGCCGTTGCCGCACGCGATGTCGACGAGATGTGGTTCGCGACCACCTGGCTCCGCGAGCAGGTCACCATTCAAACCTGAAACCACCTGCTGCCACTCGAAAGTCGCCGACCGAAATCGTCCGCGATCCGCCCACTCCCGGCGAACTGTTGCGGCTTCGACGTGCGCGAGGTGCCACGTGATCAAGTCGCCAGGTTGTCCCAGGCCCCGAGTCGATCGATCGCCGAGATCGGTGACGTCGGTCCTCCGACAGTCGATCCCGCGTTCTTGCAGCGCTTTCGGTGCGCACGTTCAGCGCCGATCGGCTCGGAGTATCGCGAGGTCGCCCTGGGCGAAGACGGCGGTGGCTTCCAGGCCCGCTGCGTCGAGCCATCGGAGTTGGTCTTCTACGAGGTCCGGAACGTCCACTCCGGCCTCGAGGGGCACCGGCGCTGGCACCGGTGCGGTCGGAACGACGACGTCGCACAGCACGAAGCGACCCGTGGGGGACAACACCGTTGCGATCCGCCGAAACAGATCGGCCTTGGCATCGCCCGGTAGGTGATGCACCGCGAACGCCGACACGACGACGTCGAACGGTCCGTCCGGAAGAGGATCTTCGAGCCGTGCCTCGACGAAGGTCGCTTCAGGCAGTCCGATCCGTGCCAGGCTCAGCATGTTCGCGCTCGCGTCGATACCGATGAGCGTGGCGCCGGGATGGCGCTCCATGACTCGTCGGGCAGTCTCACCCGTGCCGGAACCGAGGTCCAGGATCGTGGCAACGGTCAGGTCGCCCGTCGCATCCGCAATTCGGCCCTGGAGGTCGTCATATGTAGGTACCTCTGCGCGGACCATCTCCAAGTACGTCTCGGCGTCGAGATGCCACTGCCCGGCCACCAGCGGGACACTACGCCGTCGCTCAGCGGCGTGGCGTGCGATCCCACGACGGGGTTGCATCGTCACGCCAACAATCGCAACACATGGCGCC
>Ga0316193_10003594_pt1 | contig 11237 bp, 12 predicted proteins | sample MerIslsedime2_MG_FD_207735 | JGI IMG/M metagenome (GOLD analysis project Ga0316193, IMG submission 207735) | Coastal sediment microbial communities from Maine, United States - Merrow Island sediment 2 | ecosystem: Environmental > Aquatic > Marine > Coastal > Sediment | place: USA: Maine... | reverse complement strand
AAAGCGATTTTGGCAATGCGATCAGAACTGGCCAGCGCCTGCCCGATTTCCTCGCCGTAACCGTTGAGGATATTCACCACACCCGCTGGCAGCAAGTCCGCGATCAAATCCATCAGCACAAGAATGGAGGTGGGTGTCTGCTCAGCCGGCTTGAGCACTACACAGTTGCCGGCCGCGAGGGCAGGCGCCAATTTCCAGCCCGCCATAAGCAGAGGAAAATTCCACGGAATAATTTGCCCGACAACCCCCAGCGGTTCATGAAAGTGGTAGCACACTGTGTTGGCATCGATCTCTGCCGCGGTACCCTCCTGTGCCCGCAGACATCCTGCGAAATAGCGGAAATGGTCGGCAAGCAGGGGAATATCTGCATTGAGCGTTTCCCGTATACCCTTGCCGTTATCCCAGGTCTCTACATAAGCCAGGGTCTCGAGGTTTGCCTCTATACGGTCGGCGATGCGCAGCAGCACATTGGAACGCTCCGCTGCAGGTGTCTTACCCCAGGCGTCCGCCGCAGCGTGGGCTGCATCCAATGCCACACGCAGGTCGGCAGGTGTAGAGCGGGCGACCTCGCAGTATGTGTCGCCGGTTACCGGTGTGACATTTTCAAAATACTTGCCCTCCTTGGGAGCAACCCACTCGCCGCCAATGAAGTTTTCATAACGATTCTTGAAGGTGTACAGGGCATCTTTACTGCCGGGCATAGCGTACTGCATAACAAATTACTCCAATAGTTTTCTGACCTGTTCAATATAGCGCAGGATGCGGGTTTGGGCAGCGTTTACCGCTAACTTATAAGCTATCCACCTGATTTGGTTGACGCTGATAACGCGGAGCGCTACCATCAGTTCTTTTATGGAACTATAATTTCACCCAAATAACAGCAGATGATTGAGCAAGTGGCCCAATATTGAATGCCGCTGGCAAGGAGACTTTGATGAGCAATACCCTGGACTTTTACTTCGATTTTGGCAGCCCGACGACCTATCTGGCCCACCAGCGCCTGCGGCAGCTGAGCGAACAGTACCCACTTGAACTCAATTATATTCCCATATTGCTGGGTGGTGTCTTCAAGTCAACCGGCAATACCTCGCCCGTGGCGATACCTGCAAAAGGCAAGTACATGCTGGAACATGATCTTCCGCGATTTGCCGCGCGTTACAATGTTGAACTGAACTTCAATCCCCACTTCCCTATTAATACGCTGATGCTGATGCGAGGAGCAATCGCCGCCCAGCATCTCGGGTGCTTCGCTGAATACCTCGATCCGGTGTTCAACGCAGTCTGGGTACAGCAGAAAAATATGGGTGACCCGGAGGTGGTTGGACAGGTGCTCACTGACGCCGGCCTGGACACGGCCGCCCTGCTCTTGCAAACCCAGGATCCAGGGGTAAAAGCAGAACTTGTGGCTAACACAGAAGCCGCTGTCGAGCGCGGTGTGTTTGGCGCCCCTACCCTCTTCATGGATGGGGAAATGTACTTTGGCCAGGACCGGCTCGACTTCATCGAAGAAGCGCTGCGGGCCTAGCAGCCTTGGCCTACTTGTGCGCGATGGGTTTGTCGGTAAAAAGGTAATCCTTCAGCTCTTTGTCCATGGTCGGATCCTGGCGACGAATCCATTCCAGTACCATGGCAGCGTGCTCTTTTTCCTCATCGCGGTTATGCGCAAGAATCGCCTTGAGTTCCTCATCTTTGCAGGCGTCCACTCGCTGGTTGTACCAGTCGACAGCCTCAAGTTCTTCCATTAATGAGGTAATGGCCCGGTGCATATCGCGGGTTTCGTCAGAAAGCTCTTCAATGGGTTCGTGATATCCCTCGTTTGCCATGTGTTACTCCTTAAAACCTACTCGTAAAAGTATTCCACTGCCGTGCATTATACGCAATACTGCCCGTTGTGCCCTTCACTTCATCAGCGACAAAGCCCCTTGAAAACAACTGCATTTAATCGCGCCACCCATTTCAGCATCGTCTGGGGTGTGAGTCTCGCCGTACTAACAATACTGGAATGGAACAGCCTTGACCGGGACCCGGTCAGGCAGGAGATATTCAGCCCATTTATCGAGCGCACCATGAAGGTGGAAGTGGAGGAAGCGCCATCCCTGGAAATCGGTGATATTGTCTCACCACAAGCAGACCCGGACGCGGCCCTGAGCTATGAAGTATCCTTCCACTTCAACGGCCCGCTATTCATCGCCTGCTTTTTCGTGCCCGTATTGATCTTCCACGGCCTGGCAGCCCTGTGGAACCGGCTGCGGGGCAAACCGGGTTAGTTGGCTGCACAGGGCTCACTTCTCCCAGCCAGGGCTCACAGCACTATGCTATCTCCCCGGGATGGAATGCTTACTTTCAGCTGCTGATCCCGCCAGAGTTTGTCTGCCATCGCGTCCTGGGCAGCGGGTTCGCCATGCACCAGCAGCGTGCGCGGTTGCGGCTGAAAACCCTTTATCCACGCGAGCAACTCACGTCGCCCTGCGTGTGCGGACAGGCCACCGAGGGTTTCTACCCTGGCCTTTACCACGTACTCATCGCCAAACATCTTGATGGTTTTCGCCCCATCAACAATAACCCGACCGAGGGTGCCCTTGGCCTGGTAACCGGTAAAGATGATGGTGTTGCGGCTGTCCCAGATACGCCCCTTGAAATGATGGCGAATACGCCCACCGGTGCACATGCCACTGCCCGCGATGACAATTGCGCCGCCTTTAATTCTATTGATAGCCATGGACTCTTCGGTACTTGACGCAAGATTGAGCGTGGGTAAAAACTTTTCCAGAGAACTCCGGTGCGCATCGCTGAGCTGTCGAACGTCGTCAGCATCCAGCAATTTTAACCAGCGGTCGTAAATCCGCGTTACCGCAATGGCCATCGGGCTGTCCAGGAACACCTGCCAATTATCCAACTCACCCTGGTTATGCAGACACCCAAGGTGGAACAGCAGATCCTGGGTCCGTCCAACCGCGAATGCGGGGATCATCACATTACCTCCCTGCTGCCAGGTCTCACTGAGGATCTCGCGCAACTGGATGATAGTGTCCTGCTCACCGCGGTGCTCGCGGTCACCATAGGTGCTCTCTACAAGGAGCACATCGGCCTTCTCCAATACCGCTGGCTCATTCATTAACACCGAATCGCCTTTGCCCAGGTCGCCGGAAAAAACCAGTACCTTTTCCTTCTCCTGTTCCCGCAGCGTTATTTCGACAATGGCGGAGCCCAGTATGTGGCCCGCATCGTGAAATCGCAGTGAGGCGCTATCGCCCAGTGGGATGGTCTCCTTGTACTGATGCCCCTCACAGTTCTTGAGAGCTGTTTCCACATCCTCCTGTGTATAGATTGGGTCAAGCAGCGGGCGCCCTCGCCTGGCGTTACGGACATTGGTTCGCTCCAGGTCCCGAAGGTACAGGCCCACCGAGTCATTGAGCATCACGTCCAGCAGCTCAGCGGTGGCGCGGGTGCAGATTACCGGACCATTGAAGCCATCGTGATATAGCTTGGGCAACAATCCGGAATGATCCAGGTGTGCATGGGACAACACTACCGCGTCAATGGTAGCCGGATCAAAGGCAAATTCTTCATCCTGAATCCGCCGTACGGCATCTCCTCCCTGGTGCATGCCGCAGTCGAGCAGGATACGCCCTACACCCGCGCCTTCCAGCAGGTGACAGGAGCCAGTGACCTCCTGGGCGGCCCCATGAAACGTAATCGTTGCCATACTTCAGTGCCTCGGAATTGAGTGGGGTCAGCTCAGGTCGCAGAGTAAGCTAATCTCTGGAGCGGGAATGGGCTGATGGGTTAAAAGTACTGGCATTCCAATATCCGCGCAAGTCCGGGGGGCTTCCAGGCCCTTATTCGCCGATAAGGCGCTGGTAGTGATCGGCGGCAAATCCCCGGTACTGCATAAAGCGGATACGCTTCGCTTTTTCCTTGAGATCGGCAGGCGCATCGGTGCCGAACTTTTTATGCATTACCTGGGCGGCAATAGCATCCCAATCGAGTTCGGCTGCCTCGAAAGCGCTGGCGATATCACCGTCAGAGAGGCCTTTCTCACGCATATCCTGGCGCACTCGCGCGGGGCCATAACCCCTGCCTGCTCGCATGCGAGCGAAGCTCTCGGCAAAACGCTCATCGCTTTGGAGCTTCTCAACTACCAGCTTCTGCAGTTGTGTCTCCACTTGTCGTTCATCGGTGAAGCGTCGCCGCAGCTTGGTTCGTAGCTCGCTCAAAGAGTGCTCTCGGCGGGCCAAAAAATTCATCGCCGCGAGCCGGATATCAGACGGATTAGGCGGCGTAGCGTGCTGCTCGCCGGGGGGATTATTCTTGTCTCGTTTGGTGTCGTAGTCTTTCATGGAAAAAAGAGGTGCCGAGCACTGAAGTGGGAGTACCGGCACCTGCAGGGGAAGCGCGTAAGATCACTTCTGTTCGGAAGCAACCTCCTCGGTGTGCTCTTCTGTCTCGTCTTTTGCTGGCTTCAAATCCAGGTTAAGCGTCAGTGCGCGTATCTGGGTTTCGATCTCGTTGGCCACAGCAGGGTTGTCCTCCAGGAACTTCGAGGCATTGGCCTTACCCTGGCCGATCTTGTCGCCCTTATAGGCATACCAGGCACCGGCCTTGTCCACCAGGTTTAACTTGACGCCCCAGTCCACTACCTCACCCATGTGGTAAATACCTTTACCGTACATAATCTGGAATTCAGCCTGCTTGAAGGGCGGCGATACTTTGTTCTTTACCACCTTCACCCGGGTCTCGTTACCCACCACCTCGTCGCCGTCCTTGACGGCGCCGATACGGCGGATATCCAGTCGCACTGAGGAGTAAAACTTGAGTGCATTACCACCGGTTGTCGTCTCTGGAGAGCCGAACATCACACCGATCTTCATGCGAATCTGGTTGATAAAAATAACCAGGCAGTTGGTTTGCTTGATAGCACCCGTAAGCTTGCGCATCGCCTGGCTTAACAGCCGGGCCTGCAAACCCACGTGGGAGTCGCCCATCTCGCCCTCGATTTCCGCCCGGGGTGTCAGGGCTGCAACCGAGTCGATAACCAGCACGTCTACAGCGCCTGAACGAACCAGCATCTCTGCCACTTCCAGGGCCTGCTCGCCGGTATCCGGCTGGGACATAATCAGGTCATCTACCTTGACCCCCAGCTTCTCGGCGTATCCCGGGTCCAGGGCGTGCTCCGCGTCGATAAAAGCAGCTGTACCGCCGGCCTTCTGGGCCTCGGCGATGACCTGCAGGGTCAGGGTGGTCTTGCCGGATGACTCCGGCCCATAGATTTCACAGATACGGCCCTTGGGCAGCCCGCCTATGCCCAGGGCGATGTCCAGCCCCAGTGAGCCGGTGGAAATGGACGGCATGGCAACCCGTTCCTTATCTCCCATCCGCATGACCGTGCCCTTGCCGAACTGACGCTCAATCTGGCTCAGTGCCGCTTCCAGCGCTTTGACTTTGTTAGCTTCCATTGTGGTTTTCTCCTGTGGCCGTCCAGTAATACTACTGTATATATACTCAGTGGTTTCAAAACGGATTGCAAGCCCCTCAAGCAATTAAATTCGGCCATATCGAGGAGCCCCAGAAAACCTGCCTGAATTGGCGACAGGTCCTGTATCATGGCAACCCCGAACTCTGGTTCTAGACCGGGGCCGGAGTAGTGAGCACAAAATGGCACCACCCCCAGCCAGAGTACTCAGCGACCAAATCGAATATGGAGTAGAACAGGACGATGCAGAAAACGGAAGAAGAACTCCACTACGACAGCATGAATAGTTTTGTGGAACTCGCGAACAAATTGGCCGCAGAGGGCATGCCCCGACGGGTAGTTGCAGCGGGCCTGATGACCGCATCCTGCGTGTACTCCACCTACCTCGAAGTGGGCAACGACGGCATCCTGGACGAGGCCGGTGTCGACAGGATCACCGACGGATACAAGAAACACCTGTTGTTTACCCAGAACAGCCGCAAGGAGAAAGCCCGGCAAGCCTCCGATGAGAAAGTCAGTGAGACGGTTGACAAAAATTTAAGCTCACCGCAAGACGACTGACTACCGCGCACTCTCATCAGGCCGGAAAACAGGCCCAATCAACTGCAGATCGTACTACCGTCATCCGCCACGGCGTAGAACAGGCAGTCCGATTGAGCAATAGCCGCGTTATTGGTGATCATGAAAAGCTTTAGCGGCTGGGCGGGATAAAGCTCGCCATTTTCGATGCGCACCAGTCGCGTGACGGCGCAGTCACCCCCGGCGTCCAGGGCAGAGAACAGCACACGATCCGGCCCACGGGCCCAACCCAGTAAAGTGTCCGCAGACACTCTACCGAAGTTGTGGTGCTCAATATCTGTCTTCAGGGTGATATCGTAGTTCAGGCAGGGCTGGTCGGCATAGGTCAGCGTCACATTGTCATTGAGCTCGAGGCGGATCGGGTCCCTGAGTAATTCCAGGCCCCAGTCTGTCTCACCCTGGTCGAGAACAGTCGGCTCTGTGAAGTACCGGCACAAGCCCTCATAGGCAAGCTCATGAGCCTCTTCATCCAGCCTCCCCCCAACCTCCACCGTCACCGTGGGGAAGCTGTCCTCACTGATTTCCATAAGTGCACCCAATCCCAGGTTGGAGATAATCAGCCTCTGCGTAAACAAGGACACCAGCGCATCGTGCTGCCGATCCATATGCGTACATACGCCGAATGCCGGGCCCGAGCCCGACGTATTGTGCATATCCACCACTGCTTCGGGGTGATGCAGGCGAAGAATCTCCAGTATTTCCTCGGCCAGCTCCCCCTGGGCGTCTTCAAAGGGCGGCCGGAAACAGCGATTCAGGTCTCGCGCCCTGGGCAGCATGCGGTGGCTGAACAGCGGCGGTTCCACTGCCGCAGCCACTGAGGCTACCACGCAGACGACGTTAACCGCCGGGCGCTGTCCGGACCTGAGCCACCGGTATAATGCCATTGCTCCGGAAGGCTCATTGCCGTGCAACAGGGTGACCAGGGCGCGGGTGCGGGATTTGTCTGTTCCTGTCAAAAACAGGCAAGCGGGGCCGCCCAACTCCCGCAGGAAAGCCTCCACGTTGTCGCCTGCGATGGCTGTGCCCGGGTCGCGAATAAACTTGAATCGTCTCACAATGGCCACTGCGCCACAGGCAGGTTCGCTGCGCTGTGCTCCATAAATACTTCCAGCAACTCGTGTTGCGCCTCATAAAGCGGCATTTTGCGCTGCAGCTGCGCCAGTTTTCGCAGTTGCCAGCTGGCGCCTGTCTGTCGCTGCCGCAGCCGTTGTTCGATTACCCCAAGATAGCGCTCTGACTCGGCTGCGCCTACGCCGATAGAATCGAGCCCCTCCCGCGCAACAGGCAGCATGCGTTCGATAATGTCACCTATGTCCTGCTCCCGGTACCCGGTCTGCCTGAGGTCCGGCCACAACAGCTTCGCGTCCAGCCCGTGCTGGGCTGCGCGGTAGAAATTGTATTCGGCCTTCATGAAGGGTAACGCAGGCAGTAATTCCTCCAGATGCGGGCGAATGCCCTCTGCCAGGCCTATGAGAAAGGCGGCATTGGCCACCATATCCACGGCAGTCGGCCCGGCGGGTAGCGCTCGCATTTCAATGCGCAGGTGGCCTCCGCCCGCGTCGTCGTATATCGGTCTGTTCCACAGCCACACGGTACTCTGGTGCAGTCGCAGCTCTGACAGGGCGGGCGCTGCGCCCTTCCCCAGCTGATCGAGCGACGGCTGTTCGGTACACACCGGCAGCAAAGGGGGGTAAATCCTCACCACTTCCCGAAAGAGCTCCAATGCACCGCGCCTGGCCCAACCCTGGCCAAAATTAACCCGGGCCGGCTCTCGCCAGCTGTAGCGGTCAACATGGCGTGTATCAATACTCTGTTTGAAAAGCGGGATCCGCGTTTCCTGCCAGAGGCGATGGCCAAACAAGGTGGGTGAATTGGCACCGATGGCGATGGCCAGGGGTGTGACCAGTTGAATAGCGTTGAAGGTGTCGGCGAAATCAGCGGGCCGCACGCGGTAGTGCACCTGGAAAGAGGTATTGGCGCCCTCCAGGGTAATGTCCGCCAGCTCGAGCTTCAGCGGGTCTTCACCGTTAATGTCGATGTGAAACTCGTCGCCCCGGCGCTTGATAAGTTGATCGACCAGCGCCTGGTAGCGCCGCAGCCCGGTAATACAGTGGGCGCCAAAATCTGTCTGGCGCAGTGTAGGCAGAATGCCAATCGGCACAATACGCCCGCCCAGGGGTGCAGCCGCAGAACGCAGGTGTTCCAGTTTGGCGAGGATTTCCCGCTCGGTAGAGGCAAATGCGGAGTCGGCGATTGCATAGGGTGACAGGTTGTACTCCAGGTTATAGCGGTTAAGTTCCAGGGTAAGGTGCGGGTCCTCTGCCGCCGCCAGGATCTCCTCGTTGGCATAAAGCGGATTGCCAGCGGCATCAACCACATACATCTCCAGCTCCGCTCCAAGGGAAGCTGGGCCCTCCCCGAAATCCGGGTCCTCGAGTAACTGCTGCAATACCGCGAGATTCTGCTCCAGCCTGATAGCGAAAACGCTGTGATCCGCCTCACTGAAATCAGTTTTCTCGATTTCTATTCCCATGGGGGCCTATTGTCTACTGGTCTATGCCGTAGGACATATTCACCGTGACCTCGTAGCTGTTCTCCCCCGCTGCGACGGGCACAGCATCAGCAGCCCGGGACATCATCATCTCCGCCTTCATCATTGGCACCGGCCCCGGTTGATATGACTGCTCTGAAAGCTCCAGCACCTTACCCAACCTTACCCCCGCTGCGGTGGCCAGGGCCTTTGCCTTGCCCATTGCATCGGCTACCGCGCGTGCACGTGCCTGCTCGATGGCCGCTGCGGGATCGTCATTGGTAAACAGGATATTGCCACCCTCGTTAACACCCAGGGTCACGGACTTATCCATTATTTTCCCCAGATTATCCAACTCACGCACCCGCACACTGAGGCCGTTGCGAACGGTATATCCAACAATGCGTGGGGACCTGTCTTCGGCCTGGGACTTCGGCGATGGGTACACATACTTGGGTTGAATAGAAAAATTGGTGGTCTGCAGGTCGCGCTCGGCAACTCCCTCATCACGCAGTGCCTTGAGTACCTGCGCCATCGCTGCTGAATTGGCATCCAGAGCCTCCCGCGCCGTTTCAGCTTCCCGCGTCACAGTCAATTGCAGCACTGCCATATCCGGAGCAATATCAGCGCTACCCTGCCCGCTAACGGCAATTCGCGGATAGGGCTCCTGCGGCCCGGCCTGTGCCTGTGTCACCGCCGCCAGAGAAAACAGCAGTGCTGCCGCTGCGGCTTTTACCAAAATCGATTGTGCCATCATCCTGCTTCACTCCCACTGTGTTAGTTTGTTTCCAGTACCTCGAGGCTCGCAGCCACCACCGGTTCTACCGTTCCTCCGGCGCGCCAGTGCTCAATTAACTGCCTGCGCATCGCCACTGTCCAGAAGCGGCTGATATGTTGCGCCGTCTTTGCTGCGGCGGCACCGTCGTGACCGGCACCAAGATTCAGGGCAATCTGGTTTGCCATTTTTACCAGGTGTTCAATCTGACGCGCTGCCATGTCTATCGGTCTTCCACAATTCGATGCCCATTGGCATAAATGACTTGCCGACCCGGTTGCAAAAAGCCCACCAGTGTCACCTCACTGAGTTCTGCCTGCTTTACCGCAAGCGAGGTCGGTGCCGACACCGCCGCGAGTATGGCAATATTACACCTGGCAGCCTTGGCAACCATTTCATAACTCGCCCGGCTGGTCACCAGGGCGAAGCCATCAGTGGAATGTGCATCGCCTCGCAACGCGCCAATTAACTTATCCAGTGCGTTGTGTCTACCGACATCCTCTCGTACCAATTCTATCCCACCTTGCACATTACACCAGGCCGCTCCGTGCACGCCGCCGGTGAGGCGTTTAAGTGACTGACGCTGACCCAGCTCCTCAACTGCGGCCTGCAAAGCTCGATGGGACAGCTGGCAGCTGCTGTGCACACGCACCGCGGGACCAATCGCCTGCCCCAGCGACTCCACGCCACAGAGACCACAGCCGCTGCGTCCCACCAGGTTGCGGCGCTTGTTCTTCAGGGCGGCAAAGGGTTCGGCAGCAATCGTCATCGCAAGTTCCACACCCTGTTCGAGTTCGTTCACCTCCAGGTCCAGCAACTGTCCCCTGTGCTGCAGTATGGCTTCAGACAAACTGAAGCCCAGGGCAAAATCCTCCAGGTCTGCCGGGGTCGCCATCATCACCACGTGGGAAATACCGTTGTAAACCAGCGCAACCGGCACCTCGATAACAATGGCATCACTGTCCTGGTGCAGCTCGCCACGTTCCCAGGTCTGGCGTGTGACCGTCCGGGTCACGTCAATCATTCGGGAAGCGCCGTATCCAGCAACGCCTGCTGCCGCCGGTCGAACTGTTGTTGCCGGGCCTGCCATGCAGAAGGTTCGCTTACCCGGTTGACCTGCACTGCCGTGACTTTGTATTCCGGGCAGTTGGTGGCCCAGTCCGAGTTGTCAGTTGTGATCACGTTAGCGCCGGACAGTGGATGATGGAAAGTTGTGTACACCACCCCGGGACGCACCCGCTCGGATATACAGGCGCGCAACACCGTATTACCCACCCGGCTCTGGATGCCCACCCAGTCGCCCTCAACCACACCACGTTCCTCGGCATCATGGGGGTGAATCTCCAGAGTATCCTCCGGATGCCAGGCGCTGTTTGCCGTGCGGCGGGTCTGGGCACCCACGTTGTACTGGCTGAGAATGCGTCCGGTGGTAAGCAGCAGGGGGAAACGGCGATTGGCACGCTCATCGGTGGCCACGTACTCAGTAAGGGCGAAGAAGCCCTTACCTCGCACGAACTCGTCCACGTGCATGGTCGGCGTGCCATCAGGATGCTGTGCGTTGCAGGGCCACTGGATGCTACCGAGCTCGTCAAGTTTCTCGTAACTGACGCCGTGAAAAGTAGGCGTGAGCCGTGCTATCTCATCCATGATTTGTGAGGGGTGCGTGTAATTCATGGGACAGCCCATTGCATTGGCCAGATCCTGGGTGACCTCCCAATCCTCCTTGCCCCCCATCGCGGGCATGACTTTGCGCACGGGGGAGATGCGCCGCTCGGCATTGGTAAAGGTGCCATTCTTTTCCAGGAAGGAGGAACCGGGCAGAAAAACATGAGCGTATTTAGCGGTCTCGTTGAGAAAGATGTCCTGCACTACCAGGCAAT
>Ga0316193_10003593_pt1 | contig 11243 bp, 8 predicted proteins | sample MerIslsedime2_MG_FD_207735 | JGI IMG/M metagenome (GOLD analysis project Ga0316193, IMG submission 207735) | Coastal sediment microbial communities from Maine, United States - Merrow Island sediment 2 | ecosystem: Environmental > Aquatic > Marine > Coastal > Sediment | place: USA: Maine... | reverse complement strand
TTCTTCGAGCAGAATTCCGTAATAGGGATCTGAGCTTTTATTTTTTACCGTATCCTGATAGATGACTTTCACCAGCCTGGCCTTAAAACTTTTAGGTGTGATAAGATTATATAATTTGTAAACCAAGTATTCATGAATAACGTATTGATCACCCCGGCAAGGTGTCACCAACTTCAATTTGTCCTGGCCCTTAAAGGCAGAACTTTTTGGAGTAGACGATTTCGCAAAATTCAATAATATGGGGGGGTACTTGCAATTTGAAGAAATTTTACGAAAGTGCCCTCTTGTTTTAATTTTTAGGGGGATTTTAATTGTATTCTGATCAGCCTGATAGTGTAAAGTTGCAACGTGGTATTGGGGATCGTCTCCACGATCCTTGAATAATTCCTTCAAGTCGCCCTGCAAAGTAAACTCCAATACTTCATCGGAATCAAAAAGATTGGATGACTGGCCTATAGCATGGGTCATTAAAAAAAAACTCGCCAAGAAAAAAAGGATATGTTTTGTTTTTCTTCTTAAAAATGAGATGTACCCATGAAATTTGGTAAACATGATGGCAGCCATATGGTGAGTTTGGACTATATAGATCTTTTATAGATTTTGAAAGATAAGGAAATATCTGGAAAATAGAAAACAGTTAGAATAGCATAGAACGGCTCAGTATAAGTAGGCCTTTTAATGCCTCTTATAAAATGTTGTAGCGAGTTTTTCTAAAACGTCAGGGTTAGAACTACTTGCTTATTATTGCACATCATGTTAGCACTACCATTTATCATTGATTGGTAGAATTCTTCTATGTTTTAATTACCTCACAAGGCTAATTGACCTATGATTTGTTGGGTAGGATATTGCGTAAGCAGGGAAATCGGTTGGCACCTGCAAATAATGATTTCACACTATAGCACTACTTAATTAATTCTACACGGCGTCGTGTACTGGCTTCAAATTATTCTATAATTTATGCCGGAAGTTCATATTATTTTTGATACGAATTTAGTTATATAGATAAGTCATCTAAATAGAGTGTTATACCAAAGCTAATTAGAATATCTTTTACTTGCACAATAGTATTCGTATTTATACTTTCTTTCCATCTGTTTACCAAATAGTTTTTGTTTCCAGATATAATCTGTCCTTTTGTTTCATTTGTACTATGAACAATTCCACTAGAAGGAATATTCATAATAGTTAACATATTTTCATTAAACTCCATCTTTATTTTAACACATATATCCTTGATGGTATTCTCTGAATCAATAATAAGGTCTTCATAAAAAACAGGAAAGACATTTGATGATAAACGACTTTCTTGATAGCTGCGTATGAAAACATAGTTTTCTAAGCACCAGCTTACAACAAACTTTTCCAAATCACCTCCTTTATGATTAACTTGATTAATTTTTATCTTAGCTTTTTCAGGAAGGATTTCATATATCTTTTTTGATTCAGCATATAAATTTATATAGTTAGACCACTTATGATTTAATCGAGATAAACTATGAGAAATAGGGTTTCTTAATAAATAAAGTCCAAAATCTTCTTTAAAATGACTCATGAGACTATCAAAATGGTAAGTGAACTTATGAGTTTTAAAGATTGTTCTTGTTGTTTTAAAATTATGCTGAGGTGTAAAAAAATCACTCCAATAATAACTATTCCAATTTTTTCCTTTTGATAAATCTTCATAATATTTAAAAACTTGTCGAAGATTATTTGGAGATATATCTATGTATCTTTCTGCTAAAAAACCATTGTCAAAGTAATTTTCAAGTACTTGACAGTTATCCTTATTCATTGCAAATGATTCACTAGCCATTTTAGAATGAGAATTAGTATTTAATATTTCTGCTAAAAGGGTCGATCCTGTTCTTGGAAGAGTGAAAATATAGATATCTGGCTCAGTTTTATTATGTCTGTGCAGATTTGTAAGTAAGGTTTTAATTGAGTTTTTAAATCTCATTCATAATTTTTATAGTAAACTTTAACTTATTTAAGTACTAAATGTATGAAGTAAAAGTGCCTATTAATAGTTAAAACAATTTTATTCCCAAATTCCATTTTTTATGATTTTTATTCATTTGCACGACGGTTTAATGCTTTTTATACTGTGTTGACGACAGTTTTTTTTCCTGTTTGACTAATTTTTCTAAATAATTTTATCATTAGTTTGATGATTGTTTATAAAGAAGGCTAACGCTCATCTGAATACAGCTAGATTCAGGATTTTCAATTGTAAAATCGAAGATACATAAAAATTTAAAAGATTTGCAGAACGTCATTAAACAGTGCTTGGCTATTGATATGAACTTTCAAATAAGAAGACTATAATTTTAGATTGAGTCAAGCATTAAAACTTTAGATTTTATTTATTACTTCGGAGTGACTTCATAATTGTTTATGATGTAAAAAGCAATTTATTTATTTACTTTCAAAAACTTCGTGCATATGAAAGAATAAGATATTTGTGCAATTTTGTCTGCATGGTTTCTGCGGTATTAAAACGATAACCAAGCCAATAATCATTCTTCCCGGAGTGATGTTTAACATCAAATCCCCCATAAAAAAATCTATTTCCTGAACTTACTAAAAAAACAGAATTATCAGCGAAAACATGACCTTCCAATAGGGCATTATGAGCCACAAAACGATAACCCATATGTAAAGTAAAAAACACTTCCATTTCCGTCGATCCAATACCATTATAGGCCATACTTGAGGCCATGGCTTGCCGCCTCCCAAAATGGGCAATAAATTCAGGTTGGGCGTAAATATCTTTTGTGCCCAAAGCGAGTTTTGACCTTAAACCTAAATACACGCTAAAATTGTTCGGAGACAATTGCCACTCGTGGGTATATGAAGCATATAGGTTGGTATGAACCTTATTGGCAAGCTCATGGGCCCATGTGGGAGGTTTAGGAATAGCAAGAGCGTTATGGTACCATCTGTGAAAATCTCCAGAGCCCGATACTTTACCAACCAGCCCTAAAATAAAATTAGTTTCAAAGCGATAATTGTCTTTAACATAAGACCATCCAGTATTAACTTCAATATAACCAGCATAAGGACGATCCATTTCCGCAAGGTTCGTAGTGTTTCCTTTAGAAGGTGTATAAATTTGTTGAACTAAAGCTATTGAAATTTGTTCCTGACCAGATTTAAAAACTACATTATCTAACAACCTATTATAAGATAAAAATAAACCCGAAGTGTAGTATCTGTCAGAAAAAGTTAAAAAGTCATTATCATGCCTTAAGCTAATTTTATGCCTTATATCATCTTTGACAGTATTGTCTTGATAATCTTGTCCAAATATAGGCGCAATAATACTTAAATTTAACACCAAAAAATATAAATGAATTGCAAACTTTTTAAAGTTGTAGCGGACATAAATGTAATGAAATATGCAGGTATTCAATAGGTTGAAGTATTAAAAAAATTAATCATCATTAAAGGTTGGTTATAGTGAATCCTAATGTGTTCGTGTACGGTTAGTTGCGTTGGTTAGGTCTAAATTAGTAAAAGAAAACGAACCAGGGGAGAAGCCGTAGGATTTTCCGAGCATACATAGAGCTAGCAATTTACTATACACGTTGTTAGCCTTTCGATATTTTTATAATTCTCCCTTAATCAACTTAAGGAGTTCTATTTTTTATTTATACCACTATAACACTCCATTGTGCTTTGTTATTTCGGAGACATAACTTAATTAGTCTCGTTTAGGGAGTGATGTAACTGCTAAAAATAGCACAACTTTTTTATTGAAACTGACCAAAATCATTGCCTCGTATAGTAAGTTCTAAATAAATTGCAAGTGTAATATTAACTTAAACTGATATTATGGAAAAAATTAAGTTCGTGAGGCAAAACAGTAAGGAACGAGAGTTTGCTTATGAGGTGAGAAAACGGGTACGTTCCTATTTCAAGGATAATAATAAGTCAATTTATGGCAACTTTAACATGTACCTGAAGTCGGTGGTAATTTTAGGCGTTTATTTAGTGCCTTTTATCATGTTGCTCACCATGCCCGTATCACCTTGGACGGCTTTGGTTTTAGCGGTTATCATGGGTATAGGAGAAGCCGGTGTGGGGATGTCAATCATGCATGACGGGGTACATCATGCCTATTCTTCAAAAAAATGGGTAAATAATCTCGCTTCGTCTACCATGTTCCTTTTAGGTAGCAATATCTTTAATTGGAAAATACAGCATAACATTAAGCACCATACGTTTACCAATATTTTCAATTATGACCCTGATATTTCTAACTTAAAGATTATCCGTTTGTGCCAATATGGTCCACTTAAAAAATATCATCGTTATCAGCAATTCTACGCATTTCCGCTATATGGCCTCATGACATTTGCAAGATTGTTTGGTGAAATTGGAGTATTGCTAGAATATAACAGAAAAGGCATCACCATCGAGCAAAATGTTGATCCATCATGGCAACTGGTAAAACTTATTGCTATTAAGATCGTCTACTTTGCAGTTATTATTGGCCTGCCCTTATATTTTACAAATTTCGCTTTCTGGCAAATATTAATTGGCTTTATTGCCTTGCATGTAACTGCAGGGATGATTATGAGTACGGTATTTCAAATGGCACATGTGGTAGAAGGTACCGATCAGCTACTGCCTAATGAAAACGATGAAATTGAGAACGATTGGCTGGTGCACCAATTGCGCACCACATCAGATTTTGGAAGAAAGAATGGCCTATTCAGTTGGTATATTGGCGGATTAGATTTTCAGATTGAGCACCATATTTTTCAAAATATATGTCATGTGCATTATCCTGCCATTGCAGGCATTATTAAAACAACTGCTGAAGAATATGGGTTTACCTACAACCTGAAGCCCAATGTTTTTAGTGCACTCGCCTCTCATTTTCGCAGGTTAAAAGAGTTGGGAAATGTGAGAAAGCCGCCTGCAAATTTGACTAGGATGGCATCTGTTCAGTAGATACCTGATGATGGCGCCAATCGCTTGGCGAATTTATTTTCAGTCAGTATTCTTTGCCTAATTTTTCTAAAGAATTTATCATTGGTTTATTGGTTATCCTTTGTTATTTTTATAAAATATTGGCCTTGGTAATTTTCGTCAGCAAGATTTATTACGTTATTTTACTCGAATATAGCACTAACTATTTTACTGAAATATTAAAAAGAATCAATAACCCAAACTCCTTTATGGTCAAACTTATCCATATTTGGTAATACAAAGGTAGATTCTTTGAGTGAAATTGTCTTTTCAATTAGTTTTTCAGGATGTAGTTTTCCGTTTTTAATCATTTCGAACATTTCAGGATATTTATAGGCTTGCATTCCGTGACTTCCGATTATTTCCAATTCGTTGGCCAGCACTTTATCCATAGGAACTTTAGCATGCTGATGGTTCCCAGTCATCAAACCAACCTGAATGTGTTTGCCTCTTTTTCTTAGATTCGCAACAGAATTAAAACAGGTGATTGAACTTCCGAGGGCATCAATAGATACGTGAGCACCTCCATTAGTTAATGTTTTGACTTGTTCTACTATATCCGGGTTCCGCGATGCATTGATGGTTGCAATCGCTCCTAATTCTTTTGCTAAATCTAAAGTTTCATCGTTAATATCTACTGCTATCACCTGAGCCCCCAGAGCGTTGGCGATCATTATTGCGGATAGCCCTACACCACCACAACCGTGTATAGCGACATATTGACCACCTGAAACCTTTCCCTGTGCTACTATTGCTCTGTAAGACGTAATAAACCGACATCCTAAAAGTGCAGCGGTTAAGTAACTAATTTCCTCAGGTAGTTTTACCAAATTAATATTAGCATAATCTAAAGCAACATATTCCGCAAAAGAACCCCAATGTGTAAAACCAGGTTGTGATTGACGGTCACACACTTGATGATTGCCAGATAAACATTGCCCACAACTTCCACATCCGCATACAAATGGAGCTGTTACCCTGTCTCCTATTTGAAAATTTTTGACATTTTTTCCAATGGCCTCCACTGTTCCGGCAAACTCGTGCCCGGGTACATGAGGCAATTCAATATCCGTGTCATGACCCATCCAGCCATGCCAATCACTACGGCACAATCCAGTAGCTTTCACTGAAATAATGACTCCATGTTTCTTTGGAGTAGGATCTGCCACATTCTGTATAGATATGGCCCCCTGAAATTTTTCATAAATTGCTGCTCTCATATTTCTTTTATAAAATTGACCAGGACTTAAATTCCTTCATGAGCTTATTTTAAACTAGTTATTTACCTTGTAGTAGTTTAATGAAACCCGGTTCCTTTCTTAAGCTATGTAAATCGGGGTCATGTTTAATGTATTCATAATTTCCAAACCCATTATCTATTGCTTTTTTGAGATTTTCAATTGATTTTTTTTTATCACCTATCATGGCATAAAAACAGGCGGCATTATAAATAATAATTGGATCATTGGGGTTTTGTGTGATCCCTTTATGCATTTCTACTTTTGCTTCTTCCAAACGACCCAGCCTTTTCAATGTTAAGGCATAAAATTGGTAGGCACGGGCGTCATCAGGGTGACGCAGCAAATAGGATGGGTAAAATAATGCCGCCTTTTGAATACAATCCTGTAGATTTTTTTTATCCTCTAATTTTTCATAGGCCATCTGCAAATCGCCAAAAGCCGAATGGAAATCACCATTAAGATCTAATACTTTATTGAAATCAATTATAGCTTCAGAATCTCTGTCCATCATTCTGTAGAGTCGGCCCCTAATCCAATAAGCAAAAAAATTGTCAGGATCAAATGAAATTCCTTTTTGAACGGCAATCAGTGCTTCGTTTAGTAAATTTTTATTATAATAGGCCAGTCCAAGAGCACTATACGCTTCAGATGAGGCAGGATCATAAATTAGTGCTTTCAATGATGACTCTTCGGCCTTTGCAAGCCATATGGGATTTCTATCGTGTGTTTCATATAACAAGGCACAAGCCTCACTCATACCGGCATAAGCAGCAGCATATTTTGGGTCCAAATCTATTGCATTTTGAAAAAGGTCTATAGCTAAAAGAAGATAGCTTTTTGTATACTTGAACAGAAACTCACGAGCTTTTAAGTTAGCATCATACGCCTCACTATTCATCGTTGCTTTTTTGCCTAGCGCCACTTTTTCTTTGGGACTAAGCTTTAGTTGCAATGACTTTACAATCTTCTTAGATACCTGTTCCTGAATAACAAAAACATCTGTTATATTGCCTTGATAAATCTCGGCCCAAAGTGTAGAATCCTTTTCAACATCAATTAACTCCGTTGAAATTCTTAAATCGTCTTTATGCCTGCGCACAGTTCCTTGTAAAAGGTATCTCGCGTTCAATTCTCGACCCAATGATTCATTATCCAAGTCAGAATCTCTATAACGCATGGAAGTGCTTCGTGAAGCGATGTCAAGCTCCTCGATTCCGGACAAACGGATAATGATTTCTTCCGTCAGTCCGTTACTAAAATAATTGTTGCCATTGTTCGAACTGATGTTCTGAAAAGGTAATACTGCCAGTTTTTTATTGTCATTGTTGAGCCGATGGTTCGTTTGTGCTGATATTAATGTCTCAGTCTCAACATTCTTAGTTTTCTTAATTCCTTGTGGTGTCAATTCATATATCCAAGCTAAAATTAAATTGAGCGGAAAACCTATGATCAATATAATGATCAAGGTTTTCATAAAATAAGGCGGTGCATTAAAAGTTGGAAGAACAATATCAGACACCTGAGCAATTATCCATGCCACTATTAAATAGGTTATTGCTGGTTTAAATACATTACGCCTTTTAAGCTCTGCTATGTATTTTTTTAAATTCACTTTAATTCAAAGTTAGTTTTTATTTAATAAAACTTAACGGTGTCTGTCAGGATTTTGTTGCGTTAGAGCTAAGTTAGGAAAAAAGGCGAGATCATTGTTCAGCAGCTTGGAATTTTCGAGAGGAAATTCAGTAGCAATGAACTATACATTTTCTTAGGCACAGTATTTAATTCAAATTCAAAAAAGTTGAATTATGTAATCCATTTTCCTTTTATTCCTCTTTTAAGAATATAAATTGCAATCAAATTTAGAATTATTGAAAGGAAAAGTGTTACTGGCGCAAAAGAAGGAAGTGAATCAATTATATCACTTATAAAAAATAGCCAAAATCTATGGGTGAGAAATCCTATTATAGAAATAGTAAGAAATAAAATTGCCCATTTTTTTCGAAAGCATAAAAAAACACCGCCAATAAAGATTCCAATAATTCCAATGATATAGCCAGTTTTTGCCCAAATAGGCTCTGGCATTTCATCGCCAAATATTGAGTTGATTTGCATAAGACCTGAAATTGCTAATAACATAAATGGGATAGCAAAACCCAAAACCATTTAGGAGTTTTATTTTCTGATTTATTCATTTCAAGGTTGTTTTATAATTATAGCCATTGTTAGCCTTTCATTATTTTTGATCATATAAAATTCTCAATTCTTCTTCAATCTCGTTCATAATGACTTCTGATTTCTTAATTAAGTCCTGTAAGCTTTTAATATTCCAATTTCTATTTGAAATGATTTCGGCGTTAATACTTTTAAATTTATCATCGTTAATTAGGTCATTATAGTTAAAAGGTTTTGTCACTTCAATATCTCCTAAAATGCTATCATGTAAAAAATACCTCCTAAAGTGATTGACATGATAAGGATAAGAAATATTTTGCTGCAAGTTATTCGCCCAGACCTGATTTTCTTCTTTAATGATTAAAAATTCCTTTTCGAATAAAATGCTCAAGTTTTTTCGTAAGCCAGCATTGGTTATTAACTCAATTCCCTTTGATTTTAAATAGGTGTAACCACCTGAAATGGGATTTGAAGAAACAGTCCAAAAATATGTACCAAATGGTTTGAGAAGATTATCGTCGTAAGGCTTTTTATTGTCTAAATAATCTAAGATCAATAAATTATATTCTAGATATTCTTGTTCTGATTCAAGTGTTCTTTCAAATGATTTAATGCTGCTTTTAATATTAGCCTTTAATTCATTGAGTAATTCAATTTCAACAAGGTTTGATTTTTGTTCACTATTTATATTATTTAAATATAAAGCGAGTAGAATTCCAATGACAATTAGAATTACTTCGCCTATTCCATAAATCAAATATTTACTAAATTTATTTTCAGAGAGTAATCTTTGTCTAATTTTTCTAAAGAATTTTATCATGGGTTATTGTCCTTTCGTTAATACGATATTTTGATTATTCCCCTAAATATCTTTCAATTTGATTTATACAATTTTCGACAAGCTCAACGGTTCTTTTAAAATCTCTAATCTCCATATTTCTACCTATAAGAGCTTCAGCAACTAATGTTTCATACTCAGGATCATTTATTAAAAATTCATAGTCATTTGGTATGGCCAAATAACTACCGCTTGTCAATGGATCTTTTTTAGAAATCGTTTTAGTTCTAAAATGTTTCTGGTAATATGGGAAAAGAATGTGTGCACCATCACGTCTGGTATTTACTTTTGTTAAGATTCTTTGATAACCTGACTCATAAACATCAGTGATAAGCATTCGTAATGAATCAGATTTAATTAATTCCAAATTACCAGATTTAAAAGTTTCATAGGTTGACGTTTTTGGAAAAAAATAGCTGAACTGAATAATATTGAAAAAATCTATATACATTGAATCAACAAGTACAGGTTTTGATTGGATATATTTGTGAACATTTATCGTAGATTCATAATATGTTAGAATCCTACTTTGATCTAATTTTAATTCTTCAAGGGAAGTTATCATTTCTGATTTAAGACTTTTTAGATTCGCCACTTCCTTTTTACTTGTTTTTCGCACTTCATTCCAATTATTGATTTGTAATGCGAGTAAAATTCCTATCATTACAAGCACAATTTCACCAACGGCATATTTTATGTACTTTCCAGATTCGCCTTCCGAAAGTAGATTTTTTCTAATTTTACTAAAGAATTTAATCATTGATTAGTGTTTGTTATAATGAAGCCTAGCTGTACATATATAATTTGTGCGGCTTAAAATCCGCAAGATACGAGCACAGCGAACTGGCTTAAGCAATTTTCTGATAGTCAAATCAGATACTAAATATAATAGATTTAAATGAAGTACTGAAGCAGGTATGAATTATATACAATGTTGTATGCTATGTAATAGATAATATTTCTTAAAAATTACTTTCTTTGTATAATACGTATTAGGAATAATTGAATTGAAAATTGATGGAAAGGTTAATCACCATAGTAATCTGGGGAGCCGTACTACAAGGCCTATTACTTGGAGTAATTTTTATTACCTCTAAGAAACACCGCAGTTTCGCAAACCAATTACTAGGTTCTTTTTTACTTGCTTTTGTTTTTGCGGCTTTAACTGATCTGTTGCCTATTGAGGAAATTTGGGGTTATTCAATTCAAGGATATTTTACCCTTCCTGAAGTAAAACTGCTTTTCCCAGTTTTGTTTTTGCATTTTATTTTGGAGAAAGTTGGAAGATCATCGTATTATGGAATGTTCCTTAAAGGTCATTATTTTCTAGCGTTCGGAATCATAGGTATTACGCTTATAAATATCATTCTCTTCTTGTTTTCAGGGAGTTCATTATTGGAGTATTTGGGATGGCCTATTCTTGACCGTTTTTTCATGGGTCAACAGTATTATGCATTTGTATTAACAGTAATAATTTTTATCCTTGTCATTAAGGAAACATTGCGTTATAGAGACCTGATTAGAAATGAATTTACAGACATGGCTCTTCTCGATATTAATTGGCTATGGCAATGTATCTTCGGAATAGCCCCTATTATCTTGTTTTGGGGAGCTGAATTAGTACGTATACTATTGGGTGGGAGTGGTCAATCTGATCTAACCCTAATAGCCTATTTATTCATCGCTGTTTTTAACTATTTTGTGAGTTACAAAGCTTTTACACAACAGACTCTTTTTGACGGATCAAGAGATTCTTTAAAAACATTGAAAGATAATACGACCACTTCCCATAAAGCAAGTGCAATGGTTGATCCTGAAATCTGTAAAAAGATCAAAAGCAAGATGGAAACCAAAAAATATTACCTCGATCAAGATCTAACGCTCCATTCTTTTGCCAAAGAGATTCAGGTTGCGGCTCGAACGATCTCTTCCTGTATCAACCAACATTTAGGATTGAATTTTAATGAATGGGTAAATAACCATCGCGTAGATAAATCCCTGGAAATTATAAA
>Ga0316193_10003590_pt1 | contig 11246 bp, 5 predicted proteins | sample MerIslsedime2_MG_FD_207735 | JGI IMG/M metagenome (GOLD analysis project Ga0316193, IMG submission 207735) | Coastal sediment microbial communities from Maine, United States - Merrow Island sediment 2 | ecosystem: Environmental > Aquatic > Marine > Coastal > Sediment | place: USA: Maine... | reverse complement strand
TGGTGAAATCTCGCGCCTGCTGGTGCGCGCGCCGCGCGCCTTCGGCAACTTCGAGATTTTCAACACCGGTATCGTTATCAACGTGCTCAGCGACTGGTCGACGCGGCGCTCGGCGTGGGACATCATGGCCGATGTGCGCCAGCGGCTGGCAGACCTGCCCGGCGTGCGCGCCTTCCCGGTCATGCGGCAAGGCTTCGGAGCACGCATCCAGAAGCCGGTGCAGTTCGTCATCGGCGGCGGCACCTACACAGAACTGGCCGAGTGGCGCGACATCCTGCTGGCGAAAATCGAGGCAAACAATCCCGGCCTGGTCGGCCTGGACTGGGACTACAAAGAAACCAAGCCGCAGCTGCAGGTCGTTATCGATTACGACCGCGCTGCCGACCTTGGCGTTACCATCAGCAGCATCGGCCGCACGCTGGAAACCATGCTCGGTTCGCGCCGGGTAACCACTTACATCGATGCCGGTGAGGAATACGATGTGATTGTCGAGGGTGAGCGCGCCGGCTTACGCACGCCCACTAACCTGAAAAATCTGTATGTGCGCGCGACGCATAGCGGGCAACTGATTCCGCTGTCCAACCTCGTGCGCCTCGAAGAGTTCGCCGACTCGATCAGCCTGAACCGCTACAACCGCGTGCGCGCCATAACCCTGCAAGCGAACCTGGCCGATGGTGTATCGCTGGGGAAAGCGCTGGGTTATCTGGAGAACCTGGTCGACGAGCACCTGCCGGGACACGTGATTGTCGACTACAAGGGCCAGTCGCAGGATTTCAAATTCGCCGGCGGCTCTATCCTGTTCGTGATGCTGCTCGGCACCCTGGTGGTGTTCCTGGTGCTGGCCGCGCAGTTCGAAAGCTGGCTGCATCCGCTGGTGATCATGCTGACCGTGCCACTGGCCATGGCCGGCGCCCTGCTCGGCCTTTACCTGACCGACCAGACGCTGAATGTGTTCAGCCAGATCGGCCTGATCATGCTGATAGGCCTGGCGGCCAAGAACGGAATCCTGATTGTCGAATTCGCCAACCAGCTGCGCGACGCAGGACGGCCCTTCCATGACGCGCTGTTTGAAGCCGCCGGCGTACGCCTGCGACCGATCGTCATGACCGGCATCACCACCATGGCCGGTTCGCTGCCGCTGCTGCTGTCATCCGGCGCCGGCACCGAAACACGTGTGGTGATCGGCACTGTTATCTTCAGTGGCGTGCTGGCAGCGACACTGTTCACGCTGTTCATAGTGCCGGTAGCCTACGACAAGCTGGCGCAGAACACGGGCTCTCCCGGCGCCACGCGCAGGCGGCTCGAAGAGGAAATGCGGGACGAGTAGCTCGAAACCGGACGAAGGAATTATTTTCCGGCGTCAGCTTGCTGATTCTGCCTGGTGCAGGGTCAGCTGTGTGAACGGGATCTCCCAGTGATACTCACTGCAGGCCTCCACGCACCAGCGCTGGATGGCGCGCCGCAAACGGTTGTAGAGATCCGCCAGCGCACCATCGAAATCGGCGATCACCACGATGTCCAGCGAGGAGGTATTGGCCCGCTCGAACTCGACCCGCAGATTCAGCAGCTGCTCCGCATAGCCCTCGTCTGCTGCGCGTTTTTCAATGTAGCTTTTCAGAGTATCAGGAATGCTGGTAACACTCTGCTGCTGCAGTTTGTAGGTGATGCCGATGGTTTCCTTGAGGCGGAAATTGGTGGACAGGTTAAGTGGCGACAGCGCGAGGAAATCCGCTGTCTGATAGGTACGGTGCGCCCCGCCCCGCTCGACCAGTTGCACCAGCTCCGGGGAGATGGCCGTGACCTTGCCGCGCATGCCGTCGCTCAGCAGCACCCAGTCATCACGCTTGCAGGGAAACCAGGGTTCCTCCCTTTTTGCCGGCCGTGACTTCAGGTCGACCAGGTCGTCGATGCGTACCCGCTGGCTGAGCTCGGCCACCGGATTCTCCAGCATGCTGAAGATATTGATGTTCCGCACTCTCCACGGCAGTCCGTCGAAATCGATCCGTTCCCCCTCGCGCACGGTACCCACATTGAGAAACAGCTGTATCTGCTGCCAGTAGCGGGGCAATGCCCGGCGGAGCGTCAGGCCGATACCCAGCAACAACAAAATACCAAGACTGAACAGCACCCAGTCCTCGACCACATAAAACACCACCATCGGCCCCAGGATAGCCAGGACCGAGGTGATCACCCGATGCATCAGGTCGAGCAGACGGAGGTGGAAGCTGCGGTGCTCCGCGCGATAGCCGGGGATCAGCTTCACCATCATCCGGTAAGACAGCCGGGAGAGCAGCAGAACACCGAATACCGACAGAAGGGCCTGGGTCAGATACAGACCACGCTTCTGAAAAAACGATTTCAGATAACTCTGTGAGGCATCCGCCAGCGACGTCTCCGATTTCTCCAGCTTATCCAGCTGCAGCTCGGCGGAATGCATTTCACTGCGTATCACTGTCAACTGCTTCTGCCAGTCCGCCAGTACTCCCTGCAGATAACTTTCGAGGGATTCATCTTCATTTTCGTTCAGCAGACTGGCGAGGTTGGCCACCGCTATCTCGGCTACCGGCAGCTTTTCCCGGTAGTAGGCGATTTTGTCCTTCAGGTCGGATTTCTGCCGGACATGGCTGGTCATGTCCCTCATCTCCTTGAGTGCAGGCCGCAACAGGGAGAACAGTTCCTCCTGCAAATTGAATTTCGTTTCCTCTGCAGCCCTCAGGGCAGTGATATCCGCCCCTGCCGCAATCTCCTTAAGATTGCGGGTAGCGTTCTTCAGGTCGAGCTCCAGTTTGTCCAACTGCGCCTGGAGATCGTTTTTTTCAGCCACCGTCTGGGCAGCCGCCAGTTGTTTGCCCAGCAGTTTGATGTCAGCTTTCAGCTCCGCCCGCAGGTGGATGAGCGTATTCAGCGTAGCGAGGGTATCCTGCATGCCAACATCTGCAGCCGGCGCTTGCGCAATGTCTGCCTGTACCTGGGCATGCACGAACACTGGCAAGGCAAACGTGCCCAGAGCCATGAACAGACCCAGCAGGCGCGTGTTTACCTGATGCAGCATGATTTTTCTCAACATGGGCTTATTTGACACCCTGGGAGCACTGTGTTCAATCTACTTTGCCAACCTCGCCCAATTTATTCTGTCCTGTTTACCCTGATAGTTGCACGCGCAAGGGGCAGCCACTGAACTCCCCCGCCCCGCTAGTGAAGAAAGAGCCGTAATCACATCTAAATCAGGCCGCGCTCTTACTACGCTTCGCATGACCAGAAACGATAATTACCGGGTCCGTCCGCTGCCTTCATTAACGTCAAACCATTTGAACCGTCGAGTGAACCTATAGCGAGACCGACGCTTGCATGGGGTCGCTATGTTATGGGTCTCTATCTCTAGGCTTTACCACGGCGCTCTCCCATATCTTGGCCACATTTGTATGCATTTGCTTATGGTTGGATTTATGGAAACGACTCACGCCGACTACGCAGCCTGGCATATCGTACAGGCCGGTGACAAGAAGAGAGCGCGGCTGAATTGTATTTCACATCTTCTCGGCCAGATCCCGTACAAGGAACTGCCCCTTGAGAAGGTCACCTTCGGCAAACGTAACACGACAGTCAAAGTAGCCAGGCATCTCCCTCGAAATCATTAATGACAATCCAGCCATTCCGGCTTACTGAAAATTGGGATAAAGAAAATGCGTTTATCCGGTTTCCGTCATTTACCGACCTCTATCACATAGAACAGATCGGAGCTGCTGCGCAGTGCACTGGATTCTCCAATCAGCTTCCATTTGCTTCCCAATGCATAGCGAAACCGTAGCGTGGAAACGGGCTCAAAGATTCCAACACCGTAGCTGACGAACAGTTTGGGCGACAGGTACTTCCCTACCAGCAGTGAAGCCTGATTGGCCTCATCGTCCGGATCAGACTCGATAGCGATTTCATCGATGCCGAGTTTTTCTCCATATTCCTCTGTCAGCGCGAGTCCGCCACCGAGTCCCAGCATGATGGCCGCCTGGTTCATGGAATTCCTGTCTTCTGAGGCGGTATCGCTTTCCAGCGGACGCCCCAACACCAGCCAGGACAGCTGGTCAGACTGTGACATGCCCGGCTCTGAAAACAGGGAAAAATCGGGTTTACGCATACTGCCACGCGCTTTTACGCCGACCAGTATGCCGGGTGACGGACGTCTTACAGCTTCAATGTCCAGCCCCGGTTCCGTGACCGGACCGCCCGCGAATAACAATCGCCCGGTACGAATATCGAGATTCTGACCATAGGCGCGGTACTTACCGTTGTGTATCGCAAGTTCACCACTCGCGGTTGTCGGTTTGCCAGGCTGATCGCTGGCGATAAGATTGCCGGTGATTCGACCCTTCAATCCGAAGCCGTCAAACGTGACCTGCTCCCCGAGGATGAAACGGACTCTTGAGGTAACCCGGTAACCTTTCGCGGTTGCCGTTTCCTCACCTTCCCGGACAATAATCTGGTCCGGTGATACTGATACCGAAGACTCGGGTAACTTTCTGGGTTTAATAGTAGCGCTCGGAACTCCGATTTGCCCTTCTATATCGAGATGGTTTGCGCTCACCGTCAGGTTAAGATCCGGCGATGCATTGATTTTTGCCTCACGTGTATCCATGAGCCGGAAGTCATTCCCCTTTATGGTGAAACGCGCAGTGGGCTCTTTCGCATGCAGGTTGCTTATACCCTTGATCGTTACTTGTCCATCCCCGGATTGAGCTGCCAGATCCAGTTCAATAGCACCATCCGGCTGCCCCTCAAGTGTCATGTGGAGCTGCTCCAGCGTAATACCTGGCTGGTCGAGTGTCAGACGGGTATCCCTGGAGCTGATTCGTCCCTGTAACACTGGCGCCTGCAGGCTGCCAGTGAACTGCATATTGCCCTGCAGCGAGCCTCCTGCATTACTGACTTGAGGAGTAAAACCATCCAGAAAAGCGATGTCCGGTATCTCGATACTGGCATGTCCGTTGAGTGCACGGCTGAGAAACGCCTTGTCAGTGCCGCTGACGGTCGCGTTCATCGACAGCTTTGCCTCATTATCGAGTCTTATGATTCCGTCGAGGCGTGTATCCTGTTCGCTGCCATGCAGGTTCAACCTTGCACTGCTGGCCTCAATGCGGATATCCGGCCGGTCCCCCTCTGCGGGCAAAAGCAGTGCCAGGGCGTGAGAATCCAGTCGCAAACGTGTGGCAGCAGGTCGACCCCCTTGCTGTTTTATCTCACCGTCGAGTTCCAGTGTACCTTGCGCTTCGACGCCGGCCGGAAGCAGGCTGGCAAAGTAGTTCAGTGGCAACTTACGCACCTCAAACCTGCCGTTGCGCGCCCCATCTGCAAACACTCCGCTAAAGCAAAGTCGTGCCGTCCCACTGTGCCAACAGGACTGATTTGCAGCGAACCTGTCCTGGCCAAGCTGACCCTGGAAAGGTTTATCCAGTACCCAGGGTGCAAAATCGGTATGACCAAGCTCCGCCTTACTCAGGTCGAAGTGCCAGCTATTATCCAGCCAGGCACCATTCGCCTTTAACTGCCCAACGACAAGGCTGCTGTCAGCGGTCACTTTTACACCGTGTTTTTCGGGGACGCCCTCAGCGCTCACTTCCACACTGTTTATCGTGACCCCCTGAATCAGCCCGGTACCGATCTGTAATTCAAGATTCGACGCGGTCGCAGCGGTGATATCAACACTGGCATCGAGTTTGAATTTGCTCAATCGATCATCGCGGTAACGCAGACCGGAACCACTGAGCGTGGCCCTGGCCACCGGCGCAGCGAGTGTACCGCTGACATGCCCGCCACCGGCAAGACGTCCGGCCGCGGCAGGAAGCAGGGTATTGAGGTCCGGGCTGTCGATGTCCCAGTCAAGATCCAGCTGCCTGCCAACCGAGCCGCTGAGTTTCAATGCGCTTGGCCCCGACACCAGCGCAAGTTTTTCGATCGAAAGAGTATCGGCTTGATAGCCACCCCGGGTCTCCAGCCGGACAGGAAGGTCGCGCAGTTGCCCGCTGACCCGGAGCCGGGGAACCTGTGCTACGAGTCCGGCGGGAGAGATTTCTGCGCGCCCCGCCAGTTGCACATCGAGTTTCCCGGGCCACTCTGCGAAGACAGCCCCGGGATTCAGTGAATTTCCATCAAGCTCGATACTCGCCTCGAGCCGGGGATGCCAGGCTGTCATGGCCGTACCCTGAACAATCCCCTGCAGGGTCTTGATGGCAAGTTCGGAAATCTGCAGGGCGTCCTGGTTCCCTTTGCCCTTCATCGACAGATCCGCATCGGTATAGCCGGGAGCGGCCAGGGTCATCCGGCTGTCGACCCGGTAGTCATCCAGCGATCCCGTCAGATGAACCTGGCCGGACTGGCTTTCCAATTGCGTATCGCCCACCAGCGGCCAGCGCACCTGGCTCCAGTCGGCGTGCAGATCAAACTCCATGGTGTCGGTGTCAAAACGGACCGGCCCGGAAAGATGCACCTCTGCTGGATGAGCGGGACTCGTCAGTTGCAATGACTCCAACTCAACATTGGTAGCAGACACTATCGCCGCGACAGTTGCGCGCACCGTGGGCAGCGTTTCATAGTCAACCTCCAGCTCCCCGGACAGTTCAAGGGCGTCGAGTGGACCGTTGGCCCGGATATCGGCGTTAAGGCTTGTGTCTGGAAAATCGTTGTTGATTGTCTGAAGTGCCAGATGATTAACGCTGACACTCGCTTCAAGGTGAGGCGTGTCCAGCAAACCGGTAACTGCGAATTCGCCGTTAATGGGGTAGGTTTCATTGAAGGTCTGGCTCACCAACAGGCGTTTCAGGGTACCTGAAAGTGCTGTTCGACCCTGTACTTCCGCATAGTCCTGTGGACTGAGGCGCCAGTCGAGCACGGCCTCCAGGGGGTAATCAGCCACTGTTTTCAACCCACCGCTGCCCTTTATCTGAAAACCCGGGGACTGAACAGACAGGTGACGAATCGCCAACGCGGAATCCTGGTACGACAGGCTGATAGCGCCCTGCTCGACCAGCACTGTTTCGCTGCCGTTCGCTGCAGCAACCACAAGATTTCGCACCTTGAGCTGTTCGATGTTCAAGCCAACAGGCAGCGTTATACGTTCCGGTAAGACCGTTGGCCCCGGTTTTTGCGGCGATGCTGTTTCGCCCGGCGCGTAATGGATGTCATCCAGCGCCAGGCGATCCACTTTAAGCACACCGGACAAAAGTCGTGACGGCGTCCAATCCAGCTCGGCACGATCCAGGTCAAGGTTGAACGCGTCGTCATGAAACTTCAGGCCAGTCACTGTCAGTGGCCCGATCAGGCGGCCCTCGACGTTATCGATTGACAGACTCGCGGGCAGCATGGGTTCCAGAACCACCCATAGCTGCTTCAGCCCCCGCTCTGTCGTCGACACATAGACCAGCATCAAGGTGAGGCAGAAAACCGCAATGAGCAGAGTACGGATCAGAATTCTCATTACAGATCCGGTCCGATGCTGATGTGGATGCGCAAGTCATCATCGCTGCTGCTGAACGGATGTGCGAAATCAAGGCGCAGCATGCCCACCGGGGTCCGCCAGCGCAGACCGGCACCGGCACCGACCTCCAGATTTGGGGGGAAATCGTCATCCGCATTACCCGCGTCGATAAAAACGGCAGCTCCCCATTTCTTCCAGATCAGGTAGTCCGCCTCGACACTGCCGGTCAACAAGTATCTGCCGCCGGTGTTTTCACCGCTTTCATCCGTTGGCCCCAAAGACTGATACTTGTAACCACGCACACTTCGGTCGCCACCGGCAAAAAATCGCTCGGTCGTCGGCAGTTCAGCGAAATCCCCGACGGCCATGCCACCGGCTTGCAGCCGGAACAGGGCTCGAGCCTTTTCGCCGAGCGGCCAGGCGGCGCGTCCGGTTGTCTCAGCGCGAATAAAAGTCGTATCCGAGACCAGCAGGGCGGCGGCGCCGCGAACGTCTGCAGACCAGCTGTAACCACGGCGTGGAAACAGAACGTTGTCGGCCTTGAGGCGGGACAGGGTCATACCGGGAATGAAGTAGTTTACGATCTGATCGTCTTCACCGATGGTGAAATCCTCGCGCTCGAACCTGATATAAAGCTGGCGCTGGAATGTTCGCCATTTTTCGTTTCGGCTGATGCCCAGCGTCAGGCGCCTCGACTCGCCGTCATCGGCAACGTCTTCCCAGGTGGCTTCACTACTGAACACCAGCCGGTCGGAGACCAGATTGCCGATGGGTATCTTGTACTGGGCACCAACGCTCTGTTCTATACCGGACAACAACGAATCCGCCACGATACTGTGCCCGCGGCGATTGATGCGGCGGCGCTCGGCGGCGAGCGTGACCCGCGGCCCGGTATCCGTGCCGAAGCCGAGACCTGTACCGAAACGCCACTTTTTCGCCGGTTCGGTCTTGATCAGGATCGGGATATGGAAGTCTTCTGCAGCCTTGCGCCGGATGTCGACTTCGACACGGGAAAAGAAACCGCTGTCGTCGAGCGCCAGCTGGAGCTTCAGCAATTTATCCGTATTGAAGGGCATGCCGCGCTCGATTTTTATGAAGCTGCTGATCATGGAAGGATTCAGAATCTGCTGCTCGATACGTATATCACCGAAATAATAACGGTGGCCGGTGTCGAGAATCAGTGCGATTCCGGCCTTGCGACGCCGGGGATCAACGCGAACTTCACTGCGGAGAAATTTTGCATCCAGGTAGCCGGCCGCGAGTGCGGCCTTGATCAGCGCCGCCTTGGTTTCCTCGTAGTGAACATGCTGCAATCGCAGGCCGGTGGCAAGCTGTGTTGATTCAAGCACCTTACGCAGATCCGCATTATCACGGCCATCACCCTGGATACCCAGCTCAACATTTTCAACAAGTGTTGGCTCGCCCGGATCGATCCGGTAACTGGCAAGCCAGCGCTCGTCTGTTCGTTCAAGGCTTGACTTTATGGTTGGTGAGTAATAACCGAAAGGCTGCAGAGCCTTACGGATCTCGGATGGTGCCGCACGATGTAATCTGCGCAGCGAGACCTCTGATACTTCATCCTCCTCTCCAACGACTGAAGGCAGGGGAATAAGTGTGGTTTTCCTGACAAGTTGCGCAATACCCAGCTGGGCGGTGACGTTGTCAAGCAGTTCACCTTCTATTCCTGTGATCTGTACATCAGCACGCTCCGCTGCATGGACGAACGCCGCCAGGCCGATGCAAGCGGTTATTAACAGCTGTCTTGAGAGGCGCATGATAGTAAATGTGGCCAGGCGCACCATAGTGAGTGATATTACTCCAACACGATCGACACCTATAATACACCGTGGCTAAAAGCGACGGGGCGATAATGCTAGAGGTACGCGGGCGAGGCCGGGCCAGGTGAGATTTAGCAAAGTGTCCCTGCGGCCATGTAGCCGCAGGGATTTCCTCGTTTATGGGTTTTCGATCAGGACTTCAACCCTGCGGTTGGATGCCCTGCCATCCGCTGTCTCGTTACTGGCCACCGGACGCGACTCACCGTAGCCATAGGCGGTGACCCGGCTGGCATCAATGCCGCCCACTTCGGTAAGAAACCTGGCCACCTTGCTGGCACGTGCCTCGGACAGTTCCTGGTTCACCGCATCACTGCCGGTCGAATCGGTATGACCGGATACCCGGATCGTACTATCGGGAAATGTATCAATCGCTTTGGTGATCTTGTTGAGCAAGACAAAGTTGTCCGACTCAAGTTCGCTGTCACCCGAAGGGAACTTTAACCCGTGAGCGGAAATCAGCACGTTTTTCCGTTGCTGGTAGACACTGGCCTCGAACGCAGCGAACATCGATTCCACCTTGTTGACGGCATTCTTCTGTTCCTCGGTGAGCGACAGTTCCTGCTCGTACTGACTGCGTGCCACCGCGGTTTCGTCGCGCTGCCTGATAAGATCCTTCAGGGAATTCTGCATGCCGATGACGACATCCCGGTTGGATGCGTTGAATGGCAGCTCCCCATCCAGCGGTTCGCCGATTTCACTCAACTGCGCCTGGTACCACAACACCACATCTTCCCGTGTGTAATCACGGCGATCAAAATCCTTGATCAGTTCGGTAATACCGATACTGCGTTCGGCAAGCCACTTGGCGCGCGAGGCATTAGCATTGGCCTTGTCAGTCTTGGTACGGTCAGCGTCCAGAACCGAGAGCGCCAGATCAAGCTCCTCTTTTGCCAGTTTATAAGTCTTGGGAGCATGCTTTTCGGCACCATTTTCTTGCGCCTTTTTCAGCGTCGCCTTGGCGGTATCCACCATGCCCTCTTTCAGAGATACCAACTCCAGCCGTTCATAACCCGCAATCAGTTTGGGACGACGTTCCTTGACATCCTCGATACGGGCTTGTTCAACCAGGGTTGCAGTCTTGCGCAAATCCTGCTCCAGGTCTTCGGTGTCCTTACTGTAAAGTGTGGCTGCGCCGGCGTTCATGGCCCGGGTTCTTGCAACAAGCACTTCGCGCAACAAGTCCTTGCTCTGCTCGACATCCCGGTCAACCTTTTTCAGGGTGTTTAGCCCCTGACGCGCAGACGCATTGGCAAAATCAGTATGTCCACCGGCAGCGGAGTTAATGGCTTGATCGAGTTTCGCAGCCGCCACGCTATAACCCTCCGGTGCGAGGTAATCAGCACCCTGCGCCTGCGAATCCTTCAATGCCTTGTCCAGCTGCGCGATCAGTTCGTTCTGACTCATGACCTGCTCCTGGCTCAGTTTCGGCGTGGCCGCGCAGGCTGTAATCAATACGGTAAAAAACAGAGCCATTAAAAAATGAATGCGTTTTGTTTCCATTTTCCCTATCCTTCAGAGTGGTTGGATTAAATACCTGAACCTGGCCTTTCTTCGCCTTCGCGGATCAGAACCGGATCCTGGCTTCCTGTTCGTTGAGACTTCCCGCCCGCACCCAAAGTCACAATTGAATTTCGGTGCACGGTCACGTCTGCGGTAAATTGCTGCAATGGATGGCACGGCATGCAAATCAATCCCGTGGGTACACTTGTGCACTATCTCGGTGAGGAGAATGTGTATACAGGGGAGGAAGCTGCAACTCTACCAAATGCCGACTGCGAGCGGGTATCGCCTCGCCACCGATAACAATTTTGTCGACCACCAACATTCAGCCTTTGCCGCGTGTTTTGGAGCGTGAACCGCGCTGCTCCATCTCGGCCACACGCTTTTCCAGATACTGGATGATGATGGTCGCAACGTCCTTGCCGCTGGCTGCCTCTATACCC
>Ga0316193_10003589_pt1 | contig 11247 bp, 11 predicted proteins | sample MerIslsedime2_MG_FD_207735 | JGI IMG/M metagenome (GOLD analysis project Ga0316193, IMG submission 207735) | Coastal sediment microbial communities from Maine, United States - Merrow Island sediment 2 | ecosystem: Environmental > Aquatic > Marine > Coastal > Sediment | place: USA: Maine... | reverse complement strand
GCGGAATTCCTCACCGGTGAAGAGGAGGATGAGCGATGAACACCAATGTCGCCGCCGGCGGTGAATTCAACCGTATTCTTCAATTTCTGATCCAAGAGCTGAAACCACGCGGCCCATGGCTCACGACCTTTAACGTGATCTCTATTCCGGTGATCCTGGCCGGGCTGGTTATTTTGTGTTTTCGTTTTATTTACGGCCTTGGTTCGGTGACCAATCTTACGCAGGAACAACCCTGGGGTCTGTGGCTTGGCTTTGACGTGGTTACCGGCGTCGCGCTCGCCGGCGGTGCCTACGTCATCACTTTCGTGGTCTATGTCATGCGGGTGGAGAAATATCAGTCCATCGTGCGGGCCACTGTACTGAACGGGTTGCTGGCCTACATGTTTTATGGTGGCGCACTGCTGTTCGATCTCGGCCGGCCGTGGAACGCGATGAATCCCTTCATCGGTAATTCATTCGGGTTTGCCTCCGTACTGTTCCTGATTTGCTGGCATTTTGCGCTCTACATGGTGGCAGCGTTCGTCGAGTTTTCTCCCGTAATCGCAGAATGGCTGAACCTGGAAAAAGCACGCAAGTTTCTCAAGGGCCTGGCCCTCGGCACGGTCATTCTAGGTGTTACACTTTCGCTGTTGCACCAATCCGGGCTCGGTGCACTGTTCCTGATGGCCAAGCCCAAGATTCATCCCCTTTGGTGGTCGCAATTCACCCCGGTGCTGTTTTTTGTCTCCAGTATTTATGCGGGCCTGGCGATGATTATCTTTGAAGGAACCATCAGCCACGGTGTTTTCAAGAATCTGATCAATCCCAAGGGGCATCATTCTTTTGACGACATCGTTTTCGGCCTGGCCAAGGGCGCGGCGATTACCATGTTTGTCTATTATGTTTTCAAAGCGTTGCTGTTCATTCACGAAAAGCAATGGGACCTGATCAACACCAGCTGGGGCTACTGGTACCTGCTGGAAGTGATCGGTTTTGTTCTGGTTCCCGCATTCATGTTCGCGTTCGGTTTCAAACACAGAAGCCTGAATATCATCAAGATTGCCTCTGTCCTGGCACTGCTCGGCGTCATACTCAACAGGCTCAACGTGTCCGTCGTCTGTTTCCAATGGTATGAACCCGTGCATTATTACCCGAGCTGGCAGGAGATCACGGTCACGCTAATGGTGATTTTTTCTGAAATCTGGCTATTCCGGTGGGTTGTTACCCGCATGCCGGTGTTCAGTTCGGAGCATTAGCAATTAAAAGATAAGGACTGAAATGGATTCATTCACCTACGTCAATATATTCGAAACCAAAGGCTTGGAGTATCTGCTTCTGCTGAGTTTCTGGGTGCTGTTTGTGTACCTGGTTCGATATTTATCGAAGCCGGCGAAAAAGCAGAAAAAATTGCGTTGACCCGGAATGCCGACAAAGAAGTGCGCCTTCCCTGAAGGGGTGATTTATGCTCAATAGCAAAATCAGCTACAAACTGACCTTCGGTGTCGTGCTGACGGTGCTTTTTGCGATTAGCATTTTCGCCTATTTCAATATCCAATCCGAAACAAAAAACCTGCTCGCTGAAGTCGAGCGGCATGCCAATCAACTCAGCGAAGCGGTCAAGTCGGACACCGAATACGACATGCTGCGCAACGACCGGAACCGCATCCACGACAGCATCCGCCGTATCGGTGCACAGGAAAGTATTGACCGTGTCCGCATATTCAACAAGTCGGGGGAGATCATCTACTCGTCGGGTTCCGCCGAGATCGGGAAGATGGTCGACAAACAGGCAGAGAGCTGTTACCGATGCCATTCTGCTGGGAAGCCGCTGGAGCATCTGGAGATGGCGGAGCGCACACGCATCTTCCGCCCCGATCAGGACTCTTCGCGACTGCTGGGCATCATCAACCCGATCTACAATTCGCCAACTTGCTGGACAGCGGCCTGCCATGCGCACCCCAGTGAGCAGACAGTGCTCGGTGTGCTGGACGTCACGATACCTCTCACCGACATCGACCGGAACATTCGTCGCAGCCAGGTGGCCATAGTCATTCTGGCAGTCAGCACAATCCTCATTCTGAGCCTTATCGTTGGCTTCCTGGTCCGGTGGTGGATCGACCGCCCGGTCCAGGAACTGCTTACGGCCATGCGGCACATAGCCGGCGGGAACCTGGCGTACAGGGTCGAAGTGAAGAGAGACGATGAACTCGGCATGCTGGCCAGGTCGTTCAACGACATGACCGAAAATCTTTCACAGGCACGCCTGCAACTCTTCCAGTCGGACAAGCTCGCCTCGCTTGGGAGGCTAGCCGCTGGAGTGGCTCATGAGATCAACAATCCGCTGACGGCCGTACTCACTTACAGCAGTTATCTGCAGAAGCGTGCGCATGGGCAGCCCGATATTCACGCCGACTTGGATGTCATCGTTTCTGAAACCATCCGCTGCCGCGAGATCGTTAAAAGCCTTTTGGATTTTGCCCGGCAAACCGTTCCGAAAAAACGGCAGGCTGACATCAACGAGATCATCCACCGAGCCGTAGCGGTGATCGAAAACCAGCTCTCGTTGGGGCGGGTAGAGCTGGTCATGGACCTGGATGAAGCGCTGCCCAGGGTGACGGTTGACGCTAACCAGATCCAGCAGGTTTTCATCAACCTGATGGTCAACGCCCTGGATGCCATCGGTGAAGACAGCGGTTCGTTAAAAGTCACCAGCAAGGCCATCACTGTTTGCCCAAAGGGGACCCTTCAGATCAAGCGCGCCCTGTGCCGCAAGCGGCATGACCTGGTTGACGGGAAGGTGCAGATCAATGGCAAACCCGCCATCGGCATGCGCTTTCGGAAAAAGGATCTTACCGGGCTGATCCACCTCGATCCCGTCTACGGCTCACACGAGCATCTCCTGGACGATATGCCACCCCTCGAGGAAGGTACAGACCTCTTGTGCCCGGACTGTTCGGCCTCGCTTCTGGCGGAGGGCGAAGCCTGCCCCGTATGCGGATCTCCCATCTACGCTTTCGAAGTTCCCCTTAAAGGGCTCGTCCAGGGCTGTTTACAAGAGGGCTGCGGCTGGCATCGCTGGGAACAGGTCGATTCCGAATGGAACGACGAATTCGTTGAAGTCAGGGTGGAGGACGACGGCTGCGGCATTCCCGAAACCCAGATCCCGAAGCTATTTGAACCGTTCGCGACAACAAAAGGCCAGAAAGGTACCGGGCTGGGCCTGGCCGTTACCTGGGGAATCGTGGACAACCACAACGGAACGATCACAGTGGAAAGCGAGGTCGGTGTCGGGACGAGCTTTATCATCAGGATTCCGGTGAAGTCATGACTATGCAGCGGGATATCCTGGTCATTGATGATGAACTGATGGTCACCCGAGCGGTGGTGAAGATTTGCAGTGCGGAGGGGATCACCGTTGCCGCTGCGGATAGCGCCCCGGAAGCACTTCGGCTTCTGGAAAACAGCCGGTTTCGACTGGTGCTATGCGACATCATGATGAGCGAACTCGACGGTTTCCAGTTTCTTGAAGAGCTTGACCGAAGGGGCATCCAGACCCCCGTGGTCATGATGACCGGCTACTCAACAGTAGAAAACGCGGTCAGGAGCCTGACTTCGACGGGTGCCGTGGACTATATTTCGAAACCATTCACGACTGACGAATTGCTCACGGTCATCCGGCGCAGCCTCCGCTGCTCCATGCTTCTTGACGAGGCAGAGTCCGCCGGCCTCCCGAGACATGGTTCCATGAGCTATGTTCCCTGCCCGGCCAACTATTACCGGCTCGGATATGTGAGCTGGGTCCTGCTGGAGGAAGAGGGGACCGCGCGTATCGGGGTCAGCGATCTGTTTCTGAAGGCGGCGGAGGGTATCAGGGAACTGGAGCTTTCCCTGCCCGGCGAAGACCTGGTACAGGGAATCCCATGCGCATTCGCCACCTCGCTGGATGGATCGGTGCACGGCATCATCTGCCCGATGGATGGAAAAATTCTTGAAGTGAATGCGGATGCGCAATCGAACCCCTCGCTGGTCGAGAAGGATCCCTATTTCAGAGGTTGGTTATACCGGATATTACCGCCAAACCCGGAGAATAATTTGCAGTGGCTGAGTACATGAAGCCTCGAACCTGGCGCTGCTGACTACGTTTAAGGAGATTTTCATGAAGATAATTCTATTAACAATAATTCTGCCCACCCTGATCATGTTCTTCTTCCTGAACCTGGCAGCCAGGGAGTGGTTTCTCAGGATTCAGGCGAAAAGAAGACGGGCCGAACGCGAGGAAGCGCTGGCTGAGAGTCTCAGGCTGGATTTCACTCACGAGTCGAAAACTCTGAAACGCGTGGAGGTCGAGGATCCGCAGGCCCGCATCCTCTGCGTGGACGATGAGGAAATCATACTCGACAGCCTGCGCAAAATCCTGGTGCTGGACGGATACAACGTCGACACCGTTGAGACGGGCCAGGAGGCGCTCGGATTGATCCAGGTTCACGACTACGACTTCGTCTTTACCGACCTGAAAATGCCGGCCATGTCCGGGACGGATGTGGCCAAATCCGTGAAACACCTGCGGCCGGATATCGATGTCGTCATTATCACGGGGTTCGCAAGCGTGGAATCCGCCGTCGAATGCATGAAGCACGGAGCGCTGGATTACATTGAAAAGCCGTTTACCGAAGATGAGTTGAGGCTGTTCGTAAAACGGGCCCTGATCAAGCGCAGCGACAGGATCCAGAAGCAATTGAAGCCCAGGGTCCACGTGTTGGGCCCGGAAGACAGTGATCCGGTCTCTGCGGGTGAATTCTCGATCCCGGGCGGTGTTCATGTCTCCGCCGGACATTGCTGGGTGAGCCTCGCTGAAGACGGCACTGCACGGGTCGGCCTGGATGATTTTGCCAGGAAGCTGCTTGGCAGCGTGGATTCGATCGATACCCCTGACATCGGGTTAAATGTAAAAGCCGGTAATCCCCTCTTCAGGGTGAACCAGGGGTCCAGAAGGGCGCCGTTCAATGCTCCGCTGAGCGGCAAAGTGATCAGGATCAACGAGAACTTACAAAAAGACTGCAAGATGCTTGGTCAAAAGTCCTACGGGCAAAACTGGATCTGCATCATCGAAGCCAACAACCTGGATGCCGAGTTGCCCCAATTGATGATTGGGAAGTCTGCTGTCACTTTTTTCCAGGAGGATATCGACCGATTCCAGGCTTTCGTAATGAAAGCCAGCGGTGGCGAGGATTCTGATCCTCAGTCTCTTTTTATTGGAGTCATTGAAAAGCTGAACGAAGCCAGCTGGGAATCCGCTCTGAAGGAGTTCTTCGGACGTTAAGGAGAGTCGCTAGGCGACGGCATGTACTCTCTTAGGCATTTACTCTTTATCAAAGCTATCAACAATGATAGCGCCCATTGAAGCAGGCATGGTGATTACTATCAGGCGTTTAAATGCGACAAGTGTGTCACTCAATAGCGGGAATTTATTTATTGAAAAAAGTACTAGCGCAACAATTATTGCTGTAATTGTATAAGCAATAGCTATACGCAACAGAAAGACAGGGACTCTGTATTTGATATCGCCCTGGAATACGCTTTCATATGCGAAAAAGCCTGAGAAAGTGATCGACAGAATAAATACCATTAGCAGGTTAGTGAAAGGAAGTGTCTCGCCCAGTCTCCAGGCTTCTTCTGAGAACGAAATAGGAACCGCCAAAGCAAATGCTCCAATAGCGACCTGGCTTGCATCTTCTAAGTTAAAACTCAATTTCACTATGTTTGCCTGACTACTCTATGTGGGAAACAGTGGTGTAACGCGCCAAAAGTAGTAACTTAGGTCAGCAGGGGCACAAACGCAAACGCGATAGCGGTCACCAATGGACTGGGTGAAATTGATTTTGCTATCGAGCAAATTACAGCGCTGCCCTTGATCACGCGTGCCTGATGGAAACGTGAGATCAATAAATTGAGCATGGTTTTGATCCAAAATCGCCAAGTTGACAGTGCCCCGGGGGCTGCTTTCCCAAACTGATAGAATCAGGGATTGGATAGTCCAATCAAAGATCTGTTTTGAGACAAATGTTCGGTATCTTTGAAATCAACTCCCTGGAGGACACAATTTTGAAAACCATCTGGGCCTTGAGTGCTGCCGGTTTACTGTTATTCGTTATGAACGCGCATGCTGCGCCTGAGGCCAACAGAATAAAAATTACCTACCAGGTACCAGAAAATCCCTCACATTCGAAAATTTATGAGGATATGACGGAAAACAAGGTCCTGGAGAGGCTGCAGGCATTCTTAAGCCCATTCCGACTGGTCATGCCTGTGGAGGTCGTGATCGCAGGGTGTGATGGAGAACCGGAGGCCGAGTACGGAGACGGCGAGATATTGATCTGCTACGAGTTTGTCGAATCGCTGATCAAAAACATGCCCGACAAGACAACTCCCGCCGGCATCGAGCCTGTTGACACGGTTGTTGGCCCCTTTTTTGACACGGTTTTGCATGAATTTTCCCATGCCCTGTTTGATATGTTTTATACACCGATGTTCGGTCGCGAGGAGGACGCTGCGGATCAATTGGCAGCCTATCTCTATCTTCAGTTGGGTGAAGAAGAGGCCCGCCGTCTGATCCTGGGTACCGCTTATAATTACCTGGTCATCGAAACGAATGATGAAGACTCAGCACAAACGGCGGCTGAGTTCATTGAAGACTCGGCAGAAACACACAGCCTTCCCGCGCAAAGAGCGTACAACCTGTTGTGCATGGCATATGGCGCCAATCCCAAATTGTTTGGTGACCTGGTGTCCAATGGATATCTGCCAAAAGACCGGGTCGAGTTTTGTGAAGAAGAGTACGAGCAGGTTCAGCAGGCGTATTCAGATTTGATTGAGCCCCATGTTGACCGTGATCTTGCAATCGAGATTTTCGATAAATCCTGGCTGCGGGAGGTGGATCGGGGTCGATGGCAATGATGCGGAGAATGTTGGCAGTGAGAGAATCGATCAAACGATTTGTTTTCAGTTTGGCCAAAAGGGGCTGTTATCCATATCGCTACTCATCTTGTGGTTTTGATTCAGAAGTTCGATAGATATCGACAGTTACATCTGTTTCTTGCAGTAGCAATTTATCGACGTACTCGGCAAACCCTGAATGCAGATAACTTTTTCGTTGCCGCCAATACCGCGTCATTCCAGGCAGTGTTTTCACACCGAGTATCGCCGCAGTTATGGCCTCCCGAAGATCGGTGTCGATGGTGCCCTCTTCGGCCAGCAAATAGCTGTTCTGAAAAGCCAAGAATGCACCATGCAACATCATGAGAAATTGAAATTCTTCCTGATCTGATAGGGCTAATTCGCTAGTCAACGCCTTGTAGAAAAGTTCGCTGGTCTCCTGGTCCGAACCAATCTGCAGATACCAGTTTTGCAGCGCCACATTGGCGTCATTCGCAGAAGCAGACCGGACGGCACTGGCACTATCGTTTACTTGAATACCAACATATAAGAGTGAGACCACCACAGCGAAAGCGCCAATGATTTCCGCTAGGTTTGCCCATTCGGATAGTTTCAGTTTCATAGGTAGCTACCTCATCTACTTATTATCGTGATTCACGGCCTGGTTTTGTGCCTATCTCAGGTCATTCGATGCGCTTCAAAACTGTACCACGCCAACTGCGGCCAAGTGCAGTCGGTCAGAACAATACGTACTCGGCTCAGGCGAGCTGTCCACCAATTCCTGCTACCATCAAAAGATGGCCCTTCTATCAAACAAACAATCACGCGAAGCCGGTTCGCCGGGCGGACTTATTCGGTATACGAAATATGCGCTGGGCGAAATCGTGCTTGTGGTGGTCGGCATACTCATTGCCCTTCAGATTAATGATTGGTATCAGGAACGTTTGGACCGGCAAATCGAGAGCGAGTACCTCATTTCCATGAAGCGCGATCTGACAGAGGATACGCGCGAGCTAAGGGCAGCCATTGACGGCAACTCCCATCTCCTCATCGGCCTGGACAGGACGCTTGAGTTATTGGCGGAGCCGCGCGATGACGACGCCTGGCGACGAGACCTGTATACGCATGGAACCAAATACACATACTGGTTCGTGGTTATGGAATTTTCACGGCTGACCATGGCTCAACTGCAGTACTCCGGCGGTATGCGTCTCATAAGGGATGCGCGGGTTCGTGAAGCTATGGTTTCTTACGAGCAAGGCCTCGAGACGGCTCAGCAACAAAGCCGGGATGTCATGACTTACTTTCACGAACTGGAAGAATCGCATAAGGCCCTTTTCGATCTGACTTTGTCGAAACAAGCAATGGAGTTTATTGAGGAAGACTACCTGAACATGCTGCAGCCGATAGAGGTATTCCAGTCGCTTGTACCTCAAGGGACCTACTTCTCTGGTGACGATCCCTCGCTGATCACTGACTACTACGACGACATGCTCTATTACCGCACAGCTCTGAACATCCTGACGCTGATGTACCAACGTCAATTGCAGCTGGCCGAATCCCTGTCGTCGCTCATCGAGGAGCAGTACGGCATCTGAGTCCAGGTGGCAAGTCAGATGTACCGACAGAACAATGTTCGCTTCTGGCCGTAAGCGTGGATCAGCAGGCCATCCCGGGCGACTTCTGCTTCTGGGCGGATAGCGGAACCACTCTCAGCATGAGTTTCAGATGGGCCTGGTTCTCAGTTCGTGTCAAGATACCGCTCACCCCGATTGATCTACCTTTGCGGCCCCAAAAACTCTCACCTGCTAAACTGCCCCCACGACAACCGGGGAGACCATCAAAATGAAAGTACAATCACTGGGTCACGTCGTCGTCAAGGTGACAGATCTGCAGCAATCCGAAAAATTTTACAACGGCGTGCTGGGTATGCCGGTTTGCGCCCGCTTCGATGAGCAGGGTATGAAGATGACGTTCTTTAGCCTTGGCAATCACCATGACCTGGCCCTGATGCAGGTGACGGGGGAAGTTCCAGCGGACGAGCAGTCGGTTGGACTGCACCACGTGGCGTTCTGCATTGGAGATTCCCTCGACCAATTAAGGGCTGCCCGGGACGAATTAGAAGCAGCCGGGTTCGAAGCCGAACCGATCGATCACGAAGTCACCAAGTCGTTATACGTTCCTGACCCGGATGGAAACAGCGTGGAGTTGTACGTGGAAGCCTCCGATGCATGGCGCGATGACCCGCAGCGTGTTGCGCAAGTCGCGCCGCTTGACCTCTAGATCTTCCGAGTGACTTACTCGCAAGGGTTTATTAAATGAAAAACAGTTTGCACGCCCGGGATCCTGGGCCGGCACTTCATCTGAAATGCCTTTCCTGAGACTCGATAAAGTCAGCCTGAACTATGGCACGCATGTTCTGCTCGATGCCGTGGATTTTTCCATGCAGAAAGGAGAGCGGATTGGCTTGCTTGGAAGAAACGGTGCAGGCAAGACGACCCTGTTAAAGCTCATCAACGGAGAAATTATTCCTGAAAGTGGAGAAAGATGGTTACGAACAGGAACAAAAATCTCGTACCTGGACCAGGATCTTCCGCATGCCGACGACCAGGACGTCTATGATGTCGTGGCCCATGGGCTGGCTGGTGTAGGTGACCTGCTGGCCCAGTATCATCACGCCATCCTGGAAGGAGATATGCGGGCGCTGGAAAAGGCCCAGCAGGAACTGGAAGCCAAAGACGGCTGGAGCCTTCAGCAGCGGATTGACACGGTAATCAGCCAATTGCAGCTGCCCGGTGAAGCACGCATGGCCAGTCTGTCAGGTGGATGGCGACGCCGGGTGGCTCTCGGCCAGGCACTGGTCAGTGAGCCGGAGATCCTGCTGCTCGATGAGCCAACCAATCATCTCGACATCCCGGCTATTGAGTGGCTGGAAAAACAGCTGCGAGCCTACAAGGGAACGGTCATGTTCGTAACTCATGACCGGGCGTTCCTGCAAAAAGTGGCCAACACGATCGTGGAGTTGGATCGTGGACACCTGTCCAGGTGGGAGGGTGACTACGCTGGATTTCTGAGGTTCCGCGAACAGCAACTGGAATCGGAAGAGCGTGAGAATGCCTTGTTTGACAAGCGCCTCGCCGAGGAAGAAAAGTGGATTCGGCAAGGAATCAAGGCCAGGCGTACTCGTAATGAAGGCCGTGTCAGGGCTCTTAAAGCCATGCGTGAAGAGCGCAGGCAGCGACGCGACAAGGCAGGGGTCTCCGGCTTTGGTGTGGAGGCCGCAGAACGTTCCGGCAAGAAGGTGGTGGAACTGGACCAGGTCAGCAAACGATTCGGCGATAACATGGTGATCAATACTTTCAGCAGCCTGATCAAACGCGGCGACCGGATCGGCATCGTGGGGGCGAATGGTGCCGGAAAATCCACCCTGATCAAGGTGATGCTGGGCGAGTTGGAGCCCGATTCAGGCAGTGTAACCTTGGGAACCAGGCTGGAAGTCGCCTATTTCGACCAGCTGAGGGCCCACCTGGATCCTGAAAAAAACCTGATCGACAACGTCTGCGGTGGCCAGGATTTCATTGAGATCAAAGGCCGAAAACGCCATGCCATTTCCTATCTCGGTGAGTTCATGTTTGCTCCCGACCGGGTTCGCATGCCGGTAAAGGCTTTGTCAGGCGGAGAACAGAATCGCGCCATCCTGGCCCGGCTGTTCAGCAAGCCGGCCAATATGCTTGTGCTGGATGAGCCAACCAACGATCTGGATGTCGAAACGCTCGAGTTGCTGGAAGAAATCCTGCTGGATTTCGATGGCACGGTTTTACTGGTCAGCCATGACCGCGAGTTCATGGACAATGTAGTAACCAGTATTTACGTGATGCCAGGGAACGGCCAGGTTGAGGAGTACGTAGGTGGTTACAGCAGTTGGGTGGAAAAGGGTGGTCAATTGATCAACCCGGAAGAGCAGGCGGCAGCCGGTGCAAACAGAGATAAAACGAAAAATCCGGCAACGGGGATTCCTTCAGCACCCGCCCGGCCGAAAAAGCTCTCCTACAAGATTCAAAAAGAACTGGACGCTTTGCCAGGTTTGATTGAAAAACTGGATACCCGGGTAGAAGAAATAGAAACCAAAATGTCGGCAGCTGATTTTTATCAGCAGGAACAGTCGGTAGTGCAGGCTACAATTGACTTGCTGGGAAGCACCCGTGCAGAACTGGACGCTGCCTACAGCCGGTGGGAAGAACTGGAGAGTGAAGCCCAGGGTTGAGATTCACTGGAGGGTAAATATGTCCAAGTATCATGTGGTCTGTCCGAACTGTAATGCAATCAATGCCCTGC